>OGEA01000293.1_pt1 | contig 36448 bp, 41 predicted proteins | sample 1570531 | NCBI WGS metagenome assembly OGEA01 (sample SAMEA2581973, study PRJEB24529) | metagenome | biome: Human gut stool | place: China | collected 2011 | reverse complement strand
ACCGCAAAGCGGCCTGCCCTTGATGGCACGAAAAAGAACTGCTACACTGCTGTAAACGACGGAAAATTCAAACTGTTCTTGAGTTCTTCGCCGTCGGTGATTCACCTACAGCAGTTCTTTTTCGTACCGTCAAGGGTGGCGGTAAGCTACCACAACATAAAATATCTACAGTTTTCAAGGTTCATTTGAGCCTTTTTTCTTTGGCTCGTTTTTTCATAGGTCATTTGACACTATCTCAATAAGAGGCAAAATACCATCTGCCTTTAATAAGTCATAAATGAAAAGTCTGCCCTTCTGAGTCCAGTAGGTATGAACCTTGGTATGAATGCTTCCGTCTGTGGCAGGATAAGTATGTGTCTTGGTGCTAGTATAACCTTTTTCCGCATACTTCCGATAAAGGATCCAGATTCTTCCACCCTGCTTGAACTGAATACCCTGTCTGTGAAGATACTCATTCATCTTCTGGGCACTCCAGCCATAATCCTTTGAAATCTCTGTGATAGATACAAGGTCAGGACTGTTAAGAACCACATCGTAGTAACTTGCCTTCGGCTGCATCTCGATAAGCTGCTGTTTCTGCACTGCATTCTCTGCTTCCAGTGCTAATCTCTGCATACGCTCAGCCTTATAAGCCTGAAGTGCTTCGATAAGTGCATCCGGATTGTTCAGCATGTCATCGACTGCATATAAACCGTGTCTCCTGATTGCAGGAAGGACCTCTGATGTAACCCATCTCTTGAATCTCTTCGCTGCTGGAAGCTTGCTGGATAAGATCAAACTGTAAAGGCCGGATTCATTGATGAACCATCCTCCACGCTGTCCTAAACTCGACGCTGTTTTGTCGTTGAGTTTGTCATCCTCATCAACATGCATAGCGATTGCCTTGTTAGGATCTGCATAACCGAGAATTTCTGCAACATCCTTACCTACAAAATAAGGCTCCTCCTTGAGCATTGTGCTGCGGACTGAGCCAAACTCTGCATTCTGAAAAATCTGTAATTCCATTGAATTACCCTCCTTGAAAAAATATTTGTGAGGTATTTCCTCAAGTCACAGGCAAAAAAAATCAGGAAGTTTTTAACCTCCCCGAAAAAAATTCAAAAATTTATTTTATTTTAATTGACATTCACTATTTAAGGCAGTATGATTAAGTCCAACACTTGATTTAAGAAAAAGATTTTGTAGATATTACCAGTGGATTTTTTCTGAAAATCGTGTATAATATAAGTGAGCAGAGATATAAAAACTGCACTTTCACACTTGCTAACAAGTGTTTTTTGGCTGACGAAGCCACCATTGAAAGGATAATTTGACCGACGAGGTCTCTCTGGTTCGCCAGAGTAGGGTATGGTTAGCGCCGTACCCTTTTTTATTTATTAAACTAAGGAGACATGCCATTGAACGAATATCTAAAGGCTCAAAACAAAACCAATGAAATAATCATCGCCAATAACTTCACCAGCAATGAACTGGATCGTTTTTCAGCATCTGATTTTCGCTGGGCTGATAACAGAACAAAGCAATTCCGGCACAAACAAGTAAAAAAAGGAGAAATCTATCAGTTTGAGTTCGGCAAAAATTATAAACCTGAAATGTCCTATGAGCACAGAGGTCTCGTCATTGGCGTAAAGCAGAAATTACTTTATGTTCTGCCGATTTTCTCCTATGATCCTGCAAAACATCCGGATGTCTACCACCACATAGACAATCCCGCTTCCAAAAGTGATATGTTTTTATTGAAGGCAAGTGAATTTTCATTCATCAACCATGATTCCGTATTGAAACTGAACGATATCCGAACAGTCAGTATCAACCGCATACTTTATCAGCAGAATGGCATGATACCGCCTGTCTCTGATACATATAAGCAGATCGAACAGCTAGTTTTACAAAAATACTTTTCAAGTTTTTACTATGACTACAATCAGCTTCAGCAAAAGGCAGTTTCACTGGAGGAACAGCAAAAGGAAAATGATGCTGCCATAAAGAAACTCACATCCGAGAATGAAGAATTAAAGAAACAACTTGCTGCATTGCAGGAACAGCTTTCCAAAAACAACGATAATCAATAACATTTAACGGCACTCACAATTCGGAAGTGCCGCTTTTTTTAATCTTTTTTATAGAATGGTGTACAATACCCATCAGCCCCCAACACTAATCCTTCCGCCCAGGGCGGTATCCTTCCCATCTGTTCACAGATTGCATCAAGAGATACATCCTCTCTGCACTCGATAATCAGTTCATCATGCACATGAGCACAAATCATACAATGTGATAATGTTCTCATGGCATAGCACAAAATATCCCTTGAAATAGCCTGAACAATATTCTCCACGAACTTCGAACCATAGCTTTCAATACGCTCCCATTTCTTGGTACCGCCAACGCCTTCATAAGTAACCGACTCAGAATCAAATCTACTCAATCCCATTCTCGGTTTCACATAGGCGAGCCTTCTTCCTGACGGAAGTTGTATAAATAACATCCCACTCTGATAAAAGAACCTGATGCCATTTACATCAGCCTGCTTTTTCTGCTTCACTGCAGTTTTAACCGCATGGTCAACATCCCACCAGAATTTCACGATATTAGGATTGGCGGCTCTCCATGAATCAACCAGCGGCTGTAGTTCTTCTTCAGCAAGTCCCATCTCAATAGCACCCATTGATTTTAATGCACCAACTGCTCCTCCATAGCCAAGTGCCAGTTCTGCAATCTTTCCCTTCTGTCTCAAATGAGCATTCTGTCCATGTTTTTCCACCGGTACTCCAAACATCGCAGAAGCAGACGCACAGTAAATGTCACCCTTATTCACAAATACTTCTGTTCTCCACATCTCACCGGCAAGCCATGACAACACACGTGCCTCAATTGCAGAGAAGTCTGCTACCGCAAACTTATTCCCTTCCCTTGCCACAAATGCTGTTCTGATAAGTTCCGATAATACATTTGGAACCGAATCATATAACATAGAAAGTGCCTCATAATCTCCATCTCTTACAAGACCCCTGGCCTGTTCCAAATCTTCAATATGATTCTGAGGAAGATTCTGCAGCTGAATGATACGCCCCGCCCATCTTCCGGATCTGTTGGCACCATAAAACTGAAACATCCCTCTGGCTCTTCCATCTGCGCAGACTGCATTCTGCATAGCCTGGTATTTCTTCACGGATGATTTTGCCAGCTACTGACGAAGCAGCAGTGCATCCTTTACATCTCCCTCTACTTCATCCATAAGCTTTGCAACATCCTTCTTACCAAGGGACTCAGCTTCTACACCTTGTTCAGCAAGCCAGACCTTCATCTGTGCCACACTATTGGGATTATCAAGATCTGTAATTTCTCTCATCGCTGCCACGAGTTTTTCTTTTGATATCTCATCCAAAGAAATCGCATTCTCCACCATAGTCAGATCCAACTGAATGCCTCTGGCATTTATCTCCTGATCAAGCCAGAACTCCTCCCATACAAAATCAGGCACCGGATAATTAACAAGCTTCTTTTGAATGGACTGCTCCACCTCAACGTCCCCTTGGTTATAAAACTTAAAGAGCTTCCATTTATCCATGTCATGCTCCGGCAGATTGCGTGTCCTGCCGCCATTACTCTTGGTGGCCTTGCAAGGCACACAGAAATATCTGATCAAATCCTTGCCCTCTTTCAGCTTCTGTTCTTCCAGTCCAAGCACGGCTCCGACACCTGCAAGTGATAATGGCAATCCCATAAAGGCAGACCATATCATGGAGCACTCCCATCCTCTTGGATTCAGATAATTACCAACAGTATCACTGTCCACACTGTAAGAACCAAAATATTCAGGATGATTTCTTCTGAGCCATTCCGACAGACATACTCTTTCAAAATTACTGTTAAACGCCCACTTGGTTATATTTTCATCAGCAAGAGCAGCAAGTATTTCCACCGGTATCTTTTCCCTTGCTGCTAAATCCACCACAATCACCTCACCGCCATCAACCGCATACCCAAAGAGCAGGATGTCAAAATCAGTTGCCTCCACATATTTATAAACACCACACTTACTAAGGTCATTGCTGGAAAATGTTTCAATATCAATACTGATAGAATTCATAATTCCTCCCATCCGAAAACGGACACCAGCCATAAGCCGATGCCCGCTCTCATAAAAATTAATCTGCTTTTATCTCAGCATCCTTTGCAGCCTTCTCTTCACGTTCCTTCTTCTTTTTCTCACGGTGGTCATGAAGCTTGTCTGCGATTATTACTCCAAACATGGAAATAATAGAGATTACATTGATTGTCGTGCAGGTAATCAACACCTGCGAATATAATATTTTATCCATTTCGTTACGTATAATCCAATTATCCTCTTTTGAGGGTAATGGATTATTCCCCTTTCTCCCAATCTCTTGGGCTTTATTGAATACTCCATTATAATAATTACAGCACTGTGGATCTGTACCTATTTCATTACGGCTTTGACTGTTCCGAGGTGACTCAGACCACAGCTTTTCGTCTACTACTGGTAATTAGTTTGTTAACGCATGACGTTTGCATTTACGTGATTACGCAGCCGAATTCTCTGTGGAAGACAGCAGTGCTAAATATCTTATAAGGAGGCTTATTTCTATGACCATGTACTTTGTTGGAATCGATATTTCCAAGTACAAGCACGACTGTTGCATCATATCAGCAGCCAACCAGAAAGTTGTTTCAAAGTTTACTTTCAAAAATGATAAGTCCGGTTTTGAACAACTAAATCTTATCTTAAATTCACTCTCCACTCCTGAGGATATAAAAATAGGGTTTGAATCAACTGCCCATTATGCCCTCAATCTTGAACTCTTCCTTGAAAATGCCAACCACAGCTTCATGGAAATTAATCCAGTTTTAATCAAGGATTTCAAGAAGTCTCAGACTCTCCGACGCACCAAAACCGATTCTATCGACTGCGAGTTAATAGCCCGTTGGTTAATGACTGTTGAATACAAACCCCATTCAAAAGGATTTTACCACGCTTATTCCTTAAAGTCATTAACTCGTTTACGGGACAGGCTGGTTCGCCAGCGTTCTTTTTATCTTGTTAAAATTACAAACGTTCTTGACCACACCTTTCCAGAGTTCAAACCGTTCTTCCATGAGCGTTTATCTAAAACTGCCTTATACCTCCTTGAAAACTACGGCTCCGCTGAAAAGATAGCAAGAATGAATTCCGCATCCTATGAGAAACTTCGATCCATTTCCAGAGGAAAATTTTCTCCCCAGCAGTTTATTCGCTTGAAAGAACTTGCCGCTAATACAGTCGGTGTAAACAACTCTATCTTCGATGTAGAACTTAATAGTCTGCTGACCTTATACAAGTCCCTTGTAGATGAAATCAAAACATTAGAAAGCGAAATCAACAGACTGGTAGATGAAGTGCATCCACACTATATGTCCATTCCAGGTATCGGTCCTATATCCGCTGCTATCATTTACGCTGAATATGGTGATATTTCAAACTTCTCCAGTCCTAACCAGATGCTTGCTTTTGCCGGAATAGAACCCAGCGTACATGAGTCAGGAACTGAAGCATATAATGGCAAGATGGTAAAACACGGTTCCTCACAGCTACGATATGTGCTTATCAACTGCTGTCTGCCGTTGATACGGTTTGATGTGACATTTGCTACATACTATGCCAGAAAACGTTCAGAGAACAAGCCTCACCGGGTTGCTATCACTCATGTAGCTAAGAAGCTTGTCAGAGTCATCTATGCATTGGAGAGTCAAGATATCGACTTTGACCCAAAGAAACTTCGATGAGCTCATGTTCATAAGTTAACACCCTCCATCTGAAATACGCTATTTTCAGATGGTTTATTAAGGTTACCCTTTTTTATAAACCATAAAATTCCAAAAAAACACTTGACTGTTTATAGTTTGTCACCTCGCTTTTCTAATATTAGGCGGCAGCTTAGCCACCGCCCTTCCATTGTCATCAGTTACAGGATTATGAAAGAAAATCATCATCTTCCTCAGTATCAAAATCATCCTCGGCTCTGGACTTTCCTCCAAGAGGCTCACCGTCCTTAATCTTCTGAAGAGTGTTAAGACCACAGGCAATACCCTTGTTACCGTTGCTGTTAAAAGCATAGAAGTTGATACTTGCTCTGCCATACACACCGCTGTAAACCTCACTGCGGTCTAAGATAGGCTGACGATCAGCGTCTACGATTCCCGGTGCAGTACCGCTGTTAGCATTGATGAAATAAGAATCAGCATAAGCCTCATCATCAGGTCTCTCTGCATCACCATCACGAAGAGGTGTCTTAAGAACTGAGAGTGCAGGTACAGACTTACCGTTACCCTTAAGCTTGTCCTGGCATTCATCATACGCTGCCTGAATAGCCGCCTGGATCTTCTCGATTGTCTTTGTGTCTGACTTAGGAATAATGAGAGATACGGAATACTTAGGTGCTCCTCCGTTAATAGACTTAGGCTCCCATGCATTAACATAGCTCCATCTTGTATTTACTCCTGTGATTACCTTTGTTGGATTAATAAACTTAGCCATTGTGAATTTCCTCCTTAATTTTCACTAAAATCTTCATATGCTGTATTAATCGCCGGTGTTTTATCCGATTCCGGCACAAGTGCAGGCTTGCCCTGAGGCTTTGTAATATATTTGCCAAGCACTTCTTCAAACTTCTTCTTACCCATAAGGGCAGTCATTGCGGTGATGCCAAGCAGCTTCTTCTCATAAGGATCAAATCCTGCATCCTTTGCTGCAAAAGCAACTGCATCATCATCGGTGTACTTCCTGTTGGCTCTGCCTTCCACAACCTTGAACCCTTCGTAATGAGTACCAGACAGAGCCTGCTGCAGAGCATATTCCTTAATATCCGCAGCCCATGAAATCAGACTGTCAATCTTAGGAAGGATAGCTGCAACCTCTGTTTCTTCCAGAGTAGGCGGCATCTCGAAATCATACTGTGCAAGTTCCAGGTTATATTCAGCACGCTTACGGCATGTTGCTTTCACTTTGCAGAACTGGCAGTGGTCTCCAGCCATGAACTCTCCCTTACCTTCATAAGCAAGTTCAGCTGTAGGCTTTAATACACCATCCGCCCAAGAAAGCAATTCCCCTTTTGTGATACTGCAGGTACTGACATTCTCACGTCTTGGCTGGAATATGGTCATCTGAATGGAATTAATATCATAGATACCATCAAATAATTCCAGGGCACCAAGTGCATAGCACATCATCTGCGGATTCTTTTCAGCTGATACCAGCACTCCAAGACCGTGCTTGTAATCAATAATCTGAAGTACATCATCAGCAACAATCACACAGTCTCCGGTGCCAAAACCATTCTCAACCCATCTGGAGAAATCAAGCCTCTGCTCTATCAGAACCTGCGGATCCGGGCAGTGCTTCTTTGCTTCCTCAATCTGTTCCATTACGAAACTGCAGTAGTTTTCAGCGCAGTCCTGCATCTCCTGATCGTAGTAGGTAAGATTCTCGGTTGGATCATTTACATCCTTACCCAACTCCTTTTCTACCAGATAGGCGCACAGTTCATGACAGTCCGTACCCTGCTGTGCATAAGGACTTGCCCTGTCCTCCTGCTCTGAACATAACTTTGCTGAAGACGGGCATTCCAGCCATCTGTGGGATGCTGATGCCGATAAAAAAGCATGTTTAGCCATTATCCAAGCACCTCCACCTCAGCCACGATTGCTGCATATTCAGAAGGATCAATCTCTGAAAGCTTTTCTGCACCGTGGCTTACCAGAATCTTCTTAATATCAGCCGTATGACCCGCTCTGGACTTTCCAGCCAGAATTGTTCTTACCTCTGTAAAGGTAATTTCCTTAGCCGCTTCCTTTACCGGTTCTGCCTTTGCTTCAATCTGCTTTGGTGCTGACTTCTTAGCCTTAGTCTCGATTGCAGGTTTATCAACTTCCGTCTGGAATTCAGATATGATCTCCACAATCACCTTTGAAATAACCGACACCTTCTCGGAAATGCTGATCAGATTCTCAGAGATTTCAATCAGGTTCTCACTGCAGGTACCAACACCCTCAATGATTTTTGAAATGTTTACCTTAGGCATGCTGCACACTCTCCTTTCTCTACTTCATGGATGTCCACCGATTCCACTGTCTGACCTGGTGCTAACAGCTACACCTGTGTGAAATCTCCGAATAAAAACTTGATAAGTCTTGTCGGTAGCTTCACATTGGCACCCTTAAGCACATTTGCGGTCTTGCCCTGTGGATCAGAAACGTTGATAACTATCTTGTGTTTAATTGCCATCGCTTCTTACCTCGCTTTCTGTAGGAACTTGTCTTCCTTACATGTCACAGGCAAAAAAATCTGGGAGTTTTTAACCTCCCAGCAAAAAAATTCAATATATTTTTAGACACCAGCTTTGATAAGAGCGATTACCTTATTACAAATCTGCTTTACATTGGCAGGTGAACAATCCAGAATCTTTGCGACCTCTGTGTAGCCACGTCCTTCCAGAAGAACCAGCTGCTAGACACGTTTCTGTCTTTCAGTCATGGTTGCAACCACATCCCTTAATCTCCGGACCTCCGGTGATACCTCTTCCTCATCAAAAGGATTGTAAGAAGCACCTGCAAGCACATGGCTCTTGTCTACCTCTTCATCGTCTTCACCAGCGATATAATCTAATGAAAGATTCCAGTTCATGCTGTACTTCTCTCCGGGATGTGCCTCTTCCCATTCCTTCTTAGCTGCCTTCTGTTCTGCAGTCATAGGTGGATGTCCGTTCTTTACATTAAGGTAAACTTCGTGGTCATCCATCGCATGGAGTGACTTGATCATTACCTCTGTGATTCCATCCTCACCAGGCTTGATTACGTTATAGGCAGTTCTGTAACCACCACGTCCGTCCTCAACCTGTACCGGATAACGATACACACCTCTGTCTGACTGTCTTGTCTTCTTGACTCTCATAATTGCCTCCTTAGCTGACCTGAAGGCAGTGAGAGCAGAATACCCGATATGAAAACTGGACCCGAAGTACCCAGTGACCAACAAAAATGCGCAGGAAAACAAGGGTACCTGCATTCCGCTTTCAGCAGTTGTCTTTATCACAACTGTTGTCTGCGTTATGTCGTATCCTGCCTCACTGCGCACATGTGGCCGATATGAATTTTTATTTTGAATATCCTCTTGGATACCCATCAGAGCCTGCATCCGCAGATGTAAGTTCTGATCCGTAACCAAGTCTCCCTACTTTCCTAAGCGGGATTTTCCTGAAATTTTCCGACGAAAAGAAAATAAGCTTCAAACCACCACCTAATGAGTACTTAGAATTATTTCTTTGATTGTATTTTCGTATAAAATAGAGGTCTCAGGTGGACTTGTGGAGTCCACTTTTGGCAATAAAATAGCCGGAATCGTTACACAGCATTAATGCTGTATAACAACTCCGGCAGTAGGTACCTCAATATAATATGGGTCCGGTCGCTCAGTAGATTGCTAACCCTCTATAGTATATTCAATTTTCTTGCCCGCTTGTTTGAAAGCTTCCGTCAGAGAAATCTTGTGACTTACCTTTTCATTCTTGGTTTCAATAAATGGAATGCCTTCTTCATTTATGATCAAGTCAAACATTCTCGGTGCAGATTTCTGATTTTTTTTCTTATAATCACGAATCTGATATTTTTGCATTAAGCATCACCACCCTTTCCGAGATATCCTGCGATGAATTTACGCATATCATTTGCAACAGGAACATCAAAGAAATGTTCTTTAGCCTCTTCATACAATCTTTTTGCATGTCCATCTAATGTTCCAAAAGGTTCATCATTTGAATAAAAGATTTTTTCAAATCCGTACATATCATCCCTTTTAGGCCAAGCAAACATAAAATCGTAGTGTATATCGCTGGACTTTTCCGAATAAAATGGAATAATTATCATCTGCTTAAATTCGTCAACTCCATATGTTGATATAACATCATCCGCCAAAAGAAATACCATTTTACTATTTCTTCCAGGTGCTGCATAACGAATGCGACCATCCTCAGTTGTAGAGAACAAACCCATCTGATCAAACCTTTCATCGTTTTCACTGTTTACCCCACCAAGGTTATCCCACTCAATCTCAACGCATTCAGTCTGTTCTTTAAGCTTATCCATAAAATCAACAAGCATTCCTATGTTTCCACTCAAATCAGACAAGTCATCTTCAATAAGTTTCTGAACGCTAATCTCAAATAATTCTGCAATCTTCCATACCACATCAATACTGAGTTTTTTAGAAGAATTTTCTTTTACAGTTCTTGATATGTATCCGGCACTAATACCTAAGAGCCGTTCCAAATCTCCCATTCTCAATCCATATTTTTTAAGCAAATAAGCAATATTCTTAACAAGGCATCCATTGTTAAAATCACCTATGTGATCAATGTACTCCTGTATATAATCCTCCTGCTCCTGCAAAAGAGTCTGCCAAGCACTGTCATCCTCATCATGCATCAACTGGCTTATACCAGTTTGAATTACATCTCTTATCTCAAATGCCTTCATAAGTTCGTCAAAAGAATCTGGTTCTACCATCTGATACATAGTCCCATTCAATTCAAACTTATCTGACATATATTCATCAAACTGTCTGGACATAACCTTCCCTCCTTAGTTCAAATATCTGTGTATGTATATTATCATTTGAACCGTAGAATGTCAATGGTTCAAATTTATATTTTGTGGTACAAAAAATCCGCCTTGAATGAAATTTTAAATTCCACATCTATGCTGAATTTAGTCTTTCTCTCTTCTTAGATCTATCTTATGATTTTAATATCTCCTATCTGCAGTAGAAACGAGGTATTTATGAACAATTCAAAAACTGCTACTCAAAAACATATGACCCTGGATGACCGTATTTCCATTGAGAAAGGATTGGATCAACACCTGTCTCTCCGTTCCATTGCCTTACAGTTAGGAAAAGATCCCACCACCATCTCCAAGGAAATCAAAAAGCACAGGTCTTTCCAGGAACACAATCGTTTTAATGAACCTGCTAACAAATGTGCTTTGGCAAAAGATTGCAAAAAGAAAAATATTTGTGGTACCTATGCCCCTGTTTGCAAAAGGATGTGCAGATCCTGCAATCATTGCAACTCTCACTGCGAGGACTTTATTCCTCGATCTTACCATTGCAGTTTGCTGGATAAAGCCCCTTTTGTCTGCAATGGTTGCAGTAAAAAGAATCCCTGCCGCCTCGATAAAGCCTACTACCGCTCATCCACTGCACACAGGCAATATAAAACCATCCTTGTGGAATCAAGAGCAGGTATTAACATTTCGCCTGCTGACCTTGTTGCTTTGGATGAATTGGTAACCCCTCTCATTCTGCAGGGGCAGTCTCCTTACATGATCCTCCGCAATCATCCGGAAATTGCTCTATCTGAAAAAACTCTTTATAACTACATCGAGTCCGGAGCTCTTAGTGTGAAAAATATCGACCTTCCTAAAAAGGTGAAATATAAGGTGCGTTCCTGCAGTTCTTCTGAAGCTGCCGATCTGACCATTTATGAAGGACGTACTTACAAAGACTACCAGGCTTTTTTAAAGGAATTTCCTGACACAAGGGTTACGGAAATGGATACTGTCCTGGGCTGTGAAGGTTCAAAAAAAGTGTTACTTACCCTTCACTTTGATTGTTGTTCCCTTATGATGGCCTACCTTCTCGACAGTAAAGAGGTCTGTCATGTAAAAGCCATTTTTGACTCTATCGAACGCTCCTTAGGAACTTTTTCATTTTCCTCTGTATTCTCTTTAGTCCTGACAGACAGAGGTGGTGAATTCCGGAATCCTGCCGCATTGGAATGCGGACAGGAAAACCTGATTCGTACAAGCATTTATTATTGCGATCCTATGTGTTCCTGGCAAAAACCTCATTGTGAGAAAAACCATGAATATATCCGTAAAATATGCCCGAAAGGCACCTCCTTTGATGACTACTCTCAGGAAGACATCACTCTGATGATGAGCCATATCAACAGTTCTCCCCGGCAGAGCCTGGGTGGAATGTCACCCTTGAAGCTTGCAAAACTCATGCTGCCTTCAGAGGTAATAGATTACTTTGGACTTACTGAGATACCAGATGATGAGATTGTATTGACACCGGCATTATTACAAAAATAGAACCAGACATTACATATGAATCTGCGGATAAGAGTCTTGCATATTTTTTCCTCCAGGCAAGTGGAATTTAGTCTTACAGGGCACGATTCCAGTTGCCTTATCAGTACGCCTTTTTCCAGTAAATGCACAAACAATGTCTGGTTAAATTCCACTTTAAAGGGTTTGACGCATTTCGTCAAACCCTAAAATATAGAATTTAGTCTTCCGTATGGAATTTAAGTTTACGTGCGGAATTTACTTTTTCACTCAAACTACAAAAAATCCGACAGGTGTAATCTTAACGATTACTACCTCTCGGATTATTATGCCCTTCACAAAAGTGGACTCGATGCGTCCACTTCTCGAAAAAAAATTATATTTGCACGTTATGTTCCTGGAAAAAATTCTCAATGGATATCATTGACTGTTTCGACAGATGCGTCAATGCAAACTTATACCAGATATGATCATTCTTATTATAATTAAGTGCTACCGGTGATTTATCTATAAGATGCATGCTTATTTCCGGCGGAAGATGCATCCCAAGACAAATCAGAACCAACGAATTAATTGATGGATCTCTCTTATTATTTATCAGTCTGCTTATTGTCTGGTCATCCATATGAATACGTTCGGCAAGTTCTTTATATGTCAGACCTTCCTTCTCGTGTTTCCAATCCCAAACTTTTTTCATGGATCTCTCATAATCATTTGGTAAATCCTGAAAGATTGCCATCTCTTCCATAACAATCTCCTCAACCAGCTTTGCCTTCTTAGCTGCATCAGTTGAATTCTGGTATCCATCACTATATTTAATATCAAAGCTGACTGTTGAGTCTTTATCTTTATTGAGATAACAAACGCTGTAGTAGTCCTTTTTGTCAGTAGACTTCACCGTCATGTCAAACGGAATACAACATTCATCTATGTGGTTTCTGGCATAATCTGTAAGATATACCAGTCCATCTGCTCTCTGTTCCAAATATCTTGGATGGTTCAGAACAAAATGAGCATCCACATATTGATACACTCCAGTCCTTACTAACTCACCAAATTCTCTATTGATGACACTCTGAATAGTAGCTTCTTCCGCACTAATAGTATATGTCTGGTCTTCTCGGATAGCATTTTTCCTAAATTTATGCGGTGTAACATATCTCCCATCCACATAAATAAATGCTCCGATAGCCTCTTCATAACCAGCATCAACCATTCTAATTTTTGCAGCAAGCCGTGAAACACAAAAGAATGCTGCCAGTTCGTCAATTACTGGTTCAATGACATCAATAATGTCATCCTTCCCAAGCATATCACGATATTCCTTAATATACTTGGATGCCTGTGTCTTAAACATTCCCATAGGCATCTGGATTCGTGGAGCCAGTGCGTTAGCCTGCCATTCCATCCATTCCGTGGCTGTCCAACTGTTTCCTTCAACACCACCTGCAACCTGACACTTAATACGACTCGCTTCGTTATTGTATAAGCGTTCCAGTTCAAAAGCCTTACGATGTAAATCCCAGTGAACGCATTCATGGACAATAGTGTTGTTTACCTTGCCAAGGTTATACAAGAAATATGTTTCCGGATCTACCAGAATTGTCTTTGCTGACACTTCCTCTTCTACACTCTGGCAGAGTTTCTCATCATAAATCTCAGCTGTGCTATCTTCAAAAAAGATTTGTCCGAATATAGAGCAGTCTTCTGTGATTCGTTTCAATTTTACCGTCAGTCCCATGCTTTTTGCAAGTTCCGATGGATCAATTGCCATAGGTTGAAGCAATGCCTTAGGATAGTTTCTTTTTAAAAAGTCTGTTGCTATAGATTCTAAGTTGTCCTTACTGATAATAGGAACCAGTGCATCTGACATCGGTTTAGGTTGCCTATTCTTTCCGTTATAGATTGAAATATCTGTTATCTGGAAATCATCAAGTCCACATGACAAATCGCCCTTACATTTCAACATGAACCACTGGCTAGTGAATTCATCAGTATCATAATGATAATCAGCCTCTCGCACATTGAATTCTGCATCAATAACAACCTCAAATTCAATTTCAGATCCTGGAAGATCATTCACTGATGCAAATTTTACGGTAATATCCGTCAGTTCAATTCCACCTATCTTATTGACTTGGTAAAGTCTCAGATTAAGACTATCTGCTTTTATCTCCGCATAATCATTTATGACTGCAAACAATTCATTATAAAATCTATCTGCAACATAACTTGTAAATGAACGTTGTCGAGCCACTGAAGATCCCTCCTACATTAGTAATCTCTTGCAATATTCCAAAATCGTAGTAGTAGATGTGCCGCCTTCTTCCTGGATTGTAAATTCCCACTCAGTATCAATTGCAACATTAATCTGATTATAATAGCGCGGTCTTTCCTCTCTACTATTAATTTCATTTCGTTTAAAATAAGTGTTACTGGTCCCATCCTGCGTCGGAAAAATATTGCCAACATTTTTACAATTCAACATAAGCGCATAAGCTAATATTTGTAATCTGTCTGGGCGAGATGATCTAGAATTCAATGGATTCTTATATTTCACATCAAAAACAAGGTAATTGTCATTCTCATCATTATAAATAATAATATCTGGTTTTATATTGCCAGCAATATACTTAGAATAATCTTTTGTTCTCCCACGTAGGACAGCTGTCTTATCATCATACTGCGACAGTTTTATTCCTGGCTCTTTTGAATCATATGAGCCGATACCTGCTTTTTTCAGATATGCCCTAACATACATTTCAAATAGCTTATCCATCGAAATAGCATAGGGAACAACATAACTTGTTATCGCAGTATTTCCCGTGGCTTCAAGTGTTATTTCGCTTAAGACCATTTTTGCAGCATTGATAACAGGCTTATAATATACATATACTCCCGTTGTCTTAATATTATTAATATCCAACCGCGATATTTTCTTATATGAAACATGATCCAGAGCATTCCTACAGTAGGAGACCATATCTCTAAAAGAATTGTTATTACCACTTGCAGAACCAAAGTATTTATTCAAGAACAACTCTGCCTTATGTAATGCAGCTTTTAAGATTTGATTTTCAATAATATCCTCAGTATATTCTAGGTATCTGCAATAAACCCTATCATCACGTCCACGCAAGGTGTTTTTCTGAATATTCTTAGAGAAAACAATTTTTCCTTTAACTTTGCCAGTAAGATTTTCCTCTTTCTTTTCCATTCTACCCATTAGAGGTCTGGTACACAGACTTTTCAGCATTGTAATAAATATGCTGGCAGTTATAATACTGCTCTCACGTGCAATGCTATCCTTCAAAAATATAGGATCTTCATTCTCAAAGAAATGAAAAAGCTCATTATCATTCAAATCTTCGATTTCGCGATATGCTTCATTGATCCTATTTGTTTGAGGAGCCAAGTATCGCTCAAATTCATTATCATCCCGCAAAGCATTAAGCATATCAACCACTGATACAGGAAATCGTGGTTCAATCTTCAAAATCACTTCTCTTCCATCAATGGATGTTATATTTTTCCCATTCAGACTCTTTATCCTACAAACACCGACATAGTTCCCAGAGTACAGCTTACCATTTACTCTTTTGATTCCGAGATTTTCAATTTTTTCATCTGAGGAACATAAGACATCATCAATTATTAGTTTTTCAGAAAGACCATCCAAGGAGCTATTGTCATTTGCATAAAATATCCATTGCTGCCTGGATCCTTCCTCCCAATAACATTTTTCTATCATAATAATCCTCTTTTAGCCATTTTTTATGAGTTTTTCAAAAATATCCTTAACTCTATCTTCTTCAGCATTAATGTCCACCGTTCCATTTATACAACCAAGTAGGCCGTACCATCCATCAGTATCTGTTTCCGGTGTTTCAAGCTGGAACATGCCATCTTTATAATACTCCCTTAATATAGGAATAATCTGATATCGAAATCTTAAATACAACTGTTCCACGGATGTTACAAGAAAATATGTATGACCAATCTGAACATCATCTTTATAATATTCAGAGTTCAAATTCTCTGAGTTGAACAACTCTGAGACGCGATCAAATAATGAAACAGCTGTCTCATTTATTTCAATTTGCTTCTTTTCTTCGTCTGGATCAGAACATTTTCCTTTCCTGAATTCTAAAATCGTTTTTCTTTCTGGAAGTAATGAGAAAAACAAAAAGCGTCTTCTAATAGCGTAGTCTATTCCACCAATCGATTTATCTGCCGTGTTCATTGTTCCGATAATATAGAGATTATCTGGCAGTTCTACCTTGTTACTATTCTTAACAGTATATGGTGTTGCAACGCTTCTACCTCTATACTCAAGTCCATATATTAATTCACCAAATACAGTAGCTAAGTTTGCTCTATTAATCTCATCTATTACCAAATAGAACTTAGTCTTCTCATATTCTTTTCTTGAAGCAACTTCTGCTATTTTTCCCAATATCTTATTTACAGTTTCATAAGATACATTGCTTCCATGTTCTGTTTTTATTGTTCCAACTTCTATTCCACGTACAAAATCTTCGTATCCGTATGAGGGATGAAACTGAACAATATCCCAGGCTATACCAGGTGTCTTCCCAACATTATCTTTAGCCCAACTTGATATGGTAGCCCCCTCTTTATAATCCATGATTTGCAATGCATCTAAATCACTATCAGATATTTCTCTTCCATTGACTTTACAAGCTTCATATTTTAAGTATTCTCTTGCAGAATAGGTTTTGGATGTGCCAGGAGGTCCTTGCATAATCATCTGATGAATTCCCAATGTCTCCATTGCCCTTGAATATTCTTCGTATCGTTTTGAACTGTCCACTTTGTACACTCCTTCCACTAAAATAGTCTGTCCACCAACAGAAATTGTTTCTCCTCTATCCTTCCAAAATAGGACTAAGTCATGAATTACATCTCTAAAATCATCATTCGCTTTTGCGTTTACTTCCTTTTCATCCGACACTTCTGGATGAAGTTTCCTTGATTCACTAACAAGATGTTTATATTCTTGCTCCGCATAAGCTTTTAACCTTGCTATATTTTCATCACCAGGATATTCACTTAAATACCCACCATAATGTTTGCTCAAAGCCCGATAATAACTCCTCAGAATGCGAAACATTATTGAATTTGGCGAAGATGAATATCGTTCATTCTCTTCATTTCCGCTATCCAGTTCTTCATACCAACGTGAATATTCACCAGGTTGCATTTCTGATGCAATTGCATAATCGATACCATCTACACTTACTGCATCGTTTACGCTACCAGAATAGAAAAATCTTGGTCTCTTAGTAGCTCCAGATTTATTTTTTGTAGTACCGTATGTATATATATCTCTATTTGACTTCTCAATATATAAATAGCCTGGAGTAGGAAAATCTCTCTCAACCTTGTCTAGCTTTGCTTTTTTTCTAACAACAACTTGAGGATTAAACATTATGTCATTGGCAATATCTGTATCATCAACTAACCCTTGTTCTTTTATTCGACTCACAAGATTTACCAATGGCTGATGCGTCAATCCCTCCGATCTGAACGAATCTGCTGTAATTCCAGTTTTCTGTAAAACGATACGATTGACATCAGCCAAAGTACGATCTTTACTGTATTGCCCATCAACAAGCTTTTGTAGAGCAGCGATACTAACATTTGCCGTTTTTGCTAATACATTATCTTTTACATACTGCCTTAATAACGGAATTATTTGATTACGAGCAATCATTGCAGTTCCAGTATCTTTGTACATTCCATGACCGATAACATACCGTTCCTTTTCAACTGAAGACATCTGATAACGGTGTCTTAAATAATCTGTAACAATTCTCTTTGTACGATAGAACATAGCATTGGCCGACATATCATAATCCGAATATACATCAGTCGCAGAATCACACATATACATATAATCATTATTTAATTGATACTCATAAAAATGTCTCAAAAAGCCATAATTCATCTGCTCAACAGAATCTATAAGAGTGCTTCTCGTTGCAATAATATAAACATTCGGAGAAACAGATATAGTCTCTCCGTCGCTTAAAACTGTTTTATATGTGGTCTGTCCGTGTGGTTCTATCAGAGGAAGCATATCTCCCAGTATTCCCGAAATTGCACCTCTTGAAATATCATCTAAAATCAAGAAGTATTTCTTATCTTCTTTTTTCTCCCAGCTCTTGTTTGCCTTCTTAAGCAAGGTCAAAAAAACTTTATCTGCATAATGAAAATTTATATTTCCACTCTCTGTATCTATAATTATTCCATTCACAAAGTCTTCATAGTAAAAGGATGGGTGGATAGAAATCAATTCTGTCTCAATTTCATATGTCCCACCTTTATTAAAAATACCTTGAGAGCAGTATTTAGCTTCACAACTTTTCTCTGCAATTAAATTAGCAAGATATGTTTTCCCAACAGCCATTGTGCCAGATAAAATCAAATACTTACTTTTATCAATTATGCCGCATAATTGATCTATCAACTCAATCGTTGCCTTTGTCATAACATGCACATCCTTATAAAATGTCAAGAACTTCAGAAACAGCAAGCCCCACGCACTTGGCTAGTAATGGTGGCACTGCATTTCCTATCATTATATATGTATCTGTTTGATTCCCAATAAAATCAAAATCGTCATCAAATGACTGAATTCTTGCTGCTTCTCTCGGTGTTATATCCCTTCCCTGTTCTGGATCATAATGAATAAACCTATTTCCGTCTCTGTCCAAATGTGAAATTATCGTTGTACTAGGCTCATCTGCTCTAAGTACATGATATCTATGAATAGGAGATTTTGCTCCAACCTTTTCCTCGTACAAATCACTTAATGATTTACTATCTACATATTCGTTTCGTCCAGATTGAATATCATTGGCTAACATCCTATATATTTCCACATCTCTTAAACTGTGATGTCTTGCCCTATGCCATGTTGTATGGCACTCTGGTTTACTGTAACCAATTCGACTCTTTAACTCTTCATCATTGATAATTGGTGTAATTTTAGGCAAATCACCAATTGCCTCAGCCACAGTTTTTTTCTTTTTTGATTTGTACTTTGGCAATATCTCCAAATAAAACCTATGAAGAATGACTTGTACATCCTCACACAAATCTTTCCGAATCCCCAGGATAATTAATCGTTCTCGATTTTGTGGAACTCCATAATCACTAGCATCCACCTTTGCATATTTTTTTACATCATCAACTATTTCATAGCCGATACTGGAAAATCCACTTTTTATCAGTTGTATGATGGGGGTTCCATCTGACATTGCGCTTAATAATCCTGGAACATTTTCAAAAACAAAAACTTTAGGTTGATACCTGTTTACCACACTCAAATAGTGTTCAAACAAATAGTTTCTATAATCATCTTTCATTCCATTTTCATCCCGAACACGACCGGCCACAGAGTAAGCCTGACAAGGTGGTCCACCAATAATAATATCTATGCCACCTGCCGCATTTACAAAGTGATCCAGCCCCTTACCATCACCATACGGGCCTGTCTTGTAGCGACTGGCTTTTCCATTAGACAACATTTCTCTCGAAGGTGCTTTTGAGTCATCGCTCCAACCTTTGAAGAGTTCATCTTCTCGTTGAATATCGAAACACATAACTCGATTTTTCGCATCCTTTATGCCCCATTTAGTTTCTAACCTATTAATCAAGGTTTTTACCTGCGGTTGTAGCCACTCAACAGCTGCAATATCCTCATACTTTCCACTCTGTAAAAACCCATCTTCAAGTCCACCGCAACCAGCGAACAAATCTATCATCTTATAAGACATACAATTGTCCTTCCCTAGATATATTTCTTTAATTGTTCTGCAATAGCCTGTCCCAACATCGGAGGAACTGCATTTCCTACTTGTTTAAACTGATCAGATTGATTTCCGTAAAAAAGAAAATCATCCGGAAAACTCTGTAATCGTGCACATTCCCTTACCGTAGGAATTCGGTTCCATTTGTAATGAAAATGTGACCTATGTCCCGTATTTATTGTCAAAGAAGGTTTCTTACTATGATAGCGTGTAAGTGCCTCATGGTATTTATATAAACCTCTATATTCATCGGGTAGTGCCAAGTAATTTTTACCCTCTGGTACTAACGCAATCATTTTTCGTGTTTTTTCAATCGGAACACTGCCAATGTGATTATAAACTTGCGAAGAATCCTTTCTCATTTTTCTCTGGTATTCAGACTGAGGTGGCAACATATATTCCTGCACCGTTTCTCCTCTTAAAATTTCTCCTTCCTCTGTCTGTAAACTTGGCAGATCAGATATTGCCTCTTCACATGTAACAAAGTGTTCTTGATCCAACAATGCATTAGGAAATTCAAATTCATTCTCCGAATCCTTAAGACCAACAAAAAACACTCTTTTCCTAATTTGTGGAATGCCATATTCTGGCGCAAACAATACTTTCGGTACCATTTTGTACCCTATCTTTTCAAAGTCATCTATTACTCGCTTGGCACCTACGCCTCCATTTGCTTCTATCATCGCCAAAACATTCTCTAATAACACTGCTTTGGGTTTAAGTTTCTCAGTCAGCTTTACCATAGCAAGATACAAAAAATTTCTTTTGTCATTTATGTCCATTTTTCCCGCATATGAAAAGCCTTGACAAGGAGGTCCCCCAACCAGAACATCCAAATTCTCTATATTATTATCCTTAAGAAAATCTACAATACATGTAATATTGTCATGATTATATAAATCCAACTTCATAGCTGTTGCTGTACCATGGTTATTCTGGAATGTTTTCAACGCCGACTCATCGTAATCTACTCCCAAAACCACATTATAACCAGCATCTAAAAAACCTTTTGAAAGACCTCCTGCACCACAGAATAAGTCCACTACTGTTTTCTTTTTCATAAACTTGCTCCTCGAAACTCAGATTTCTTCACTTATATCAAAATCAATACTGTTCTTTTTGCAGTATTCATCTATTAATTTCATTGTTTTAAGATTTGGCTTTGCTTTTCCAGTTTCCCATCTGTTTACAGTGGCAAACGAAACACCTATCTCCTTCGCAAAATCTTCCTGGGTCATAAATGCTTTGCGTCGTATACGTTTAATATCTTCTGAAAAACTCATTCTTATTTACCTCTAGCTCACTCTTGCAAAATAATTAAACTACGCTAGTGTAAATATAACATTTATCTCGCATTTTATCAACATTTTTATAGCATTCTCTACGCATTCTTATGACCTTCATTTTAAATTATACTCTTAATATATCCCAAAAAACGGACTCATAACTATGTCAGTCACAAGCCCATTTTCACAACCTTCTCTTCTATTTCTCTTTTTTTTACCTAATTTTTCTTCCACCCATCTGCCACTTATCATGGCTCTTAATCCCTCTCGCCGCCTGCCTCAGAGTATTTGCTCTGCCATGCTGATGATACGGATGTGAAGCCTTGTGCTTATGAAAAATAATCACTGTGCCTTCCCCCGGATACTCTGGATTATGAAGGTACCAGTAATGCCCAGTATTCCTGGATATTATGGTCACATCATAATCATCAACTGCAATGATATTGAAGTATTTCGGATCAAGGCACTTCAAATCTTCCGTATTAAACAACCGCTGCCTCCTTCCCTTCAAACCATGCAGCCAGTGCTTGCTCTACAACCGCAGCCATCTGCTTTGAATCCATCCCATCAAAATATTTACTACAGATAGACTTAGGAAGCTTGAAGCTTACACCGGCATTGCCATCAGTATGTTTCACCTGCAAGGCTTCAAGGATTTCTGCCATTTTCTCTTCTGTTAGACTTCCTGATGCCTTACGAAGTTTCTCTACATATACTGGCTTAACCTTAAGTCCCTGACGCTCTACAATATTCCAGAGTTTCTGCTGTTCTTCTTCTGTGAGATATGACACATCTACTGCCGCCAACTAAGCAATCTTATTTTCATCCATCAGATTCTTGAATGGCTGAATCAGATGATTGAGTCGCAGATACCTTGCAGCATTCCTGCTTGAAAAACCATATTCTGAAGCAATCACATCCAGGCTCTTCAACTTATTGCCATTATGGCAACAAGTGTCATCCGGATCAGCACCACTTAATATCTGCAGTTCTCTGATAATGTCATTTCTCTTGCCCTGGCAGCACACCTTGTCATAGTGTGCCGCCATAACTGCAGCCTTCTCACTTGGAAGCAAATCCGTAAAGGACCTCTGCATCAGGTTCGTTTCAATCACATACACATAAGCCTCAGCCTCTGACAGACCAACCTTTACAATGGCAGGTATCTCAGTAAGTCCTGCAAGCTTTGCTGCATTGGCTCTGTTATGTCCGGAAAGCATTTCATATCCCTTACCCAATTTTCTTACGATGACCGGATTCAGAACACCATGCTCACGAATGCTCTCCACCATATCATTAAGACGTTCTCCCTCGTACAGATGAAATGGATGATTGTGAAATGCCTTTATGGAATCAATCGCAATCTGCTCCACACCATTCTCTGCTTTAACCTCTGTGGTCTTCGCCGAAGTATTCTCAGTCAGCATATCCACCGCATCAAATATTTTTCTCTTACTTGCATTAGCCTTCATAAACAATCAACTCCTTTGCAAAATTCTCATATGCCTCACATGCCTTACACTCCGGAGCATATTCCAGAAGAGGCTCACTATAATAAACAGACTCTCCAACCTTTACTGTATTTGGAATCTTACTGTCAAAAATTCTAATCTGCCCTTCAAAGGTATCTGTCACCTGCTCTGTAATGACCTTACACAGATTAGTCCTGGCATCGCACATCGTCAGCAGAATACCTGCCACATCTAGCTTGTCATTGATACGGCTCTTAATCTTCTTCACAGTCTTAAGAAAGTCCTGTAATCCCATCATTGCCAGAAGCTGCGGATTTACTGTGATAATTACTTCATCTGCTGCCGCCAGAGCATTGATATTCAGTGCTCCAAGCGTAGGTGCAGTATCAATGATAATCGCATCATATCTGTCCCTGAGCGATTCCAGAATGCCTGAGAGCATCTTCTCTGCTCCCATTTCAAGACGAAGCTTTGCATCTACTACCGACAGAACCATTGATGACGGAATAAAATCAACTCCGTTTCTGCTCATGATATATTCCTCTGCGGCAGGCAGTTCTTCATCCTCAATCTGTGCCATCATCAGATGACCGATTGTCACTGGAACTGCTGCCGGATCTTCCACGCCAAAACATGTTGTCAAATTTGCCTGACTGTCAAAATCAACCGCCAACACCTTCTTGCCAAGTTTCTGTAATGAATAAGCCAAATTGTATGTAGTGACTGTCTTGGCACACCCGCCCTTCATACAAGCTGTCATATAAATCTTTCCCATGATTGCCTCCTTCTCCAAAACGTCCTTCTTCATGCACCGTACCCAACCTTTCCCTCAGCCACAAATCTGGCATGAATCTCTTTCTTTTCCTTCTGGAATCTCTTCTCCAACTTCTTCATCTCTTCTTCCATAAAGACTTTTTCGTCTGCTTTCTCCTGAGCCTTTTCTTCATTCAGGCTGATGATCAGCTGGCCATCCTCACACTTGATTCTGACAAAGTCACCGGTCTTGAAACCCAATTCCTCTAACCACAATCTGCTGACTCTGAGCATTGGAACGCTCTTACCATTTCTGTAGATATCTCCTACCGTGAGATCTCTGTATTCTTTTCTTCCTGCCATAGCAATACCTCCGATATGTTTTGATGTGTAGTTCCAGAACGAACCACGAAAAAAGGAACCACATCCGAAGATGTAAAGCCCCATTAATTTGCACGCAGCAATAAAAACAGTTGTCCTGAGAGCCTGGTACTCCCTCTGTCTTTATCTGTGTAGGTTATTCAATTAAGATCGGCGCCGTCCTTAATCTCAACCGCCAGTAATTGGTCAAAAAAATAGGACTAAGTCTGAAAAGCCTTTCGCTCACGCGGCTTCTTGACTTAGACCTATTATTGCATACTCATCTAAAACAATGCAATCAAATGCATCTTTTTCATACTGTAGTAAATGTTCGTCACGATTTAAAGTTTGTACCGTCGCAAATATATAATCTGCATCATACTCATGATATCCAGCCCCTACTAGTCCCATAGAAACAGACTCCGCAAACACTTTTTCATAAGATTTCTTTGTCTGCCTTGCTAATTGTCCTCGATGAACCAGAAACAATACCCTCTTAAATCCTAATTCGCGCATTGCAAAAGCTGATGCATATGTTTTTCCCGTACCAGTTGCAGAAATCAGGAGTGCTCTGTCCTCGCCAGCCTCAAGAATCTTTTTCAAGTTAATAATGAACCCAATCTGCATACTGTTTGGCTGCAATTTATACTTCTCAATCGAAGTGATTTCTTCCTGTTTTGCAACCTCTCTCTGATGTTTAATAATCTTATAGTGCTCATTATAGTTCTCATAAAACTCATCAAATGTTAATGCATAGTTTGAATTCCATAATTCATTAAATTCAGTAACAATTTCTTTTGCCGTCTCGCCGTGCACTGTTGAAACCAGCTTTGTGTTCCATTCGCGATTATCTGTAAGTGCTGCACTTGTAATATTGGAACTTCCAATAATGATATGATAAATTTCTTCTTTTCTGAAAATGTATCCCTTTGTATGAAATCCCTCATTCGCTACTTCAACATCATACATTTTAAGTGTAATATTCGAAAGTTCATTAAGTTTTTTCAACGCTTTAGGCTCACTGAAATTCAAATAGTTCGTTGTTAAGATTTCACCTTTAATATTTCTTTTTTCTAACTCTTTTAAAGTCTGCAGGAGGGGAGTAATCCCATTCATAGTAATAAATGCTACACTGATTTGAAATCCGTCACATACCAAAAGCTCATCCTCAATGGATGAGAGTACTTTCTTTCCTTCTTTATGATTATTTGATACGAATTGTGGTCTATAGATATTGTTTGAAACAACCGAACCATCAATATATGCTGTTTCAAAACCTAAGCGTAATTCATCAATTTTGCTCACAACTTCCCCCTGCTTTCTTCTATTTTATCCATTCCGTAAATCCACCCATTTTGGCCGAATCATAAACTGGCTGTATCACGTTATATAATCTTTCTCTATAGCTTGGCAAATCAATATCAGGCTGATACAAACTATTTCTAATCTCTGTACTATTTACATGATAATCCAGGCATATTTTGAATTTATGCCGAACTATTTCATAATCATTGCACATCATAAGAGCTTTGTGTTGTAATTCTGCTAACCTTTCAAAATCTTCATAGAGATTCGGTAATTGATTTCCCTTCATGCTATTAATATTCTTTGTTGTTGGGCTTAAATTCCATAATTCATCATGTGATAAATATTGCCACGGTACAAAATGATCGATTGATATAGGTTTATCTTTTAAACTTACCTTTTGATATATTTCTTTTATTTTGGGATCAATCTCAATGATTGTCTTCCAATAATCACTCACTCTTCTTAAATCTCTTTTTTCTGGCTTTTGAATTTTTTCCACAATTCCAGGAACATTCGGATTTCTATCTTGTAAATAGCCGATAAGATTGTATCTGACCCATTCTAATAAAATTGTTCTATTTCGAATTAAGTAGTCAACCCATTCTTCATTAATTTTAAACTTAGAAAAAATCCCCTCAAGTGCAACGAAATAATACAATAAGTGGGCCTGCTCATTTATTTTGTAAACCTTTGACTGACCAGGATTTTTAATTGATGAATAAAAAGGACTTTGCATACAATACGGCACATTTTCTATTAAACATTTCTTATATTTTTTTATTTGGGGATCTGTATTTTCTTTGAGATACTGGATTACAGAACCTCGTTTTGCAGTAGACGATATATTGGACTTCGAATGTATATACTTAACCACTTCCTCTAAATTATCTGTTGTATTACACGGACCTAAACGTAATTTAAACTCTGTAACCATATACCATGCATCTTCTATCATTTGATTCAGAATTTCATCATATGTAAATACAACTTTATCTTCTACGATATTTTCCAATATTGCCTGGAGCCAAAAATACTTATAACAATTGGAAATACGTTTACGTTCAAATACTTTACTTAATACACCTATATTCAGTTTTTCATCAAACGGTATTCCTGTTATTATCATCCTATTTTCCTTCTCGATAAATATATTCTTAATTATATCCCCCCTTTTTGTTTTTCACAAGTTTATACAAAAGTTTACATTGCGTACTTTTTGAAAATTCTTTGAATCGCAAAAAGCGCCAAATTCATCTCTGAATTCAATGGCTTATATTGTTTCTTCCATCAATTTCTTTTATCCGACCTACAGTTCTTTCAGAACCTCCCCGATATCTTCGTTCATGCAGACAGACTTTCTCCTTATTTCTTCCGGTGCATATGCTTCGCTCTGGTTCAGGCACACATAAAATGCATTCCGTACTTCTCCAATCGTTTTTGAAGAAATACTTCATATCTTTATTAACCTTAAATTTTTATAAACCTTACACTTTTATATCATTCCTTACAAAGTGCATAAAAAAGAGCCAATTAACATTATCGTTAATTAGCCCAATAATAATTTCTATTTATTTCCTTTTGCCCTATTATGTGTTTTACAAAGCATTTGACAATTACTAATATCCGTTACTCCACCTTTACTCCAAGCTGTTACATGGTCTGCGTCCATTTCACTTAATTTCCATATCTTCTTTTTATTACTATTATTCTCTAAAGCACATAACGGACAATTTGATATACCTTTACTTTTAGCCTCCTCTGTTTGCTTTGTATAAACAATTTTCTTTGTTGGTTCATCAAACACCCTTACCTCTAACAACCTAGTTTCTTTTCCTTAAATATCTGATATGCGTATGCAGCTATTTTTCCGGTAATGTTTGGCGCATGGTCAATCTTTTTCTGACGGGTAAAAGAGAATAATTCATTATCCCTGACACTTATCTCAACCACTCTGCACCGGAATCCATTCTCACGAAGTCTTGCTGCAATACTCTCAGCAAGAATATAAAGAACAATCTTTACATCCTCATCGCATACTAAATCCTTTGGTGTTGTTGTGCTGTTTCACACCGATTTGATTGGAGCATGTGTATTCTCTAGTTTGACGGGTGAATCATCATAGCCATTAGCAAACGACCATAAGATACTGCCCATCTTTCCAAGGTGACTGTTAAGCACATCTTCATCTGCTCTTGCAAGATCACCTATGGTTTTGATACCAAATAATGCAAGCTTTCTGTTCGTACTTTTGCCAACGTATAGAAGATCTGCCACCGGAAGTGACCATGCCTTCTGCTTAAACTCACTCTTATACATAGTTGTAATTGCATCAGGCTTCTTATAATCAGAACCAAGCTTTGCAAATATCTTATTGAAAGAAACACCAACACTTACTGTGATGCCAAGCTCTGACTTCATTCTCCTGCTGATTTCCTGTGCAATGAGCAATCCATCTCCTTTAAGGGAACTGCTCCCTGTCACATCAAGCCAGCACTCATCAATTCCATATGGCTCCTGTCTGTCCGTATATTCTGCATATATCTCATGTGCCATTCTTGAGAATCGAAGATATAAGTCCATTCTTGGTGAAACAAACGTTATGTCAGGACAGACCTGCTTTGCCTGCCAGAGTGCCATTCCTGTTTTCACACCGTACTTCTTGGCAATATAGTCGGCTGTTAAGACAATCCCATGTCTTGCCTCCGGGTCACCGCCTACTGCCAGTGGCTTTCCTGCAAGCTCCGGATGATGCAGATGCTCAATCGAGGCATAACAACAGTTGATATCTGAATGAAGTATTACCCTGTCTCCCATCTTCATCACCTCCTGCATTTAATCTGTCACTACCATAACCTTTAGTCCAAGTATATGAGTAATGTTTCTTACAGGGCATAGTATAACCCCAAGAATAATCGACTGTCAACAGACATATGTGTCCTTTTTCTCATTATATTGGATTTTTAACTTGAATAATTGGCACTATTGCTATATACTATGGAGTGAAAAGAGACATTTGAAATCAACAAAATGAAAGAAAAGAGGCATATGTATGTACTCAATCGGAGAAATCATTTCAACATATAGAAAAAAGAAAGGCTTGCTCCAGCAGGATCTCGCTGATGAACTGGCAAAGGAAGGCATTACCATTTCCTATAAAGCCATATCCAACTGGGAGAGAAATCTTGCTGAACCAAGCGTTACCATATTTTACAAAGTGTGTAGAATCCTTGGTATTACTAACATGTATGAGGCATATTTTGGAGTAAATCCTGCCGATCCTTTCTCATCACTAACTGATGAAGGCAGGGAAAAAGCTATGGATTATATCAATCTGCTCCACGCATCCGGAATGTATGAAAAGCAGACTGCTAAGATAATTCCATTCCGTAGCATTGATATTTTTGAAAATGCTGTATCAGCCGGAACCGGTAACTTCCTTGTAGATGGACCGAAAGAGACTGTACGCATAGATGAATCTATCCTGCCGGAAGATACTACTTTCGGTGTCCGTATTAGTGGTGACAGTATGGAATCTGTATTCCATGATGGTCAGATTGCATGGGTATTACAACAGGAATCTGTTGCTAATGGAGAAATCGGCATCTTCGCTCTTAACGGAGAAGCCTATATTAAGAAATTACAAAACGATAAAGACGGAATCTTCCTTATCTCGCTTAATGAAAAGTATGCACCTATCCCAGTCGGAGAAGATGATCGTTTAGATATATTTGGTAAGGTTCTCGGAAAATGTAATCCTGCTGATATTACCAAGAATTGTAAATAAGACTGGCACCGATTGCTACAAGTCCTTTTTATTGGACACGCAATCCTTCATAATAGATACTAAGAAATGCTAGAATCTGAAAGAAGGAATTTTTATGGCGATTGTCAACAATATCAAAGAAATCCGTGAGCAGCGTGGCATCTACCAGGATGAACTTGCTGAAGCTACCGGATACTGTACCAAAACCATCGGTCGAATAGAATGTGGGGAAAGTACCCCGTCCGCCGAATTTATGCTGCGGATTTCAAAATACTTTAATATGATGGTGGAAGATGTCTTCTATGTAGAAGATTGAGCTGGGCACATGATACCCGCTCTTATTCAACTACACTATCCAAATTTCCAACAGTATTCTACATATATTAGCTCATCATTTTACATGAAATATACATAAATAAACCATATCTCCAAACTACTATCTCAATTTTTCCTACTTTCATATATCCCTGCTACATAAATAGTTACTGTTCAACGGATGTATTTTCATTTCCTGATTTGATAATGACATCTAGTTTATTTATAAAGTTTTCTGTATGCTTTGCTGCAATATTCTTGTTTTTCTGTTTATATTCCAGCATTACAGAATTCAAATCATCTCTTAACTTTTTGAGTGACTCAACTGTCACTTGGCAATCAATCTCTGATGAATCATTATAACGTCCCCAAATTCCAATAAACCAGCTAGAAAAATGTTCTTTATCAATATTATTTGCATTCTTAAACGCATTAAATGTTGCCGATTCCATTTCAAGAGAAAATGTATTGTATCTCTTATTACTCAAATCGCAAAAAGCAATGTTTAAATCTGAACTAATCAAATCAATATAGAGTTTCTGATTCTTTTCATAAGTCCATACATCATTATCTCTAAATTCTTTTATAATCTGGTATGCTGACCATTCATCTTCTGTGAAATACTCTTTACTATCATCTCCAATCATTCTGTGAGAATGGCTATCTTTTTTATCAGATTTAACTAAATATTTAATTTGTTTTCTAATCCCATCTCTAACCTTTTCCCAATTAATTGTAGGCAAATCAACATTATAAATTCTAGAATAGCAACAATTATTAAGGAAAAGAATATACTCATCTAATGACAAATTTCCCGCATATACTTCTACCAATAAATCCTTAAATCCTTCATCAATTATTTCTTCATTGATTTCGGGAAGATTATGTGTTTTTAGTACTTCAAATGGAGTTGCAGCTTTCTCCTTTTCTAAAAATACATTTATCTCCTTCGAAATCACTTCATCATTCCACTCTCCATGTAAAATCCACTTTGAAAATCCATTCACAATAAAATTGGCATTAAATACTTCAGGATAAAGTTTTTCTACATCAAGATACAGAAATAAATTCCCGTATCTTGAAGATTCTCTAATCAATCCCGCTTTATTTGTCATCATAAGACAGGTAAAAGAAAGAAGCCAGTTGCTACAGTCTTGAATACCATTTTCAATCAACTTATTATATACACGTTCAAAGTCTTGAATAGCACATTTAAAACTCCGTATATTATGTGGTCTTCGTGCTAACATCCCGCGAAGTTTTTCCTCTTCTTTTTGATATTCTTCTCTTTTCTTGATACTATCAAGCTTATAATTTTCAGCTTTATACTGTTCAATAATTACGTCATCGTTAAAATCACCTGACAGAATTTTAATCAGCAATTTCTTGTTTTCTATAAGAAATTCCTTGTATTTTATGCCACAAGACATTGACTCTATAGAATTAGAAACAACCTCTTCATAATCAGGAACAAATGGAATAACTCTTTGTACTATTTTTTCTTTAATTTCATGATATAATAATTCATTATTTGTCTTATCTTTTATTTTTTCTTCATTTGCAACAATAATCGTATTAAAGTTCTGATTTTCACAGTAGTCATTAATACACCCTAAAAGATCTGTGTAAGTAATATTTGTTCTTTCCAAATCATCAAAAACAAGTATAACCTTTTTATCAGAAATCGTATTGCTTATAGGTACAAAATTAACTAAGTCCATAATTGAAGAAACCACTTCTCCTTTTTTTTGCCAATTTTCAGGCAAAATATCCTTGATTGTACCAAAAATTCTTTTATAGGAATCTGTAAATTTTGAAACTTTTATTCCATTCAACTTATCGAGTTCACTTGCCTTCTCTAACCATTTTTTCTTTACCTCTGCTCGTAATCTATCTAAGGAGTCTATACCAAATAAACTAACACACAAAAAAACATAGTTATCTTTCACTGACGGAATAAATTTGCTCTTAATTAGATATGTTTTACCAGATCCCCACTCTCCAGATAACATCAAGGCACCAACAGGATTATTTATTTCACAATAATTTTTTAATTCTTCAATCAGATTCATTAGCTCCTCCAACCAGAAACATAGTTATTAATAAGTCAATCATGTGAGCAAATATAGATGGATTCATTCTATTTAAATTATATAATCCAACATTATTAATGAATATCTCAAGATTCCAGATCGTATACTTTTTTATATCACTCATATATCCTATCCACCTCAGCTTCATATACCGCCTCAGTATGTGCATCAAATAGCACCCATTCCACCACATCAAAGCTGTCTGGATTATCCTGCAGACATCTATTAACTGTATGAACTGCAACTTTCGCTGCCAGCTCTACCGGAAAACTGTACACACCTGTCGATATAGATGGAAATGCGATTGTTCTGATTCCATTCTCCATTGCCAGCTTCATAGAATTAAAATAGCAGTTTGCAAGAAGTTCTTCCTCTTTATTCCTGCCACCATTCCATACTGGTCCAACAGTATGAATTACATAATCACATGGCAGATTATATGCCTTTGTGAGCTTTGCCTCTCCTGTCTCGCATCCATGAAGTGTTCTGCACTCGGCTAAAAGCTCCGGTCCTGCTGCACGATGAATGGCACCATCAACTCCACCACCTCCCAATAGAGAATTATTGGCTGCATTAACGATTGCCTGCACATCTGTAATTTTTGTTATATCACCTTTAACTGTCTTTATTATGTACATCAGTTCCATCCTTTCCAGATATCCGGCTGATAACCAAGTGTGGACTGCTTTCCATTCCTTACTACCGGAGTTTTGATTACCTGCGGATTCTCAAGCACTTTTTCCAGCTTGTCCTCATCAGCAGTATATTTAATGAGTGCAAGCAAATCTTTGTCTTTGCCATCCCAGTTAATCATCTTCTCCAGACCACCATTTACCTGTGCAACAGAGTTAAATTCGCCTTTGCTCATACCTTTTTCTTTCATGTCAATGAACTGATACTTGATGCCACGCTCCTTGAAGAAACGCTCCGCCTTCTTAGTATCATTACATTTCTTAGTCCCAAATATCTGTATATTCATAATCAGTATTCCTTTACTATCTCTTCATCTATTCCGTACATAGCCTTAAAATGTTCGAGATCTGTCGGACTTTTTATCAGCATTACCTCTTCTATCTTACCTGTATGTATATCCTTAAAGCCTGCTACCTGCTCGCCATTACAAATGCTTGCTTTGATTACATGCTTTTTGTTTTCCTTATCATATGACTGTTGAGTTTTTTTCTTCTTAAACAGTCCCATTTTGCTCACCTTCCTTCGCCTGTGCCATCAGCACAAGCTTCTCAAATGACTGTGCAAAACGCTTGTCATCTTCACTTGTCCGCTTCTTTGGGTCTCCGCTTCCGCTCCGGTTCGCGCAAAGCCGATGTCCACCGGACATCGTGCGCCCCTTAATATGATTCTTAGAAGAACCTCGTCTTGCTTTCTTATTAAGATGTCTTTCCATAAGCATCCGGTCAATATTCTCATCTGTGTACAACTTGCCGGATTGATGAATTGCATATACACCCTTGCCAAGTGCCATTGCAGCAACACCATAATCCTGCGACACTACAATATCTCCCTTATGACAGATACTGATCAGCTTATAATCTACCGCATCAGCCCCAGCGCCAACCACAATTACTTCACTATAATCTGAATATAATACATGGTTCGTGTCACACAGCAATGTGGCTGGAGTATTATATTTTTCCGCAATCGCTTCTATAATGCCCACTACCGGACATGCATCTGCATCTACAAATATCTTCATATTCTCTTAAATCCTAATCCAATTTGTGCAGACGGTCTGCACAATTTACTTTATTCAATCTGTATAACAAAAAATACGATAAGTTCTCGTTGCTAATCATTTTCAATATGATAGTAATTATTTATCGGAGTCCGTACCTCAATGAGGTTTCCACTTGGATCATAAAATCTTACAAGTTTCTGTCCACCTTCAAGTTCAGTCAGTTCAGTAACATAATTCAAATAGAAATCATATGATTCAAGTTTCCTAATGAAAGCTTCCATATTATTTTCCTCAAAGTACAGCTCAGTCATATTGTTATGAGGTGTCGTAGGTATTTGGGTACTGTCATACCATACATTTACATCCTGCAATACAAGTCCCTCGGACATTATTACATTACCTTCCTGTTTCAAAATGACCTGTAATCCAAATAAATCCTTATAGAATCTGACAGATTCTTCTATATCATCTACGATAATCAAAATGTTCTTTAATCTCATGATTCACTCTCAAGCTTTCTTTTTGCATCCTTCAGACGTCCATATATTTCAGGCATAGAGAATTTTATTTTTTCAATCTCTTCCATTGGAAATGCCTTTATATCTTCAATGCTCCTAATTCCCATTTCAAAGAGTCTGCTGCATTGTTGCCAAGTCCATTTAATTCCTCTGCTTCTGTCTATCACATCTTTCTCCCTACGAATCACAATGCCATATTTATCACACTGCTCCTGCAATTCTTTATATGTTGCATCACCCATATTGCGGATTCTAAAGATTGATTCCTTCGGTATCCTTACAATGTCTCGTAAATCTGAAATACCACTTCGTCTCATACAATTTTTAAGTCTGGATGACACTTCAAGTTTTTCAATTTCTATTGGTTAGCTGCTCATATGCCTCCATTTCTTTCTGTAGTTACCTCTTTCGTCTAATCATTACTTGACTAATCAACATATGTTTTATACAGAACCAATGGATGTTGCCTATTAATCTGCGCTCGATAATAATCAAAAGTTGCCCTATTCATATAAAGTAATTTATCTGTGGTGTCACACGCGACCGGAACATATTTATTTTTTCCCGCACGTTCAGCTTTAATAAATAATTGTATTCTCTTATTCTTCGATTTAAACGATGGTGAACTAGAACTCACAATCAATGTATACTCTCCATTTACATATCCATCAACTGCTAACTTATAATAATTTACCTGTTCATCTTCCAACTTTTTACCAGAATTAACCTTTGCTGATGATTTCTTTCTCTTTGCTTGTTCATATGTATAGCCACTACTTATATAAACACCTGCAAAAACATAATCCGTTGTTTCTCCATATAATGTGCCCTCCGTATAATCTCCATATCCGCTTGACCAATTCCATTCCCAACCATATCCAGTTCTATTTCTTTTATTTTGAGCTCTCAGATGAAATGGTTTTTCAAATTTTATATATACATCTTTATCAACGTAATCTTCAACATTTACAAATTTCAATTCTTCTTTAATGTGATTCCACAATTCTCTAACATGTCCTAATTTAAAATTTGTAAATGTAATATCTCCAACATAATCCCTATTCTTACTTCTTTCAATAACATAATGTAACCAATACTTACTACTAATATCTCCTCTAACTCCATTTGATATTACCAAACGCTCGTATGGTTTACTATTTTCCTCTAACCCCTCAAATTTGTTCAGTATATCCATAGTACGTGTTGTATCATATACTGCTGCTACCAACTCAGTTTCTTTACGATTATCAAGCTTCGTCTCAGGAAGTTCCCTTCCCATCGTTTGCATAGGTGTATCTTTTTTATGCTCTGGAATTGCCAAACTAGGAATGGAAATACATTCATTATCACTACTGATCTGAGCTTGGTTTTTATCTGACAAATTATGCATCTTAAACTCAATACACTCTTCTATAATTTTCTCTAATCTACCATGTTCTTCTGAATATATTTCTACCATGTCATAGATATATGAAGTAGTTTGTATATAGCTTGCTTTTCCAGACAGACAAATACTATACATACCATTGCCCTTACAAAACCTTACCAAATACTTGCTAAAAACTTTTTCATTGTTTGGTAATTCATTTGTCACTCTAAAATTCATTAATTCAGCACAATAGATATCAACATCTTGTCTTGTACAAAAACTATTCAATCTATTTATAGGAAATTCTATCTGGACTGCAGATTCAGGATGATTTTCATCTATAAAATCAATATCCATATTATCCTTTGAATTTATTGCTACACATAATATATCTTCAACAACTCGTTTCTTTAATTCTTTATCAAGAACAAACAATTGATTCACCGGTATGTGCAATTTATTTGCTATACTCTGAACCATCCATAAACCAATATATCCCTCTGGTTCGCAATCAAAAGTGTTTTCTGTTTTTAAAGTATCTATTTCTAAACTTACTTCTTGAATAATTTTACTCAAATCAATCCCTTTATCATATGCTATGAGAAAAATTTGCTCATATATGCCATATAATGCCTGCCTAACACTGGCATTATATTTTTCTATGCTATTATTCAAAATACTTTCCTGTTCCTCTTCATCACATTGAACATCCTCAATATTAAAAGCACTTGGGAATAATGATATTGTTTTTTCTGTAAAATAGTTATTTCCGCATTTAGTACACTTTTTCCCCAACAGTATATTGCTTTTCTCTTTTTCAGTTTCAAAAACATATGCCAAAGGAACTACAGAACCACCACATGCACACGTTGACATTTTAGATTTACCCAAATGACAATTTATAGGCTCGCTGGAGTTATACTCATATCTCGCCACCGATTTATTCTTATTAATAATATACCCTTCAAAGTTAGGATATACCTGGCTTTGTACATATATTTCATCCATTCATAAATACCTCCACTAATAAATTCTAGTGATTCTTCTATGTATTAACAGTTTCCTATATATTGCTTTAATTATTGTAATAACTCCTTCAATTTTAGCATTTCATCCTCAGACAAAGTTACACCTTTTCCCATCTTCTCATGCTCTGGTGCCCAATCTCTGATATCATATTTTGGTGCTCCACCATTCCACGAAATTTTATTAAGTTCTTTTGTCCATCCTTTTGCACTCTCTGATAGAACTCCAATGTGTTCCACTATATCATATTTTATATCTGACATATGCTACCTCCTGTTACTTATACATATCATAATATGCCTTTTTCAAATCAACTGGCTCTTGTATCATATTTAATTCCGATAATTCTTTTGATATTGTTTCTTTAAGTTCCTTTTTTTTCGCAAAAGAAAATACCCCTGTCTTCTCAAGTTGCCTCTTCAAATCTTCTATCTTTTCTCTCTGATTATCAAACTTTGATTTATATTCTTCATACAATACAAGGGATAATCATGTATGGAATTGATGTTTTAATTATGTCATCTG
>OGEA01000285.1_pt1 | contig 37247 bp, 33 predicted proteins | sample 1570531 | NCBI WGS metagenome assembly OGEA01 (sample SAMEA2581973, study PRJEB24529) | metagenome | biome: Human gut stool | place: China | collected 2011 | reverse complement strand
AAACTGCACCTCCAAAAGTTGTTTTTTGTCCAACTTTTGGGGTGCAGTTCAATATTGTCCTCTTTTTGTATTTGTATTATTAGATATCTCTTTCGTCGATAGCAGTTTCAAGCGCTATTTTAATCATATCATCAAAGGATTGTTCACGTTCTTTAGCTGTAGTTTCTTCACCTGTAAATAAGTGATTACTTACAGTAAATACACCAAGTGCTTGTACATTATAACGAGCAGCAAGCATATAAAGAGCAGAAGTTTCCATTTCTACAGCAAGACAGCCATATTGGATTAATTTTTGTAAATCAACTTCTTCATCATAGAAACGGTCTTGGCAATATACATTACCAATTTTTACAGGAATGTTTAATTTTTTAGCGTGGTGATATGCTTTGCCTAATAATTCAAAATCAGCAAGTGGAGCATAATGAAGTCCATCACCAAAAGTGCGAACAATAATACCACTATCAGTAGTTGTTCCTTGAGCGATAACAACATCACGAACGTGAACATCATCTTTTAAACCACCACAAGTACCAACGCGAATTAATTTTTTAGCATGGTAATCGCAGATTAATTCATGTGCATAGATAGAAATAGAAGGAATACCCATACCAGTTCCTTGGATAGAAACTTTATGGCCTTTATAAGTTCCAGTATAGCCAAACATATTGCGAATATGATTGTAGCAGACAGGATTTTCTAGAAATTTTTCAGCGATGTATTTTGCACGTAATGGGTCGCCAGGAAGTAAAACGACATCAGCAACTTCTCCAATTTTGGCTTCAATATGATTACTCATAACAATACCTTCTTTCATTAATAATTTTATGAGATATAAGAATATCTATAAAAATTTTATCATAATGAATGAAAAAATGCAGGGATTATCCTGCATTTTTAAATTAACAATGTTCGATTGTAGCACCGAGGTATTTATTGACGATTTCAACAGCACAATAATCGCCACACATAGAGCAAGCAGTTGTGCCTTCTGGATTGCGTGAAGCGCGTCTTTGACGAGCTGTTTGTGGGTCGATAGCTAAATTCATTTGTTCTTCCCAATCAAGTTTTTTACGAGCTTTAGCCATATTTAAATCCCAATCTTTTGCACCAGGTACATTTTTTACGATATCAGCAGCATGAGCGGCAATTCTAGTTACAATAACACCATCTTTTACATCTTGAACATTTGGTAAAGCAAGATGTTCAGCAGGAGTTACATAGCAAAGAAAATCTGCACCGCAAGAAGCTGCCATAGTTCCACCGATTGCAGCAGTGATATGGTCATATCCAGGAGCAATATCAGTAACAAGTGGGCCAAGAACGTAAAATGGAGCATTATGACAAATGCTTTTTTGCAATTTCATATTTGTAGCTATTTGGTCAAATGGTACATGACCTGGACCTTCAACCATGACTTGTACACCTCTATCCCAAGCGCGTTTTACAAGTCCACCTAAATTTAAAAGTTCTTGAATTTGAGCATGGTCAGTAGCATCAGCAAGACAGCCAGGACGAAGACCATCGCCAAGACTCATAGTAACATCATATTTTGCACAGATATCTAAGATATCATCATAGCGTTCATAGAGTGGATTATTTTTTTCATTATAGAGCATCCAGCCTGTGATGAATGAACCACCACGACTAACTACGTCCATATAACGACCTTCTGCTTTCATGCGATTGATTACATCCATAGTTACACCGCAGTGAATAGTCATGAAATCAGCACCATCTTTGGCTTGTTTTTCAATGGCATGAAGTAAATCTTCTTCCGTCATTTTCACGACAGCACCATGAGCTTTGATGGCATCAACTGTTGCCTGATAAATTGGCACAGTTCCTACCATTACAGTGGAATGTTTTAAAATAGCTTGACGAGAAGCATCAATATTATTTCCTGTGCTTAAATCCATTACAGAATGAGTACCAGATGCGATAGCGACATTTAATTTTTCGATTTCAGGAGCTGGGTCAGGAAAAGCACTAGATGTGCCGATATTAGCATTTACTTTAGTACAAAGTCCTTCGCCTACACCATAAGGGTGTAAATTTTGATGATTGATATTAGCACAAATAGCGATAGTACCATTGGCAACGCGTTCACGAAGTGTTTCAATATCCATTTTTTCTTCTTGAGCTACGATTTTCATTTCATCAGTGATTTTACCAGCTCTAGCTGATTGCATTTGTGTCATTGTCATAATTTTGCCTCCATAATATAAGTGATAAATGGCAAAAAAATAAGCAGATATGCAAAGAAAGTTGCAAATCTGCCTTGATAATCATTTATTTGCCACTTCCCTACGTTGGTCTTAACCAAATCAGGTTCTAAGGGTCGGAATATTTCCTCTCAGCTTTTATAAGCACCCCTAGTGGATTTTTTTCAATTTTTTTTATTATAAAATATTTAGTAAGAAAAAACAAGATTTAATTAAAATTTAGCATCATGAAGCCAAATATATCGTTCATCTTCATTACAATTTTGACGGAGCCAAGGATTATTATCAAAATGACGAATCATCCAACAAGTATACATTAAAAAACCTGGAGCTACAGCTTGTGGATGAGTTTTGCTGTCAGCGATAGCGGCAAAACTACCATCAATGCTTTTAAATACATCATTTCCGATAAAACTAGCACCAAAACCTTCTGGTCTATCAAATTTGAAATAGTAAACTTCAGGTTGTAGGTGATAATGTGGTAAGTAGCCAGACCAATTACCTCTATCATTAATTACTTCACCTAAAACCATATTAGAATAAGGTGCTGTGTCATAATCAAAAATAGTATTAACTTGACGTTGAGCAGTGTTACCGAATTTTCCTGCACAAGAATATCCCCAAGGAACATCTTTTGGAGCATATAATTTAGCAGGGAATTGTTTTTCATTTTTTGTGCATTGAACAAGAATTTCTGCATCGCTGTTTGCTTTAACAATTACTTTTGTATTACTGCAAACGTGAACGCACCAGGGACCTTCAGTAAAAACATCTTTTCTAGATACAGTTTTTTTTTGTTCATCAAAAATATAAGTGATTTTACCAGCTAAGAGTAGTATGGCAATTTCTTCACCTTCACGGCAGAAAATTCTTTCTTCATCAGCTTTAATTTTATAGACGCGAATATCCATTAGCATATTACTATATTCATTATTGTAAGTAGTAAGAATTTGTTCGCCAGAAGCATTGAATTCTGGATAACCAAATGATTTATACATGAAAATATCTCCTTTATAATAAATTTATCAATAAGTGATAATTATTTTATGGTTATATTATAAATGTTTTAAAGTTCAATATCAACAAAATATAATCAAAATATAATCAAAATATAACAAGATTAATAAACTTATTAATAAAAAGTTTCTATAATAAATGTTGAAGTAAAAGAATTTTTTTATCTTGATATTTTTGATAAAGGGCAATAAAAAAGGATATTAATCACAATTATTATGATTAATATCCGTTATTTTTATAAATGGTGCGACTGGCGTGAGTCGAACACGCGACCCTTCGCTTAGGAGGCGAATGCTCTATCCGTCTGAGCTACAGCCGCAATTTCAATCTAAATTAGTTAGATGAATTTAATAAGCTAAATTTTAGCATAACTAAAACTAAGTCGCAAATTTTAATTTATAGGAGCTCCAATAGGACCTACAGAGCCAATAGGATTTGTAACACCACTAGCAGCTGGTGATGTTGTAGTAGAGTTTACAGGTGTAGTAGGTGTTGGAGTTGTAGTAGTTACTGTTGTGTTTGTTGGAACAGTAGCTGTTGTTGTTGTTTTATTGATTTGATAACGTGTTGCCCATTCAGGATATTTATTAGCATAATATCTTATTTTCTTGAATTCTACATCTTCTGTGCTTTCAGGAATGATAGAATGCATATTTTTGTCGAGATTAGGTGTTTTATCAATCCAATTTGTATCAGGAGACCAGAAATTATATTTTAATGTTCTAGCTGTTAAATTTTGTACGTTATATTCTTTTTTCATGAATTGGATAGAGGAAACATTACCAGCAGAGTCTTTGTTTTCTTGCCAAATCCAAACAATGATATTGTTATCTATCTGACGAAGTGTTGCTGTATCAGCACTGCTTTCTCCAGATTCATTGCTCCATAAGCCAAGCCAACGAGCATTAGAAATAAGACGACCGCCTTCACCTTTATTGAATACACGGTCTACAATCATAGCATAGAATTTTTCATCAAAAGATTGAGAGTTGATATCTTTATTTACAGGATTATCATATTTGAGTGTATAAAGAGCCTTGCCATCTTTATCATAGAAGATTTCTTCCATATAGCGTAAGGTTCTTTCTTGAGGATTGATTTGAACGCGAGCTAAGCTATAAACTAATTGATTAGGGTCATTGATAGGAAGTTTCATATTAGCTATAGTTTCAGCTGCTCCACCTGGAGCGTAACCTGTTTTTATCCAGTCTTCAATACAAGTAGGAATGTTATTTTGACTAGAAACAGTAGTAATTCTTGTCATAGAAAAATATTTACTATATTTATCATCTGAGCTAATCCAATACCATTCAGAATCAGCCGCAAAACTAATTTGAGTATGGAATAATGTGAAAACCATTAATACAGTAAGACAAATAATATTTTTTATTAATCGCATAAGCATGCACCCTCATTATATATATTATAAAATTTGTTACTCTACTTATTATACCAAAAATTTTAGCTTAAACAATAAGAAAACCCCTAAAATAGGGGTTTAAAAAATTTTTTAATCTGATTTTAAAGAAAAGTGAATTTTGATACAAGTTCCTTCATTAGGTTTACTTTGAATTGTTAAATTAGCATGATGGAATTCAGCAATATGTTTAACGATAGCGAGACCTAAACCTGTACCTTCTACATTGATTTGAGAACGGGATTTATCAGCACGATAAAATCTTTCAAATACATGTGGTAAATCGTCTGACGCTATACCTATTCCTGTATCTTTTACTTCTAAGATAAGATGATTTTTGTCTTCATTTAATAAAGAAATAAAGACAGAACCATTGGCTTTATTGTATTTTATAGCATTTTCGATGAGGTTATAAATTAATTCTTCGATTAATTGACGAACACCGATAATTTCGCTAGTAGGAACTTCTTTAAAAATGAGTTTTACCTGTTTAGTCAATGCTTTATCATTTAGACGTAAAATAATTTGTTTACAGATAGCAGAAAGATTTAGCGGTTCTTTCATAAAGGTACTATTTTTTTCATCAAGTTGAGAAAGTTTGATTATATCTTGAATTAAACTGATTAGACGTTGAGCTTCTTTGTAGATTTTGCCAGCAAATAAAGGAATGTCATTTGGTCGAACCATATTATTTTGTAAGAGTTCAGCAAATCCAGAGATAGAAGTGAGTGGTGTTTTTAATTCATGAGATACATTAGCAGAGAATTCTTGGCGCATTTTTTCTGCCATGCGTTTTTCTGTGATATCTACAAAGAGAATTAAAGCACCTTTTACCGTATTATGCTTAGTTACAGGGCTGGCAATGATTTGATAAGTTTTTTTATCAAGAGGTAAATAAAACTCTTGTCGTTCTCCACGCATTACATTTTGAGCAGCTTGATATAATGTTTCATTATTGATAAGCGTAAAGAGATTTTTATCAATATAGTCTATTTTTTCGGCGTTTAAAATATTTAATACGCTATGATTTATAGCTAATATTTTATAAGAATGATTGATTAAGATTAAACCTTCTTCGATATTATTAATAATCATAGTAAATTCACGCTGTTGATTTTTTAAAGTCTTCATTTGTTGGTGAATTTGCTCATTTTGATTTTCTAAACGAATTAACATAGGATTTAATTCTTCATATAAGTCATTCATAATAGGATGCTCAAGATTGATAGAATTTATAGGTGCAATGATATTTCTAGCCATACGGCGAGCAGCCAATAGAGAAGTTAAATAGATTAATAACATCATAGCTAACAATATCGGCAAGGCTTCTTGAACCATATCATATGCACTGACATTATTGCGAGAAAGACGTAAAACAGAATTATCATCTAATTTCACAGCGTAATAATACGTATTAGTTCCAAGCGTAGTTGAGATGCGATAAGATTCACCTGTTCCTACTTTTTGGGCAATTTGTACTTCTTGACGCAAAAGATGATTTTCCATTTTATCTAGTTCAGCACTATTATCAAAGATAACATTGCCTTCAGGGTCAATCCAGGTAATGCGTGTTTGTGTCTGTGCATCTTTTAGTAATTCTTTAGGGTCTGTTAAATGATGATTAAAAACATAAGTTAAATAAGTAGCCTCATCTTTAACTTCTTGTTTTGTATGTTCAAAAAATAATGGATAACATAAGGTCAAAGTTAAAATAAAAGTACAAATAACAGCCATAGATACTAAAAAGCACATATAATTGAAGATTTTTTGCTTCATACTCATATTAATCAATGATTTTATAACCGACTCCACGGATAGTTTCGATTAATTTGCTGGCTACTCCTAATTTATGGCGAAGTGTTTTTATATGCACATCGACAGTACGAGTTTCAGCTGCATAATTATAATCCCATACTTTGTCCATAATTTTATCGCGGGAAATAACGATATTTTTATTTTTTAATAGATAGTATAAAAGTTCAAATTCTTTTAATGTCAAAATGACTTCTTCATTATTTACATAGACTTTATGGAAATCATGATTTAATACAAGAAGACCATTACCAGCAGATAAATCATTAGTAGCTTTATCTTGTGCTACATTGATTTTTGCACTGCGACGTAAAACTGCTTTTATGCGTGCGATTAATTCCATTACACCGAATGGTTTAGTTACATAATCATCAGCGCCATTATCAAGACCAGTTATTTTATCATATTCACTACCACGAGCTGTGAGCATGATGATAGGAGTATGTTGTGTTTTAGGATTTTTACGAACTTCTTTGAGAATTTCAATGCCATCAATGCCAGGAAGCATAATGTCTAAAAGAATTAAATCAGGCACATTATTTTTTAGTACAGGAAAAAATTCTTCAGCATTGACAAAGCCTTGAGCTTCAAATCCAGAAGATTGTAATGCATAGATGACAAGTTCGCGAACGCTTTCGTCATCTTCAACACAGTAAATTTTTTGCATAAGAACACCTCATAGATATAGATTAAATGTAAATTATATTTTATAAAAAATAATGGATATTATATTAATATGTAATCAGTATAAAATTTTTTGATAGCTACTACAAGAGAAGATTTTATATTTTACATAGTTTTTACTAAAGGCTAGAATTTTGTAATCTTAAATAGATTTTTGACAAACAAAAAAGCATTGTTTCACTTTTTGTAAAACAATGCTTTTTTATATGCCCATAATGCCGTTATCTTTTATTCGCCTAGACCTGCTTGGTGCAGGTGGGTATCTTGGATAAGAGCTTTGCTATTCGTTCGAGACGATTCAGCAGCACAAATATCACAGCTAGATTCCCGTTTAGAAAGAGTAAGGTTAGACAATATAAAAAGACCTACGCACATTGCAGGCATACTCCGTTATTAACTGATAATATAATAGCATAAAGATGAAATCTGTGCAAGAGTGAACAAGTCAGAATTGCAAATTGCATTTTTACTTGCGCAGATTATTAGGCTCAGTTAAAATAAGTATAACGTTATTGATAAAAGAAGGGATTTTTTATGGAAAACAATTATAGTGTAGCTATTTCTTGTCATAGTGATTTAGGATATATTGAGTATACAGCTGATACTAAATCTGCAAATATTGTTTTGGCAAATGAAGTAGCTAAACAAAAAGTAGAAGAGTTTTTAAATACACCATTAACTTTACAAGTACCACATGAAACATTGCATGATTTTACTACAATAACTATTAATCCATTAGATGATGTGGAAACACTTCAATTAGCACTTACTCGTTTATGGGAAGCAACTGATGTACATGTTGATTGGAGTAGACCAGTTGATTATGTAAAAAATGGCATTCGCAGTTTAAAAGATTTATAAAATATATTATAGGTTATAAAAAGCTACATTTAATATTCATTTTTATGAATTTATTGAATGTAGTTTTTCTATTTTAGACATTATTTAATTTTGTCCTAAAGGATTAAAGACTTAATAATATAACTTTAGATTGAATTTACAAACAATTCTCTATTATAATTTAATTGTAGAAATAAACCGGTTATTTAATATTAAACTATAAGGAATTAATTGTATGAAAATAAACGAACGTTCGAAATTTATAATTAATGAACTTATAAAAAGAAATACTTATGTAACGGCTAGTGAAATAGCTGATTTATTACAAGTAAGTATAAAAACAGTAACTAGACAATTAGTTAATGTTGAAAAGATTTTAAATGAAAATGATTTAATCTTAGAAAGAAAAACTAGCAAAGGTATGCAAATCATAGGGACTGAAGAGCAGAAGCGAAAAATGCTAGAACAAATCCAATCTAATGGTTTGCATGAATATTCGCCAGCAGAAAGACAAAATATAGTATTAAGTCATTTGTTAAAATCACAAGAACCTATAAAGTTATTGACTTTGGCAAAATTATTGAATGTAACAGAAGCCACTATAAGCAATGATTTAGACAAATTAGAAACATGGATAAAAAAGATGAATATGAATTTAGTTCGCAAACCTGGTTTAGGGATTTATTTAGAGGGATTAGAGAAAGACATCAGGAAAGCGATTATAAGTCATATTTATAAAAATCTCCATGAGAAAAACATTCTAAATGTCTTAAATAAACAAGAAAAAAATATTAAATTGAAAAGTGGCACGGATAAGTTTTTATTGGACTTAGTCGATAAAGATATCATTCAAAAAGTAGAAAAAGCAATAACTACAGTAGTGGAAAGAGAGAATTATAATTTATCGATAAATGCTTTTTCAGGCTTAGTAGTTCATCTTACATTAGCTATACAGCGTTTATTAAAAGGTGAAATTATCAAAATTGATACTAAGTTTTTAACAGAATTGAAAAAGAAAAAAGAATTTGATTTAGCATTTAAGATAAGTGAAGAGATTGCGGAAGTCTTTGATATCGTTGTTCCTGAAGAAGAAAGTGGTTTTATCACTATGCATCTTTTAGGAGCTAGAAACAATTATCAAGAAGGCACTATTAATAATTATGATAATTTTGCTTTGATAAAAATTGCAAAAAAAATAATAGCTATAGCTCAAGAAGAAAGCGGTATTTTTATAGCTAAGAAAAGTAAATTATTAATAGGTCTTGTAAAACACTTAGGGCCAGCGGCAACGAGAATAAAATTAAATTTGGAGATACGTAATCCACTACTAAATGAGATGAAAGAGAAATATCCTCAATGGATGAAATTAGCTAAAAAAGCAGCTAAGCCTTTAGAGGAAAAATTAGGGGTTAATTTACCAGAAGCGGAAATTGCTTATTTAGCAATGCATTTAGGTTCCACTTTAGAAGATGCAAGTTTGCAAAAAACGAGAAAATATAATGTTTTGGTAGCTTGTCCAACAGGAATTGGCACATCAAAATTATTAGCAAGTCAACTAAAACAAAAATTCACTAATTTAAATATTGTAGCTATTGTTTCTGCAATCAATATAAACTATGAATTTTATCAAAATGAAGGTATAGATTTTATAATTTCCACCGTGGAAATAAATGAAGCGACAATACCAGTAGTGATTGTGAATTTCATGTTAGATGATAAGGATATAGATAATATCATTCATCAAATGCAATTATTACCTGATGAAAATAGTGGAGAGTATCATAAAGATAATAAGAGTTTAGTTGAGAAATTGAGCGAACTTAATCTATTTGGTTTTTATATTAAATCTATTTTAAAGAATTTCTTTTATCAAGATATGGTAAATGTTAATTCTAAAGAAGAATTATGTAGTTTTGTTAGTATTTATTTATTAAAAGAAAATATAAGTCAAATTTTGGAAGCTGACTTGAAATCAAGAGAAGAAAAAGGTAGCACTATTATTAAAGATTTGATGTTATTACATACAAAATCTAAAGTTATACAAAATTTGACAGTAGGGATTATTCAGTTAGAAAAATCTTTAAAAGTAAATGAAAAAGAAATATCTACAGTGTTGATTTTATTAGTTCCAGATAAAGCTGATGAAAAAGCTTTAGAAACGATGGGAGTTTTATCCGAAAGCATTATAGAAAATACGAACTTATTAGATATTTTACATCAAGGTTCTAAGGCAGAAATTTATTTGGAACTAGAAAAAATATATACAAATTATTTTAAGAAAAAATATAAAAAGGTAATGGAGGGTTAAAAATGTCTGAAGCAAAAGCAGGAAATGTTGCTCAAGAAAAGATGCAAAAATTTGGTAGATTTTTAAGCGGAATGGTAATGCCAAATATCGGTGCATTTATCGCTTGGGGTTTACTCACAGCATTATTTATTCCAACTGGTTGGATACCAAATGAATATTTAGCAGCTGCAGGTGGCCCTATGTCAAAATGGTTAATTCCATTATTGATTGGTTATAGTGGTGGTAGTGCTATTTATCAACATCGTGGCGGTGTTTTAGGTGCTATCGCAACAGCTGGTATCATCGCTGGTTCTGATATTCCAATGTTCTTAGGAGCAATGATTGTTGGTCCATTTGGTGGTTGGTGTATTAAAAAATTTGATGAAGCTTTCCAAGATAAAATCCCAACAGGATTTGAAATGCTCATCAATAACTTCTCTGCTGGTATTTTAGGTGGTATTTTAGCAATTCTTGCTTATGCTATCGTAGGTCCAGTAGTAAGTTCCTTAAATGATATTTTACGTGGTGGCGTTGAATTTATCGTAAACTTAGGTCTTATTCCACTCGTATCTATTTTGGTTGAACCTGCAAAAGTATTATTCTTGAATAATGCTATCAACCATGGTGTATTCAGCCCAATTGGTATTCAGGAATCTCAAGAACTTGGAAAATCCATCTTCTTTATGATTGAATCTAACCCAGGCCCTGGTCTTGGTGTATTACTTGCTTTCTGTTTAGTAGGTAAAGGCATGGCAAAAAGCTCTGCTCCAGGTGCAGTAATTATCCACTTCTTAGGTGGTATTCATGAAATTTATTTCCCATACATTCTCATGAAACCAATCCTCTTATTAGCAGTTATTCCAGCAGGTATGGCTGGCGTATTCACATTAAGCGTTTTAAATGGTGGTCTTATTGCTCCAGCTTCTCCAGGTAGTATTTTTGCAATCTTAGCAATGACTCCAAAAGGAGCATATTTTGCAAATATCGCAGCAGTAGTAGTAGCTACAGCAGTATCTTTTGTAATCGCTTCTATCTTTATCAAAGCTTCTAAAGATGACGGTTCTTCCTTAGAAGAAGCTCAACAAAATATGCAAGATATGAAAAACCGTGGTAGCAAACGTATTGAAAGTGATGTAGTAGTAAAAGGTAGCGAACTTAAGAAAATTATTTATGCTTGCGACGCAGGTATGGGTTCTTCCGCTATGGGTGCAAGTGCACTTCGCAATAAATTGAAAAAAGCAGGTTATGGATATATTTCTGTAACAAACTGTGCTATCGGTAATATTCCATCTGATGCTCAGATTGTAGTATCTCATGAAAAATTAGCAGACCGTGCAATCGCCGATTCTCCACAAGCTGAACATTTATTTGTACAAGATTTCATTAAAAATGATGTTTATGATATTATTTTAGCTAAATTACAAAATGTAGAAGCTAAAGTAGAAGAAGTTGCAGATAGCAAAGAAAACACTGTTGAAGATGAAACTGTATTAAAACGTGAAAACATTAAAATGTGCTTAGATACAGTTACTAAAGAAGAAGCTATAAAAATGGCTGGTGAATTATTGTATAAATCTGGCTATGTTGGCAAAGAATATATTAATGGTATGCTTGCACGTGAACAAGATGTAAGCACATACATGGGACGTGGCATTGCTATTCCACATGGTGAAAATGCAGTAAAAGATACAGTTAAAAAATCAGGTATTGTAGTATTACAATTCCCTAATGGTGTAGAATTTGGCACAGGTAAAGCAAAATTAGTTGTTGGTATTGCAGGTAAAGGCGACGAACATCTTGCTATTTTAGCAAATATTGCTATTGCTCTTGACGAATATACTGATGAACAATTAGAAGAATTATTCGTTACAAAAGATAAAGAAGCTTTATATAACTTATTTACAAAATCTAATGATTAAGTTTTAGATAATAGGGGGTATTTTAAATGAAAGCAGTGCATTTTGGTGCTGGTAATATCGGTAGAGGTTTTATTGGAGAATTATTATATGAATCTGGTTTTTCTACAACTTTTGTTGATGTAGTAAAAGCAACTGTTGATTATATCAATGAAACAAATTCTTATGAAATGTATATCATTGATAATAATGAAAAGAAAGTAATTAAAAATGTAAAAGCTTTTTCTCCAATTACTAATGAAGCAGATATTGTGGAAGCAATTTGTGAAGCTGATTTAATTACAACATCTGTTTGTGTTGATAATTTAGATAAAATAGCTCCTACACTTGCTAAAGGATTAAAAGAACGTTTAAATCGTGGCATAGGTAAAGTAGATGTTATGGCTTGTGAAAATGCTTTTTATGCTACAGATATGTTGAAAAAAGCTTTAGTAGAAAATACTAAAGCGCCAGTAACAGAAGAAGAACTTGATAAAGTAGGCGCTTTCCCAAATGTAGCTGTAGATAGAATTGCACTTAGCACAGTTATAAATGGCGTAAGAGTACCTCAAATTCAAGCAGCTTTTGAACTTGTTATTGAAAAAGATAAAATGGTAAATCCAGAAGCTCAACCAATTAAAGGTGCAGAATATGTAGAAAATCTTGGCATGTATCTTGAACGTAAACTCTATGTATTTAACTGTGGTCATGCTGCAACTGCATATTTTGGTTACCATAATAATTGTGAAACAATCCATGATGCTTTAGAAGTTCCAGAAATTAAAGCTGATGTAGTAGCTGTAATGAAAGAATCAGCTATGGCAATGACTAAAAAATATCCATTTAAATTTGAAGAATTAGAAGCTTATATCGAAAAAATCTTAAAACGTATTTCCTTAGAAGCATTACATGATGAAGTAGTACGTGTAGGTCGTTCTCCTATCCGTAAATTAAATCTTAAAGACCGTTTAGTAGGGCCAGCTTTATTAGCTGAATCTTATGGTCTTGATAATACTCACTTAGCAAAAGCTATTGCTACAGGATATACTTTTGATTACAAAGAAGATGAACAAGCTGTAGAAATTCAGGCTTATATTGCTGACAATGGTATTGAAAAAGCAGTAGAAAAATATTCTGGACTTACAGCAGATCAAAAACTTTATCAGCTTGTAATTGAAAATTATAAAGCTATTAAAGCTTAAAACAAAGTTTTCCCCATTCCTATTCTAAATAAATAAGAAAAGCACAGCTTATTATAAGCTGTGCTTTTTATTTTATTTTTGTTTACTGATTATATATTTATCTGTAGCAAAATCTAACATTTCTTGCCATGTTTTGAATTGAGTATTTTTAGCTACATGTTTATCCATTAATTCTTCTGGTAATTCTTCAAAATCTTTTTGGCAAGTGATGTTAAATTTACCACCTGTTAAAAATTTGGCAAAAGTTTTATATTTAGTGTATTTACGCATAAAGGAAATATTGAATACTTTGTCAAACTCTATTAATTGGGGTTCAAATTCATTAGGTAATTTATAATATCCTGTGATTTTTACAGCCATAAAGCTACCTCCAGTATAAATAAGATGAAATAAAAATTTTAACTATATAATATAAAATATGAAGAAAATAGTAAATATAACAAAGGTGTGAAAAGTTTTATGCAAAATTTTATTTTAGTGCCTGACTCTTTTAAGGGAACTTTATCAGCTATAGAAGTCTGTAATATCATGAAGTCATCAATAAAAAATTTATATAAAGATGCAAATATCATCAGTGTGCCTGTAGCTGATGGTGGTGAAGGAACAGTAGATGCATTTTTATATGCTCTTGGTGGGGAAAAGAAAAGTGTTTGGGTAAGTGATGCTTTTAATGAACAGAAAATATTAGCTCATTATGCTATGTTAAAAGATGATATAGCTGTCATAGAGATGGCTGCTTGTGCGGGATTGCCATTGGTGAAAAATCGCTTAGAGCCAGATAAAACAACTACTTTCGGCGTGGGTGAATTAATCATAGATGCTATAAATAGTGGGGCTAAAAAAATAATTTTAGGTCTTGGTGGAAGTGCGACAAATGATGGCGGTTGTGGTATGGCTGCTGCTTTAGGTGTGAAATTTAAAGATGAACAAGACCAAGAATTTATACCAACAGGTGGGACATTGTCTCAAATTTATAAAATTGACATGAATAATATATATTCAAAGATAGAAGATGTAGAATTTATATCTATGTGTGATGTAGATAATCCTTTATGTGGCAAACTAGGTGCGTCAGCAGTTTTTGCTCCTCAAAAGGGTGCTGATGAAGATATGGTTAAATTATTAGATGAAGGGTTAGCTCATTTAGCAAAAATAATTAAACGAGATTTACATATTGAGGTGAAAGATATCAAAGGAGCTGGAGCTGCTGGCGGTTTAGGTGCAGGCAGTATAGCTTTTTTGCAAAGTAAATTAACTAAAGGCATAGATGTTATTTTAGATACGATAAATTTTGATGAGTTAGTTTCAAAGGCAGATATTGTATTTACAGGTGAAGGTAAATTTGACAGTCAATCTTTGCATGGAAAAGTAGTCATGGGTGTGGCAAATCGCAGTCAAAAATATAAAACTCCTGTAATTGTGGTAACAGGAGCTATTGGTGAAAATATTCAAGAAGCGTATAATAAAGGTATAACAGCTATATTTAGCATTAATAAAGAACCTATGGAATTTAGTAAATCAGCCTTGAAAAGCAAAGAAAATATGATATTAACTATGGAAAATATTTTAAGATTATTAAAAATATGAGGTGGCAAATATGCAAAGTGTTTTAATGGAAAAAAATGAGCATCTAGGGATAATTACATTAAATCGTCCTAAAAGTTTAAATGCAATGAATGCAGATTTAGTGGAAGAATTTCATCGTGCCTTAGATATTTTTGTAGAAGATGAAGATATTCGCGTAATTATTTTAACTGGTGCAGGTAGAGCTTTTTGTGCTGGTGGTGATTTAGGTTATTTAGAAAGCTTAAATGATGATAAAAAAAGAAAAGCCTTTATTGAACGCGTAGGCGAGATGACTTTAAAATTGAGAAATTGTGCTAAGCCTGTCATTGGTATGATAAATGGGGTTACTGCTGGCGCTGGTGTTAATTTAATGTTAGCTTGTGATATTGTATGTAGCAGTGAAGATGCTAAATTCATTCAAAGTTTTGTCAATGTTGGTTTAGTTCCTGATTGTGGCGGTATGTATTTATTAAAAGAAACAGTGGGATTGCAAAAAGCGAAAGAATTAATGTTCACAGCTGATGTAATCAGTGCTCAAGAAGCAGAAAAATTAAAAATGGTAATGCATGTCTATACAAAAGAGGATTTGAAGATAGAAACAGAAAAAATAGCGCAAAAAATAGCTCAAGGTGCGCCTATGGCTATTATGTATATGAAGAAAATGTTGAATAAATCATATGCAAATTTAAAAGATTTTCTTGATGAAGAAGCTCTTGTACAGACTTTTTGTTTAGGAACAGAAGATTGTAAGGAAGGAATTTTGGCTTTTAAACAAAAACGTCAACCTAATTTTCAAGGCAAATAATAGATTTAGAAATATTTAATTAGATAAAAATAAAAAGTCCTACGAAATTGCCGAACGTAGGACTTTTATCTTGCTTATATCTTCTAGAATTAGGAAGGATTAATTTAATAATAATTTAATTTTTAGTAAATAACAAGTAATTTTAAGAATTTTTTAATATTGTTAAGATATAATGAAAAAAAGTGCATTTAAGGGAGGGTTTCTTATGCAAAAATCGTGGAAAATTTTAATGAATTTATTTATGGTAATGCTTTTGTCAATGTCGGTTACATTTGCGCAATCAAGCTATTATGAAGTGCGAGAAAAGACATTGAACAGTGAGTTTGTAGAGGGAAAATATCCAGTAGTAAATGCAGATAATATTTTAGTGAAATCTAGAATAAATAGACAGATTACTAAGATAATAAACGACTTTAATCAAAATGTTCAACAAGAAAATGATATTGGTAGAGACCTTACAGGTTTTATCGGATATGAAATAAAAGCAAATAGCGATAAAATTTTTAGTGTGATAATAAATTGTTCTACTATGTATAAAGGTGCGGCTCATCCAAATACGTATGCTTATGGATTAAGCTTTGATGAACAAGGTAATTTAATACAATTTTCCCAAGTGATTAATATAGATAAACAAAGTGGAAAAAATATTTATACAATAGATAATTTAAATAAAGAAATAAAAGCACAGGTAGGTCAGCATCTATTTGATTTCCATAAAGATGTAACAGCATTTCCTCAAGAATTTTATTTAGATGAAAATATGGATTTACATGTATTGTTCCAAAGATATGAGATAACACCATATGCAGTAGGTCTTGTTGATGTTATTTTAAAAAAATAAAATTGCTATAAATAAAAACTGCTAGATATAATATGCTAGCAGTTTTTTTATTAGTTTTAAATGAAATAAAATAATAAAGATAAGATTATAAGAAATAAAATCATAGAGATATAATCTATAGCTCTTAATTTAGTATCAATGATAAATACTCTTGGTTTAGGAGAAGAAAATCCTCTCATTTGAAGACTGAGAGCCATATTTTCACTGCGAGAAATAGAGCGAAAAACCATGGGTTTAATTACCATCATATAGTCAAAAATGCGACGAAATGGATTTGATGAAGGTTTAAAACCACGGCAACTCTGGGCATCGCGAACAGCAGAGCTTTCTTCTAATATATCAGGAACAAAACGCAAAATAGCAGTAATCATAAAAGCGTATTGATAAGGTAAATGCAATTGTTTTACTAATGAAGCAGTGAGTTCTCTAGCAGAAGTGGTTTGCAAGAGCAATAATAAAGATACTGCCATGATGAACATTTTGAGAGCAGAAGCAATGGAAGTATTTAAATCAGTACCGCAAACAAGTTGAATTAGAAATAAAATAAAGCTGAAAAAAATTAAAATACCAAGAGCGCTCCAAAGTAATTTTGTCTTAGGTAAATAAAAACAAGTAAAAATTTCGATAAGGGCTAATATACTTAAGATATATAAGTCATTAGTGATTAAAGACGCTATTGAAATCATAATAGCTAAAATTAATTTTGTTAAAGCAGTTAATTTATACATTATAATCAACCTCGTTTGTGTAAATGAGCGTAAATTTCCATAGGTGTAAGGCAAATATCTAGACCTAATTCCTGACTGATACAAACAGCTTCAGGTAATTCTAAACCGAGCTTTAGCGTCAATTCTTTTTGAGAAAATAAATCAAGTGGCGTACCATCAAAAGCAAGTTCTCCTTGATTGATGACGATGACTTTATCAGCATGTTCAGCTAAGATATCCATATCATGTGTTACCATAATGATACCTAGACCTTGAGCATTTAGTTTTCGCATCAAGCGCAATAACATAGTGCGTTCTCGGCAATCTTGCCCAGAGGTAGGTTCATCTAAGATTAAGATTTTAGGTTTGGCAGCTAAGGCGCAAGCAATAGATAATCGCTGTTTTTGCCCTAAGGTTAAAACTTGAGGCATTTCCCAAATTACATCTTGAAGATTAGTTATTTTTAAAACTTCTTCGACACGTTTTTTTATAGTATGTTCATTACAACCTAATTTTCTAGGAGCAAAAGCTACTTCTTCGAAAACAGTGGAAGCGAATAATTGTTGGTCAGGATTTTGAAATACATAACCGATATATTGAGCCATTTCATATGGTTCTTTTTTGGTGATATCAATATCATCTAAAGTCATAGAGCCTCTATTAGGGTGCACAAGTCCCATTAGAAGTCTAGTTAATGTTGTTTTACCACTGCCATTTCTGCCAGCTATAGCTGTGATTTTTGTATCATCTATATTGGTGGAGATGTTCTTTAAGATAAATCTATTTTTTTGATAGCTAAAAGAAATATTATTTAGCGTTAACATGATTATCACCTATTTCATAGCGTATTTTCCAGCGAAGAGGAATAACTTCAGGATAAATTTTTTCTTCATACATATATTTTAAACAATCATCTACATTACCACTGTAAGCTAAATGACCGTTATCAATTACACAAAGTTGGTCAGCAATATCAAGTACATATTTCAAGTCATGTTCAGTTACAATAATTGTTTTATTGTATCTTTTATTGAGATCAACTAATAAATTATAGATATCTTTTGCGCCTTCAGGGTCAATGGCAGCAACTGGTTCATCAAGAATGATGATAGGCGTATTCATTGCCATTATAGAGGCAATAGCAAGTCGTTGTTTTTGTCCGCCAGATAAAGCTGAAATTGGCATATCTTCTTTATCGGATAGACCAACACTAGCTAAAAGTTCGCGTCGTCTTTTGATGATTTCTTGAGCATTAAGACCAGATGTTTCAAGAGAAAAAGCGATTTCATCGCCAACTGTTTGCGTTACGAGTTGAGCATTGTAATCAGCCATGACAACACCGATTAATTCATTGAGTTTTTTAGGCGGTGTATTCAAGATATCAATATCAGCTATATTTATTTTGCTAGTGGTGATTTCACTCAAATATGCAGGTTTACTGCCAGCTATATTTAAGATTAAAGAAGTTTTACCACTGCCATTTACACCTGTGATTACACAAAAAGAACCTTTAGGAATAGTCAAATTTATATCGTGCAAAGAAAATTGTTTATCATTTTTATTTAATTTGGCATTGAAAATTTTAAAAGCAGGTAAATATAACAATTGACCAGCAACAGCACCTAAAAGAGCAACTAAAGCTACAGCAGGAAGCATAGCATAAAGATAAATATTCATAGGAAGTTGTAAAAAGATTTTTGTCAAAGTAACAAAAGTACCGCCACTGATAAAAGTAGTGATGAATACAACGATAAAAGGAATTAGTGAAATTTTAGATTTTTTAATTTAAAAATAGCATAAAAATCTAGTTATCCGCATAAAAACTGGACTTATCACACTTTATCAAGGTCAAAACCACTCAATTTACTACTAATTTACTACTTATGAATGAGCTTTGATACGACGATTTATCCTTGAAAAGTGAAGATATAAAGATACTTCCAATAAAATTTGAATATTTAATAGGTAGACACTTCAAAAAATGAGGTGTCTATTTTTTTACCCGATTTTGAAAGGAAGTGAACTTATGAAAACAAAAAATCAAGAATCAAAAGGTCGTTCCCCACTCTTTAAGACCATCAAACATTCATTCAGCCAATAAAAAAGAAAGGATAGGTAAAAATATGGAACTTAAATTTGTGATTCCCAACATGGAAAAAACATTCGGCAATTTAGAATTTGCTGGCGAGGATAAAGTCGTTCAGCGAAGAATCAACGGACGGCTAACTGTCTTATCAAGAAGCTATAATCTCTATTCTGATGTTCAAAGAGCAGATGATATTGTGGTGGTGCTTCCTGCTGAAGCTGGCGAAAAACATTTCGGCTTTGAGGAACGTGTGAAGTTAGTCAATCCACGTATTACCGCAGAGGGCTACAAAATCGGCACTCGTGGTTTTACAAATTACCTTTTACATGCTGACGACATGATAAAAGAATAAAGAAAGAGAGGAAAAATGATGAGATTAGCAAATGGCATTGTATTAGATAAAGACACGACTTTTGGAGAATTGAAATTCTCTGCTCTACGTCGTGAAGTGAGAATCCAAAATGAAGACGGGTCGGTTTCAGATGAAATCAAGGAACGTACCTATGACTTAAAATCCAAAGGACAAGGACGCATGATTCAAGTAAGTATTCCTGCCAGCGTGCCTTTGAAAGAGTTTGATTATAACGCACGGGTGGAACTTATCAATCCCATTGCGGACACCGTTGCTACTGCCACCTATCAAGGAGCAGATGTTGACTGGTATATCAAGGCAGACGATATTGTGCTGACAAAGGATTCTAGTTCATTCAAAGCTCAACCACAAGCAAAGAAAGAACCGACACAAGACAAATAGTCGCTAGGTAGAAAGGAGACTTTTTCGCATGAAACAGCGTGGTAAAAGGATTCGCCCATCTGGTAAAGATTTAGTCTTTCATTTTACGATAGCGTCACTCCTGCCTGTTTTCCTGCTGGTTGTCGGACTGTTTCATGTGAAGACAATCCAGCAGATCAACTGGCAGGATTTTAACCTATCACAAGCAGATAAGATTGACATTCCCTATTTAATTATCAGTTTCAGTGTCGCAATTCTTATCTGCTTGCTGGTAGCGTTTGTATTCAAACGGGTTCGCTATGATACGGTTAAACAACTTTACCACCGTCAAAAACTGGCAAAGATGATACTTGAAAACAAGTGGTATGAATCTGAACAGGTCAAAACAGAGGGTTTCTTTAAAGATAGTGCTGGTCGTACAAAGGAAAAGATAACCTACTTCCCTAAAATGTATTATCGACTTAAAAATGGCTTGATACAGATACGGGTGGAAATCACGCTGGGAAAATATCAAGACCAACTCTTACACTTGGAAAAGAAATTAGAGAGTGGCTTGTACTGTGAGCTGACGGATAAAGAGTTAAAGGATTCCTATGTGGAATATACTTTGCTCTATGACACCATAGCCAGTCGTATTTCTATTGATGAAGTAGAAGCTAAAGATGGTAAACTTCGCTTAATGAAAAACGTATGGTGGGAATATGATAAGCTCCCTCATATGTTGATTGCTGGTGGTACAGGTGGCGGTAAAACTTACTTTATACTGACACTGATTGAAGCCTTGCTTCATACAGATTCAAAACTATATATTCTTGACCCGAAAAATGCTGACCTTGCGGACTTAGGTTCTGTGATGGCAAATGTCTACTATAGAAAAGAAGACTTGCTTTCTTGCATTGAAACATTCTATGAAGAAATGATGAAACGTAGTGAGGAAATGAAGCAGATGAAGAACTATAAGACTGGCAAAAATTATGCTTACTTAGGTCTCCCGGCACACTTCTTAATCTTTGATGAATACGTCGCTTTCATGGAAATGCTGGGAACAAAAGAAAACACCGCAGTTATGAATAAGCTGAAACAGATTGTCATGTTAGGTCGTCAAGCTGGCTTCTTTCTAATACTGGCTTGTCAACGTCCAGACGCAAAATATTTAGGCGACGGAATCCGTGATCAGTTTAATTTCAGAGTGGCTTTAGGTCGTATGTCTGAAATGGGCTATGGCATGATGTTTGGCAGTGACGTACAAAAGGATTTCTTCTTAAAGCGAATCAAAGGTCGTGGCTATGTTGATGTAGGAACAAGTGTCATATCAGAGTTTTATACTCCCCTTGTACCAAAAGGATATGATTTCTTGGAGGAAATTAAAAAGTTATCCAACAGCAGACAGTCCACGCAGGCGACGTGCGAAGCGGAAGTCGCAGGTGTGGACTGATCTTGCTGGCTGGTGTGGCAATAGCCACGCCAGCACTTAACCCCCCGTATCTAACAGGGGGGTACAAATCGACAGGAAACAGTCAAAAAAACATTAGAAAATCCTTTGGTTACAAGGGATTTACAAAATTTCAGCGTATGTCAAATGGGCTTTAAAAGTTGACATACGCCTTTTTGATTGGAGGGATTTTTACTGAATGAACAAACTTGGTTACAGCATTTAAAAGAAAAACGCTTGGCTTATGGACTATCTCAAAACCGTTTAGCTGTTGCGACTGGTATTACAAGGCAGTATCTAAGCGATATTGAAACAGGAAAAGTCAAGCCATCAGAGGATTTACAGCAGTCCCTTTGGGAAGCTCTGGAACGCTTCAATCCCGACGCTCCCCTTGAAATGCTGTTTGATTATGTAAGGATTCGCTTTCCGACAACAGACGTACAGCAGGTGGTCGAAAACATCTTACAACTGAAACTGTCCTATTTTCTTCATGAGGACTATGGTTTCTATTCTTATTCAGAGCATTATGCTTTAGGCGACATATTCGTCCTTTGCTCCCATGAACTGGACAAAGGAGTTCTGGTGGAATTGAAAGGTCGTGGGTGCAGACAATTTGAAAGCTATCTTCTGGCACAACAAAGAAGCTGGTATGAGTTCTTTATGGACGTTTTGGTGGCTGGCGGTGTGATGAAACGCCTTGACCTTGCCATTAACGATAAGACAGGGATTTTGAATATCCCTGTACTCACTGAAAAGTGCCAACAGGAAGAATGTATCTCCGTCTTCCGCAGTTTTAAAAGCTATCGCAGTGGCGAACTGGTACGCAAAGAGGAAAAGGAATGTATGGGAAACACCCTCTATATCGGTTCATTACAAAGTGAAGTTTATTTCTGTATCTATGAAAAGGACTACGAGCAGTACAAGAAAAATGATATTCCCATTGAAGACGCAGAAGTAAAAAACCGTTTTGAGATTCGATTGAAAAATGAGCGTGCCTATTATGCAGTCCGTGATTTACTCGTCTATGACAATCCAGAGCATACCGCCTTTAAAATTATCAATCGGTATATCCGTTTTGTAGATAAAGACGATTCCAAACCTCGTTCTGATTGGAAACTGAATGAAGAATGGGCTTGGTTTATTGGGAACAATCGTGAACGATTAAAACTAACCACAAAACCAGAGCCTTACTCCTTCCAAAGGACGCTGAACTGGCTATCTCATCAAGTTGCCCCGACCTTAAAGGTTGCGATTAAACTTGATGAAATCAACCAGACGCAGGTTGTAAAAGACATTCTCGACCATGCGAAACTGACAGACCGACACAAGCAGATTTTGAAGCAACAGTCAGTAAAAGAACAGGACGTGATAACAACAAAAAAATAACTCAAATACAAATTCATTGAATATAGAGAGGAGAACATTTTTATGAATTTTGGACAAAACCTTTATAACTGGTTTCTATCAAACGCTCAATCACTGGTGCTTTTAGCAATCGTTGTGATTGGCTTGTATCTTGGCTTCAAGCGTGAGTTTAGCAAACTGATTGGCTTTTTAATTATTGCGATTATTGCGGTTGGCTTAGTCTTCAACGCTGCTGGAGTAAAAGACATTTTACTAGAGCTATTCAATCGCATTATTGGTGCTTAAATAAAACCGTTCTTTTGTGGAATATAAGTGGTTTTCTTATGTTCCGCAAAGGAATGGTACACCAAACGAAGTGCGGTAGGGATTTTTGAATCTCTACAAAGAAAGGACGTGAATATATGGACGATATGCAAGTCTATATTGCGAATTTAGGCAAATACAATGAGGGCGAATTGGTCGGTGCGTGGTTTACCTTTCCCATTGACTTTGAGGAAGTCAAAGAGAAAATCGGCTTGAATGATGAATATGAGGAATACGCCATTCATGACTACGAGTTACCCTTTACGGTTGACGAATACACTTCCATTGGCGAACTCAATCGACTATGGGAAATGGTATCGGAATTACCCGAAGAATTACAATCGGAGCTATCTGCTCTGCTCACTCATTTTTCAAGCATTGAAGAACTAAGCGAACATCAAGAGGATATTATCATTCATTCCGATTGTGATGATATGTATGACGTGGCACGCTACTACATTGAAGAAACGGGTGCTTTAGGCGAAGTACCAGCTAGTCTTCAAAACTATATTGATTATCAAGCCTATGGTCGGGATTTAGACCTTTCAGGAACGTTTATCTCAACCAATCATGGGATTTTTGAAATCGTCTATTAAATCTGTCGGTACATTACTACTGGCAGATTTTCTATTTTACGGGGTGGCTCAATCAGCTACCCCTATTTTTTATGAAAGGATTGATTACATGAAGAAAATACGAAGCTATACCAGTATCTGGTCTGTGGAAAAGGTACTGTATTCTATCAATGATTTTAGACTTCCGTTTCCCATAACCTTTACGCAAATGACATGGTTTGTCGTGTCACTCTTTGCAGTGATGATACTTGGCAACTTGCCCCCTCTTTCCATGATAGAGGGAGCATTTCTCAAATACTTTGGGATTCCTGTGGCTTTCACATGGTTTATGTCTACAAAAACTTTTGATGGTAAAAAGCCTTATGGATTTTTGAAGTCTGTCATTGCTTATGCACTGCGACCAAAGCTGACCTATGCAGGAAAAAAAGTAACGCTTGGCAGAAACCAGCCACAAGAAGCCATTACAGCAGTTAGGAGTGAATTTTATGGCATATCCAATTAAATACATTGAAAACAATCTCGTCTGGAATAAAGACGGGGAATGTTATGCTTACTATGAGCTTGTTCCTTACAATTACTCATTTCTAAGTCCAGAACAGAAAATACAAGTGCATGATTCTTTCAGACAGCTTATCGCACAAAATCGTGATGGCAAAATTCATGCTTTACAAATCAGTACAGAATCCAGCATACGTTCTGCACAAGAGCGTTCCAAAAATGAAGTCACTGGCAAGCTCAAAGCGGTTGCCTATGACAAAATCGACCAACAGACAGACGCTTTAATATCCATGATTGGCGAAAATCAAGTGAACTACCGTTTCTTTATCGGCTTTAAGTTGCTTCTCAACGATCAGGAGTTTTCTATGAAAAGTCTTACCGTTGAAGCAAAAAATGCTTTGTCTGATTTTGTCTATGATGTGAACCATAAGCTGATGGGCGATTTTGTTAGTATGAGTAATGATGAAATCCTGCGTTTTCAGAAGATGGAAAAGCTCTTAGAAAATAAAATCTCTCGTCGTTTCAAAATCCGCAGGTTAGATAAGGACGACTTCGGCTATCTGATTGAACACCTTTACGGACAGACAGGCACTGCCTATGAAGAGTATGAGTACCATCTATCAAAGAAAAAGCTGGATAATGAAACGCTGATTAAATACTATGACTTGATTAAGCCTACTCGCTGTTTGGTGGAAGAAAAACAGCGATATTTGAAAATCCAGCAGGAAGATGAAACCGTCTATGTAGCTTACTTTACCATTAACAGCATTGTCGGAGAACTGGACTTCCCGTCCTCTGAAATCTTCTACTACCAGCAACAGCAATTTACATTCCCGATTGATACGTCAATGAATGTGGAAATTGTAGCGAATCGTAAAGCCCTATCTACTGTCCGCAATAAAAAGAAAGAACTGAAAGACTTGGATAACCACGCTTGGCAAAGTGATAATGAAACCAGCTCCAATGTGGCGGAAGCTCTGGAAAGTGTGAATGAGCTGGAAACCAATTTAGACCAAAGCAAGGAATCTATGTACAAGCTGTCTTATGTGGTAAGGGTATCAGCAAATGATCTTGACGAACTCAAACGTCGTTGTAATGAAGTGAAAGATTTTTATGACGATTTAAGCGTAAAACTGGTACGACCATTTGGGGATATGCTCGGCTTACATGAAGAATTTTTACCTGCCAGCAAGCGTTATATGAATGATTATATTCAATACGTGACCTCTGATTTCCTCGCTGGTTTAGGTTTTGGTGCTACTCAAATGCTGGGGGAAAATGAGGGGATTTATGTTGGCTACAGCTTAGATACTGGACGCAATGTCTATCTGAAACCTGCTCTTGCCAGTCAAGGGGTTAAGGGTTCAGTAACCAATGCGTTAGCGTCGGCTTTTGTTGGTTCGCTGGGTGGTGGTAAATCCTTTGCGAATAACCTTATCGTCTATTATGCGGTGCTTTATGGGGCACAAGCAGTGATTGTAGACCCAAAAGCAGAACGTGGCAGATGGAAAGAAACCTTGCCAGAGATTTCCCATGAAATCAATATCGTCACTCTGACTTCTGATGAGAAAAACAAAGGCTTACTTGACCCTTATGTGATTATGAAAAATCCCAAAGATTCTGAATCACTGGCTATTGATATTCTGACATTCCTTACGGGGATTTCCTCTCGTGATGGGGAACGCTTCCCAATCCTTAGAAAAGCCATTCGTGCAGTAACCAATAGTGAAGTACGAGGGTTGATGAAAGTGATTGAGGAATTACGGGTTGAGAATACGCCACTAAGTACCAGTATAGCCGACCATATCGAAAGTTTTACAGACTATGACTTTGCACATTTATTATTCAGTAATGGTTATGTGGAGCAGTCTATCAGCTTAGAAAAACAACTGAACATTATACAGGTTGCGGACTTGGTACTTCCCGACAAGGAAACTTCCTTTGAGGAATATACCACTATGGAGCTTTTATCCGTTGCTATGCTGATTGTCATTAGTACCTTTGCTTTAGACTTTATCCATACAGACCGAAGCATTTTCAAGATTGTAGATTTAGACGAAGCATGGAGCTTTTTACAGGTAGCACAAGGAAAAACACTATCTATGAAGCTGGTTCGGGCTGGTCGTGCTATGAACGCTGGGGTATATTTCGTGACCCAAAATACAGACGACCTCTTAGATGAAAAACTGAAAAATAACCTCGGCTTAAAATTTGCATTTCGTTCCACTGACCTTAACGAGATTAAAAAGACCTTAGCCTTTTTTGGTGTAGACCCAGAGGACGAAAACAATCAGAAGCGATTGCGTGATTTGGAAAACGGGCAATGCCTTATCAGTGATTTATATGGTCGTGTCGGTGTGATACAGTTCCACCCTGTATTTGAAGAACTGCTCCATGCCTTTGATACCAGACCACCTGTGCGAAAAGAGGTGTAAATGTGAAACCATCAATAGTAAACAGAATAAAATCAAACTGGACGCTGAAACGTCTAGGTAAAGTGGCAATGACAGTGGCTTTCACACTTGTGATTGCCATTTTTCTTTTAGCCATGCTGGGAACGGTGGTTCAAGCTGCGGGCTTGGTAGATGATACGGTCAATGTGGCAAATGAATACAGCCGATACCCACTTGAAAACTATCAACTGGATTTTTATGTGGATAATAGCTGGGGCTGGCTTCCGTGGAACTGGTCGGACGGGATTGGAAAACAGGTCATGTATGGACTATATGCCATTACCAATTTTATTTGGACAATCAGTTTGTATGTTTCCAATGCGACAGGTTACTTAGTACAGGAAGCCTATTCCTTAGACTTCATTTCCGCTACAGCAGATTCCATTGGTAAGAATATGCAGACCTTAGCTGGTGTGAGTGCAAACGGATTTTCAACAGAGGGTTTCTATGTTGGATTCCTCTTACTCTTGATTTTGGTTCTTGGGGTTTATGTTGCCTATACGGGACTGATAAAGAGAGAAACCACAAAGGCAATTCATGCCATTATGAATTTTGTGCTGGTGTTTATCCTATCGGCTTCCTTTATTGCCTACGCTCCCGACTACATTAAAAAAATCAATGACTTTTCATCAGACATCAGTAATGCCAGTTTATCACTTGGCACGAAGATTGTCATGCCCCATTCCGATAGTCAAGGCAAGGACAGCGTGGACTTAATCAGAGATAGCCTGTTTTCCATACAGGTTCAGCAACCGTGGCTACTGCTTCAATACAACAGTTCAGACATTGAAAGTATCGGTATTGACCGTGTGGAAAGCCTGCTCTCCACCAGCCCAGATTCCAACAATGGCGAAGACAGAGAAAAAATTGTTGCGGAAGAAATTGAAGACAGAAGCAATACCAATCTAACCATTACAAAGACCATTAACCGTTTAGGTACAGTCTTCTTCCTATTTGTCTTCAATATTGGGATTTCCATATTTGTATTCCTATTAACAGGAATCATGATTTTCTCGCAGGTACTTTTTATCATCTATGCTATGTTTCTGCCTGTGAGCTTTATTTTAAGCATGATTCCATCATTTGATGGTATGTCAAAACGAGCCATAACAAAGCTCTTTAATACCATTTTGACACGAGCTGGAATCACATTGATTATTACGACAGCATTTAGTATTTCAACCATGCTCTATACCTTATCGGCTGGTTATCCGTTCTTTTTGATTGCTTTTCTACAGATTGTGACCTTTGCAGGAATCTACTTCAAGCTGGGCGATTTAATGAGTATGTTTTCTCTACAGAGTAACGATTCTCAAAGTGTGGGAAGTCGTGTGATGAGAAAACCTCGTATGCTTATGCACGCTCATATGCACCGTCTACAGCGGAAACTTGGACGTTCCATGACTACTCTAGGGGCTGGGTCTGCCATTGTTACAGGTAAAAAAGGACAGTCGGGTTCGGGGAGTTCTGCAAGGACACAAGCAGATCACTCCCGACCAGACGGAAAGGAAAAATCAACACTTGGAAAACGTATCGGTCAAACCATCGGTACAGTAGCTGATACCAAAGACAGAATGGTAGACACTGCTAGTGGTTTGAAAGAACAGGTTAAAGATTTGCCGACCAATGCAAGATATGCAGTATATCAAGGAAAATCCAAAGTAAAAGAGAATGTCCGTGATTTAACCAGTAGTATTTCTCAAACCAAAGCGGACAGAGCCAGTGGACGCAAGGAACAGCAGGAACAAAGGCGAAAAACCATTGCGAAGCGTCGCTCTGAAATGGAACAGGTCAAACAGAAAAAACAGCCTGCTTCTTCTGTTCATGAAAGACCGACTACAAGACAAGAACAATATCATGATGAACAGACCTCAAAACAGTCTAATATTCAGACTTCATATAAGGAATCTCAACAAGCCAAACAAGAGCGTCCAGCAGTTAAGTCCGATTTTTCAAGTCCAAAAGTGGAACGCCAAGGCAATACCGTTCAAGAAAAAACCGTTCAAAAGCCAGCAACTTCAACCACTACAGCAGATAGAACTTCACAACGTCCAATCACAAAAGAACGTCCGTCTACTGTTCAAAGAGTACCACTACAAAATACAAGAAGTAGACCACCAATCAAAACCGCCACCATTAAGAAAGTCGGTAAGAAACCATGAAGTTGAAAACTTTAGTGATTGGTGGTTCTGGATTATTCTTGATGGTCTTCTCACTGCTTCTGTTTGTTGCCATTTTATTTTCAGATGAACAGGACAGCGGAATTTCCAATATTCATTATGGAGGTGTGAATGTTTCCGCAGAAGTGCTGGCTCATAAGCCTATGGTAGAAAAATATGCCAAAGAATATGGCGTTGAAGAATATGTCAACATACTTCTTGCGATTATACAGGTGGAATCGGGCGGTACTGCGGAAGATGTTATGCAGTCCTCGGAATCCCTCGGTCTTCCACCTAATTCATTGAGTACAGAAGAATCCATTAAGCAAGGTGTGAAGTATTTCAGTGAATTATTAGCCAGTAGCGAAAGGCTCAGTGTAGATTTAGAATCGGTTATCCAGTCCTACAATTATGGTGGTGGTTTCTTAGGGTATGTGGCTAATCGTGGAAATAAATATACCTTTGAACTGGCTCAAAGTTTCTCAAAAGAGTATTCAGGTGGCGAAAAAGTGTCTTACCCCAATCCCATAGCCATACCTATCAATGGGGGCTGGCGATACAACTATGGCAATATGTTTTATGTGCAACTGGTAACGCAGTATCTTGTCACAACAGAGTTTGATGATGATACGGTACAAGCCATCATGGACGAAGCACTGAAATATGAGGGCTGGCGATACGTTTACGGTGGAGCTTCCCCGACTACTTCTTTTGATTGTAGCGGACTGACACAATGGACGTATGGAAAAGCTGGAATTAACTTACCACGAACCGCACAACAGCAATATGATGTGACCCAGCATATCCCACTATCGGAAGCACAAGCTGGCGATTTGGTTTTCTTTCATTCTACCTATAACGCTGGCTCTTATATTACTCATGTTGGGATATACCTTGGCAATAACCGTATGTTTCATGCAGGCGACCCAATCGGTTATGCCGACTTAACAAGCCCCTACTGGCAACAGCATTTAGTGGGAGCAGGACGAATCAAACAATGAGAAAGGAAGATTTAATGATGAAATTTAGAAAAAATCAGAATAAAGAAAAACAGATACCAAAGGAAAAGAAACCTCGTGTCTATAAGGTCAATCCTCATAAAAAGGTTGTGATTGCCTTGTGGGTACTTTTAGGGCTTAGTTTCAGCTTTGCGATATTCAAGCACTTTACAGCTATAGATACTCATACTATTCACGAAACAACTATCATAGAAAAGGAATACGTTGATACTCATCATGTAGAAAATTTTGTAGAGAACTTTGCGAAAGTCTACTATTCATGGGAGCAATCCGATAAGTCCATTGATAATCGAATGGAAAGTCTAAAAGGCTATCTGACAGATGAACTTCAAGCTCTCAATGTTGATACAGTACGCAAAGATATTCCTGTATCGTCTTCTGTAAGAGGATTTCAGATATGGACGGTAGAGCCAACTGGCGACAATGAGTTTAATGTAACCTACAGTGTAGACCAGCTCATTACAGAGGGAGAAAATACAAAGACCGTCCACTCTGCTTATATAGTGAGTGTCTATGTAGATGGTTCTGGAAATATGGTACTGGTTAAGAATCCGACCATTACCAACATACCTAAGAAATCAAGTTATAAACCAAAAGCCATTGAAAGTGAGGGGACGGTTGATTCCATTACAACCAATGAAATCAATGAGTTTTTAACGACGTTCTTCAAGCTCTATCCTACAGCGACAGCCAGTGAACTTTCCTACTATGTGAATGACGGGATATTAAAACCAATCGGAAAAGAGTACATCTTTCAAGAACTGGTAAATCCTATTCACAATCGTAAGGATAATCAAGTCACGGTATCGCTGACAGTGGAGTATATCGACCAGCAGACCAAAGCAACGCAGGTATCTCAATTTGATTTGGTACTTGAAAAGAACGGGAGTAATTGGAAGATTATAGAATAACAAATATTGGTACATTATTACAGCTATTTTGTAATCACGTACTCTCTTTGATAAAAAATTGGAGATTCCTTTACAAATATGCTCTTACGTGCTATTATTTAAGTATCTATTTAAAAGGAGTTAATAAATATGCGGCAAGGTATTCTTAAATAAACTGTCAATTTGATAGTGGGAACAAATAATTAGATGTCCTTTTTTAGGAGGGCTTAGTTTTTTGTACCCAGTTTAAGAATACCTTTATCATGTGATTCTAAAGTATCCAGAGAATATCTGTATGCTTTGTATACCTATGGTTATGCATAAAAATCCCAGTGATAAAAGTATTTATCACTGGGATTTTTATGCCCTTTTGGGCTTTTGAATGGAGGAAAATCACATGAAAATTATTAATATTGGAGTTTTAGCTCATGTTGATGCAGGAAAAACTACCTTAACAGAAAGCTTATTATATAACAGTGGAGCGATTACAGAATTAGGAAGCGTGGACAAAGGTACAACGAGGACGGATAATACGCTTTTAGAACGTCAGAGAGGAATTACAATTCAGACAGGAATAACCTCTTTTCAGTGGGAAAATACGAAGGTGAACATCATAGACACGCCAGGACATATGGATTTCTTAGCAGAAGTATATCGTTCATTATCAGTTTTAGATGGGGCAATTCTACTGATTTCTGCAAAAGATGGCGTACAAGCACAAACTCGTATATTATTTCATGCACTTAGGAAAATGGGGATTCCCACAATCTTTTTTATCAATAAGATTGACCAAAATGGAATTGATTTATCAACGGTTTATCAGGATATTAAAGAGAAACTTTCTATGGAAATTATAATCAAACAGAAAGTAGAGCTGCACCCTAATATGTGTGTGATGAGCTGTACGGAACCTGAGCAATGGGATGTGGTAATAGAAGGAAATGATGACCTTTTAGAGAAATATATGTCCGGTAAATCATTAGAAGCATTAGAACTCGAACAAGAGGAAATCAGAAGATTTCAGAATTGCTCCTTGTACCCTGTTTATCATGGAAGCGCAAAAAGCAACATAGGGATTGAGCAGCTTATAGAAGTGATAACGAATAAATTTTATTCATCAACATACAGAAAGAAGTCTGAACTTTGCGGAAATGTCTTCAAAATTGAATATTCGGAAGAAAGACAACGTCTTGCATATGTACGCCTTTATGGCGGAATCCTGCATTTGCGGGATTCGGTTAGAATATCGGAAAAGGAAAAAATAAAAATTACAGAAATGTATACTTCAATAAATGGTGAATTATGTAAAATTGATAAGGCTTATTCCGGGGAAATTGTTATTTTGCAAAATGAGTTTTTGAAGCTAAATAGTGTTCTTGGAGATACAAAGCTATTGCCACAGAGAGAGAGAATTGAAAATCCGCTCCCTCTGCTGCAAACAACTGTTGAACCGAGCAAACCTCAACAAAGGGAAATGTTACTTGATGCACTTTTAGAAATCTCCGACAGTGACCCGCTTCTACAATATTATGTGGATTCTACGACACATGAAATTATACTTTCTTTCTTAGGGAAAGTACAAATGGAAGTGATTAGTGCACTGTTGCAAGAAAAGTATCATGTGGAGATAGAACTAAAAGAGCCTACAGTCATTTATATGGAGAGACCGTTAAAAAATGCAGAATATACCATTCACATCGAAGTGCCGCCAAATCCTTTCTGGGCTTCCATTGGTTTATCTGTATCACCGCTTCCGTTGGGAAGTGGAATGCAGTATGAGAGCTCGGTTTCTCTTGGATACTTAAATCAATCGCTTCAAAATGCAGTTATGGAGGGGATACGCTATGGCTGTGAACAAGGATTGTATGGTTGGAATGTGACGGACTGTAAAATCTGTTTTAAGTATGGCTTATACTATAGCCCTGTTAGTACCCCAGCAGATTTTCGGATGCTTGCTCCTATTGTATTGGAACAAGTCTTAAAAAAAGCTGGAACAGAATTGTTAGAGCCATATCTTAGTTTTAAAATTTATGCGCCACAGGAATATCTTTCACGAGCATACAACGATGCTCCTAAATATTGTGCGAACATCGTAGACACTCAATTGAAAAATAATGAGGTCATTCTTAGTGGAGAAATCCCTGCTCGGTGTATTCAAGAATATCGTAGTGATTTAACTTTCTTTACAAATGGACGTAGTGTTTGTTTAACAGAGTTAAAAGGGTACCATGTTACTACCGGTGAACCTGTTTGCCAGCCCCGTCGTCCAAATAGTCGGATAGATAAAGTACGATATATGTTCAATAAAATAACTTAGTGTATTTTATGTTGTTATATAAATATGGTTTCTTGTTAAATAAGATGAAATATTTTTTAATAAAGATTTGAATTAAAGTGTAAAGGAGGAATTAATTATGAAGTGAAATGAATGTAACAGGGTTCAATTAAAAGAGGGAAGCGTATCATTAACCCTATAAACTACGTCTGCCCTCATTATTGGAGGGGTGAAATGTGAATACATCCTATTCACAATCGAATTTACGACACAACCAAATTTTAATTTGGCTTTGCATTTTATCTTTTTTTAGCGTATTAAATGAAATGGTTTTGAACGTCTCATTACCTGATATTGCAAATGATTTTAATAAACCACCTGCGAGTACAAACTGGGTGAACACAGCCTTTATGTTAACCTTTTCCATTGGAACAGCTGTATATGGAAAGCTATCTGATCAATTAGGCATCAAAAGGTTACTCCTATTTGGAATTATAATAAATTGTTTCGGGTCGTTAATTGGGTTTGTTGGCCATTCTTTCTTTTCCTTACTTATTATGGCTCGTTTTATTCAAGGGGCTGGTGCAGCTGCATTTCCAGCACTCGTAATGGTTGTAGTTGCGCGCTATATTCCAAAGGAAAATAGGGGTAAAGCATTTGGTCTTATTGGATCGATAGTAGCCATGGGAGAAGGAGTCGGTCCAGCGATTGGTGGAATGATAGCCCATTATATTCATTGGTCCTATCTTCTACTCATTCCTATGATAACAATTATCACTGTTCCGTTTCTTATGAAATTATTAAAGAAAGAAGTAAGGATAAAAGGTCATTTTGATATCAAAGGAATTATACTAATGTCTGTAGGCATTGTATTTTTTATGTTGTTTACAACATCATATAGCATTTCTTTTCTTATCGTTAGCGTGCTGTCATTCCTGATATTTGTAAAACATATCAGGAAAGTAACAGATCCTTTTGTTGATCCCGGATTAGGGAAAAATATACCTTTTATGATTGGAGTTCTTTGTGGGGGAATTATATTTGGAACAGTAGCAGGGTTTGTCTCTATGGTTCCTTATATGATGAAAGATGTTTACCAGCTAAGTACTGCCGAAATCGGAAGTGTAATTATTTCCCCTGGAACAATGAGTGTCATTATTTTCGGCTACATTGGTGGGATACTTGTTGATAGAAGAGGTCCTTTATACGTGTTAAACATCGGAGTTACATTTATTTCTGTTAGCTTTTTAACTGCTTCCTTTCTTTTAGAAACAACATCATGGTTCATGACAATTATAATCGTATTTGTTTTAGGTGGGCTTTCGTTCACCAAAACAGTTATATCAACAATTGTTTCAAGTAGCTTGAAACAGCAGGAAGCTGGTGCTGGAATGAGTTTGCTTAACTTTACCAGCTTTTTATCAGAGGGAACAGGTATTGCAATTGTAGGTGGTTTATTATCCATACCCTTACTTGATCAAAGGTTGTTACCTATGGAAGTTGATCAGTCAACTTATCTGTATAGTAATTTGTTATTACTTTTTTCAGGAATCATTGTCATTAGTTGGCTGGTTACCTTGAATGTATATAAACATTCTCAAAGGGATTTCTAAATCGTTAAGGGATCAACTTTGGGAGAGAGTTCAAAATTGATCCTTTTTTTATAACAGGAATTCAAATCTTTTTGTTCCATTAAAGGGCGCGATTGCTGAATAAAAGATACGAGAGACCTCTCTTGTATCTTTTTTATTTTGAGTGGTTTTGTCCGTTACACTAGAAAACCGAAAGACAATAAAAATTTTATTCTTGCTGAGTCTGGCTTTCGGTAAGCTAGACAAAACGGACAAAATAAAAATTGGCAAGGGTTTAAAGGTGGAGATTTTTTGAGTGATCTTCTCAAAAAATACTACCTGTCCCTTGCTGATTTTTAAACGAGCACGAGAGCAAAACCCCCCTTTGCTGAGGTGGCAGAGGGCAGGTTTTTTTGTTTCTTTTTTCTCGTAAAAAAAAGAAAGGTCTTAAAGGTTTTATGGTTTTGGTCGGCACTGCCGACAGCCTCGCAGAGCACACACTTTACGAAGTAAAGTATAGTGTGTTATACTTTACATGGAAGTTGTACCGAAATATTGTGTTGTGAAGTCTATATAATTTTAAAATTATGAAGTCTATATACGTGCGTAAAGATATTTAAAGAGATTAAAAATAATAAAAATAAAAATTGAATTAAAAAGAGATATGGTTGATTATTGGAACGATTGTTTTAATGATTTACATATATTACAACCAGATTGGAAAACTATCGAACGTACTTCTGATAGAGCAATGGTTTTTATGTTGTTGAATGATGAAGAAGAATGGGGAAAATTAGAAAGACGTACTAAGAATAAATATAAAAAATTAATTAAAGAAATATCTCTAATTGATTTAACTGATTTAATGAAATCGACTTTAAAAGCGAACGAAAAACAATTGCAAAAGCAGATTGATTTTTGGCAACGTGAATTTAGATTTTGGAAGTAAAGTAACTTTGTTTTATACAAAATGTTACTTTAGTATAATTAACGTTTAAGAGGTGACACAATATATGAAAAAATCAGAGGATTATTCCTCCTAAATACAAAGAGATAAGATGAAATTTAGGAGGAAAATTATATATGACTTTTAATATTATTAATTTGGAAACTTGGGATAGAAAAGAATATTTTAATCATTATTTCAATCAACAAACAACTTTCAGTGTTACTAAAGAATTTGATATCACTTTACTTAAAAGTATGATAAAAAATAAAGGATATAAACTGTATCCTGCTTTGATTTATATAATTGTAAATATTATAAATCAAAATAAAGTATTTAGAACAGGAATTAATAGTGAGGGAAATTTGGGTTATTGGGACAAATTAAACCCTTTATATACAGTCTTTAATAAAGAAACTGAAAAATTTTCTAACATTTGGACAGAATCAAATGTTAGTTTTAATTCTTTTTATAATAGTTATAAGAGTGACTTACTTGAATATAAAGATAAAAATGAAATGTTTCCTAAAAAACCAATACCTGAAAACACAGTTCCTATTTCGATGATTCCTTGGATTGATTTTAGTTCATTTAATTTAAATATTGGTAATAATAGTAGATTCCTATTGCCAATTATTACAATGGGTAAATTTTATAGTAAGAATAATAAGATCTATTTACCAGTCTCATTGCAAGTTCATCATGCGGTATGTGATGGTTACCATGCTTCATTATTTATGAGTGAATTTCAAAATATGGTTGATAGTGTAAATGAATGGATTTAAATCTAAAATAACTTTCATAAACTTAAGTAATTATGATATTTATAAGTTTATAGCAACTACCATTTTTGGTTGCTGGTGTTTTGATTTTGAATTTGGTTTTGAACTTATGGACTGATTTATTCAGTCCATTTTTTGTGCTTGCACAAAAACTAGCCTCGCAGAGCACACGCATTAATGACTTATGAAACGTAGTAAATAAGTCTAGTGGGTTATACTTTACATGGAAGTTGTGCCGAAGTTAGGAGTGTTTACATGTCATTTGCAGTGGCGAGAATGCAGAAGGTAAAATCAGGAAATTTAGTCGGGGTAGGTAATCATAATCAGAGAAATACAGACAATCATTCCAACAAAGATATTGATGTTGAACGGTCGCATTTAAATTATGATTTGGTCAATCGGACAGAAAATTATAAACGAGATATTGAGCAATTTATTAACGACAATAAATCAAGTAGTCGTGCTGTCAGAAAAGATGCTGTATTAATAAACGAATGGATCATAACTTCTGACAACCCATTTTTTAAAGATAAAGACGATAAAGAAATTAAAGATTTTTTTGATACTGCGAAATCATATTTTGCGGACAAATTTGGCGATAATAATATCCGCTACGCTCAAGTTCACTTAGACGAAACGACACCGCATATGCACTTAGGAATTGTGCCGTTTAATGACGAACACAAGCTATCAGCAAAGACTGTTTTTAATCGTCAAGCCTTACAAGCGGTACAAGACGAATTGCCAAAGTATTTAAATGAGCGTGGTTTTGAGCTTGAACGTGGCGAAAAAGGGTCAGAGCGTAAAAATTGGTTCTGTTGCAAAGTTTTAAATCTACTATCAAATAAGGTAGAATAATAGAAAA
>OGEA01000219.1_pt1 | contig 44718 bp, 71 predicted proteins | sample 1570531 | NCBI WGS metagenome assembly OGEA01 (sample SAMEA2581973, study PRJEB24529) | metagenome | biome: Human gut stool | place: China | collected 2011 | reverse complement strand
AAATCCCGCGTCTGGTACTGGCTGGCTGCTGCCAGCGGTGCCGTAAGTCTGCTGTACGGCATGGGCATCGAGGGCGTAGCACAGACGGGAGGAACCATCTCGGACGGCCAGTTTGCCACGGCCCTGTGCCTGGTTCTGGCAGCGGTGATGTTCCTGCGGCTGGGCTTTGCCGCCCAGGATCGGGAGCAGAACGCCCGCCGTTATGGCCGCGTTGACCGCACCCACGCCCGCACCGAAGAGCCGGAGTACCGACAGAACCGGAGGGGCGCATGACTACGAAGCAGTTTATCACCCGCAACCTGCGGCAGTACGTGAACCTTGCCGCCAAACAGCGCGTGTATGCCGAGTACACCGATAATCCTCTGGAAAAGGCGGCCTACACCGCCAGAGCGTCCGCTTACGACATTATGGCGGACGATATGCGGGAGATTCTGGAGGATGCGGAGGACATCAACAAAAATGAGCCCGCCCGTGCTGGTAACACGGACGAGCCCAAAGGGTGATGGATTGTAACCCCCATCCCCTTGATGATATCACATCGGAAAGGACTTTACAAATGATCGTGTATGCTTACGCCTACCGCAAGAGCCCTCCGGGGTGCGATGTCAGGCGGTTCACAGATCCGCTCACGCCGGACGAATACCCCGGGGAGCCCGCCAGCGTTAAGGCCCAGCACTGGGCAGATGAGAACATCCGGCACTACGAGATGATTCAGGTGCGGGATGCTCTGGGAAACCTGCTGTATGCAAGATAATGCGTTTTGGATTACGTAAACCACAAGATATAGGAGAAATCAGCATGAAAACCAAAATTCTGAAAGTCAAGATCACCTTCCTGGAGCCGGTGCTGGGCACTTGGCCCTCCAACCAGAACGTCGCCCGGGATTTCATTGCCAGCAAGAGCCCGGATGCAGCCACGATCGAGGACGAGGTGGCCGCTCTGGGCGCGGATGCCGTGGCAGACAAGGGCATGACCGTCTTTCCCCGCAACGAGAACGGAGAGCCGGTTCTGTATGATTACCAGATCAAGGGATTCTTCAAGGATTCCTGCGGTATGCTGGCCCGTGTGGGCGGTAAGACCGAGACCGGCAAGAAGCGGGCCGTCAACGAGAGCGGCAAGCTCTCCGCCTACAAGAAGGTCATCGACGGCCTGATCTTCCCGCAGCCCCGCATGATCCCCATCAAGGCCGCAGCCCCGCATGATCCCCATCAAGGTCAACGGCAAGATCGGCGACTGCCAGCGCCCCCTGCGTGCCCAGACGGCCCAGGGTGAGCGTGTGAGCCTGGCCAACTCTGAGGAAATCCCGGCAGGCAGTACCTGCGAGTTTGAGATCCTTCTCATGGACGAATCGCTCGAGAATGCGGTTCTGGAGTGGCTGGACTACGGCGTTTTGCGCGGCATCGGCCAGTGGAGAAACAGCGGAAAGGGCCGCTTCACCTTTGACATCATCGACTGAGCAACGGCATTGCATGGATAGGATTTGATCTGCTACGGCAATGATATGATTTGCAAAGGCGCGGATATGTGCGCATAACTCGGCAACGGCATTGTGCTGACAAGTTTGCTCAGCAGGGGCACAGGTAGTCACTGCAGTGCAGCGCGGGGCAAAGGCAAGGCTCAGCTGGAAAGCGCAGCGCAACGGCGTAGATAGGCGTAGATCGCTTGGATCAGACTTGCCTCGATAAGCAAAGCAAAGGAAATGCAGGGCCTCGTGTCGAAAAGCGAAGGCAAGGCTGGGCGTGGTGTGGGCGGCAAGGCATCGCAAAGGCGTTGAGCAGATACGCGCCGCTCTGCTATGCAGCGCAAAGGCATAGCGAAGAAGCACTTTGATACGATTTGCAACGGCTGTGCGGTGTGTGCAATGTACGGCAAAGGCATAGACATGCAAAGAAGCGCAAAGGCAAAGCAAAGTATTTTTGAACGAAAGGAGATTTTACAGTGAGTAAAACAGAGCTTCTGTTCCGGGCCTTGGAAGCACTTTCCACCCCGGCGGCAAAGACGGTGGCCCGCGGGCTGACCTTATGGATCGGATTCAACGTTCTTGTCGTGGTCTTTCTGGTCTGGCGGGCATGGAAAAACGGGAGGTGGCGCAAATGAGCACGGTTCAGATCTATGGGGCGGATATGGTCTTTCTGAACGAGATCCCTTTCCGGTGTGTGCAGGACGCGGAACAGTATGCGGATCAGCTCAAAAAGACTGACCCGACGCGCACGTACCTTGTCGTGGATGATTCCGGGCAGCCGGTATCTATGAGGTAATCCTTATGCAGTGTGATGAAAAAAAAGAAATTTGTCTGAACTATGCGGCCAATGTGCCGGAATGGAAGCTGGCGCTGATTCTGGACGCTCTGGCAAAGCTGGGCGATGCGTCCCGGTGCTGCGGCACGGTTCAGAATGCAGTTGCCGGGGGTCAGTCGTATATGAGACTGCACCCGGACAGTGAATACGCGGGCGAGGATCAGGCTGATTATGTGCACATTTGCCAGGAAGCGGCCAGAGCATTGGGCCGCGCAGTCTATGCGGTGGAGATCGTGCTTTCACAGTCGGACTACTTCGGATTGATCCAGGACCTGGCATACGGTGCAGAGACAGCATACAACAGCTCTTACGCTGAACTGGAGAGCATGTGCCGGAAGCACGGATGCAAAGAGGTGGAGTACAAACATGGACAAAATGACCATTTATGAAAGCGCCCGTGTCGTGCCCAAGGAGGCGCGGAAGTCAATCGGCGGCGGCCGCCTGAAGGGGATGACCGACATCAATCCCATGTGGAGAGTCAAGAAGCTGACAGAGCTTTTTGGCCCAGCTGGCATCGGTTGGCGGTTCGACCCGCCCATCTTTGAGGAAAAGCCCGGGGTAAACGGAGAGATCATGGTACACTGCTGCACCAACCTCTACATTCGGCAGATCGATGAGGGCGGGGAAAAGAATGAATGGAGCGCCCCGATTCCCGGCGTGGGCGGCTCGATGCTGATCGCCACAGAAAAAGACGGCAAGCGCACGGATGACGAAGCCTATAAAAAGGCTTACACGGACGCGCAGAGCGTTGCCTGCAAGGCTTTGGGCATTGGCGCAGATGTTTACTGGGAGAAAGATCCGACCAAGTACGACAGGCCCACAGCACCGTCCCCGGCAAAGCCCATCTGCGCCAGCTGCGGGAAGCCCGTGAAAGGGTTCACTTACAAGGGCGAAAAGGTCACTGCCCAGCAGGCAGCTGACCGGAGTAAGAAAAAATACGGGCGTATCCTGTGCATGGAATGCGCCAAAAAGCAGCCGAAAGAAGATGGAGGATTGACGCATGCTTAACATCGTAGCATTGATGGGCCGCCTGACCCATACCCCTGAGCTGAAGACCACCCAGAACGGAACCAGCGTGTGCAGCTTCAGCATTGCGGTTGACCGTACATATACCCCGAAGGGCGAGGAGCGCAAGGCTGACTTCATTGATATCGTTGCCTGGCGGCAGACGGCAGAGTTTATCTGCAAGTACTTCCAGAAGGGCAGCATGATCGCCATTGACGGCAGCATCCAGACCCGCTCGTATCAGGACAAGCAGGGCAGCAACCGCACGAAAGTGGAAGTTCTGGCAAACAACGTCAGCTTTTGCGGCGCAAAGGCGGCAGACAAGCCCGCTGTGCGCGATTTTGACAAGCAGACGGAAAGTTACGCATCCGAAGCAAAAGCCTCTTACAGCGCCCCGCAGGCGGCGCAGGGCTTCTCGCAGGGTTCTGCAGATGATTTTGCAGAGATCACAGACGATGACGATCTTCCGTTCTAATAAAGGAGCTTGAAAAATGAGTGAGAAAATCATTGCATACAAAGCCACGGACAAAAACATGATGTGCCGTTGCAAGCAGTACGAAGTGGGTAAGACCTACACCGAAGAAAAAGCCGACTGCTGCACCGCCGGAATGCACGCCTGCGAGGTGCCCTTTGATGTGCTGCACTATTACCATGTGAGCGACGGCGTGCGGTTCTTCCAAGTCGAGTGCGGCGGCGAGGTCGACAAATCCAGCGATGATAGCAAGCTCGCATGCACCGAGCTGACTGTGAAAGGTGAGCTGAAACTGACCGATATGCTCAAAATCGGCGTGGAAGCCGTGATGAAGCGCGTCAAGGAAAAGACGGCAGGAGCAAAAGAAACTGCCGCGTCTGGCTACTGCTCCACGGGTGCCGCGTCTGGCAACTACTCCACGGGTGCCGCGTCTGGCAACTACTCCACGGGTGCCGCGTCTGGCTACTGCTCCACGGGTGCCGCGTCTGGCAACTGCTCCACGGGTGCCGCGTCTGGCAACTGCTCCACGGGGGCCGCGTCTGGCGAGTTCGCCACGTGGGCCGCGTCTGGCTACTGCTCCACGGCAGAGGTAAGCGGAAAAGCCAGCATTGCCGTTGCAAACGGTTACAACAGCAAGGCTCGTGGATCGATTGGATGCTACATCGTGCTGACCGAGTATGACTATGACGGTAACTTCCTGCTGGCAAAAATGGCGCGGGTTGACGGAACTGTCATAAAGGACGGCGTTTGGTACACGCTCAAAAACGGAGAATTTGTGGAGGCGGAGTGACCACCGAGTTATATAAGAGCTGTGCTATCTGGCTATACGGGCGTGCGGAAGGAGGTGAAGACACACGGCTACCGGAAAAAGATACTACTGGCTAAAGCTCAAAGACAGCTTTATGCGGTCTGACGCGGTGGATTTTCTCATGGGGCAGAGGAACGGCGCAAACTATGTGGTGTTGTACCAAATGCTCTGTCTTATGACCATCAACACCGACGGCAGGCTTTCACGGCAGATCGGTGAGGTGATCATTCCGTATGACGTGGACAAGATTCAGCGTGATACCAAGTGGTTTTCTACCAATACTGTGCGCGTTGCGCTGGGTCTTTACGCGAAACTTGGGCTGATTTATCAGGAGCAAGACGGCACACTTGTGCTTGCAAATCACTCGGAAATGGTCGGAAGCGCGACAGACTACGCAACGCAAAAAAAACTGCAAAGAACGAACCAACGTCTAATCGGCTCTTCTGACTGTGGACATTGTCCACAGGATGTCCACGAAAACGTCCGCAAAAATGTCCATACAGATATTAGAGATAAGATATTAGATATAGATAAGTCGTCGTCATCTAAAGATGACTCCTCCTATACAGGGACGAGGACGACGATATCGCCTGTGGATTTTTTTAGAGAAAACATCGGTAAGTTGAGCGCTAACGGCGAAAAAGAGCTGACCGGTTACATCGAGCGCCTGGGCGACGATCTTGTGACCGAAATCATCCGCAAGTGCGGGGATCTGGGCGGCAGAAGCTGGGCCTATGTCCGCAAGGCGCTGGAAGAGGCCGACAAGCAAGGCTGCACGTCTGTGGAGGAGTACCGCATGACAAACCCCATCGGGGCGGGACGGGACAAGCTGGTCACGCGCCCCCCGGAAGATGCAGCAAAATACACCGATTTCCTCAAAAACGCTGCAAATCGCAGGCCTTTGCGCAAGAAAGGAGAGCCGAAGAGTGCCTAAGTATCATGTTGTTGTGCTGTGCAGCGGACCGGTAGGGGACGCGGCCCTGACCTACCGTCTGACCGCCAGCAGCCAGCAGGCAGCAGAATTTCACGCTTGCCAGATGGCGGGCGATCATTACCCGGAGTACCGGGATATTCATGTCAAGAGAACGGAGGTTTTGACACATGGCTGAGAAAAAGAAGATTGTCCGGCTGGCCGATGTTGGCGAGCTGGAAAACATCCTGAAAAAAGACCTTCCAGCGGATGCAGGAAGGGAGGGATATCTTTTGCTGAAGGTACTTTATATCCCGACAGATAAAGAAGCTGTGGAAGCGGCCCTTGTCCTGCAAAGATATTGCGATGCAAAATTTGAAAATGGATGTAAGGATTGCATCCACAACCTCGGAAGCCATGAAAGTTGTGGCCTTTCTAACGAACTTCCGTGTGATTATATTATACCAGATAGAATTGTAAAAGAAACAGAAGCAAGGCTGAGTGGAAACGAGCTACTGGGAGGTGATGATGATTGCACCTGATCCTTTACGGCGACCCCCGCACAAAGAAAAACTCTGCCCGCATCCTTAAGGCCCCCGCAAATCGCCGCATTGTGGCCCCCAGCGAGGCATTCATGCAGTATCAGGAAAAGTGCCTGTGGCAGATCAAACGGCCTTACAACCCCATCACATCCCGCGTAAACGTGAGGTGCGTGTACTACATGGCCACCCGGCGCAAGGTTGACCTTGCAAACCTCATCGAGGCCACCTGCGACATTCTGGTGAAGGCCAAGGTTCTGGCGGACGATAACAGCCAGATCGTGGCCGCCCACGATGGCAGCCGGGTGGAGCTTGACCGGAAAAACCCGAGGGCGGAAATCGAGATTGAAGAAATGGAGGACGATACATGATGTTTGTGTTAAACAAATGCTATAACATGGACTGCATGGAAGCAATGAAAGAGTTCCGGGACGATTTCTTTGATCTTGCTGTGGTAGACCCGCCGTATTTTTCGGGGCCTGAACGCAGAGGATTCTACGGGTCAAAAATCAGCAAGATTGGAGTACATCGTGACTATCCGGTTTCGCCGGAATGGACGAAGCCGGGAAAGGAATACTTCGACGAGCTGCGCCGGGTAAGCCGACACTACATTGTATGGGGCTGCAACTACTTCGATTATAGTTTTGCATCCGGTCGGATCGTGTGGGACAAGTGCAATGGAAAATCGAGTTTCTCAGACTGTGAGATCGCGGCGACGGATTTGTTCTCTAGTGTTCGGCTGTTTCGGTATATGTGGTCTGGAATGATGCAAGGTAAGAGCATCACAGAAGGACATATCATGCAGGGCAATAAAAGCCTGAACGAGAAAAGAATCCATCCAACACAGAAACCAGTTGCGCTGTATGATTGGATCTTCAAAAACTACGCAAAGCCTGGACAAAAGGTGCTAGATACTCACCTTGGCAGCGGAAGTAGCAGAATTGCCGCTTATGAAGCCGGAATTGACTTTATCGAGTTTGAAATTGACAGTTCCTATTTTCACATGGAAGAAGAGAGGTTTGCGGAGCGCACAAGTCAAATGAGCCTACTACACATCGAGGAGGGAAAGTGATGACCCGCACATGGACACCTGAAAGCGAACAACCAAAACCCCGCACCGGTGTGGACTATCGCGAGGTAAAGGCGTGGTTCCAGCAGTGCAGAGATCTGGCGGAGCAGGTCGAGGCTCAGAAGCAGAAGATCCAGCGCATCCGGGATACTGCCGAAAAGTGCACCCAGAGCATGAGCGGGATGCCCACGGGCGGTGGAGCTGGTGACAAAGTAGGCTTTGCCGTGGAGAGAATCGACACAGAAGAGCGGAACCTCAAGCAGATGGAGCTTGATCTCTGTGAACTGCGCATCGAAGCTGCCCGGCGGGCCTACTGCCTGAGCGGGTCTGCTCGGTCTGAAAAGCAAGCAAAGTGCATCTGCGGCTGGTATATCGACCTGAAGCCCCAAAAGAAGATCGCGGTGGACGTGGGCTTGTCCAGAGACAATTCGGTCTCTACCTACATCCACGAGGGGTTTGATGCTTTGGCAGAAATCTGGGAGGATGTACAAAACGACCATTGAAAGCGCTTTGATTTCTACGCTTTATTTGAATCGTTGTGAAACACATGTGAATCGAAGTGTGGTAAAATGACTACAAGCGGAACCGCGCAAAGCGGTGCGCCGCTTCTCAGCAGCTTCCAAAGCGCGGCCCCGTACGAATTCTCCTTTCGTTCATGCCGCTTAACGCTTTTTCGCTTTGACACCGTGCTTTGCGGGCTGCTTCTATGCGAGAAATGGTGTCCAGACCGATCATGGAGGTTTAGGCGCAGTTCAAGTCTGCAATCTCGCACCGAACGCCGCAAAGTCTGTAACGCGGCAGATCTGACGCATGGAGTGATTCACCACCGGTGTGCGGGTGGGTGTGGGACCCCTGAAATCTTGCCCACGCCCTGAAACCTCCGCCCGTGAACAGCAGCACCGGAAATCCGAGCGGGCCAGCATGCCCCGCAGGATGTGCGTCAACTCAAGCAGCCCCGGCGGCGAACCGTGGGCTGTTTTTATTTGCTATATGGCCGCCTGAGCGCAATGTGGAGCGCGGTGCGTGTGTGTAGGCACGGCTGGTTCGATTCCAAGGGCGGCGTTTTATACTCCAGTAGCTCACAAGTGGTAGAGCGGCGGTCTCCAAAACCGCAGGCTGCAGGTTCGAGCCCTGCCTGGAGTGCCAGACTTTGCATGACCGGGGGACGGCATGCAGAGAGTAGCGGGGCATCTGGCCGCGAAAGTTCCGGATGCAGCGGCAACGTCTTACTGTCCGGTAAAAACAGATTACGGCGTTGCTGCTTATATGCCGTCATAGCTCAACTGGGAGAGCGCCGCCCATTTAAGGCGGGACAACGTTGGTGACACCACATGGCTAGCTTACAACAACCCGATACATCCGAGGCACTTAACCACGCTCCGGCGGGGGCCTGTGGGTGCTGGTTCAAATCCGGCTGACGGCTACCGTGATTTTTAGCTTGAAATAGCTTGAGATTTAGCTTGAGCAATTTCGGGCTTTTTATTTTCTGGAAGAAAAGCCATAAACGCAGAAAGGAGAGTGCCAAGAATGAGTAAACGCGGGTCTGGTAGTTCCACAAGGGCAAACGGTGGGACTGCCAACGAACACGAGTTTGAATCTTTTGTAAATGGCAAATGGGTCACCGATTACAGCAAAATCGCGGCAGCAGAGGCGAAGAAAGCCGCCGTTGTTGTGGATAGTTCCAGATACAAGAAAACGCATAACGACGTTGTGTCTTTCGTAAAAGAGCAAGTTGGTGTTGACCTCAACAAATATCGAAGCGGCGATGGTTCTTCTCCGTCTCATACCACATATTGGGACAAGAGCGGCCCAAAAGTTGCATTTGATCTAAAAGGGATGTCGTCGAGCGACCGCACAAAACTCATGCAACTCACACAAAAGCCGTTTGGCGTGACGGTCGAACAGGGTGGTGCATGGATTGGATTCGTTTCGAGAAAAAAGAAGAAAAAGTAAGGTTTGGAGGGATGAACCGTGATCTTGCCGATGGAAAACACCGAAAAGATGATTTTTCCGGGCGTGGGCAAGTATGGCATCCCTGCGATCAAGCCAGAAACGGACATCCGAATCGACAAGCTGGAATGGATTCCGGTAAACTACGCCCTGACTGCCAAAGACAAGGCCACAAAGGGCGTGCATTTTTACAAGGACGATTACCAGTTTGAACGGTTCTGGAACAACCCCGACAAATACATTTCCCTTTTGCAGCAGTTCGGCGCGGTATGTTCTCCGGATTTTTCTCTGTACAGCGATATGCCGCTTGCGGTGCAGCTTTTCATGCACTACAAAAAGCACTGGCTGGCTGCCTACTGGCAAGCCCACGGCATCCATGTGATCCCGACGCTCTGCTGGTGCGGTGAGCAAAGCTATGACTGGTGCTTTGATGGGGAACCGAGAAACGCTATCGTGAGCATTTCCAGCCACGGCACACAGTCTGACCCATACGAAGCGGAATGCTTTGCCAAACATTGCCGTAAGGCGCTGGAAGTGCTTCAACCGAGCGGCATCTTGTGGTATGGCAAATGCCCTGATGAATTTGACTGGAACGTGACCAAAATTAAACCGTTTCAATACGAAAGGGGGCATTACCGTGAGTAAACGAGGTTCGGGAAGCTCCGCGAGAGCGGGCGGGGATTCCACAATGAAGTCTTTTGGATGAGACCTCCCCGAACTGCAGGGAACGCCAAAACAAATTGCTTATGCGCAAGATATCAGAGACGGATGGATCAAGAATACATTCGAGGGATATCAAAAAGAGTATGCAGAGCGACTTCAGAAATTGGAGATTCAGAAAAAATCGGATTCTCCAAGAGATGCACGAAGAAGAGAATTTAACGAGAGAAAAATTCAGACGCTAAAAGCAAACGTCGAAGCCGCAAGAATCGTTCTGAGCGAAGCTAAAAGCGCTCATGCAATTATTCAAGCGAAGAATCGGGTGAATGACGTTACCATGGATGTAAGAGATGCGTTGCTTGAGAAGAGATCAAGGGTAGAAATAAGCAAAATTGTAAGCGACTACGGTTTGAAGTAGTTTCAAACGCGGTGATTTAGGAAGGTGGTGGCAGTGGGTGCGCAGCGGTTGACAGACAAGCAGAAAAAGAAGATCATTGCGGACTATGTGCAGCTGCAGAACTACACCAAGACCGCCAAGCTCAACGGAGTATCTGACACGACGGTAAAGCGGCTGATTTCAACGGCTCCGTCCGAAATGTTGAAAAAAGTTGAGCAAAAAAAAGAGCAGAACACACTTGAGATGCTGGACTACATGGACAGCAAGAAAGAGCGTGTTCAGGAGATCATAGACGTTTATCTCGGTGTCCTGACCGACCCGGAGAAACTGGAAGGGGCGACCCTGCAGCAGATCACCACGGCGCTGGGCACTCTGATTGACAAGTGGACGGTCATTGATGATCGCAAGAAGGGCGATTCCTTCCACCAGACCGTAGAAGATGACCCCATCACCAAGAGCTTGAAGGAGGAGTTTAAGAAATGAGCTTCTCCCCGAAGCAAAAACAGATCCTGACTTTTCCGTATGAAAGCGACTACGATGCCCTGATCTGCGACGGTGCGGTACGTTCCGGCAAGACCTCCATCATGTCTTTGTCCTTCGTGCTCTGGATGATGGCAGAATTCAACCATTGCTCCTTTGCTTTTTGCGGCAAGAGCGTGGGCGCGGTGGAACGCAACATTGTTCAGCCGCTTCTGTCTGTCCGGTACTTGCAGCAGCAGTTCCAGATCACCTACAACCGCAGCGGCCACGTTCTCACGGTGCAGCGCGGCAGCAAGGTGAACATGGTGTACCTGTTCGGTGGCAAGGACGAAAGTTCTTACATGCTCATTCAGGGCATCACGCTGGCCGGGGTGCTTCTGGACGAGGTGGCGCTCATGCCCCGCAGCTTTGTGGAGCAGGCGCTGGCCCGATGCTCTGTCACCGGTGCCAAGTTCTGGTTCAACTGCAACCCGGAGAACCCGGAGCATTGGTTTCGCAAGGAGTGGATCTTACAGGCCAAAAAACACCGGGCGCTGCATCTGCACTTCTTGATGGACGATAACCCGTCACTGGATGAGCGCACCCGGGAACGCTACCGCAGCATGTACAGCGGCGTGTTCTATGAACGCTACATTCTGGGCCGCTGGGTGATGGCCGAGGGCCTGATCTACGATATGATGGACACCACGGCAAACACCTACCGCCCGCAGGACGCACCGGTGGGATTCAAAAGCCTTTCCACCCGTACCATTACATGCGACTACGGAACCACTAACGACACTGTTTTTCTCGATATCTACGATGATGGTGAAAAAGTCAGGGTGCATCAGGAATACAGGTGGGCGAGCCGCCAGGAACACAGGCAGAAAACAGATGAAGAGTATGCCGATGATTTCATGGAGTTCATGGGGAAAGACCCCTGCGCTGCCATTGTTGACCCGGCGGCAGCATCCTTTATCACAGCTCTGCGCCAGCGTGGCGTTTATGTGATAGAAGGAAACAACGACGTACTGAACGGCATCCGCAAGTGCAGCACGCTCCTTTCCCACCGCGATCTGCTGATCTCCACCGACTGCGAGGGGCTGCTGGATGAACTCGGCACATACCGGTGGGACGATAAAGCCGCCCTCATGGGCGTGGAAAAGCCTATCAAACAGCAGGATCACGGCCCGGATGCCCTGCGCTACTATATCAACTCACTGCCTGATTGGAGGTTTGAACGTGTCCAGACGTAACAAAAGCCGCCCCGCCGGGGGCACAGAGAAACCGATGACGGCCACGCTGGACGCATTTTCCAACCCGCTGTTCTCGCTGGGGTACGGCTCTCAGAGCCCGCTGGAAGCAACGGAGTATCCGCTGACACGCATGACGGACAACTACGCCTTGTTGAACAGCTTGTACCGCAGCAACTGGGTGGTGCAGAACGTCGTGGGCTTGCTCGTGGACGATATGCTGCGAGAATGGTACGACCTCAAGAGCACCACACCGGAGCAAGGAAAGGCAATCCAGACTGTGGAGCGTTCCACCCGGCTCCGGGACCATGTGAGCACTGGCCTGAAATGGGGCCGCCTGTATGGCGGTGCCGCCGGGCTTATCCTCATTGACGGGCAGGAGGACCTTTCCCGCCCGCTGGATGCGGAAGCGATCCTACCCGGTAGCTTTCGGGGGTTGTACATCCTCGACCGCTGGCAGGGAATCAGCCCGGATTCCAGCCTGACCTTTGAGGGCGGGGAGCTTGTGCCGGAGTACTACAGCATCAACGATGCCGCCGGGCACACTGCTGCCCGTGTCCATCACTCCCGCCTTGTGCGTTTCGTGGGCCGGGAGCTTCCCGATCTGGAACGGCAGGCGGAGCTTTACTGGGGCGAATCCGAGGTGGAAGCGCTCTATAATGACGTGGTGGCTCACGACAACGTGAGCGCCAACATGGCCGCGCTGACCTTCCAGGCGAACGTCAACACGATGGAGGTAAAGGGGCTGGAGCAGCTGCTCTCCATGTCCAGCCCGGACGTGCAGCGGCGCTTCTGGAACACCATGCAGGCCCAGAAAGTCCTGCGCTCCAATTTCGGAATGCAGCTGGTGGAGCAGGGAAACAAGATCAACAACACCCAGTACACCTTTGCTGGCCTGTCTGACGTGTACGAGAGCATGTGCCTAAACCTGTGCGGTGCGTCCCACTACCCCATGACCAAGCTTTTTGGCCGTTCCCCGGCGGGCATGAACGCCACCGGCGAGAGCGACCTGAAAAACTACTACGACTATGTGGACACCCTTCGGGAAAGCAAGCTGCGGCCCATTCTGGACAAGCTGCTCCCGGTGGTAGCCCGCAGCGCAGGCATTGAGCAGATCGACCTTGACATAACGTTCCCACCCCTGTGGACACCCACTGCAAGCGAGACGGCCACGATCGCCAAGGAAAAGACTGATGTCATTATCGCGGCGTTTCAGGCCGGGCTTCTTGACGCAGATGTGGCAATGCGTGAGCTCAAGAAACTGGAGGACGAGACCGGCCTGTTCGGCTCCCTGACCGACGAACTGATCGCCGCAAAGCAGGGCCAGACCTATCAGGACGTGACAGCCCTGCGTGACCCGCTGGCGGGGCTTATGAGCGAGAATGTGCAGGAAGATACTGAGGAGGGCGAGTAAAATATGCCTACTCTTGCCCGTGCATCCCCTGAGCGGGAGCTGCAGCGCCTTATCCGGCTGTACCTCAAGGCGGAGACGGACATCATCAACGAGATTGGCCGCCTGCGCAGCCGGGGGCTTGTGGACTATCACGCCGTGGCCGCGCTGGAACGGGTGCAGGAGATTCTCCGAAAGCTGGAAACGGATGAATGGGAGTATGTGCCCCGCATGGTCGAGGCGCAGTTTTACGTCCATCACCCGGAGGCCCGGGCGATTCCCGGCGAGACCGCGGAAAAGCACCTGCGCGGCTACACCAACGCCCAGAGCCTTACCAGCACCCAGACGGATATCGTGCAGAAGCTCACGATGAACCTTATGGGCCAGCTGGTGGACGGGAACATGACGGTGCTTTCCGCTCTGCAAAGCGCCCTTCTGGGCCGGACTGAGCCGGACGTTTACCGGCGTATCGGTCTGGAGCAGGTGGCGGCACAGCAGGCTGTGGGAAGGGGCGTGAACCAAAGCGTGCCCGCTTTCGTGGAAGCGCTCCGCCGGGAAGGCGTGACGGCGTTCACAGACAAGGCGGGACGGAATTGGAGCCTGCACACCTATGCAACGATGGTCTCCCGCACCACGTCTCGGCAGGCTGAAATCCTGTCTGTGGTGACGCAGGACGAGGGGCACGACTTGTATCAGATCAGCTCCCACGGCACAACCTGCGCCCTCTGCGCTCCGTATGAGGGCCGGGTATACAGCAAGAGCGGTAAAGACCCGCACTTCCCTCCTCTTTCGGATGCCTTCGGCAAAGTAGACCCCGCCGGGCCGGATGACCTGACCAACAGCTGGTTGAACATTCACCCGAACTGCCTGCACGCCCTTCGTCCATGGACACCCGCCGGGCGGACGGAGGAAGAGCTGGAACGGATCAGGCACTTTTCCGACCCCAGAACGAACCCGTACAGCCGAGACCCGCGCACCAAGGCACAGATCGAGGCCTACCGCAAAAAAGAGCAGGGACGCAACCGCTGGCTGCGGGACTACCGCCAGTGGGAGAAATACCGCATGGCTCTGGGTGACAAGGTGCCCAAGACCTTTGAGACCTTCCAGCGCCACAAGCTGGCAGATGATGAAAAATATCACAAATGGATGAACGCATACAGAAACGGAGGTGATGCCGATTGATTGCGTACTATGGAAGCAAACTGAGCCCTCACATGACGGAAACGCCGGAGGGCTTTTTAATTTGCCACGATGTCAAAATCGCCCGTACCGGCACGCAGAACTATCTGGCCCGGGAGATCGGGCTGGACGGGATGCCGGAGCGTGTTCTTCAGGTGACACGAAGCGCCGAGGACGTGTTTGACCCGGCGGCAATTGCCAGTTTTGAGGGCAAGGATGTCACCAATACCCACCCCTCGGAGATGATCGTACAGGAAAATCAGGCCGCCTACTCCAAAGGCCACGCAGAGAATGTGCGCCGGGTGGGCGATTATCTGGTGGCTGACCTGTACCTGAAAGACCCCACACTGATCTCCGAGGTCAAGAACGGGGCCATGCGGGATGTGTCCTGCGGCTACTACTGCCAGTACGAAGCAGACGGTGCAGGATACCGGCAGACCCATATCAGAGGCAATCACATCGCCATCGTGCCCCGTGGGCGCGCTGGCCGTGATGTCGCAATAAAAGACAGTGCCGCCGAACTTCCGGCGGAGAAAGGCAAGGTAAAACACATGAGCAAGAGCAAGAGTTTGCTGTCTCTGTTCGGTCTGGCGGCAAAGAACGCGGCCCCCGAAGAGCTTGACAGCATGGTGGAGACCGCTGCCGCAGCGCTGGATGCAGCACCCGCCGTTCCGGCGCAGGATGCAGGCCCCGCTAAAGACACAGATCCCACTGACACCCAGAACACCGCTGTTCTGGACGCACTGAACAATCTTTCCGGCAAGCTGGATCAGCTGATCGCCGCCAACACCAAGAAGGCAGAGGACAAAGAGCCGGAAGACCTGGACAAGGTGATCGCTGAAATGTCCGGCGAAAAGTCTGACAAGAAGGAGGATGCCGAGGACGAAAGCGGCTCCACCACTGTTCCTTCCGAGGACGAGTGCGCAAAGCCTGCCGCCAAAGACAGCGGTCTGGCTCTGCTGAAAGCCATGCGCCCCATCATCAACGGCATTCAGGACAAGGCCACCCGTGATGCCCTGTCCAAGACCCTGATCGAGCAGGTCAAGGGTACCAGCTCCGTGGATGCCATCGCAAAGGCTGCGCAGGACAGCGCCGCCGCTGCCGCCAGCGCATCCGGTAAGAACCGGTATGAGCAGCTGTGTCAGGCTTCCCAGTCCGCTTATAACGACCGCAATCCCCACATGAAGAAGGAGGGTTAAACCATGTCCCTGAATACTCAGATTATCGGCAAGACCATGCCCCACGGCTTTGCTGGCACTTATGCCCGCCAGCCGGATATGATCGTCAACACCCGCCCCGTTGGCGGCACCGAAAGCATTCCTTTTGGCACTGCCCTGAAGTATGACAGCGGCAAGGTCATCGTGATGGGCGGTGCAGGCACTACCGCTGCACAGTTCGCAGGCATTGCGGGCAGCGAGGTCAAGAGCGCCCTGGTTTATCCTGACCAGAACGGCGGCAAATACGCCCCCGGCGAGGCCTGCAGCGTGTTCCAGCGCGGCAGCATCAACGTGCTGTGCCAGCGCGGTACCCCGGCCCTGGGCGGTGACGTTTACGTCCGCATTACCAAGACCGCAGACTACGCCACCGCACTGGTAGGCGGCTTCGAGGCGGAAGCGGACGACAAGACCGCCGGAAACTCCGTCAAACTCACTAACTGCCAGTGGGGCGGCGCGGCTGATGCCAACGGCGTGGCCGAGCTGGTCATCCTCACCCGTGCAAACGCCTGATAGGAGGGCTTAGACTATGGCAAACTTCCAGAACGTCGGCACCACCAATGCCGGTACTTTCACCGTAAACAACGCCGGTGCTGCTCTGACCGGCGGCACTCCCACCATGGACGCGGCTGCCATCCAGAGCGGCAATGCGTTCCTCACCAGCGAGCTGGAAAAGCGTGACCCGCTGATCCGCAAGCCCCTCACCAGCGTCACCTATCCCCGTGATATCCCCATCGAGGTAGGCGGCGGCTGGGTCGATTACGTCTCCGCCATGTCCGTGGCCTACGGCATGGCGGGCGGCTCCGGCGCTTCTGCCGTCAACGGCGGCGGTTCCAACGGCATCCCTGTGGTGCAGGCCAGCGTGAGCAAGGGTGCATTCAAAGCCCATGTCTTTGCCGCCGCTCTGCGCGTCATGTTCGTGGATATGCAGCGCGCAAACTTCATTGGCCGCAGCCTTGACCAGATGTTGCAGGACGGCATCCGGCTGGCTTATGACAAGCACATGGATCAGAACACCTACGTGGGCTTTGATGAGTACGCCACCACCGGCCTTGTCAACAATCCCGATGTCACCAAGACCACTGCCGCAACTTCCGGCACCGGCTCCTCTTCCAAGTGGGCGGACAAGACCCCCAAGCAGATCCTGACGGACATCAACAATGCCATCACTGCTGTGTGGGCTGCCAACGAGTACGATGAGGCCGGTATCCCCAATCACATCCTCATCCCCTACGAGCAGTACAGCTACATCACCACCACTATGGTGAGTGATCTGGGCACTGAGACCATCTACGACTTCCTGAAGAAGCACAACGTGGCCGCAAACCACGGCGTGGATCTGGAGATCGTTCCCACCCGCTGGGTCAAGGGCGCTGGTGCTTCCAACGGTGACCGCATGGTGGTGTACGTCAACAACCGCCGCTTTGTCAAGGCAGACGAGCTGGTGCCCCTGTCCCGCGTGATGAGCGCCCCCAACGTTACCAATGTCTGCTACGACACCGCCTATATGGCAAACGCATCCGAGGTGCAGCTCATGTACCAGACCTCCATGCTGTACGTGGATGGCATCTGATCGGGAGGTGGCAGAAATGGCTTTTGTGCTTTCCAAAGCAAACATCATCCTGCCCAGCGCAGACGGCTCTCAGACCTTCCCGCTCCACCGGGAGCAGCTGGTCGAAGTACCGGGCTGGGCGGCAGAGACGGCCTATTTCAAGGCGCTGGTGGCCGATGGTGACATCGTGCCCACGAACCGCAGTGACAAGGCCGTACAGGATGCCGCAGACAAGCCCGTCCGCAAGAAAAAGACTGCGGACTGGGACAAGCCTGCCGAACCGCAGGAAGACTGAGGAGGCTGCCCATGTGCTGGACGATGAAACCGCAGTTTCAGGGCGTTCTTGCGCAGGCCGCAAATCTGGGGCAGAGCGTGGGCAATTACACCGCAGAGCAGTTCAAGGCGGAATACCCGCAGTTCTGTGACGCGGACGGAAATTGCCACTTGCCGGACGTGATGCTGGAAGAGATCGTAAAAATGGCAAACGTCAGCATTCAGCCGGATAAATGGCTGGACAGCTGGCATTATGCCGTGGGTCTTTATGTGGCCCACTACGTTACTTTGCAGCTGCGCACCTATGCAGAGAGCACCGCCACCCCGGCGCAGGCGGCAGCGTCCGGCGCTCTGGTGGGTGTGGTGAAGTCTGCCACACTGGGCGACAGCTCCGTGACCTACGACACCAGCGCCCTGACCGCAGGAACAGAGGACTGGGGCGACCTGAACGCCACCACCTACGGTCAGATGCTGGCAAACCGTGCCCGCTTTATCGGTGCGGCCGGAACTTTTGTGATGTGAGGTGCACCCATGAACTGGAATGACTGGTATACCGACCTGATGGAGATCAGGCGCACGGAAAACGTGAAGGATGGCCAGTTGAGCCGCAAGGAACGGAAGGTCGTCCGATCCGGTGTTCCGTGCCGGGTGTACCGCAGCCAGGACAAGGCCCCGACGATGACCCAGACAGCAGCCAATGTCCAGAAAACGGACAAGCTGGCCTGCGATATCAATGTGGATATCAAGCCCGGTGATGAGCTAGTGATCCACAGAGGGGCGCGGCTGGGGTACGCGCTGCAGGAGACCCGGTATTTTGCCGGGGAACCTGACCTGTACTATGAGCCGTTTGGGGCAGTTCTGCCCGGGCTGGCCCACCAGGAGATCACTCTTCTCAGTCAGGAGCGTGTGAAATGAACCTGCAGGAGTACATCAAGAAGCTGGAAGCGGCGCAGGCCGCTTTGCCAGAAATGCTCGCAGACGTTGCCCGCAATGCCACCCTCCGGGCCGTGGAAGCGGCGCAGGATAAGACCCCGCCCACAGCGGACAGCCTGAGCGGCACCAATACCCGCACCGGAGAGCTGAAACAGCACTGGGCGACTGACAGTCGAACAGAACCCGAAAGGCAGGGCGGAGAGATCGTCACTGAGCTGAACAACAACAAGGAATACGCCTCCTACGTCAACGATGGCCACCGGATGGACAAGCACTTCGTGCCGGGTCTGTACGCAAACCCCTATACCGGAATGCTGGAATACGACCCGGGCCGCCGGGGCGAGGTTGGCATGATGGTGGGCACGAAAACAACCTACGTTGAGGGCCTGCACATGTCCGATGCGGGCATTGAAGCCTATAAGCGCACCGTGAAGATAGAGACAGAAAAAGCCGTGAATAAGCTGGGAGAGATGCTGAAATGAACTTTACCATTACAACGCTGGCCCGGTCTCTGGCGGAGTATCTGGCTCCCATCCTGCCCGGTGTGCAGATGTTGGAAGACCCTGCCCAGCAAGGCGTTGAACCGCCTTGCATGTTTATCCAGCAGCGAGGCAGTGATATCAAGCCTTACCCCGGCGGGCGCTGGCTGCGCACCATCCGGCTCGACCTGACCTATCTGCTGGACTACAACCTCACAGACCTGCGCCAGCAGTACAACCGGGCCGCTGAAGCGCTCGATTTCTGCATGGAAACATTCCCCTATTCCGATGGAACAGAGGCGGAAAAGCTCCTGCACACCTACGAGCGCAGCGCGGATATCGACGATGACGGCCTGCATTATAAGTTTGAGCTGCGTGTCTTTGTGGAAAAGCCCGTGGACGCAGTGAAGATGCAGACCCAGACCGTAAACCAGAAGGTAGACCAATGAAACAGGATAATACCCAATACAGCCGGGAAGTGCTGCTGAAAGACCCGCGTTTCGCGGGGTATCAGCCGGATTTTCTGGCTGTTGTTTTACACAAACCGTTTTACACCCTCGCAGAGGCTGAGGCCGCTGTGAAAGAATTTTGGAAGGAGTGACACTCTATGGCAGCAGGCGGAACCTGGGCTGTACAGAACAAGGTGCGGCCCGGCATTTACTTCAAATTTCGCTCCAAGAACCAGCAGAATTTGACCGTTGGCGACCGCGGCAAGGTCACGATCTGCGAACCCATGAGCTGGGGCCCCGTCGGCAAGGTGATGGAGATCGCCGCCGGGGAAGACCTGACCCCCTATACCGGTTACGACATCACAGACGCGCACAATCGCTTTGCATCCATGATCTTCAGCGGCTCCAACCGCACCGCAGCACCCACCAAGCTGCTGCTTTACCGCCCGGCCGCTGCGGACAGCGCAAAGGCCACCGGCACTATCGCCCCGCTGACGGCTACCGCAAAATACCCCGGCTCCCGGGGCAACGACATCGTGGTGATCGTCACCGCACTGACGGAACCTGCGGGCAGTTTCCAGGTCTCCACGGTCGTTGACGGTGTGGTGAAGGATCAGCAGACTGGCAAGACCGTTGCAGACCTGACCGGCAACGACTGGGTGGATTTCAGCGGCACGGGCACTCTGGCCGCAAATGTCGGCACCCAGCTTTCCGGCGGCAAGGACGGCGAGGTGAACTCTTCCGCATACAGCACCTACCTGACGAACATTGAGCCCTACAACTTTGATTCCATGCTGTACGACGGCGAGGATGCCACCGTAAAGACCGCGATGGAGACCTTTATCAAGCGCGTGAACACCGAAGTGGGCCGCTTCTCTCAGCTGGTGGAAGCCAATGCTACCAACCCTGACACCCGCTTTATCGTCAACGTGTGCAGCGGCCTGGTTATGAACGACGGCACCACCCTGACCCCGAAGGAAGCCGTCTGGTGGGTCGGCGGTGCGCTTTCCGGCGCGACCTACGCCAACGACCTGACGAATGCCGCCGTTCCCAACGCGGTGGACGTTTCCCCCAAGATGACCCACAACCAGTATGTGGATGCCATCAATGCAGGAAAGTTCGTGTTCAACGCCGATGACGGCACCGTCCGGGTGGAGTATGACATCAACTCTCTGGTCACCTATACCAGCGAGATCGGCGAGGTGTACCGTTACAACCGCACCATGCGGCTGTGCAACACCATTGCCAACGACCTGTATAAGCAGTTCGCCCAGAGCTATGTTGGCATTGTGGACAACACCGAGGACGGCCGCCGCCAGTACAAGAGCGCCATCGTCAAATATCTGGATCAGATCCAGGCATCCGGCGGCATCCAGAACTTTGACGGCGAGACCGATGTCATCGTGGAAGCGGGCGAGGCAAAGGATGCTGTGCTCATCACGCTGGCCATCGAGGCCGTGGGCAGCACCAACAAGATCTATATCACCCTGGATGTGGCGTAAGGAGGTACAAAGATGAGTTATTTAATGGCCCAGGACACCCTGAACGGTGCAGAGGGCAAAATCACCATTACCCGGAACGGCCGCATTCTGGAAGCCGCAGGTATGCGGAACATCAAGACCATTGCAGGCATTCAGACTTCGGACATGAAGACCATCGGCACCCGAAAGGTGCAGAAAAAGGCCAACGGTGTCACCCAGACCGGTACCGGCAACGTCTATTTTGGTTCCAACGGCTCCAACCTGTTCACCGATATGGTGCTGAACTACATCGAAAACGGCGTGCAGGATCTGTTTGACATCACCATCACCAACCAGGATCCCACGTCCAGCGTGGGCGCGCAGGTAATGGGCTACTATGGCTGCGTACTGACCGGCGATATCCCGCTGTCCATTCTGGATGACGAGGAAGCCATGCTGAACTACGATTTCAATTTCAGCTATACCAGCGTCAAGCGTCTGGAAGCGTTCAACGACCCCACCAACCTGGGCAGCAACTGATTTTAGGAGGTATTTTTTATGAGCGCACTTTCTGCATTTCTGCATCCCGCTGTAACCCGTGAGGAAAAGGAAGTCATCATCTCCAAGCGCTTTCTGGGCGAGGACGGCAAACCGACCCCGTTCAAGATCCGCTCTCTGACCCAGGAGGAGAACGCCGCCATCATCAAGGCATCCACCCGGCAGAAAAAGGTGGACGGCCAGTGGCAGGATTCCATTGATGCCAACGAGCTGAGTGCCCGCACCATTGTGGAAGCTACCGTTTTCCCGGATTTCCGCAGCGCGGAGCTGTGTGAGGCCTACGGCACCAAAGACCCGGTTCAGGTTCCCGGCAAGATGCTTCTGGCCGGTGAGTTTGGCCGCCTGATCGATGCCGTGAGCAAGCTCTCCGGCTTTGACAAGAGTCTGGACGAAGAGGCAAAAAACTGATCTCCGGGGGCAGCTGGGATATCGACGTGCTGGTGGCATACTACTGCTTCGATAACCTCAGCTGGCCCCCGGGCAAGTACGATGCCCTGCCGGTGCGTGAAAAAGCGCTGGTCAGGGCATTTGCTTTGCGCTCCATGGAGAAGCGCAGAGAAGAGACCCAGCGAATGAAGGAGGCGGGACGTAATGGCTAAAATTCAGGAAACGCTTGTCCTTCAGGATCAATTTTCCTCTTCCTTTGGTGCATACATTCAGGCTGCGCAGAGAGCATCCAGCTCTACCACAACGGCACAGACAGCGGCCCGGAATTATCAGTCTGTTCTGAACAGCGTTTCCCGACAGCTGATCTCCGCAAATGCGAAATTTGAATCGTATGTGGCCCAGCAGGAAGAAATGGCTGCCGCCGGGCAGCAGAACACGGAAGCGTTCAAAAAGCTGGATGCCCAGACCGAGAAGCTGGGCGCAACCATCCGAGGGCTGGAAGCGCAGCAGCAGACCCTGACCCAATCCATGAAAGCAGCTGAAAACGCCGCCAGTGTAACGACAGCGGCCAAGGATGAGGCGGCGGCAGCCACAAAGCGGCTGCAAGAGCAGGAAAACATGGCGCAAAGCGCCACCAACTCCCTGACCTCTTCGGTCCTTCGGCTGGCTGCGTCCTATATCAGCATTCAGGGGCTGAAAAAGGCCGTTGACCTGTCTGACAGCTTGGTCTCCATGCGTGCCCGGCTTGACCGGATGAACGACGGCCTGCAGACCACACAGGAACTGGAAACGATGATCTACCAGTCGGCCCAGCGTTCCAGGGGCAGCTTTACCGATACCATGGGGCTAGTCTCCCAGCTGGGCACCATGGCCGGGGATGCCTTCAGCAGCTCCAAAGAGATCGTCCAGTTCGCAGAGCAGCTGAACAAGCAGCTTGCCCTTTCCGGCGCGTCCGGTTCGTCTGCGCAGGCCGCGATCCTTCAGCTGGAACAGGGCCTTGCATCCGGCGTTCTGCGCGGCGACGAGTTGAACAGCGTCATGGAACAGGCCCCGGCCCTTGCAAAGTCCATTGCGGACTATATGCAGGTCAGCGTGGGCAAGCTGCGCGAGATGGGCTCTCAGGGCCAGATCACTGCCGACATTGTGAAAAACGCTCTGTTCGATGCAGCACAAAAGACAAACGAAGAGTTTGAAAAGACCCCGATGACCTGGGCGCAGGTCTGGACGGTGGCAAGCAATACCGCCGTCCGGGCACTTGACCCACTGCTGACGGCAATCAACTGGGTGGCAAACAATCTGAATGTTGCGATACCTCTGGTGGTCAGTCTGGGCTCGGCGTTCGGCGTGCTGCTGATTGCGGCCAACTGGACAAACATCCTTGCAACGGCCACAAAAACGGCGGCATCCATGCAGGCCTTTTACAATGCGGTCATGGCGGCGAATCCCATTGCTCGGACTGCGGCGGCGGTTCTGGTGCTGGTGAGTGTCCTGTACGCAGGCGTGGCGGCGTTTAACAAACTGACCGGTTCCAGCATCTCTGCCACCGGCATCATCACGGGAGCATTTGCGACTGTGGGCGCATTCGTCTTCAACGGCGTTCTGGTCCCGCTGCAGAACGGCTTTGCTGCTTTTGTGAATTTCCTGGCGAATGCGTTCAACAACCCCCTGGCTGCAATCAAAATCGCATTCTACGACATGGCGATCACGGTAATGCAGTACTTGCAGAACATCGCGCAGGGACTGGAGGGCCTGCTGAACAAGATCCCAGGCGTGACCGTGGACTTGACCAGCGGCGTGAATGCCACGGTCACAAAGCTCCAGCGCGACCGTAAATATGAAAAGTGGGCCAGCGGTTACACGGAAGTCGTCAAGCCGTGGGAAAACATCGACCTTGGCAAGGCCTATAAGGCCGGTCGCGATTGGGGCGCAAACCTCGGAAAATCCGGCCTTATGGGCACCGGCACGGGTGAGCTGGAAATTCCCCAGGCGGCAGACGTGAAAGACCTGCTCACCAACATCGACAAGAACACCGGCAAGATCGCAAAGACCGTGGATCTGTCCGATGAGCAGATCAAGATGCTGGTGGATGTGGCTGAACGGAAGTATATCAACAACGTCAACTTAACGAGCCAGACCCCCATGATCACCGTGCAGGGACAAAACACCGGCAACACCGAAAAGGATGCCCAGTATCTGGCAGACACTCTGAGGGACATTCTGGTGGATATGTTGAACGCAGGAAGCACCGTCACCGTGCAGTAAGGAGAAAGAGATGTCCCTGTATAAGCTGTATTTTTCCAGCGGCGCAACGGTGATCGCTCTGCCCATCAACCCGGAAAAGCTGCCGGAGACCCTTTCTGCTGACAACGGAACTTACAACGTTTTGGGCCTTGGCCCCATCATGCAGCCCCGCACGCCGAACCTGCGCACCGTGTCCATTTCGGGCCTGCTGCCCGGGCGGCGGCTGCCGGGCCAGACCGGCATTCATCTGCCCCCGGCGGTGTATATGGCGTTCTTCACCACCGCCATGAAGAAAAAATCCCCCATCGTCTACACGCCCGTCCGGTTCTATGAGAACGGCGTACCGTTCCTGGGGCCGAGTCTGGGCTTTCGATGCCTCGTTACCAGCTTCAAGGCAGAGGAGCGCGGCGCTGAGACGGGAGATTTCTATTTTGATCTGAGCCTGACCGAGTACAAGGACTACTCCCCGCAGAGGGCTGTTGTGCAGGGCGCTGGCCAGACCGGAACATTCTCCCCGGCCAGTATCGTCTCTGATGTGGCCAGCGTGGCCGCACGGGCCGTTTCAGCAGCTACGGCGGTAAACACTGCGGTGGATGCCGCAGGCGCTGTAAAGCTCTCCCTGACCCCCACCAGGAGCACCCCCTCAGACAAGCTTGTTGTGGGGGCCAGACGGAAAGCCACCGGGAAAGTCTACGGCACCGGCAGCGGGGAGGAAGTTCTGACCAGCATCCATGGACAGATCGTTGTGGTGCGGCGCATCATCGACCGCGCCCGGCCCTGCCCCGTCTGCGTGGCAGACACCGGCGGCACTGTGCTGGGTTGGATGCCGGAGAACAGCCTGCAGGAGGTGGAAGGGTGACATACGAATTTTTGGCCGCACAGAAAGCAACCGGAAACACCCTGAACCTGACAAACAGCATTACGCAGGTGGTCTGGTCTACCCAGCGCACCGGTCAGCCGGGCAAATTGACCTTTACCTATCTTCGCACCCCGGAATCCAAGCTGGAAGAGGGAGACGTGATCCGCTTTTCTGTGAATGGTCAGCTTCAGTTTTATGGTTGGGTGTTTAACCGTGGCTTTGACCGCTGGGGGCCGGTGGACGTGGTCTGCTATGACCGCATCCGATATCTCAAGGCCAATGCCAGCTATTCCTTCTACGGCCAGAGCGCAGGGGACATCATCCGGCAGATCGCAGAGGACTTTGAGCTGGACGTGGGGGAGCTGGCCGACACCGGCTACAAGCTGCCCTCCCTCATCATGCAGGACAAAAGCTGCATCGACATCATCAACACTGCCCTGCAAAAGACCCTGCTCAACACCGGCAAGGTGTATGTGTTTTACGATTCCGGTGACGGGCTGGCCCTCAAAGAGGCCAACGATCTGAAAACCGATATCGTCATTGGCGATTACAGCCTGATGACGAATTACACCTTCAATTCCTCCATCGACACCCAGACCTACAACAGCATCAAGCTGGCCCGGCCCAATCAGGAGACGGGAAAGGCGGATGTTTTCGTGATGAAGGATTCGGAACACATCGGGAAGTGGGGCCTTTTGCAGCTGTATCAAACCGTGGACGAGGCCGCCAACGACGCTCAGGTAAAGGAACAGGCGAAAGTGAGCCTGGAGTATTATAACCGGGTATTGCAACAGCTCAAGTTTTCTTCTCTTGGCGTGCCGGGCCTGCGGGCGGGGGCGCTGATCCTGGTGAACCTGTCTGATCTGGACGGCGAACCGTTCAAACGGTATGTCATGCTGGAAAAGGTGGAGCACACCTTCAAAAATGACGAGCACACCATGGAACTGGAAGCAAAAGCACTGTAAGGAGGGAGAAGAGTGGATTTACTGGCAGTATTGCAGGAGATATACCGGCAGGCCAACGATGCCGGGCAGCCCACAGACCTGCAGATCGGAACAGTGACAAAGGCCCCGCCGGATGATGATGAGCTGGAGATCCAGATCAGTGAAGCAATGGCCCCGCTGAAACAGGCCGTGCTTTACCTGGCAGAGCCTGTCATTGAAAAGAAAATTCCCATCCTGCGCCACCGGCACGAGATCAAGATCCTGCAGCACAAGCACGCAACGCCGTCCGGCCCCAGCGAAGACGCGTTCACGGCTCCGCCCTACTTCACGGAGTGGTCGGCCCTGCCGGATGGATTTGATGCAAAAGTGCAGGCAGAAAACTTTGTGGGCTGGGAAAACGGCGCTGTGCTGCCTTTGAGCAAGGACAAAAAGTACATCATCCTGAACCCGGCCCTGAAAACCGGGGACAAAGTGCTGCTCCTCCGCGTTCAGAGCGGGCAGAAGTTTATTGTTCTTTCCCGAGTATACGGAGGTGAATCGTAATGGCTACGCTTCCCACAGGCGCGTCCATCGACCTTTCCGGCGGCGTGGAGTACGTTTCTCAGCCGTCCAGAACCTGGTTCATTGACCAGACATCTGGCCGCATCACCGGGGAATGTGATGGGTATGAGGCCGTAAAACAGGCCGTGACCATCATTCTGAACGTGGAACGTTATCGCTGGCAGATCTTCCGCTCTTACAGCGGCATGGAGTGGGAGGGGCTGCTTGGGCAAGACCCGGGCTATGTGGCTGCCGAACTGCAGCGCCGCCTGGAAGAGGCTTTGACCGTGGACGACCGGGTGACCGGCGTGAAGGACTTTTCTTACACGGTGCAGGGACAGGCCCTGACAGCATCCTTTACTGTCTCCACGATCTACGGCGAAATGCAGGCAAGCACGGAGGTGAACACCGCAGCATGATCGATTTTTCTACCGCACAGTACCGGGCCATTCTGGACTATATGCTGTCTCAGATCCCGGACGACTACGACAAGCGGGACACAAGCCCTATCCCAACAGCTCTTTCTCCCGCCGCCTATGTCTTTGAGGGGTTCTTCCTTTCCCTGAACATGGTGCAGCGGCAGGCGTTTTTTCAGACGGCCACTGGCAGAGCACTGGATCTGCTGGCCCCCATCGCCACCGTTACCCGCAAGCAGGCCACGGCGGCGGTGCGAAAAGGCGAGTTCAATATGGATATCCCGCTGGGCAGCCGGTTCTCTACCATCAACGGCGCGGACAGTATCAACTTTATTGCGCTGTCCGCCCTGGGTTCCGGGCACACCTACCGCCTTCTGGCAGAAACACCCGGCACCATCGGCAACGACTACACCGGCCCTATCCTACCCATCGACACCATTCAGGGCCTGACCTCTGCCCGGATCTCGGATATCCTGACACCCGGAGACGAGACCGAGACCGATGACGAATTCCGCGCCCGCATCGAAGCGTCGCTGAACAGTCGCTCCTTTGGCGGCAATGTGGCGCAGTACAAGGAGGAAATCGAGAAGCTGGACGGCGTGGGCGCTGTGCAAGTCTACCCGACATGGAGAGGCGGCGGCACGGTGCTCTGCTCCGTTCTGGGTGCGGACTGGCTGCCTGCATCCACCGACCTTGTGCAGACCATTCAGAACACCATCGACCCGGTGCCGTACTCCGGGCAGGGGCTCGGTCTTGCGCCCATCGGTGCAAAGGTAACGATCACGGCCCCGGAGAAGCTGGAAGTTTCGGTCACCGCATCGGTGACGCTCCTGCCCAGCTACTCGCTGGATACAGTTCGCACCGCGGTACGGGAGGCGCTGGAGGCATATCTGCTCAATGTGCGGAAAAGCTGGGAGACCAATATCAGCAAGACCGGCATTGAGTATAGCGCCAACGTCTACACGGCCCGCGTATCTGCGGCCATCATCACGGCAGAGGGCGTGGTAAACGTGACAAACGTCCAGCTGAACGGAGCAGCGGACGATTTGATTCTGACAGAAACCGGCGCACAGCAGCAGGTTCCTGTGGTTGGGACGGTGACGCTGCATGAAGCTTGATCTTTCGCACGACCTGCTGCCGCTGCTGCCGCCCATCTACCGGGAGGTGCAGGATTACCAGCAGATCTGTGCTGCCGAAAAGGCGGAATTTGATCGGCTGGCCGGTTCTGTGGAAGGGGTTCAAAGCAACTTCTTTTTCCAGACCATGGACGAGGATTCCGTTGCACGGTGGGAAAAGGTGTTTCACATCGTGGCTGTCCCGGAAAAGGAATCTCTGGCGTTCCGCAGGCAGCGTGTAATGACCCGCATTGCGACCCGCCCGCCCTACACACTGGGGTTTCTGTATCAGAAGCTGGATGAGCTGATTGGCGCGGGTGAATGGACGTGCTCCATCACATACCCGCTCTACGAGCTGAGGCTTGCGACAAGCGCAAAGAATCAGTCGTACTACGACGAGGTGACGCACCTGATCAACCAGGTCAAGCCCGCTCACATCGTCTTTATCAGTATGCCGTACCTCAAGACCGGAATCCTGATCACAGAGCAGGTCGATGTGCAGAAATACGATTATCAATATCGTCTGGGCGGCTGGGCCCTTGGGAAAAAGCCGTTTGCCGAGTTCGGAGGATGGACGACCGCAAAGGCTGCTGCATCGCCGACACTGACGCGGACGCTTCTTCTGGACGTGGCCCACAAGGCGGCAGAGCTTGCCACGACGGCACGGCTCAACCGCGCAGCGACCGTGAAACCGCTGAAAAGCGTCATTGCATCTGCGACACTGCAGGCGGGTTCTGAAACGTTGATAATCTCAGGCGAGAATCTGAAGCTGGAAGCGTCCATTGAACCGGAGGCAGGTAATTCGACCGTCACGCACTACGAGATACTGAACGATGCGGGAGAAACGCTGTACGCTTCAGACTGCTACTTCGGCATCACCGAAAAAACAGACGTGGACGTAAATCTCTCTATTCTGGAGGGCGCGGACACCGTGCTGGCAAACGGAAGCCGGTATCACTATCTTCTGGGCAGCTGGCTTTTGGGCAAAGATGCTTTCGCGTCACCGGGACAAAATAATTTTGTCCCGGTGACGGCCGCCGCGCCCGATTCTGCATCTGTGACCCCGCTGTTTCTGACAAGCCTAGCCTCGTACCTGGCGGATCACATCAACATGGTGCAGCTGAACGGCGAGTATACCGTTCCGAATCTCGCAAAGAGCCTTTCCGGTGCGGCAGTCACGCTGCAGTATGAGCTTCTGCCATCGGAAAAGATCACAAAAGTCTCTGCCATCTCCGCACAAGATGCGTTCGGAGCCGCCCTCACACAGGACGATGTTAGCATCGAAACCACGACCAGAACAAAGTTCAAACACACCATTATCTTCAAGGAGGGAACATTGCTTTATGGCGGATGATATCCTGAAAAACATTCCTCTTCCCGCTGATCTCCCGGAAAATTGGACATCCCAACAGACCGTCGCCCCGACCGGCGCAGAAGTCGGCATGGATGAACAGCACGGGTACAACTACCTTATGAAGCAGGTCAACAACGCGCAGAAGGCATTGAAAGCTCTCGCCGCCCAGCGAGAAGAAGACCTCGCCAGAATCAAATTCTGGGCCAGCAACGACCCCACATCCCCGGCAAGCTTTATCGGCGGCACATGGGAGCGCATTGAGGATTGCACTATCTGGGGTGCAAGCGATACACATCCAGCTGGTACAACGGTAGAGGCAGGACTGCCGAATATTGAAGGGACTTTTGCTTTAATAGGACAAAACGGAGCATTTATTAACTCTGGCTATGCAACAGGGTGCTTTGAACTGGGCTCTTCCACAAATGTTTGTATTCCGCAAGGTCAAACAGAAACGAACACAGGCTCAACTGTGTTTAGAGCCTCCCGTTCCAACTCCATCTACGGCGCATCAGATACCGTTCAACCCCCGGCGTACTGCGCATACATCTGGCGGCGTGTCGCCTGAAAGGAACACACATGAAAATTATTGACAGTAACGGCGTAGAAATCGAAAACCCCGACCTGACGAAAGGCTATCTCAAGCCTGAGACCCAGACCATCCACCACGATGCTGTGACGGGCGTGGAAGAGGTCAGCCACTACGAGTACAAGACATATCCCAACGGCGGAAAAGACCGCTGGAAGGTGGTGGACGTGCCCGGCGTGGCTGCAAGGGAAGCCTATGACGAAGAGGTGGAAGTGCAGCGGTACATCCTGTACACCGCCGACGAGCTGGCCGCACAGGAAAAGGCCCGCAAGGAAGCAGAGGAAAAGGCACAGCTGCCCACCGCAGAAGAGCGCCTTGCCGCTCTGGAAGCGGCTATGCTTGACCTGCTGGCCGCACAGTAAGGAGGATACTATGGTTTTGTTCTATGTGACCCAAATTAAGCTGCACCGCTTTGACGGCGCTTTTACCATCGACAACGTGCCTGACCGGTACAAGGATGCCGTGATGAAAAAGCTGACGGAGGAGGGTTTTTATGAGGTGGAAAGTAATGCTTGATTTCCTGCGGGATATCTTCTCTGCGCTCTCCCATGCTGCCGGTGACAGTGCCGACAAGGAAGAGCCTGCCCCTGCACCGGACGTGCCCACTGTGGACACCGTGACCGGGTGGGCGGGGAAACCGCCCTACCGGTACATTGACGTGAGCCGGTATCAGGGCGAAATCGACTGGGCGCAGGTGGCAGCGGCGGGCTACAAGGGGGCCATGCTCAAGACGGTCTCCACCAACCGCAAGCTCTCCAAGCGGGCAGACGGCCTGTACATCGACCCGACCTTTGAGACCAACTACCGCAACGCAAAGGCTGCCGGGCTGGACGTGGGTGTCTACTACTACACTTACGCCACCAGCGAAGCGATGGCCGATGCAGAGCTTGCCCTTCTGCGGCAGGCTGTCTACGGCAAGGAGCTGACCATGCCCGTGGCGGTGGACGTGGAGGAAAACAAGCTCAAACCCATGAGCACCCTCGACCTCACCAACCTCACCGCCTACGCGCTGGAACAGGTGGAGAAGATGGGTTTTTATGCCCAGCTGTACACCTACACCCACTACTCCAACATGGAGCTGGATATGGGCCGCCTGGCAAACCGTTGGGACATCTGGCTGGCCGACTACACGGGCAAGACTCCCGCTGTCAGCTATCACTACAACGCTCACCAGCACACCAGCAAGGGAAGCGTGCCAGGCATCTCCGGCAACGTAGACCTCAACGTCACCACCATCAACTACTCCAAAATCATCCGCAAGAAGGGCCTGACCCGTCTTCGGGAGGGCGCATGAGCGAAGCAATCATCGTAGCCATTATCACCGGCGGTCTGAGCCTGATCGGCGTGGTCGTCTCTAACAACCACACCGCCCAGAGCATGGATGCCAAACTGGACAAGCAGCAGGCTGTGACCGAAACCAAGCTGGAAGAGCTGACCCGGGAAGTCCGGACACACAACAATTTCGCCCAGCGCATCCCGGTGCTTGAAGAGCAGATGAAGGTGGCAAACCACCGCATTGCAGACCTTGAAAAAGAGAGAGGAGAGTAATACATGGCAACAATCAATAACCTTTTGACCGCACTTCCCGCCCCTGTGGCCCTCGTGCTCATGCTGGGCGGGTTCATCTTCTACGCACTGGGCTGTATCCGGCTGGGCTATGGTGCTGCCGTCAAGGGCACCGTGCTCCAGCTCATCGAGCAGGCAGAGCACGAGATTCAGGGCACAAAGCGCGGCGCAGAGCGCAAGGCATGGGTGGCGCAGATGCTCCGCATGGCCCTCAGCGCCAGCAAGTGGGGCAAATTCATCTCGTGGGCCATCACCGATGAGACTATCGGGGTGATCATCCAATTTTTCTTTGATCGCATGAAAGCGGCGCTGCAAAAGCAGTAAGGAGGATATCATGGCAAGCACTACATACGCACACGGACGTTTTCGTGACCTCACGAAAACATACCATCTCGGAAATGCCAACAAAATGGTGACAAAATGTCACCGGTTTACCGTGCTTGGCAATATGGTGCGCAACGCCGGACAGCTGCCGCAGCCCTTCTGGCTCGGTGTTGCTTGTGGCGGCGGCTCGTGTAGTTCTGCCCGCTGCGCTGCAAGGACTTGACCGACAGCAGATGACCGCCGCCATCAAGAACGCACCGCTTGGGAGGGTAGACCGAAAGATTGCTCTTTTGCGATACGTTGAGCGGCTCCCGCTGCCTGACATTGCGGCACAGACGCATTACAGCCGGACGGCGGTAGGATACCGTCTAAAAATCATTAACAGAGCGTTAAATACATAGCGAAATCCCCCGATGTGGCCTTACCGCTGCACCGGGGGATTTTTTTATTTTTGATTCTCTTTCAGCTTTTCCAGCTTTTCTTTTAGCTCTTCTTCCCAGCCTTCATGCTGGTCAAGATACTCGCCATAAATCGCCGCTTCTGCCTTTTTCCGGGCGGCAATCGCATCGTCAAGATCATCATACAGTCCAAGATAAATCTGCTTCCTTCTGAAGTTGATATAGGCAAAGTACCGTCCGTTTGGCCTTTTTACAACGCCGTTTACGCCGGTCTGGGAATTTTTGTTGACCTTTCCGCCCATCCGCGATTTCACAGAGGAGAGGGAAGAACCGTCCACCTGGGTGACGCTGTGGATGACATCGACCTTGTCTTTCATGTCACGGGCACAGTCGGAGCACCGAAGTATCGGGTTAGAGCGTGTTATGTTTGAGAGCCTGACTTTAACGATTTTTCTGCACTGCGGGCAGACTGCCTTGCACCACATGGATACGTCGGGCTTTCGAGGGGGCAGGATTTCGATGATCTTCCAGCCACTTACAGTCTTTCCTTCGTACTTTTCGATAGCTGCTTTTTTTGCTTTGGCGGATTTTTGGGCTGCTGCACTTTTCATTGCATCGCTATGCGAGAAAGCACAATGCTGACAGCCTGTGCTCATTCCAGACGTAAGGCTATGCCGATACACATCTTTTATAGTGCCACACTCACACTGGCATGTAAAATACCCATCTTTTTCCGCACGATGCAAGACAGTCCAACGCCCAAACCGCTTTCCAGTAAGGTCTCCCTCTTTTTTTCTCCGCTCGTCCATCTTGAGCTGGGCCTCGCTCCTGGTATGAACGCACCCACAGGACTTGCTTGCCCCTCGGGTCAGGGATTCTCGAAGGACATCTCTTTCTGTGCCGCACTTGCAGCGGCACTTTACATAGCCGCTCTTTTCGGATGCACCTATCACGATCCAGCTCCCAAAAGTTTGACCCGTCAAATCTTTTGCTGCCATACCGGAATCCCCCTCAGATCAGTCCATAGTGCTCGGCCAGCAGGAAGCGGACGTATGCCGGGCAGTCGCGGGTGCCGACACACCAGTTCTGCACCGTGCGCAGCGGGATACCCGTCCGCTTTGCAAAAGAGGTCTGAGACAGGCCAGTGCGGGCTACCAGCTCACGCATAGACAAGTGCTCCAGATCCCAGATGGAAGACAGCTTTTCCTTCTCAGCATCCAAATCAAGGCAGCTGTCAGCATCGTCTGGTACGCTCAGAGTGATGTTGTTGACAAAGATTTCCTTCGGTTGCTCTGCGGCCATTGAAAAAAGCTCTGCTTTGGTATACATGATTGACTTCCTTTCTTTCGTGTGATAGGATAGTTGCACACCTCCGTGTGAGGTGTCTTTCACAAAATCCCCCGTTCGGTGTGGCAAGCATCGGGCGGGGGATTTTTTATTTAGTAGATCTCAACGCCCAGTTTTTCGGCGGCGGCTTCAACGACTTCTTCAAACGAGGGACCGTGATTCGAGTCGTTCCAGTCGTAATCGCCAGCGGATGCAGCTTCCCACTCTTCTTCCATGTCAGCTGCCTTGCACAGCTCGGTGCACAGCTCGTAATCCCAGACATCGGACTTGCGGATGTCAGCGGCGATTTCAATAGCGTTTCTCATAATTGTACCTCCATGTTGTGTGTTTGTGTCTTTCACTGTCTTTATTATACACCCAATGAGTGCAAACGTCAAGCACTTTTTGAAAATATTATACTCATTGAGTGCAAATGATTGAGCGCCTACACAGTCCTGTGCCGTGTGGGTGCTTTTTCTTTTTGTCCTTCGTTGTACGTTCGTTGACTCTCTCGGCGGTTTAAAAAGGTACACTGGAACTACAAGATCAGGAAAGGACGGGAAGCTTTATGGCATATCCTTTTGGCGGCTGGCAATCAAACCCTTACAGCGGGATGCCACCGATGGGTTTTGGGCAAGGCCAGTATCAGCAGCAAATGGCCCAGCAGGCCACTCCACAGAGCGGGGGACAAAGCCCCTTCACAATGGTGCCGACAATCGCGGATGTGGACAAGGTCATGGTACAGCCCGGCGAAACGCGCTGGATCATGGTGCAAAACGAGCCTGTCATGGCTGTCAAAAAGGCAGACACGATGGGCTATGCGTCCGGCGAGTACTACCGCCTGACAAAGATCGACCCGGCAGCGATGCAGACACCGGCAGAGACGCAGTATCTGACCTCTGCGCAGGCAGATCAGAAGATACAGGCTGCCGTAAAGGCCGAGGTGGAGCGCGTGATGGCGCAGTATCAGACGGCCCCGGCGGCTCCTGCAAGGCCCGCACGGGCAAAGGAGGGTTAAGGTATGGCAAATCCTTTGATGCAGTTCCTGGGCGGCTCAGGAAGCCCGGCGATGCCCGGCCCGATGGGCAATGTGATGCAGCTTCTCCGGCAGTTTCAGCAGTTCCGCTCCGCTTTCCAGGGAGATCCCAAAAAGCAGGTGGAAGAGCTGCGCAAGTCCGGCAAAATGTCAGATGAGCAGTACCACCAGCTGGAAGCGATGGCAAAGCAGATCATGCCTTTCATCAAGTAATCGAAAAATCGTGGCCACGATTTGAAATAATTTCACTATTCGCAAGAAAGGAAATCAACTATGGATAACATGTCTTTGAGCGATATCGCTGCCGTGACCCGTGGCAACGATAACGACGGCTGGGGCCAGGGCGGCGCGTGGTGGATCATCATCCTCTTCCTGTTCGTCCTTATGGGCGGCAACGGCTTCTGGGGCAACCGCACCGGCGAGTTTGGCCAGTATGCGACCGCCGCAAGCCAGCAGGAAATTCTCTTTGGCCAGCAGTTCGGCCAGATCAACGACAGGCTGACAAATATCGGCAACGGCATCTGCAATCTCGGTTACGAGATGCAGGGCAGCGTCGGCCAACTGGGCAAGGAAGTCGCTCTGGCTCAGGCGGGCACCAACACCGCCATCCTGCAGACCGGCAACGGCATCCAGGCACAGCTTGCTCAGTGCTGCTGCGACAACCGGCTGGCGACTGCCAACCTGGCAGCCCAGATGGACAAGCAGACCTGCGCGATCAACTCCAATATTGACGCGAAGTTTGCCGAGCTCCAGAAGCAGCAGTATGAGCAGACTATCGCTGCACAGAACCAGCGAATCAGCCAGCTGGAGCTTCAGGCTCAGATGTATGGCGTAGTCCGGTATCCCAACGGCTACTCCTACAATGCTGGCCCGAGCCCCTTCTGTGGCTGCAGCAACGGCTGCGGTAACATCTAACACATACGCCCTTTTGGCGAGGATCGGCGGGGCGGCAAAGGCTGCTCCGCCTTTTTATATAAGAAAGGAGATATTTTATGTCTAAATCCGCGATTTATACCGCAAACACCTCGGCTCAGACCGTGGCGGTAAACGACGTTATCCCTGTCGGCATCACTTCCCGACGGTTCGGCTGCAACATCCGGCAGGACGGCAACACCATCACACTGCTGGGCCAAGGCTACTACCATGTGACCGTGTCTGCTACACTGGCCCCCACGGCGGCGGGAACCGTGACCCTGACCGGTCAGAAGGATGGCGTGGCTGTCATCGGTGCTACCGCTTCTCAGACTGTGGCCGCTGCGGCTGCACCGACCAATCTGGCACTGACTTTCCTGGTGCGCAATGCGTGCGGCTGCGAAAGCTCTATCCTGAGCTTCCTGCTGACCGGAACTGCTGCCGTGGTGAACAACCTGGCTGTGACCGTGGAGAAGCTGTAAAAAGGAGGATTTGGTTATGATGGACGAAGCAAAATTTGCAGGGTATAAGGACACACTCGTTCATGCTGCAAAGCAAATGGCCGAAGAGTACAGCGACGCGATGAATTACGCAAGCATGGCGATGGAATACAAAAACGTCTGTCCCTATGCTTCTTCTGAGTGGTACAAGCTCTCTGGGGAAGAAATGGAGCACGCCGATGCAAACCGCCGCATTGCACAGAAAATCCTTACCGGCGTTGATAGTGAGGATTCTGCGGCTGGCGTAGAGCTGCATCACATGTGGAGCATGGCGGAAGACCTTGTTTCCGGCCTGTGCGAAGCTGTTACAAAAGAACGCTCCGCATACATGCGTTGAATTTTTGCAATATTTGTTGTAAAATAAGGCAGACGTTTTATCACTCTGGAAAAACACAATAAGCGAACAACAAACTAACGTTTGCTGTAAAAATAACATAAATACGAAAAATATTATTGATTTGTAATCAGTGGGTTGCAGGTTCAACTCCTGTCACTAGCTCCAAAAAATGCCGTTCATTCGTGATATTAAATCACATGAACGGCATTTTCTTTTGCTAAAACACGGTAAAATACGGTGAAAAACAGGAATAAACTAACAAACGAGCTAACAAAATTAGTATTCCATCTTCCGCATCTCCTGTAACAAATATGTCGGGTCGTTGTGGGAAACGTACTTGTTTGCTGTGGTGGAAAAGTTTTTGTGACCGAGGATAGCTTGCACGGCGGTTTTTTCAAGGCCGCACTCCACCATCTTGCTACTGGCCGTATGGCGAAGAGTGTGCGGGTGCACGCCCTCGATCTGGCACTCCTGCATCAAAGCCCGGAACCTCGTGGCCACGTTTCTCTTGTCCAGCTTGGTTCCGGCCTTAGAAGGTATCAGCCACTCACACCCACTGTCCATCATCCAGAAGGCGATGATCTTGTAAATGGGGTCAAGGATGGGGATGATGCGGTTTTTGCCCGCTTCCGTTTTTTCACCGCCCTGCATGTAATGCTCTTTCAGGTACACGTTCTCGCAGCGCATGGAAAGCAGCTCATCGATGCGCATTCCTGTATAGAGAAGCACCATAGCAATCTGCGCTGTCTGACCAAAGCGCTTGTCGGTCTGGTAGGAGCTGATCCGGGCAATCTCGTCCGCCGTAAGGGTGCGCTCTGCCTTTCCGGCTGCGGCTGGAAGGTGAAGGAGCTGGGCATAGTTCTTGTTGATGATGTCCTGGGCCATTGCCCACTCACATAGCTGGCTGAAAAGGGTGCGCTGCTTCTCACATGAGCTGCGGGAGAGACCGTCTGCGACCATCTGGTCTATGATCTGCTGATAGTCCTCCGCTTTCAGGTCTCGCATTTGTCGGCTGTACAGCGGAGCGGCTTTTTTGAAAGCCAGATCGTATCCATTTATCATGTCCCGGCTGAGACTTGAAAACTTCGGCTGTGCCCGCCATTTTTCGTAGGCATCCGCAAAAGTACATTTCAGACGCTCTGCCGGGGTGTTCTGGGCGTTGTATGCGTCAAGCGCCTGGACGGCTTCCCCGGGCGTTCCGTATGTGCCCAGCACTTCTTTTTTCCCGGTCACGGCTACATAGGGCCTTGCCCGGACCCCTTTCAGCTTGTACACGCTGCCGCTGCCCTTTGGGCGGCGGCGCTTTTTTCTATGCACGGGAGCGGACGTTGCATCCTGCTGCTTTCCGCACCACGGGCAAAATAAGGCCTTGTCCGGGATGCTTACATGGCATCTGATACATTTCATTACGCTACTCCTTTCTGCGCCCTATATAGCCCAAAGCGCCGTTCTCTGACGCTGTGCGCCCTGACGCGTAATTGGCTTTCAAATCCTCTATCGGAGGATGCGGCTCGTCCGGGCACGGGTCAAGCCCTCTGATCTTGGCAAAGCTGTACTGATCGATGATGGTGCCGCACACAGTGACCCTGTTGTTGAGAGGGCAGTGGAGGTTTGCGGCCATTTCAGATATAACCGCAGGCGGGCTGCTCCCATGTCGTCCCTTGAGCACAAACAGCAGAAGCCGCCGGGTGAGCGGTGGAAGCGCCTGCACCAGCGTGTGAAGTTCCTTATCTATGGCTGCATCTTCTTTCTGCCCGTCTGGCACTGCGTACAGATCCGGGTGCATAACTTCCATAAAAACCGTGATGGGGGATACTCCGCAGGCTGTGCACCAATCCATGATCTCGTCACTGTCTGGGCTTGTGTCACCTTTTTCCCAGCTTTGCACTGTCCGCTCTCCCTTCTGGACGCGGATTGCAATCTCTCTCTGACTTAGCCCGGCGGATACCCGCGCTTTTGAAAGCGCCTTCCCGATTTGATCAGCGGTAAAATAACTCATGCTTATCACCCCTAAACGCAGCGTGTTATAAAAGGAAAATGGCGCAGAAAAACTCTGCGCCATTCGACAAAAATTACACAGATTTCATTTTCCTCTGGCGCATGGTAGAATCTGGTGCATAAGATGCAAATATTACCAAAAAAGGAGGAAAATGAAATGAAAAACAGTCAGACAGTCAGCATGGACCCCGATATGACCATCATTGACGGAATGCCCGCCAGCGTGCTCACCGGCACGCGGCCCACTCCAAAGCCCTGGGAGGAATGATCTATGGACAAGATGCAGAGCTTTTGCACCCACATCCGCGCCGCCTTGGCGTGCTATGAGGATATGCCGCCCGAGTGTCAGACCCGGGCCCGCTTCTATGTGGTCCGCAAGGCGGAAAGCGTCCGGCGCTTGCTGGATGCCGCCAACTGCCCCGGCGGGGAGCTTGCCGGGGAACTGCTGCAGAAGATGCAGCGGTTGGATGACTTCAAGTGAAAATCTAACTATTTTCAGAAAAATCAAATTTATTTTGTGATATCTATTGAATAGTACAACTGAAAGATGTATAATGCGTTTGTGGTAGGAAATTAGCTATCTTGCTGTTGTACTTTCTTCCGAAGCAGAATGGATTCACGGTATTGCTGCGCGGGGGCAAGCTCGACGAACTCAACGGATTTGTCAAAGTTTTCTTTCACAACCTTTTTGATTTCTTCAAGCGTTACATTAAAGAACTCCCGCCGCTGGTTTACAAAGTTGAGCTTGCGGTCCGCAAATGCATTGTGCAAAGCAGCTTCCAGCTTCGGCGCATCGTCAGAGAAGATCATTGCGTGAACATCGAAATTGAACGGAACGGAAGCGTCCCCCAACTCGTCCACTCGATCCTGAGGGTCAAGCCGCCGTGTCATTCCGATTTTGTATACATTCTCTCCGAATGCTCCAATGTTTGAAATAATGTATACATATCCGGCACGCTGGTTGGCCTGACGGTAATCCACGTCTGCGAACTCCTTGTCGATCTTCTGGAGCTGGCTCTCGATGATGCTCTTCTTTTCTTCGATGGCGGCTCGATCCTCTTCAGAAGCGGCATCCAGCTGGGCGTTTACCTTTGCAAGAGCGTTATTATAGTGCTGCTGCTCTTTTTCGAGCTTTTTCCGAGCCTCTTCGATTTCTCTTGCGAGCTTGGCCTCTTCCCGCATCTGGGCTCTGGCTTCCCGCTGCTCTTCTTTTTCTTCCTGCTTTTTCTGGGCGTACTCAAAAGCGAGATAAAGTTCTTCCAACTTCAGTCGGTAGTAGGAAGGGACAATGGAGACCCCCATGATCGTGCCCAGCTTTGTAATTGCTTCCTGAGAAGATGTGATGCGCTTTTCTGCGGTTTCCACGTTGTTGTATTTGACGTGCTCGATCACGTCATCACATTCAGCGTTGAACGCCCGCAGAAGCAGCTTCTGCATGTCGGCCACCATCTTTTTGCCCTTGGAAGCGTTTCCGTTGACCGTCCAGGTCTGGGAGCCGGTGACGGCAGAGCCATTGCGAACCATATCCTTCTGCAAGGCTCTGATCTCCATCATTTTAGCCTTATACTCATCCGCACGCATTAGATTGTAGTGCGGAGTATACAGGCCAAAATCCTGAAGCTGAACGGCATCGGAGACTTCGATAAGACTTTGTTTTGCCGCCTTTAGCTTATCTTCTGTATCTGAAATCGTAGCCTTTAACCCAGCAAGATAAGCGGTTCTTTTCTTGATTTCTTCCTGAATATCATTATATGAAGGAAGGTTTTTAGGGAAAGAATCCACTGTTGCAGAAAGAGCGCCGTTCTGTTTTTTGAGCTCTTCCAGTTCTTGTTCAAGCGCAGCGTTCTTTTCTGTAACGCTCTGATTCTCGGAACGAAGGGCCTCAAGTTCTTGTTTTTCTTTTATTCCAAATAATGACATTTTAACCTCACAGAGAACAAAGATTTGATGTATCAGCAAGCATGATCAGTTCGCCGTACTTTTCATGGAGAAGACGAATCTCTTTTTCTGGCATTCTAGACAAGTAAGGGTCAAAGCTGGCATGCCACGCTCTTGCGGCGTTCCTTTTATCTGAAGCAGTCTCTTTCGCTTCGATTTTAGCTTCTGCCAATTCATAAGACCGTTCAATAAACGCAGTCAATTTATCTTCAAAACAATTTCCGTTCGCAACGTCAGCAATGTTTTCTTTGGTTTCTTTAAAAATAACCGAAGAATCCTTGAAAGAAAGCCAGATGGATTCTGCCGCCAAGATTTCTTTTGCGTAATCTGTAAGATTGTCATACGCTTCAAAGAACTCTTCTGGCGTTAAGGAAGCTTTTAATAAAGACACTCTGCTTTCCCAAAGAACAGGCGCGTCTTTGAGCGTATACACCGCATCCGTTTCTTTATCCGAAAGAACTTTTTCAGGTTGAGGACTATCACAGTTCTCCTGTGTCAGGTCATCTGGCGGAAGCTCCACTTCTTCAGAAAGATCGTAGTCCACTGTAGACTGCTTCAAAAGCTTCTTGATCTTCTTCCCCTGAGACGGTTTAGAACTCTTTTCCATCGCTTTTCGGAAAGGGAACGTTATGCACAAAAGCACAAAATAAATGTAAAAGAAGAGAAGAACCGCCACAAAGAAAAATGAAAACAATGCAAAAATACTAAAAACTGGCTTTTCTATAGTCAATAAAGCCTCAAAAATAGCAAAAAAGGTTAGAAGTCCACTACAAGCGGCCAGGACTTTGTGCTTTAACTTAAATTTCAATTCTAACACCTCGTACATCTATATTTCTAAAGGAGGAAAACAAAATGCAGGAATCACAGTTCAGCCCGGACGAAATCAAAAAGATCATCGAGAAGCTAAAGAGTGACCCTGCATTTCGTCAGAAAGTCCTCGATATTTTAAACAGCTAAATCACAGCAGCGCCCGGATCGCATTCTTCTTTGCTTCTGGCGCTTTCAATAGAAGATTTACAAGCTCGGCATCCTCGGGAGATAGACCACTCAAATCTATCTCTCCGGCGGTGCTGGGCTTTTCTTTTTGCTCCGGCTCCTTGCCCTTCAGCTCTTCCACTGTTACGCCCAAGGCGTTTGCAATGGGGCCTAGCATTTTTTCGGGAACGTCACCGTCTCTGTTTGCGATTTCTGCGAGATATCCGTGACTTCTTCCAATCTGCCTGCATACAAAAGCCAACGAAATGCCTTTTTCTTTGGAGATCTTTTTGACGGTTTGGATATTTCCCACAAAAAACACCTCCCAAAACTGTGCATCTAGATAAAATTCTAGAAAATCCAAATTATCTATTGATATCTAGAATTTTATCTAGTATAATACTAAGCACAGGGCAAACAAAACCAAAAGCCCCTGATAACATTATATCGGGCAAACGCTAGATTTTATTCACTTTGTACCTCGCAACTACATAGTAGCATATTTTCTAGTGATTTTCAAGCCCGGAAAGGAGAATTGCTAGTGAATGTTTCAAAAATTGACCAGTTTTGCAAGCTGCACGGGCTGAGCCGTACCGATCTGGAAGAGGTAGCAGGCCTGAGCAACGGCGCAATTGGCAAGTGGGAGCGCAGCGTCTACGGCCCCAGTATCAGCCAGCTGATGAAGGTGGCTCGATACTTTAAGGTATCCGTGGACAAGCTGCTGGTGGAAGAGCAGCAGGAAGGAAAGAAAGCATGAACGACTCAAACGATATGCGAGAGCTGATTCCGGTCAGCTACGACAACCCGGAACGGCCTACCGTGAGCGGCCGGGAGCTGCACGACTTCCTGGAGATTAAGACGGCCTATAAGGACTGGTTTCCCCGGATGTGCGAGTACGGCTTTACCGAGGGCGAGGATTTCAACCCGCTCAGAATTGAGCGGGTTCAGGACGAGGGCGGACGGATGGTCAGCCGCACGGTTGATGACCACCAGCTCACCATCCCGATGGCCAAGGAGCTGTGCATGATCCAGCGCAATGAGCGTGGCAAGCAGGCCCGGCAGTACTTTCTTGCCGTTGAAGCCAAGTGGAACAGCCCGGAAGCGGTCATGCGGCGTGCTGTGCTGATCGCTCAGAAGCAGAACGACCAGCTCAAGGCCGCCAACCGCCAGCTTCTGGCAGAGAACAACGACCTGAAACCGGATGCAGAGTATGCCAGGGCGGTGTGCGTGGGCAAAAACTGCCGCACCACTACCAGCCTTTCCAAGGATTACGGCTTGAGCGCCGAGAAGCTCAACAGCATCCTCCACGGACTGAAGATCCAGTATAAGACCAGCGACGGCCAGTGGGTGTTATACGCCAAGTATTGCGGCAAGGGGTACACCAAAAACCGAAAATCCACGCCGTTCCAGCACAAAAGCACCGGCGAGTGGGACACCAAGAACACCACCGTCTGGACGGAAGCAGGGCAACGGTTTATTTATGAGCAGCTCAAGGCCATCGGGTTGCTCCCGAAGATTGATAGCAAGGAGGCCGAAGCATGAACAACAACAAAAAGCCAGGCGAACCGCTGGAGCCGGTAGTCCGGACGCAAGAGATTCAGCTTTCACAGCTGGACGATCGTGTTCTCTGCCAAATAGATGAAACGGTTGTCCAGAACGTGAAAGCCTACTCGTTCGCTCAATACAGCAACGGGAAAGCGTTGCTGAATTTGAGCATTGAGGTCAATGCGGAAGTTGTGTCAACCACGATACAAGTGCAGAAGCAACCGCCCCAGGAAACCGCACTCTGAGGAGGTGAACCACATCCGTGCTTTCGTTAAAGCTCATTCTGGTTGTCTGGATTGCAGTGGTTCTCTGCAATCTGATCACACGGAAAGCGGCTTTGGAGATTTCTGGTTGGTATCTTCCGTACTCTATCGTGATCGGAATTCTTACAACGGGAGTTCTTCTTTTGACTGCAATCTTGTAATGATTTTATTGAGAAGCTGCACTTTTTCATCCAGTTTATCACCAAAGGATGTTTCGTAGCTTATCAGTTTATCCATTGCAAGAATATCTTTTTGGATTTCTTTTGGGACGTAGTAAGCAGCCAGCGCCGAATGAGAGCCATATTCCTGCAGGTTTTCTACTGTGGGCGACTGAATAGCCGCACCAGCCGCACGGATGTAACCCTCGTAGATTTCACGCTCACGTTTTATGCGTTCCTCGTGCTCCTGATGCTCATAGTCCATCCGCTTCATTTTTTGTTGATGCCAGTTATTACAAAGCGCGGTCAGCATTGGAGACAGCAAAGCACAGAACGAAACGATCATTGCTACCAACCCAGACCAGTCCGAAACAGACATCCCAGCATTTTGTTTCATTTTAACACCTCCCTTCCGCCCGATTATACCACGGGAAGGGAGACCCCAACAAGGAGGTTTACATGACAGACATTATCTTATCTACCCAGAACGGCGAGCCGGTGGCATCCAGCCGCCAGATTGCTGAGAACTTCGGCAAGGAGCACAAAAATGTGATACAGGCCGTCGCAAATCTCGTGGCTGAAAATTCAGCCGCCAAATCCATGTTCTACGAAACAACGTTTGAGAACCGCGGCAAGCAGTACCCCATGTACCTGATGAACCGGGATGGTTTCAGCCTGCTGGTGATGGGCTTTACCGGCAAGGCGGCGCTGGAGTGGAAGCTGAAGTACATCCAGGCGTTCAACGAGATGGAGAAGAAGCTGGCCACTCCGCAGATGCCCAAGCTCAGCAAGGAGCTGCAGGCGCTGTTCCTGCTGGACGACCGCACCCAGAGGCAGGAGCAGCGGATCACGGCGCTGGAAAATAACATGGTCGTGGACTACGACCAGCAGCTTTCCCTCAAGAATGCCGTGAACCACGTTGTTGTGGAAGTTCTGGGCGGCAAGAACGCCCCGGCCTACGGCGATTCCCATGTACGGGGCATGGTTTACTGCGAGATCAACAAGGACATCCAGATGTGGTTCCGGGTCAGCAGCCGAAACAACATCCCCCGCAAGCGCTTTGACGAGGCCGTGGAGTACATCCAGCGCTGGAAGCCCAGCACCAACACCGTGATGCTGATCCAGCAGACCAACGGCCAGACCAGCATGTTCTAAGGGAGGAGGCAGCGGCATGAGCGAAAGGATCACAATGAAAGGCGTTGCAGAGTGCTGCGAGATGTTCCGGGCAAACCTTGTTCCAATGACCCCGAACAAGTTCTGGAATAATGTTGCACATGGCGAGTATGACGGGTGGGTGGTCCCCCGGGAAGATACCAAACGGCGGCAGGCAACAATCTACATCGACGGTTTTATCGAGTATATGCACCGGCGCGGATGCAAGATCGTCCGCCCGTATGAGAATGACAAGGAGGAAATGGAAATATGAAGATCAGCCCGAACGCTCAGTTAAAAATCCAGTTGGGGAAGGATGGAAGCCCCGAGATTTATGCCTGCGGTACAGAGATGGAGCAGAAAGCCCTTTGCGCCGCACTGATTGCCGGGATTTGCATAGATCAAGGAAATCCGGAAGCATTGTTCAGCATAGTGACTACTGCAGCAGACCTTATGGACAGAATGGAGGAATCCCCCAATGAAGATTAAATCCCGCGTCTGGTACTGGCTGGCTGCTGCCAGCGGTGCCGTAAGTCTGCTGT
>OGEA01000189.1_pt1 | contig 47607 bp, 47 predicted proteins | sample 1570531 | NCBI WGS metagenome assembly OGEA01 (sample SAMEA2581973, study PRJEB24529) | metagenome | biome: Human gut stool | place: China | collected 2011 | reverse complement strand
AGTGTTTTACGATTTGACGGTTATTATATTTTGGACTCCAACTTTCAGTATAAATTACATCTTCTGCAAAAATATTATCAATACCTAAATCCTGTTTTGTAAGCCACATTTCAAACCATAAGTGAATAATTCTTTCTCTTTCATTCACAATCCAGCACCTCACTAACTTCCGATTTTTCGGTTTCATTCTACATCAAAACTATGAACAATTCAACCACAGAAAGAGAGGTATCAGCCATGTATTACACCCAAGAACAGATAGACCGCGCCAACCAAGCCGACATTGTTTCTTTCCTGCAATCACAGGGCGAGCAGCTTACCCGCGCCGGGAACGAGTACCGCTGGAAACGGCACGACAGCTTGACCGTCCGGGGAAACAAATGGTACAGGCACAGCCAGAGCAAGGGCGGCGCACCCATTGATTTTGTCATGGAGTTTTACGGAAAGAGCTTTACCGAAGCCGTTGAAATGCTGACAGGAGAAAAAGGTGCAGCCCCGCCGCCGGACAGACCTTGCCCCGCGTCCCTTTCCGACTTCCGGCTGCCGCCCCCAAACAATGACAACAGAACAGCGAGGAACTACCTCACAGCAGCCCGCCGCATTGATGAAGATGTGACGGGCTTTTTCTTTTCCACCGGGGATATTTACGAGGAAGCCGCCCACCACAACGCCGTATTCGTAGGGCGGGACGAGGACGGAGTACCACGCTACGCCCACCAGCGCGGCACAGCCGGGAGCTTCCGGCTTGATGTGAAAGGCAGCGACAAAGCCTTTAACTTCTGCTACCGGGGCGAGGGCGAAAGATTGTTTGTTTTTGAAGCCCCCATTGACCTGTTATCTTTCCTCTGCCTGTTCAAAAAGGATTGGCAAAAGCAAAGCTATCTGGCGTTGGGCGGCGTGGGAGAAAAAGCCCTGCTGCGCTTTCTCTCTGACCGTCCGAACATCAAGACCGTGTACCTCTGCCTTGACAGCGACCAAGCCGGAAGCGACGCTTGCAGCCGCCTTGCGGAGTTTGTGCCGGAGGGCTTGACCGTCCACCGCCTTATCCCTCTTTTCAAAGACTGGAATGAGGTACAGACGCGCAGGGGAGAAATCACAGACGGGAAGTATCTCCGCGAAGCGGTCTATGGACTGAAAGAGCCGCCGCAGGAAGAAACGGTTGAGATTATCCGCATGAGCGAGGTTGACACACAGACCGTCGAATGGCTATGGGAGCCGTATATCCCTTTCGGGAAAGTAACCATTGTGCAAGGCAACCCCGGTGAGGGAAAGACCACCTTTGCCCTACGCCTTGCCGCCGCCTGCACCACAGGCGGGACGCTTCCGGGCATGAAGCCTATGCAGCCCTTTCAAGTGATTTACCAGACTGCCGAGGACGGTTTAGGCGATACCGTCAAGCCCCGCCTAATAGAAGCCGCCGCAGACCTTGACCGGGTGCTTGTGATTGATGAAGCCAAGCGGGAGCTTACCCTGTCCGACGAGCGCATAGAGAAAGCAATCACGCAAAACGGGGCGCGGCTGATTATCCTTGACCCCATACAGGCGTACATGGGCGACAAAGCCGACATGAACAAGGCTAACGAAGTGCGCCCTATCTTCCGCCGCCTTGCCGAAGTCGCGGAGCGTACCGGATGCGCCGTTATCCTTATCGGACATTTGAACAAAGCAGCCGGAGGACAGAGCGCGTACCGGGGATTAGGTTCTATCGACTTCCGAGCCGCCGCGCGGAGCGTGCTTTTAATCGGGCGCGTGAAGCGTGAGCCAAATGTGCGCGTTATCGTCCATGACAAATCTTCCCTTGCGCCGGAGGGCAAGCCCGTTGCCTTTTGCCTTGACCCGGAAACGGGCTTTTCATGGATAGGCGAATACGACATCACCGCCGACGAGCTGCTGTCCGGCGCGGGCGGTAACAACGCCACCAAAACCGAACAGGCTGAAAGGCTGATACTTGACCTACTTGCAGACGGGAAAGAGCTTGCCAGCGAGGACATTGTAAAAGCCGCAGCCGAAGTCGGAATATCCGAAAGGACGGTACAGAACGCCAAGCGCAACATGGGCGGCATTTTAGGCGCAAGGCGTGTCGGCGGTCAATGGTACAACTTCATCAAGAAGAAGCAGCCACCCGAACCCGCAAGCTGAAAGTGCAAAACGCAGACCCTTTGCACTTTGCACTTTCGCACTTTCACGATAATTTGCGTCAATAACTCAAAAAAGCACTTGACAAAACGCTTCATGGGGCACCGCCAAAGACATTGCCCCCTACATCGACCCCAAGCTTGAAAACAACATCCTGCTGACCCAGACTGAACGCCTGACCATGACCGGGCGGCCCAAAGACCCCAAGACGGCCCGGAACAAGAATGTGCTGGTGATCGGCGGCTCCGGCAGCGGCAAGACGCGGTTTTACGTCAAGCCCAACCTCATGCAATGCTTTCCCACGTCTGATTATCCCACCTCATTCGTAGTCACAGACCCGAAAGGCACACTGGTTCTCGAAACAGGCCAAATGTTCCAGCGGGCGGGCTACCGGGTGAAAATCCTGAACACGATAAACTTTTCCAAGTCCATGAAGTACAACCCCTTTGTTTACATCCACTCGGAAAAGGACGTGCTGAAGCTGGTGAATACCCTTATCGCTAACACCAAGGGCGAGGGTGAAAAATCAGCAGAAGATTTTTGGGTGAAGTCGGAACGGCTGTTCTACACGGCTCTGATCGGCTACATCTGGTACGAGGCCCCGGCAGAGGAAATGAACTTCACCACCCTGCTGGAAATGATAAATGCCAGTGAAGCCCGCGAGGATGACCCGGACTTTCAAAGCCCGGTGGACCTCATGTTTGAGCGGCTGGAACAGAAAGACCCGGACCACTTCGCTGTCCGGCAGTACAAAAAGTTTTTGCTGTCGGCGGGCAAGACCCGTTCCTCCATCCTGATAAGCTGCGGTGCCCGTTTAGCCCCATTTGACATCCGGGAAGTGCGGGAACTGATGGAGGACGATGAAATGGAGCTGGACACCATCGGGGATGAAAAGACCGTGCTGTTCCTGATTATGAGCGACACGGACACCACCTTCAACTTCATTCTCGCCATGCTCCAAAGCCAGCTTATCAACCTGCTGTGTGACCGTGCGGATGATAAATACGGTGGCCGACTGCCTGTCCATGTACGGCTGATTCTGGACGAGTTCGCCAACATTGGGCAGATTCCCAACTTCGACAAGCTGATTGCCACCATCCGCAGCCGGGAAATCTCGGCATCCATCATTTTGCAGAGCCAGTCGCAGCTGAAAGCCATCTACAAAGATGCTGCCGAAATCATTGTGGGCAACTGCGACACCACCTTGTTTTTGGGAGGCAAGGAGAAAACCACCCTGAAAGAAATCTCGGAGATATTGGACAAGGAAACCATCGACAGCTTCAATCAATCGGAAAACCGGGGCAGCCAGGTTTCTCACGGCCTCACCTATCAGAAATTGAGAGATGAGCAAAACGGGCGGAAAAGACTGCCCACAAACAAGGCAAATGGGAATCAAAAGAGCTTGGGGCATCTCAAGGGTGCAAAAACCGTAGCGCGGTAGACCCCGCGCCTGAAAAAGGTATGGAACAGGTAGATCAGGCGGAACGCCGAAGCTGTTTGGCAGAACGGTAGGAGTGAGAGCCGTGCAGAACGGCGGCCAGCGCAACCGCTAAAGCGGAGATGTGGGCCAGCGTATTGAGGTTTGCCGCGCTGGTTCCGCTACGCACCCACAGCCGTTCCTGACCTGTGGATTTGAAACGGGAATTGTAACGCTCACACTCTGTACGCAAGGCATAGATACGCTTAAAACGCAGGCATTCCCTGTCAATGGAAAGCCTGTAATCGTTTGGAACGGTCTTATATTTCGTGCAGCCCCGGTTTTTCTTCCCGTTATTCCAGTTCTTGTGGTTGCAGGGACATTCGCCGGTTTTGGATTGACGGAACGGGCAGCAGTATTTCTGCCGGGTACGATTATTGTCGGTGGTCTTGCCATCCTTGTGCATAGCCAGCCCGGCCGCGCAGACCGGATTGCCAGCAGGAAGCGTTTTAGAGGCTTTCGTGCCGCGTGGATTGGGGGGAATAAACGCCTCGCCCTCATAGATTGTTTTTACGGTATTGTAGATGCTTTTCACATCGTAGCCCTTGTCGGCAAGGAAGGTGCATTCCTTTAAGGAGATCACCCTGTCAGCTTCGGCGAGGATCTCAGCGGCGACGGAGGGATCGGCGACATTGCCCGGTGTGGTCAGCTCGTAGAGCGGCAGGCCGGAGATGCAGTCCACCAGCACATGGCTCTTGTACCCCCCAGTAGAACTCATACCGCCGCTCATTGTGCTGGTTGGAGGCCGAGTGGACGCCGAGGGCGCAGTCCGGATCGCTTTTCGGGTGGTTTTCCTTGGAGAACTTGTTCTTTGCAAAGGATTTTGGATTGTTCTGCTTTGTGTTTGCCATGTTTTTTGATCAGGTTAATGATTCAATGCAAATAAGAGAACATCAGCTAACTTGTTGCTAAACATTTCAATTGTCTTATCTGAAATTTCTTCGGAGGTATCATTATGTCCTAATAGGTTCCGATGATAGGTAATATCATCCTCCTCATAATTTTTATCTTTCTTCCTCGTCGCGTGGAACCCGATTTTATTAAATGCAATTGAAGGATTGTAAACTTCACGGATATAGGTTGTAATGTCTTTTTGGCGGTGGTTAGGAGCGACAAGGTTAAGCAACAGTTCATATTGCATTAGGTAGCGCGTCACAATATTGTCAATCTTCATGATGTTAAAGAAAAGTATATAGTAGTTGTCAGCTTCGGGGTGAGAACATTTTAAGATAAAAAGTTCTTTAAATGTATCAATTTTGTGTCGACGAATTATTGTGATGCTTTCAGAAATACAAATACCGTCACGCAATTCAAATTGAGCCCCATCAGGGAAGTTGGGATTGTATATTTGTTTGATGCACATTTTAAATTTAAAAATAGTTGGCTGAAGCTTCCCATATAAATTCACAAAAAAGTGTTGCACTTTTGGAGTTATTTGGGAAAGTACATTCCGATCCACGACTAAGGGCTCTTTTAGATAAATCTTTACACCTTCAATTGAATTATCTGATTGTATAATTTCGACTTCATCAATTAAATCGTCATTTACAGAGAAGGTGTGGGTATCATCACTAATAATATCACCTTGTACTCCTCCTACTTCGTATAAGACAAACGGTTTCATTTAACCACCCCTAATCTATAATTTTGTGAATGCTTTGCAGGAGTAATCTGATGAAACTAATTATAACTGAAAAACCGAGTGTAGCAAAGAGTATTGTATCGGCCCTGAGTGTCACATCCAGGGTCGACGGCTGTTTTGAGGGGAACGGGCTCATCGTTTCCTGATGTGTGGGCCATCTGGTGTCCCCGATGGACGCGGCGGGCTATGACCCCGGCTACAAGAAATGGCGGTATGATGACCTGTCCGTCCTGCCGGAGCCCTTCCGCTATGTGCTGGTGAAGGACAAGGAGGACGCCTTCCAGAACTTGAAACGCCTTATGGAACGGGAGGATGTCACCGAACTGGTCAACGCCTGCGATGCCGGGCGGGAGGGTGAGCTCATCTTCCGGCTGGTCTATGAGATGGCGGGTTGCGCCAAGTCCTTCTCCCGGCTGTGGATCTCCTCGATGGAGGACGCGGCCATCCGGGAGGGTTTTGCCAATCTGCGCCCCGGCGCGGAGTATGACCCGTTGTATCAGTCCGCCCTCTGCCGCCAGAAAGCGGACTGGCTCATCGGGATCAATGCCACAAGACTTTTTTCTGTCCTCTACCACCGCACCCTGAATGTGGGGCGGGTGCAGACGCCTACCCTTGTCATGCTGGTGGACCGGGACTGGAAGATCACCAGCTTCAAGAAGGAGAAGTACCACCATGTTCGCCTTGCCCTGAATGGAGCCGAGGCAGTCAGTGAGCGGATCACCTCCCCGGAGGAGGCGGAGGCCCTGCGGGTGGCCTGCGCTGATGATCCGGCGGTCTGCACCGCTGTCACCCGCGAGCAGAAGAAAGAGGTGCCGCCCAAGTTCTACGACCTGACCACCCTCCAGCGGGAGGCCAACCGTCTGTTCGGCTACACGGCTAAGCAGACCCTGGACTACACGCAATCTCTCTACGAAAAGAAGCTGTTGACCTATCCCCGGACGGACAGCCGGTTTTTGACCGCCGACATGGCGGAGACCGCTGCGGCGGTCCTCCACCTGGCGGTCAAGGAGCCGCCCTTTGATGGGTGCAAGGAGTTCTTCCCGGATGTGTCCCTGCTGGTGAACGATGGGAAGGTGTCCGACCACCACGCCATCATCCCCACTCTGGAGCTGGAGAAGGCGGATCTGTCCGCTCTGCCCGTGGGCGAGCGGAACCTTCTCCTGCTGGTGTGCCGGGAGCTGCTGTGCGCGGCGGCGGAGCCATATGTGTACGAGGCGGTCACGGCGACCTTTGAGTGTGGCGGACACACCTTCACCGCCAAGGGCCGCCATGTACTGTCCCTGAGTTGGAAGGACATTGACCGCATTTTCCGTGCCTCCCTGAAGGAGAAGCCGGAGGACGAGGCAGAACCCGCCGCCCTGCCGGACTTCACCAAGGGGCAGACCTTTGACCAGGTGGAGGCCGCTGTCACCGGGCACTTCACCGCCCCGTCCAAGGCGTACACGGAGGACCCCCTTCTGTCGGCAATGGAGAACGCCGGCAAGGAGGACATCCCGGAGGATGCGGAACGGCGCGGCCTGGGAACCCCGGCCACCAGGGCGGCGATTCTGGAGAAGCTGGTGGCGGCCGGATTTGTAGAACGCAAGGGCAAAAGTCTCATTCCCACCAAGGCGGGGATCAATCTGGTCACCGTCCTGCCGGATACACTGACCTCTCCCATACTCACGGCGGAGTGGGAGCAGAAGCTGACCGCCATTGCCAGAGGCGAGGCAGACCCCGCCGAGTTTATGGCGGGGATCACCGGGATGGCGTGGGAACTGGTGCAGAAATATTCCCACATCTCCGAGGAGGGCCAGAAGCTGTTCGCCCCGGAGCGCGAGACCGAGGGCCTCTGCCCCCGCTGCGGCAAGCCGGTCTATGAGGGCAAGAAGAATTTTTACTGCTCTGACCGCTCCTGCCAGTTTGTCATGTGGAAGAATGACCGTTTCTGGACCTCCCGCAAAAAGGAGCTGACAAAGAAGATGGCCGGCGACCTGCTGAAGAAGGGCCGCACCTCCGTCAAGGGGATGTGGTCTGAGAAGAAGGGCTCCACCTATGACGCGGTGGTGGTGCTGGATGACACCGGCGGGAAATATGTCCGCTTCAAGCTGGAGTTCCCCAAACGGAAGGAGGGCGTGAATGGCAGATAAGGCGATCCCGGATATTTCCCTTGGCGGCGCTGAACAAAACATGAGCCGGGAGGAGCTGGCGGCGGTGGCGAAAGCCATTGCCGCCCTCTCTCAGGAGGACCGGGACCTTCTGGGCGCTGTTCAGGAGTCTCCCTACCGGCTGACTACGGCGGAGCAGTTTTTGGAATTTGAGAAAAATGCGGACTGCTTTGTGCTGGAGCCCCATGTCCAGACGATGGAGGCTCTGGGGTGGGAGTACCTGGAGGAGAAACTGACCATCGACCTGACGGACGACCTCCGGGCCGCCATTGACCCCGCTCCCTTCGGCCGGCACGCATTGGAGGAGGACCGCGGCTGTTTCATCAGCCGGGGGTATCTGTATCCCTCCGGTGACGAGTGGCAGCATGACCGCCCTCAGGAGAAGCCGGCGGACCGGAAACCCTCTATCAAGGAGCGGCTGGAGCAGAGCAAGCAGGAGTGCATGGGGAAAAACAAGGCGCTGGCGCCCCACAAGGGGAAGTCCGAGTCGGAACTGTAAGGAGGTGTCGCTATGCCCCATTATGAATATGACAAGGACTATCCTTTCGCCGCCTTCATTACCAACCTGGGCAAGTACTACGAGGGTTCCCTGGTGGGTGAATGGGTGAAGTTCCCCACTACGGCGGAGGAGCTGCAAAAGGTGTTTGAGCGGATCGGCATTGGCTCCAAGGATGATTTCAGGCAGCCCTACGAGGAGTGGTTCATCACCGACTATGACTGCTATGTGGACGGCCTCTATGACAAGCTGGGTGAGTATGAGAACCTGGACGAGCTCAACTACCTGGCTTCCAAGCTGGACGAGATGAGTCAGGGCGAGTACGAGCAGTTCCAGGCCGCTATGGAGATCGGCGACCATTCCGGCAGTTTGCAGGAGATCATCAACCTGACCGAGAACCTGGACTGCTACGATGTGCACCCCGACATCCGCGACCATGACGACCTGGGCCGGTATTACATCGAGGAACTGGACGCCATGCAGGTGCCGGAGCACCTGCGGAACTACATTGACTACGAGGCATACGGGCGGGATGTGGCCCTGGAGGAGGGCGGCGAATTTACTGACTTCGGGTATGTGCGGGATACCGGGGACCGTTTTGACGAGGTGTACGACGAGAACCGGGACAGTATCCCGGACGGGACGAAAAACTGCCTGTGGCGGCTTTTTTAAGGGGTGCCCTTATGATTTCCCATGCTGGCCTGCCGCCTCCGTTTTAGGGGCGAAAAGGGGCTGATTTGAACACTTATCCACAACAAAGCGGGAGTGCCGCCTTCGGTTTGAGCCGATGGCGGCGCTTCTTTTTGTATTTATATATGATTGGTGAGATACATTTCAAGTTGCTGGATGGTAGAATCAACTTCTGAAATATTTCTTCGCAACAGTCTATGAAGATCTTGATTAATTTCCACATCTTGTCCATTGACGCGAATAATTTTCTCACCAAGGGTGATATGGCCTAGTTTGTTGCGATACACGTTTACTTTATCAAGATAATATTGTTTAAAATCATGTGGCACAGTAGTAATTGGCATCTGATATGTTTCATTTAAAATCGGCAGAACAGCTTGAAGAATATCAAGTCTATCAGCTACACTCAAGGTATACGGATTATTATTGGCATAAGTAAACGTACATTCAGCACCTTTGGCAGCTTTTATCTGCGTTTCAACTCGAGCACTTTTATTTTCCAACTGTTTCTCAATCGCTTCAGATAAAACGACCTTGTGCTCTGGTTTAAACTTCTGCCAACAAATATTGAGAATTTCTCTTATCCGTACCTCAAAAGCACTAGTGTTATCTAAGACAAAGCCACGCAGATTAACAACATCTTCTGAGCGCTTAACAATCTTTTGTATGATCCTTTCGGCCTTCTCTGTAAAAATTCTGTAGTCACGCTTTGTAAGATAAACACCATCAATAGGAGGCATCTGCTTTCTAATAGCCGATAGCATATTCTGTTCTTCAGATGAATAAAACAGAATGTCAGTTAAAATGTAGCTATTTCTTATGGCAGCAACAATAGTATCGCCGGTTTTTCCTTCTGCTAATTTATAATCCATGAAAATCAAGTCATAGTCGTTACCGGTTAGCTCCTCTAAATCAAAATCATCACCATCTCTCCGTTCGATAACCGGAATGAGATAGTGTGTTCTTAGAATTTCTTCAATCCGCAACTTTTCCATATTAAACCAAGCAGGCTCATCTTCAAACCATAATATTTTAAATGTAGTGTTCATTTTTTTAACCTCACAACCAATCTAAAACCATCGTGATAGGAAGTATCAATATTGACGGAGCCCTTCATTTCATCTATGAGCTGTTTAATATGGTAAAGTCCGATACCAAATCCTTTTTTCTTTACATTGGAAGAGAATCCCCACTCAAATAAGGTGGATGGGTCAATACTCTCATCAAGACCAATGCCGTTGTCAGAAAATACTATTTCAACATATTTCGCCGTTTCAGACATCTTAATTTGTAGGACGGTCGCACCTGCTTTTATTGAATTGCTTGCAATATTGTCAATAATAACTCCGATTGAAGAAGCATCGAATTTGCAATTAAACGCCTCATTTGAAGGAACTAAATCATATTTAAGTCCCTGCATTGTAAGTCCTTCATCAATATATTGGCGAATAAAATCATATACGCTGTTTACTCCACTCTGCTTCAATGATTGATTTCCATGTATAGCTAAATCAGATAGCTTATGGGCCTTTTCGTTTGCTTGATAAATTTGGCCAATAATGGATAGCACAAAATCTTTGTTTTCAAGTTCTATGGGTGCTAATATTTCGCGCAAATAGTTAATATATCCTTTCGAAGCATCTGTAAGAGTATATATTGAGTGAAAACCGTTAATCAAATTAGTAACATTTTGATTGGCACTGCCTTGAAGAAAATAAATTTGTTTTTCTCTTGCCTGCCCTTCACGATACGCCTTAGCTAGTTTTCTCTCTTGAACTGCATTTTCTTCTTCCAATTCGAGATTTTGAGAAACTATAGCTTCTGTTCGCCTTTTTAAATTCTGAGCTAAACTTATAAGCCCTTCGTCCTTTGCCTGCTCAGCTGCACTCTCAAGCTTTTTTAATGAGGTGGTAAGGCTTTCTTGCTTTTCGTCATTTCTTGATAGTAGAGCTGGATTATAATCAATACGAACAATATCCTTAGAATCAATACTGGTTATAAATTGGGATATAATTTGTTCTCCTACTTCCTCAGGGGAAATAGTATGTGTGGGGTCACTTTTTAATGGCTCACCCCATCCAATTAAATTTACAACATATTTTTCCAGAACTTTTAAAACCTTTTCAATAAAAAAGGTTGTTAGACTTTCAACTGCTTTAGTACGAATAAAGCCATGCGCTCTACTAGTTGTTTCAACAAATTGATCGTTCTCGCCCTTAATTGAAATCCGCCCCATTATTTCTCGAGTTCCTAAAAAGCGGCGCCATCCCTGAGCTTTTCTCTGATCAATGCCAAAAAAGTCTTGTCCTGGATCTCCATATGGGTTAATACGGAAACCATTTTTATAAATAAAAACCGATCCATAACTTTTAGGAGTTACGCCTCCCATTTGGCGAGTAAAACTTACTTTTGCACTTTGATTTAAATAAAAAACGACGATGCTAATATCTTGCAATTCACGATATTGACGATTACGCTCAACAACCGAGAAAATGTACTCGCCTCTATCTGTTAGCTTGCTAGAAATCAATTCCCCATCAGGTGATATATTTACTTCAATGCAAGTCGTTTTAATATTTAGTTTTTCAAAAATGTCATTATGGATTATTCCATTAACTATGTCTCTGTCTGGATTTATTCCTGTTTTCTTTAAAGTTTTGTCATCATTTCCACGTTCTGATTCGACAATAAGTTCAATATCAAATGGGAGTTCTCCTTCATTAGCATCAGGGCTAATAAGCTTCATTAGGGATCGCTTTAAGCGCAAGAGCGCATCACGATCCCATTCTTCCCGTAATTGCTCTATAATCAGCGTAGTACCACTTTTAAAGCCACTAGGAAGGTCTTCAGTAATGGAATAATGAACTGGTATGTTCACAAATTCTTCTGTATCGTCTAATTCAAATGTATTCCAGTTTACTTCTACTCTATTAGCGTATTTATCTTGTTCTGTTTTAGTTACTAAGGTTAATAGTGCACCGAGGCGATCACAAGAAAAACGACCTACCCCCTTTGCTCCCGCTACTTCCCGTTTAATTTTATCTCGAAAGGAAGACTGTTGACGATGTTGAGGCTTCTTTTCCGAATATGCCACAAACAACCATTTGTTAATAATGTCTGCGTATGTCATTCCGCAACCATTGTCCGAAATAATAATTCTTTCCGTTCCATCGTCAGACTGTTCAAAGGAAATTGTAGCTTTACTTGCTCCGGCATCATAAGAATTTTTAACCAGTTCAAATACGGCTATATATCTATCACTAATTAAGTCACGACCAATAAGGTTTTTCAAGCCGGAACTTATACGAAAAGATAGTTCCTTATTTTGGCTGTTCATGTGACAGCACCTCCAATATAGCAAGGCCTACTTGCTCAGCAAATAAAGGTGGAACTGCGTTACCAACCTGTGTATAACGCGGCACTTCCTGCTTTCGTCGTTTACCGCCAGATGTGTATTGTCCCTTAAACTCAAACCAGTCGGGAAAACTTTGAATACGAGCATGCTCCCTTACAGTTAAGATTCTAGGTTCTTTGTAGTGTACCAATTCATCAGGAATTGATGTAACTGTCGGAGCTTGGGCGTTAGCGTCTAAAACGGTAACGCCTCTACGATTTAGATTCTCAACTATATTATCGCTAGGTGTAATGCGTTTACCTACTGGAGCTTTTTCAAGTAATTCTTTATGAAGCTTTATGGTATTCTTGCGATGATTAACAAAACGATGACTATCTGCAATTAAGCCAGTAGTTTCTATGCCGGATCGCATTAGGCGTTGATAGCCTGATTGCTCCGGCCCATATATCCCAGCCATAAATCCCTTCGTATCGGGTGACGGCATTGATCCGTTGGCTTGCTCCAAATCACTGATAGCATCCTTAATACTTGTGGTGCAGGAGATGCCTTTAGACAAGCAAAAGGCATCTTTATTTCTTGCTAAGGTTTCAAAAACATCCTTTGGAAAGTAGTCCCTCATTGCAACTAATATAAAGCGCTTCCGATTTTGTGGAACTCCATATTCGGACATATCCACGATTTGATGCATAGTTTTATAGCCGAGGCGTCTTAATGCACGTTCAACATATGATGAATACTGCTTCGTCCCTTTTTTTCCTTTAAAATTCACAGTAAATCCATGAACATTCTCAAAAATGATTACCTGTGGAAGAACTAGTTTTATAAACTTAATATAGGATTTGACAAGCTTATTTCGCTGATCATTTTTATCCCTTTTGCCTGCCATAGAGAAGCCTTGGCACGGAGGGCCTCCTGCCACCAGAGTGACTTTGCCTCGAAGCGCCATCAAATCATCCATATGATCTTTTAATAAAACATTAATATCGCATTCTTTCACCGGCAGCCATTTCGGCCATCGAAAGTGTTCTTTATTATCAATGAGGTTATATTTTAAAGTAGCAAATGCATCGGCATTTTTTTCAATGGCGAATAAGCCTGTCCAACCAGCGTTTAACAAACCGGTAGATAAGCCTCCGCATCCCGCAAAAATGTCAATGTAAAGTTTTTCGTTTGCCATAATAGTACCTCATATTTGGATACAATAACTTATAATAATTATAGCACATTTTTTGCAAGCCATCAATACTGAAGGAGGGAAATGTGGTGCCTTTTTGCCATTTTTCGAGGGTTTTTGTCGGGACAACCTTGTGGGATTTAAAAGCAAACAACGAGCAGCAAGTATCCCAAAATTGTAAAAAAATAGAATATATGGAACTAGCGTGTATTAGTCTTGACCAGACTGAATTTGATTTACTGTGCAGAGACATATCAAAGCCTCAGCACTGTTATCAAAAATATGTTCTTGAATCTTGCGCTGACTCCAGTGGTAGATGGAATTGCATTGTTATCAAGTGTATACCAAGCAAACAAAAAATTGTCCTATATACAGCAGGGCACACATATCCTCTTTACGCTGGGATTTATGAATAACCGTATATAACCACTTATTCTATTTCGTGGTCTTTTGTTTTGCTGCGTTTATTCTGATTAGAAAGTAATATATCTATATTTTTTTGTATCATATCATACTCCTTTTCCTCCTTCTGTATTTTCCGAAGTTCCGTTTATAGGGCGGTCCTTCTGGTGGTGAGCTCGTTCATATCGGAACGGAGCCGCTGGGTGGCGGGCAGGGGAACGGTGTCCAGGCGTTTCAGTTCCCTTGCCGTCGCCTCAAACAGGATGATCTCGCCCTCATGCCCCCGGAGGAATTTCTCCTTGTCCCTGGACTGGCGGTATTGGTCATACATGGGACGGAGCTGGCGGTAAGTTCCGGCGTGCTTCATCACAAGGGCAAGTTCGGCACTACTGCTTTCTATCCGCTTGATCTCTGAATGAGCGGTATCCCTGCGTGCGGATATTGCGGTCAATTTGCTTTCCAGTTCTCCATAACTGCTTATCCCGTGTTCGGTCAGGAAATTCATGGTCTTGGCGATCTGTTTCAGATTGTTCAGCTTCGCCCAATGCCCAGCAGCTTTACGAGAAGAAACTGCTGACCTATCCCCGCACGGACAGTCAATATCTGACCGAGGATATGGGCCAGACAGTACAACATCTTGTGTCTGACCTGCTGAGGCTGCTGCCCATTGCCCAAGGGCTTGACTTGCCCCCGAAAGTGGGCCGGGTACTGAACAGCAAAAAGGTATCGGACCACCACGCCATCCTTCCCACAGCCGAATTTGTAAAACAGGGCTTCACCGGCCTTGCCGAGAGTGAATGCAAGCTGATGAACCTTGTCTGTTCCAAACTGTTCTGCGCTGTGGCCGCACCCCATGAATACGAAACTGTGACCGCTGTGCTTTCCTGTGCAGGGAACGAATTCACCGCCAAGGGAAAGACCGTGCTTGTCCCCGGCTGGAAAGAGATCGACCAGAGGTTCCGCTCCACCCTGAAAGCAGACGGCGAAGAAGAAACGGAAACCCTGAACACCCTGCCGGAACTGGCCGAGGGACAGAGTTTTTCCGTGACGGCTAACGTTTCGGAGCACTTCACGTCCCCGCCGAAAGCCTACACCGAAGATACGCTCCTGTCAGCAATGGAGCGGGCCGGGGCCGAAGATATGCCGGAAGACAAGGTGAATTGCTCCGCAGGAGCAAGAGAGGGTGGCCTGGGCCATGCAGAACGCAAGGGGCTGGGCACACCCGCCACCCGCGCCGCGATTCTGGAAAAATTGGTGCAAATGGGCTTTGTGCAGCGCAAGGGCAAACAGCTTGTCCCCACCAAGGACGGCATCAATCTGGCGGTGGTTCTGCCGGAAAGCCTGACCTCTCCCGTCCTGACCGCCGAATGGGAAAACCGCCTGACCGAGATTGCCAAGGGCAATGCAGACGCGGACGAGTTCATGGCCGAAATTGAAGCGCAGGTGCGCCAGCTGGTCAAGACCTATTCTTGTATCAGTGCAGATAAGCAAAACCTGTTCCAGTCGGAACGGGTTATTATCGGCAAGTGTCCCCGGTGCAGTGAAAACGTCTATGAGGGCAAGAAAAACTTCTACTGCGGGAATCGTAGCTGTCAGTTCGTGATGTGGAAGAATGACCGCTTCTTTGAGCAGCGCAAAAAGGCGTTCACACCGAAGATCGCCGCTGCTCTGCTCAAAAACGGTAAGGCAAAGGTCAAGGGCCTCTATTCCGAAAAGACAGGCAAAACCTATGATGCAACGGTGCTTCTGGCAGATACGGGAGGCAAGTACGTCAATTATCGAATTGCGACAGATTCTATAATGTGATAGAATAAACTTAACCAAAGGAACTTTGCAGGGAGATGCCGTAATGAAATTCACAGATAGATGTCCAGCTACTTGGAAAGAGTTACAAGATTATGTTGCGTTGTTTTTGAATCAATCGGGATATCGAGCAGTCAGTCCTTGCACAATTGATACTGTCCGTGGCAAAGTGGAAGTTGATGTTTTGGTCGAATCTCCTGACGAACTAGTTAAAAGAATTGTGTGTGAATGTAAATTCTGGAATTCTTCAGTTCCAAAAGAAAAAGTGCACGCATTCCGAACAGTTGTACAAGATTCTGGTGCATCATTGGGTCTTTTGCTTTCACAAGCCGGCTTCCAATCCGGCGCGATTGAGGCTGCAAATCTTTCAAATGTGCGCTTGATGACGTGGAATGAATTTACAGATATAATTGCCGACAAATGGACATTAACGCGATTAAAGCAGCTCAAAAAGGAATCTGTTCCATTGTCTGAATACACCAGTCCGCTTCATTTTCCATTTGATGACTTAAAAGATGAAGATGTCGGACGCTATCTAAAGGCTTGTGACAAATACAGGCCTTTGCGTACTACCTGTTGGGAAATCACTAGAAAAGATTTGAAAGAAAATGATTCTTTAACGGATTTTTGGTATAAAGGTTCGAAGTTCACAACAATCGAAAGCTATCTAAATTTTCTTTCAGATCAAGTAACAGCAGGTCTAAAAGAATTTGGCGAAATTCTTGCAAGTTCCAATATCACAATTCCACCTGAACGGCTCGAAAAGTCGTATGGGTATATTTATATGTCCCTTTAACAGATTTCGGATAAGTTCATAATAAAATTACGAGGGCCGGTTATGGTAAGGTGAAGCATTCATTTTGCCATAACCGGCTCTCTCTATCCGTAGGATAGCAAAAAAAGGAGTGTGACCAAATGAGCGAATTATTTTCCATCCAGCTGCAAAATCGGCAGCAGCAAGGCAGGGATGGCGTCTGGCTGGACCTGCCCACTACAACCGAACAGGTACAAGCGGCCCTGCGGCAAATCGGCATTTCGTCCGATAATCCGCAGGGCCTTTTCATTTCCGGCTACTTTGCCGAGGAAGAAAAACGCTTTGCAATTCCTTATAACATGGTGCTGGCATCCAATGTGGACGAACTGAACTTTCTGGCATCACGACTGGAAACACTCTCTACCGGGGAACGCGCAGAGCTGAACGCCGCCCTGCAAGCCCCGCAGAGTGAGCTTTTCAGCATCGGGAGAATCACCGACTTTCCCGAAAATGTGGACTACTATGTGCATCTGCCGGATGTGCACGGGCCTGCCCAGCTAGGAGATTACTACCTGAATCGCTCCGGCATGGTGGATATGCCGGAAGAATGGAAAGGCGGCATCGACACGGCGCAGTTCGGCCGGTATGTGGCCCAGCAGGAGCAGGGCGTGTTTACCGAGTATGGCTACCTTGTCAAAAGCGGGGATGCGTGGCAGAAAGTCCACGAGGGCCAGCCTGTGCCAGAGGAATACCGGGTGCTGTCTTTTCCTGCATCGGAAATCCTGCGGGATGCGGCCAACATCCCGCCGCCTGTTCAGCCTGAAACGGAACCGCAGAAAGTTATCCCCATCATCCTGAACGGCAAAGACAGCGCGGAACGGATGAAAGAAATTACGGACCGGCTGGAAACAGGGATTCAAGAGCTGTTCGACAGCGACCGCTACAAAGCCTACCTCACCACGATGGCGAAATTCCACAATTACAGCTTCAACAACACCTTGCTGATTGCCATGCAGGGCGGGCAGCTGGTGGCGGGCTTCAACAAGTGGAAAGACACGTTCCACCGCACCGTAAAGAAAGGCGAAAAAGGCATCAAAATCCTTGCTCCTGCGCCGTACAAGGTCAAGCAGAAGATGGAAAAGCTGGACGAACAGGGCAAGCCGATTCTGGACAAGGACGGCAAGCCGCTGACGGAAGAAAAGACGGTGCAGATTCCGGCTTTCAAGGTGGTGTCCGTGTTCGATGTCAGCCAGACCGAGGGCGAACCTCTGCCCTCTATCGCGGTGAATGAACTGTCCGGCAGCGTGCAGGACTACCAAGATTTTTTCAAGGCATTGGAGCAGACATCCCCGGTGCCCATCGGGTTTGAGGACATCGAGGGCGGGGCGCACGGGTACTTTCATCTGCTCGACAACCGCATTGCCATCCAAGAGGGCATGAGCCAGTTACAGACCATCAAGACGGCTATCCATGAAATTGCCCATGCAAAGCTGCACACCATCGACCCAGACGACCCGGAACAGGCCAACCGCCCGGACAGCCGCACCCGCGAGGTGCAGGCCGAAAGCGTGGCCTATGCCGTCTGCCAGCACTACGGGCTGGACACGTCCGACTATTCCTTTGGGTATGTGGCCGGTTGGAGTTCCGGCAAAGACCTGAAAGAGCTGCGGGCATCCCTTGAAACCATCCGGGCCACCGCCCATGAGCTGATTACCGCCATCGACGGCCACCTTGCCGAGCTTCAGCAACAGCGGCAGGCACAGCAGGCCGTGGAACAGGCCGCCGAGCAGCCTGCCCCCGACAGTGTGTTTTCCAAGCTGCCCCCGGAACAGCAGCAGGAAATGACCGACAGTGTGAAAGCCATGCTGCAAACCCTGATTGACGCCGATGTGAAATCCACCGGCGAGGTGACACAAGGCACGTTGGACGCTATTCAGACACAGGGCTTTGTCCTTTCCGGCGACGGGACGCTGCAACGGGCCGAGGCCCAAGAAGCTGCCTACCGTCTGGAAAGCGGCAATATTCTCTTTATCCAGACCAGCGAAAACGGCTTTGACTATACCGTGTACGGCCCTGACTACAAAGAGATCGACGGCGGACAGTTGGACAATACGGAGTATTCTTTGTCGGAGGCCCGCGACGAAATTCTTTCCGGGATAGCACCGCAGGGCCATGTAACGGAAACCATCACCGGCGACGCCCTGGAAGATTTTCAGGAGGCCGCAGAACAAGCCAATGCTATTTCCGTACAGCCGGAGCCGCAGCCGTGGAATGGGATTGACGGCCTCTTGAACAACAAGCCCATTATGCCGGAGGCCACCCCCACAGAACGGGCCAACGCTCTGATCGACTGGGCCGAGCGTGACGGTCAGCGCATGGGCAACGAGGAACGCCGGTTGATCGTGGAGTACGCCGAGACTGTGGGCGATACGGACAAGGTGATCGAGCTTATCAACCGTCTGTGCGAACAGGGCTATGAAATGCAGCACGGCCACATGGATGATTTTGTGAGAAGCCAGATTGAAAGTGAGATTGCCGTTGCCAAGGCGGAACAGCAAACCGCCCTTGATCCGGCAGCGGAGCCGGTTGTAACGATCCTTTTCACCGAAAGCCCCCATCTGGAAATGGGCCAGCAAATGCCGCTGCATGAGGCTGACGCCTTGTTTGCCCGGCTGGACGCAGAACATCGAGGCGGCGGCTACTATGACAAGACCGACTTCCGCATTGATTTTACATTCCAAGGAGAGCCGCACAGCTATTCCGGGCGGCAGGATTTTGGCGACCGGGACGGTTCCCTGATTGAGCATATCCGGGAGTATCAGACCTTTTATCTGAACGACGAAAAATGGAAAGACCATCTGACCCGGCAGGGAGGCCCGGAGGCATGGGCGGAGGATCACGCCAGCCGGGAAGCCTTTCTCACCGAGATCATCCCCTACATGGAGCTGCATTGCAACCTGTCCCGGCTGGAACAGGAGGCGCAGACCCGTTTGGCGTCCAGCGACACCCTGACGCCGGAGGAAACCGCCTACTATGGGGCGCTGGTGGACTACGCTATGGAGTGCCGTCCGCTGCTCAACCACGGAGAGCCTTTGCCGGAAATGCCGAAACTGACCGACTTCGACCAGAGCTTGCAGGACTACAAGGCGCAGGTGGAGGCCGAAATTGCACAGGAGGCCGCCGACGCCGGTATGACCGTAGAGGAATATGCGGCGGCTGGCTATGAGGCCTCGGCCCAGCCGCAGGAGGTCAAAGAGCCGCCCCAGCAGGAAGCCCCGGAACAGCAGACAAAAGAACCTGCGGCGTCCGACTACTACTATTCCATCAATGAGGGCGCGGCCCGCCGTGCCAAGGAAATGAACAGCTTTTCCGACTACAAGCCCGGCAGCGCCACAGCCGAATACCGGCATTATGTGGATAAAGCCTTTGCGCTGGCACAGGAACAGAAAAAGCGCGTCGATCCCATGTACCATGAGAAGATCGACAGCCTGCTTGACACCTATGCGCGGAAACTGGCCGCCAACATGAACCATGGCTATGAGATTGACGCCCGTGTTCCGTCCATTTTGATTGCCGGTGGTTCCAATTTCCCGGTACGCCAGAAAGAGAAACAGAACGCGGCCCGCGACAGCAATATGCAGGAATGGCAGTACATCCAAGGGCTGCTTGATAAAATCCGCAGCACCGGCATGGGCGGCATCCGGCAGGACGACCCGCAGGCCATTCCCAAGCTGCAAAAAAAGCTGGCCGGTCTGGAAAAGGCGCAGGAAACCATGAAAGCGGTCAATGCCTATTACCGCAAACACGGTACGCTGGACGGCTGCCCGCACCTCTCTCCTGAAAACCTTGAAAGCCTGAAAGCAGATATGGCGTCCGGCTGGCACTATGAAAAGAAGCCGTTTCAGAGCTGGGAGCTGTCCAACAACAATGCGGAAATCCGCCGTGTCCGGCAGCGGATCGAAAGCCTGACCCGCGCAAACGAAGTGGCCTATGTGGGCTGGGAGTTTGACGGCGGCCATGTGGAGGCCAACCGGGATCAGGGCCGCTTGCAGGTGTTCTTTGACGGCAAGCCGGAAGCGGACGCCCGCCAGCAGTTGAAAGAGAACGGTTTCCGCTGGGCGCCGAGTGTGGGCGCATGGCAGCGGCTTTTGAACGACAACGCCTACCATGCGTCGGACAGGATCGCTTGTATTCAGCCCCTTTCCGGCATCAAGCCCACGGAGCTGCAACGCAACAGCAGCCGGGAGCAGCGGGCGCAGATGGCACAGGAACAGGCCGAGCCGGACTACTTCTACCGGGTACACGCCAACCCCCGCAGCGACAGCCGGGAAAACCTGTATATGCTGCAAGCCTATATCCCGCAGGATAACGGCAGGGCCAAGATCGGGGATATTCTCTACGTCGGGACGCCGGAACGGTGCCGGGAGCTGATGGATCAGCTCAACACCGGGGAGCTGACGCAGGAGGCCGTCAAGGAGTTGTATGCCAAGGAACAGGAGCAGCCGACACAAGAACCCACCCCGGAACAGGAACCGGGACAAGAGCCGGAGCCGGAACAAGAACCCGTGCAGGAGCCGGAGCCGGAAACCGCCCCGGCGCAGGAAGTTACTTCCGACACCGAGCCGCAGGCGGCTCCCGCCGAAACCCTGACGGAGTTGCAGAAAAAGGCGCTGGAAATCGCTGACCGCTACAAAGACCTGCCCTTGCAGGCCAAGATTGATGTGATCGCGCAGGCGTTTGGCTGCAAGACCGGCGAAATTCACACGTCCCCCTGTACCGGCAAATGGCGCGGCACCAGCGATATGACGATCCGTTTTGACAACGGCGCGTCCCTGTTTATCGGCAACCACCTGACGCCAAAAGCCAAGACGGTCAAGGTGCAGACGGAATGTGTCAACCGCACTTTGGTACAGTACAACCCGGAGATCGTCAAGGCCACCAAGGAAGCGGCCCTGCCCGCGCTGTTGCAGCGGGAGGCCAAGGACAACGAGATCGCGGCCCCAAAGGGCTTGAAGCCCTACACGCTGCTCAATGTGGAGTTCAACGAGGGAGCCGACGAAAAGACCGGCGGTTATATTGTCTGGTACTATGTGACGCTGGCCGTGGACGGCAAAATCTGTACCCATCTGGAAACGGGATTGAACCATGATATTGCGAACGGCAAGGTAAGCGACACCCCAACACGGGCTGACTACTATCCGGCAGGTGCCTTGAAAGAGGCCGATGTGGACTACGTTTTCAATAACGTGGGCTTTTCTTCTGATTCCAGCCTCTATACGGTGCCGCTGCGGGACGATGTGCGGGAACGTGCCGAAAAAACACTGGCCGAGCGTAGCGCCGCAGCGCCGGAGGCAGGCCGGGAATGGGGCTTTTACATCATTCCCGATCTGAAAACATGGGCCACCAATGCCGAGCAGCAGACCCCGATAGAGCATTTCGCTACCTTTGAGGAAGCCAAGGCCCGGTTCGACGAGCTGCGGAGCCAGCCCTATAACAGCGAGGCCAAGGATTTGAACACCGATGGCCGACCCTATGCCCATCTGACGCTGGGCATGGAAAGCAAGGACGGCATGAGCGCCGCCGATATTCTTCATGTACGGGCGGGCCAGAATTATCTTGTGGAGGACTTCACTCGCATGGAACGGTTGCGGAGTGATCCCGTGGTACTGGAAAGCCTTTCCCGTGTGGCACAGGAAATCGGCTTTGACCGGGTGCGGCCCTATGTGGTGGAGAACGGCAGCTACAAGGCCATGCCGGATATGCCTTTCACCCAATGGGAAAACCCGTATTTCACCGTCGATCCCCCGGCACAGGAGCAGGGCGACACCTTTACCATCTACCAGCTCAAAGGCGGGCCGGAAACACGGGACTATCGCTTTGAGGCTTACGAGAGCTTGCAGGAAGCGGGGCTGGCCGTTGACCGGCAGAATTACGATCTTATCTACACGGCCCCGCTGGACGGCAAAACCACGCTGGAGGACATCTACCGTACATTCAACCTTGACCGTCCCGCCGACTTCACCGGCCACAGCCTTTCCGCTTCCGACGTTGTGGTGCTGAACCGTAGCGGCAAGGAGGAAGCCCATTACTGTGACAGCTTCGGCTTTACGCCGGTGCCGGAGTTTTTCTTGCAGCGGGAAAAACAGCTTACGCCACGGGAATTGCTCACCGGCGAGAGCATCCAGACCCCAAGAGGTAGCTTCCTTGTAACCGACATGAGCCGGGAGCAGTTGGAGGCCGCAGGCTATGGTTTCCACCACCAATCCGAGGACGGCAAGTATCTTATCATGGGCAACGGCACAGACGCTTTTGCCATCCCCGCCCAGCAGGAAAGCCCCATCAAGGCCGCTGAAATGACGACCGAGCAGAACTACAACATGATCGACGGTGTTCTGAACAATGCCCCGACCATGAGTGAACTGGAAGCCAAGGCCAAAGCCGGGGAACAGATTTCCTTGTTCGACGTGGCCGAGGCATGGCAGCGCCAGCTAAATGACACCACTATCCGCGTCGCTGACCGTATCAAGTGCATCCAGCCCCTTTCCGGGGAGAAGCCCAGCGCCTTGCAGATCGCCGCCCGCAGGGAGAAGCAAAAGCCCTCTATCCGGGCGCAGCTTCAAACGGCCAGGGCGGAACAGGGCCAGAAGCCACCGGCGCGGGAAAAATCGCAGGAATTGGAGGTGTAAGGGATGCAGAAGTTTGAAAATGTGAACGTTCTGGCCGCGCTGGGCGAGATCATGCGGCAGAACACCGCCTTTTATCGGAATGACTTTGACATTGACAAAGAGATCATAAAACGGGCCGCCGCCAGCGAACAGGCCGTGGACAAGGCCCTGCTTTGGATGTCCCGCCCCTCCGGGACGTACTGTTTCCGGGAACGTGACGTTTTCCTGGAAGATACCCGCCAGCATAACACATGGAGGTTTTACGGGGAGCAGACCCGCGACAAAATACTGGCCTATGCCGTGGAGCTGACCGGCACCCAGGACGGCACCATCCGGGGCAATCTCTATGAGCTGGACTATCAGCAGCACTTCCGGCACGTCATTGAAGCTACCTTGCCGGTGAGCGTGAACCGGCTTTTCTATGAGCATGGGAGCCGGGACATCCCGGCTGGACAGAGTTTTGACGGAAGCCCTGACCGTGTGCTGGGCGACTTCCTCCGCTATGAGTTCCAGCCCCGCGACCCGGCTGTGCTGCAGGAGGCTTTACAGCAGGAGCAGCACAGCCGGAAGCAGGCCGTTCCCAGCGACTTTGCGGCCCATATCACCGCTTTGCACGACAGCCGGATTGAAACCGAGGCCCGGCGCATCGTGGACAGCATGAAAAGCCTGTCCGCGCCCAACAGCCCCAACAAGACGCATTTCATGGTGGAGATCTCTCCGTACTTTGCGGCGATTGCTTCCACCAAAGACAATGACCGCCTCTTTGCCATGCTGCCCTATAAGTCCCTGTGCTTCACCGGGATAAAAGACAGACACGGGGTATATGCCATGATTAACAGGGACGAGGGCCGGGACGTGAGTATTCGCAGGCCCCGGCCCTCTATCCGCAAGCAGCTATCCGACACCAAACAGGCCGCCAGCCCGAAAAAGGCGGCGGTCAGAACCAGGAAAAATGAATTGGAGGTATGACAAATGCACTTTACCGTGGAGGAAGAAAACCTGATCTGTATGTATCACAACGCCGACCGGCGCAGGACGATGGGCAAGATCACCGCCGCCCTGCCGGATATGGACGGGGATATGCGGGCGCTGGCCCAGCAGACCCTTTCCAAGCTGGAACGCATGACGGATGCCGACTATGACGGCCAGAAGTTCCATTTCACTGACGAATAAGTAAAGCAGACGCCGGGCGCGGCGGCCATGTGGCCGCTTGCGTCCGGCGTCTTTTCTTTTTGTCTGTTTCTACGCATTTAGAACCCGCTATTGTCGGGGGTAGGATAAAAGTATTCACCTGACCCGGCAAACGTGCGGGAGAAGCCTTGAAACAGGCCGCTTTCAGCCCTGAAATGCGTAGATTGTCAGCCTATTTCACATCAAAATCCACTTATAGGGAGTTCGATTTTTACGCTCAATCCATGCGGTACAGTAGATGAAAAATATATTTTCCCACCATGCGCTTTTACAATCTGCCGCACAATTTTAAGCCCCAAGCCATGATCTGTGCTGTTGCTTTCTTCCTGTGTACTGGATATAGGCGTACCATTATTCAGCATAGTTAAACGAGTATCATCTATCCCACAGCCCGTATCACGAATGTCAAAAAGGCAAGTGTCAACATTTAGCCCAACACAAATTGTAATTTTACATCCGTTGGGATTGTGTACCATGCTATTGCCTATCAGATTACTTAACATTCGATAAAGCAAAGAATTATCACCGTTTAGAAGAATGAGCTTGCCGGGACTGTCCTCTGCTATCTCAATTTCATATTGTTCTGGCAGCTCATTCAAAAATTCACTTGCAACCTGCCGGGCTAATTCTACGGCATTGATTGTCTTTTTCTTTAAGGGGTACATGGAATATTCCAGTTTAGTAGTTAAATTCAGGTCTGCAATAAGCGTCCGCAGTTTTTCACTCTTTTGCCGTATTGCTGTTGCCTGTTTTCGCGTGGAAAGTGGCAAATCAGAATTATCCTCAATTTCACAGGCATAGCCAAAAATAATAGAAAGCGGTGTGCGAACATCATGGGAAATTCCCCGTATCCATTCAGCACGAGTGTTGTCCTTTTTTATCAGATATTCGCCAGCACGATTTAACCCGGCATTGATTTCTGCCAATTCGCCCTTTTCTTCCAAATGGAACGCTTTCCCCTGCGAAAGCGTTTGAATACCGTTTAAGATAGGTTCCATTGATTTTTCTACCCGATGTGCATTGCGTACAAACAAGTAAACCATCAATAGAATATTGATGATAAATGCAACGCCGATTCCGATACAAAGAGGCCAAATATAAGCCGTGTTTGTTGAAATATAGTGATTAAAAACACTTCCGGGAATAAACCCGATCACCAATAATCCGTCAGGCCGTTTCCAGATGTTCACAGGGTAATCGTCCAGATACCAACGGCTGAACATTGCTATGTCTGTTGCGGTATATTCTCGCGGCAATTTTTCCGGCAGGCCATCTTCCCATATAACGGTGCCATCGTCATTCAAAATCATAGCCCAGGCATCGGCATGGTGCAATATATCAAGTGCTTGCGTGTCCGCAGTTAATTTCCCATCCTCAACAATAATATGGTTAGAAAAATCCTCGATTGGGAAATTGGAATCTGCTACACCATTCAGATACGCAATAATAAAGAACATCCCCACCAATAGCACATTAACGGCAAAAAAGAGGGCTATGATTCCGATGGTAGAAAATATATAGCGGCGAAAAAACCGTTCTACTGTATTCATCATTTCGCCCCCTTGATATTAAGCCGATAGCCCACACCTTTAATTGTTACAAGCGAAACCGGCTTGGAGGGATTTTCTTCAATCTTTTCCCGCAAATGGCGGATATGTGTTGATAGTGTGCTTTCATATCCCTGCCAAAATTCACCGCATACTGCTCCACACAAGGCACCTGTTGTTACAATGCGTCCAGCGTTTTCAGCAAGTTTTTCTAATAGCGTTAATTCCTTTCCTGTAAGCGGGAATTGATTTTCGCTGCGCTGGACTTCGGCCTTTTCAAGATCAATCACAGCAGCTTCTAAATATATTTTTCGCTCTTTCTGTGGATATGCCCGATTCAAAATCACCTGTACGCGCAGCAACAGTTCTTTGGGATGAAACGGTTTTATCAAATAATCATCCGCTCCACTTTCAAACCCTGTTACTCGATCTTCGGCTTCCCCACGGGCCGTCAATAAGAGAACGGGAATATTACTGGTTTCCCGGATTTCCTTTAATACGGATAACCCATCCATCCCCGGCATCATTATATCTAAAATTATCAGATCAGGGTGCCGTTCTTCCCATACCTTGATAGCTTCCTTTCCAGAAGCAGCAGTTAGAATATTAGTAAAACCGGCACGCTCAAAAATAGATTGCACCATTTCCAATAAGTCAACTTCATCGTCCACCACAAGAATTGTCTTGTCATTCATGTTGTGCTACCTCCTGTGTTCTATGCACCTATTATACCGCAAGATGATGTGATTGGCTATTTCGCGGCGAAAATCTCAGAGAAAAATCAGAGTTGCCTCAGAGTTATTTCAAAGTTGATATGCTATGCTGAATGTGAAAACAAAAGGAGGCATACAGACATGAGCGAATATATCATTGAAACTCACAATTTGACAAAACGATACGGAAACCAGGTGAGCGTTTCCAATTTGAATATTCATGTAAAGCAAGGCAGGATTTATGGCCTGCTGGGCCGCAACGGTGCGGGCAAGACCACCACCATGAGAATGTTGTTGGGATTAACGGCCCCTACTTCCGGCGAAGTTAAAATTTTCGGACGCCCTATGCAGGGTAACGAAAACAAAATCCTGCCGCGTATCGGCTGCCTGATTGAATCGCCTGGTTTCTATCCGAACCTGACCGCAACGGAAAACCTGAAAATCTTTGCGGAACTGCGGGGAATTAACAAGCCGAGTTATATCAAAGGAGCTTTGGAGCTTGTCAATTTGCCGTACCGGGATAAAAAGCTCTTTTCGGAATACTCCCTTGGCATGAAACAGCGGCTTGCAATCGCGCTGGCTGTCATGCACGAACCGGAGGTACTCATACTGGACGAGCCGATCAACGGCCTTGAACCCATCGACATTGCGGAAGTCCGTTCATTTATCCGGGAACTGTGTGATGCCAGAGGCAAGACCATTCTGATTTCCAGCCATATCCTTTCAGAAATTTCTTTGCTGGCAGACGACATTGGAATTATTGACCGCGGCGTTTTGCTGGAAGAAGAAAGCCTGAAAGAATTGGAGGAAAAGAACGCAAAGTTTGTCCATTTCATCGTTTCGGATGCAAAAAAGGCCGCGCAGCTTATCGGCAATCTGTTCCAAACAAGAAATATGCAGATTGCAGACAAGTACAACCTGTATCTGTATGATACATCTTTGCCGGTAGCAAAGATTAACCGCACTCTCATGGAGAATGGCATTGATATTAAGGAAGCGCATCTTTGTGAGGACACGTTGGAGGATTACTTCAAGAAGATTACAGGGGGTGAGGGGATTGCTTAAACTGATTAAATGCGAATTTTGGAAGCTAAAGCGCAAGCATTTTGTGTCCTTTGTGGTGTTCGCAGCTCTGCTTTTCCCTATTCCCTTTACGGCATTGGTATTAGCCGGGAGTGTCGGAAATTTTACTGGCTTTGATGCTGTTTTTGGACTGCTTGTAACGCTGGGTGAGCCGGTCATGCTGCCTATCGTTTTAGGAATTGTGGCGGCCATGCTGTTTTTTATGGAGCGTGACAACGACACCTTAAAAAATCTGCACACAATTCCTATTTCCCCAACGAAAATTGCAAGTGCTAAAATAGCCGTCCTTTTCATTTTAGGCTTGATTTATTCGCTGGCAACGCTGTTATCCTCTATGGTTGGGGGATTGATGGCCGGGAGCGAATTAGTAAACATTGGTGAAAAGATTTGGATTTCTATTATTACCAGCCTGTTATACACAGCCAGCACATTGCCAGTTGTCATTATAATTGTTGGTCTTAACCGCTCTTATATTTTTTCAATTATACTGACATTCTTTTACACCATGTTTGATTATATGCTGGCGTATGGAGGACAATTTGCATCGGAAGAACCGGCCATGAAGCTGATTTCCAACATATTTCCTGCGCCCACTATCTACCGCTGGCAGGCAGCGCAATTTGTTTCGCCGGATTCCCCGGCATATTCAGTCATAGAACCGTATTTCCTGCCGCTATGGATTGTTGCACTGACAGTCTTTGTCATTGGTGCAATCTCTTATCTGGCAATCGTAAAAATTTACAGTAGGCATGAAAGTTGAGGTGAGAACAATGTTAAAAATTGCAAAGACAGAATTTCACAAATTGAAGCGGTATTCTGTTGTCTGGATTGGTGTTGCCACAATGCTGACGGTTGTTCTTCTTACCCGCTTTATGGCTACTGCATCGGATGGGGCTGTCCATACCCTCGAATACTTTTCAAACAGTGTGATCTGGAATAACTTTAGTCTGATCTTTCCGGCGACCATTACCCTGATTGCAGGTTATATCATCGAAAGAGAACGTGTAGACGACACGTTGAAAAACATTTTGACGATTCCGATACCGTTTCGGAGATTGTTGGCTGGCAAGTTGATTGCCGTTGGCGGGTTGGCAATCATTCTGGCCGTCATAGAATTTGTTTTTACCATGATTGTATTTTTTATAAGCCGCTTTCCGGGCTTCTCTTTTGCAGGCATGATGCTGGCCCTTATTAGGATGATCGGAATGAACCTCTTTGTGTATGTGGCTGTTCTCCCGATTATCATATTCACCGGGCAACGAGCCGGTAGCTTTATGGCAGGGGTTGGATTTTCTTTCTTCTATGGATTTGTAGGGACATTTGCATCTGGTCACGGCCTTGGCAATATTTATCCCATTACTGCGGGATTAGGGCTTATCAATTACCAAAATGGTGAAACGGCTACCTACAATATATTTTTAAGCGCCGGAATACTGCTGCTTATGTTCGCTATAAGCAATGCTATGGTCTTATTTGCCGAAAATAAAACGCCCACAGTAAAAGCAAATACAAAGGTCAAAAAATCCGCTAAAAATAAGCGGTAAAATTAAGGAGGTCTAATATGAAATCGAAAAAATTGTGGCTTGGTATTGGCGCAGCAGTCTTGATCGTGCTGTGCATGGGTGTGGCTTTCTTGGCTACGCAGGGAAAAACCGACTACTATACGCAAATCGACAATCGCTGGGTTACAGAAATCGCCCCGCATGGTGCCATGAACTACGAATACAATCTGGATGCCTACGATGAAACCGGAAAAGAACGGGATATTACATTTGAAACCAGTAAAGTCCTTACGGATGGTGCGTATATTTGCCTGAAAGTGGCACCGGTTCGTGGTGTAGTAACCTGGGCAGAAGTACAGTATGATGAACTTCCGCCCGCAGTACAGGAAGTGTATTCCGATTAGTCCGCAGCTTGCTCATACCGAAGAAATAAGGTGATCTTTATGAAAAAGTTGTTGAAGCGCATTGTCATTCTATTGCTTGTTATTGTTTTTGTCTGTTTCGCGGTATTAACTGGACATGGGTATTTAATGTACCGGGATGCGCTTCAACAACAGGGCCTTTCAGATCGGGCTGTGGAAATTCAGTCAAATCCGAACTATACGCCCATTTCTGACTTGCCGGAAATGTATCTGGATGCGGTTGTAGCTGTTGAAGATCACCGTTTTACGCAGCATTTTGGAATTGACCTAATTTCTATCGGGCGGGCTACATGGAACAATCTCACTTCATGGAGTTTACAGGAGGGCGGCAGCACTATCACCCAGCAGCTTGCCAAAAACCTCTACTTCACACAAGAAAAGAGCTTTATCCGAAAGATAGCTGAAATGTTCATGGCATTTAATTTGGAACGCACATATGAAAAAGACGGGATTTTGGAACTGTATGTAAATTCCATCTACTTTGGAAACGGATATTATTGTGTGAGAAGTGCAAGCCTTGGTTACTTTGGAAAAAAGCCAATTTCCATGGGTGATTATGAATGTACCCTTTTAGCCGGTATTCCTAATGCGCCATCTGTATACTCCCTTGCGGCCAATCCAGAACTGGCCCAACAACGACAGCAATTTGTGATTCGACAGATGGTTAGATATGGATATATCAGCGAAACCGAGGGAGAAACCATAATAGATCAACAACCATAAAAGCTATGAGGGGATAAAATTGAAAAGAATACTTGTTGTAGATGATAATGTGGAGTTTTTACGGCTCTTGTCATCTGTTTTGCAGAAGCAATTCCAGACGTATGAGGCTACGGGTGTAGCTGACGCGCTGAAAGTGCTTGAAACTGTTACCGTTGATGCGATCTGTTCAGACTTGAATATGAGGGATGGTACGGGGCTGGAACTTCTTCAAAAGTTACGGCTGGAAGATTCACACATTCCGTTCCTACTTATGTCTGGTGATGATGATATTTTCATAAGAAACGAAACGCAAAGCTATGGCGCTGTGTTCTGCTGTAAAACTGACTTTGATCTGATTGCCCAAATTAAGGCAATGGCAAATTAGCTTAATATTTTGCAGCAGAAAGCCATTATAAAGGAGTTGAAGATGAACAATTTCATAATTGAAACAAGTGATCTATGCAAATGCTATGGGAGTAACATGGTGGTAAGTCATGTAAATATCCATGTTCAAAAAGGAAGTATTTACGGGTTATTGGGCCGAAATGGTGCAGGTAAAACTTCTATAATGAAAATGATGTTAGGGTTGACCCCCATCACGGATGGAAACATTACAGTGTTTGGAACGCCGTTTCATACAAATAAGGCAAAAATTTTGCGACAAATTGGAGTAATGATTGAAGCACCAGGATTCTACCCCAATTTGACAGCGACAGAAAATTTACAAATTCTTTCAAGTTTGCGTGGCGTGATAAACAAAAACGCCATTCGGGAAAGTTTAGAATTAGTCGGTTTACCTTATAAGGATAAGAAACTATTTTCTGAATATTCGCTTGGAATGAAACAGCGATTAGGAATTGCAGCATCCATAGTACATGATCCGGAGTTACTAATACTGGACGAACCAACAAACGGGCTTGACCCCATTGGCATTGCAGAAATGCGGTCATTCATTCGGGAACTATGCGTTGGCAGAGGTAAAACGGTGCTGATTTCCAGTCATATTTTATCCGAAATAGCTGTACTGGCTGATGATGTAGGCATTATAGATCACGGCATACTGTTGGAAGAAGCCAGTCTGGAAGAATTGGAAAAAAAGAATACAAAGTATGTCCATTTTACCGTGTCAGATGTAAGAAAGGCTGCTCAAATCATTGATGATACATTTCCGTCGAACAATATGCGGATTGTAGATGATAACACTCTTTTTCTATATGATGTTGCCTTGCCGATAGCGAAAATCAACCGTGTTCTTGTTGAGTCCGGTATTGATGTGAGCGAAGCTCACCTCTGTGAAAACACATTGGAGGATTACTTCAAAAAGATTACAGGGGGTGAGGGGATTGCTTAAAGTCTATCTAAATGAACTACGGAAAATAAAACGACAAAAAACAATCCGAATGATTATGCTTGTTGGTGTACTTATGCCTACGTTTTCTTTCCTGCTTTGTCTGCATAATGGGTATCGTTTTCGCAACCTTGTAGGCATGAATATATTGTTAGGCAACTTCCTTGTTGCCCCATTTTTGTTTTCACTTATTTTAGTAATGCTTTTTTCAATGGAGGAACAAAACGATACCCTAAAAACTATACTTGTGACTGCCGTACCAAAATCAGAAATTCTATGGTCAAAAATCGGGGTGGCATTTACCTTTGTGTTAGTATTTTCGGCTATAAACTGCCTCTATACATTTGTAGGCGGCATCTTTTTGAAAATGTCTTTTTCCTTTCTCTTAAAGGCATTAGAGGCACTTTTTATTACTGCAATAGCTGCTATTTGTGGGACAGCGCCGGTATTGTTAATCATTATCGCATTTCACAAAAAACATCTTATTGCATTGATTTTGGCGAATTGTTTTGTGCTTATAGATTTCCTTTTTGTTTGGCAGTTGACAATGCTTAATTGTCTAAATTTATATCTGCCTATTTGTATTGCATACCGTATTACCTATCCATTGTCGATTGTTGAATATACCCCGAACTTACAATACGGCCTGGATGCTTTATATTATCCGCTATTTTCTGGTACGCTTTTTCTGATTGTTGTATTATGTGTTTCAATGTTTGGCGGCATTTTAATTTACAATGGTCAGGAGGTATAGAAAATGAAGAAACTTTATCTGGCGGAAATTTGCAAAATTAAAAGAATGAAGATGACATATGTTGCATACATTGGCATTTTATTTAGCATGATCGTTTCATCGGTTCAGTTACTTGGACGGACACAAGATTTAACCTTTGAACAGTTAGCGAATATGTCTATATACAATAACGTGTTGCTGGTTTTGCCTTTTTGTTTATCTCTTATTGGTGGATATATCATTGATCGCGAATATGCTCAAAACACGCAAAAAAATTTATTGACTATACCTGTATGTTGGAGCCATGTTATCCTTGCAAAAGTTTTAGTTATGGTTACTCTTTCAATATGGATAGGGTTATTTTCAAGTATCGCTTTAGTATTGGCTGGCTTGATTTTGAATTGCTTGGAAATGGATGCTATGGTTATTTGCAAAGCTATCATTTCAAACATTGTTTCATCAATTTGTGTTTTTGTCGGAACTCTCCCGATTATTTTATGGTTTTCTAAATCAAGAGGAAAATATTTGTGGGGAGCTACTATATCATTGTTACTCGGAGTATCGGGGATTTTTGTAGCTAATGGAATGGCCGTAAATTGGCACCCTATAACATACTGTCTTTCATTTATACAATGTGATACAGTGAATACTACCATATTGAAAATACCATTTTCCATCTTTGCGACTGCCCTTTACTTGCTTTTTTCTTTGATGATATATACAGCAATATACAGAAAGCAAGAATATCTTGTTGTCTAAAAAGATGCTTATTTTCATATTCATTATGATCTGCCCAGCGGCAGAAAAGAAAAAAACCGCTGCTGGGCAGACCCATTTCCACGCTCATTTTATCTTTCACTGGTGGCGGTTTTGAGAAATCAAGGCCGCCGCTTTCTTTCTGTCCATTTCCACCAGTTAAAGGCATGACGGCCCACAGGAGGACACCGCCATGCTGTTTTGCTATCACTATGATCTAATCCACTTCTACCGCTTAAAAAAAGCCTTGCCCCGCCGCAGGGATATTCCGGCCATGAGTATGAACTATACCATGTAAACAAACAACAAAACACTTCAAATCGCCGCCCGGTAGGTTTACGACCTGCCGGGCGATTTTTGTCGGTTTTCGCGGATTGCCATTTCCGGCACAAATTCAAGTGGAAAAGGAGGCGGTCAACAGACCGGGGCCAGCATAGGCCCCGGACAACTGATAGGAACATCTTATTCACTCCCCACGGAAAGGGGGTGAGAAGATGAAAGTTACCCCTGACGATTACGGGAGGCGCTGCCAGTTTGACCATTTTTGCAAGCTGGTGTTGTACCATGAAGCCGTTGACTACTTCCAGGAAAGAAAGCGCCAGCGCAGCCGGGAAACGTCCCTTGAAACGCTGCCGCTTTCCGAACTGGACACGCTCTGTACGACAGATCAGTACCCCAGCGACAGTTTTCTATTTCCGGCCTATGGCTGTGAGCTTCAGATCAGCGACGGGCTTTTGGCCGCTGCCTTTGCCAGCCTGCCCCAGCCGGGACAAAGTATCTTGATACTGCATTGTGTCCTGGAGCTGACGGACGGCGAGATCGGCGCGGTGGTGGGAATGTCCCGCAGCGCCGTCCAGCGGCACAGGACTAAAGCGCTGGAAACCATGAGAACAAAACTGACGGGAGGTATTGCAAAATGAAGCAGGTCAGATACAGGGAGCCTTTGCCCCTTGCGGTGATCGAGGCGGCCCGCGCCGGTGACGCCGGGGCTGTGGAACAGGTCTTGCGGTATTATAACGGCTACATAAACAAGCTCTGTACCCGGACGCTCTACGACGATTGCGGCCAGCCCCATGTATGTGTAGACGAGTACATGAAGCACCGCCTTGAAAATAAGCTGATTTATGCGATTGTCTGCAACAGCAGATAGCAACAACGCCGGGCGCGGCGGCCATGTGGCCGCTTGCGTCCGGCGTCTTTTTCCATTTGTTATTCCTGTTCCATCTGGAAGCTCGGCAATGCTTCCAGCAGCTTCATAGAAATATGCTGCCGCATATCCTGGTCAATGACCTTTTTCACGCTGCCGTCCGGCTGCTTGATCTTTACCATGGAAAGCTCGTCTATGTAGTCCGCATAGTGGGCCAGCACCTTTTCCGTGGCCCACTTCTCACCAGCAGTTGCCGCCCTGATCGTTTCATAGTCCAGCAGATTTTCTTGTCCGTTCATTCTGATACCTCCGTCAGACTGATTTTCTCTATGATACCATATCCGGGAGCAGCAGGCCAGAGGGAACCGGCGCTTTTCTTTGGCAATTTCTACGCATTTAGAACCGCACTTCGGCGGGGTTATGATAAAACAATCAGTCATCCCGCCGACCATGCAGGAAAATCCCTGAAGTTGCGGGATTTTTAAGGCCCTAAATGCGTAGATTGCCAGTATCTTTTCCGCTGGCGCTCGGCTTCCTTGCGGCGGCGCATCCGTTTGGCACAGGCCCCGCAGTATTTGGCCCGGTTGGACTTCGGCGTAAACGCGGCCCCGCACTCACAGCAGCGTTTCACTTCGTCCCGGTCTTTGGTGATCTCGGCGTACAGGGCCGCGTCCAGCGGGAGGACGGCGGCCCGGAACCACCGGCACAGCAGCGAATAGGAAATGCTCTGCACACAAACACATTCTTCCCCGTCGTCCAGCAGGAGGCAGTTGCCGTCACAGTAATTACAGCACTCGTGCGTCAGCCTGCGGGCCTTGCGGTATTGGCGGTAATTCATTCTCGGTATGTTCATCGTTCTTGCGTCCACTCCTTTCCCGGCGTCACCCGCAAAATGCCGTCCACATTCTGCTTGATGATGCCGTATTCCTGCATCTGCTTTTTCGCTTCGCCGTACTGTTCATACAGCCGTTCCTTTTCCTCGGCCAGCCGTTTGTACTCGGCTTTTAAGGCGTACAGATCGGGGAGCTTCGTCACGCCCTGTTCCTTTAGGGCCTTTGCCGCAGCTTCATACAAGATCAACGTGCTTTCATGCTCACGCCGGAACTTCGCTTTGTCCTTTGCCTTTCGGTATTCCAGGGCCACGGGCCGGAGCTGCTTGTAGGTGGAAATATTCTTTATCAGCACCGCCATATCTGCAAGCCGATGTTCCACGGCTTTTAAGGCAGCGGCGGCCTCGTCGCTGGCGGCGGTGATCTCGGCCACCTTGCTTTCCAAATCCGGGTAGGTGTCTATCCCGTGTTCCGTCAGGAAATTCAAAGTCTTTGCGGCCTGCTTCAAGTTGTGGAGCTTCGCCCACTTCTCATAGCCCGCCGATTGCTGAACCTTGATGTTGTTTTCCAGATCAATCCGCAGGGAAATTCCCTTGCGCTCTTTGGGCGCTCTTGTGATAACGCGGCCCTTGATACGTTCTTTGATTGCTTCCTCGGTGTAGGCTTCCCCCAGTGTTTTGCAGCGGGTAAAGCGTTCCTGTCCGGGGGCGCGGAACGAAATAAATTTGCCGGGCTTGATTTCATACCCCTGGGCCTGCATGAGCAGCAGAAAATCGTCAAAGTCTTTGGCCTGGGGAATGGCCGTATCAATGGCGGCTTTCAGCTTCGCTTTCCAGCTCGTCCCTTTCCGCTGGGCGTCCCACTCGGCGTAGCTCTTGCCCTTGCTCTGGCCGGGCTTCACCACGGACAATCCGTTTTCCTTACAAAGCCTGTCGCTGGTGCGCCGGATATAAGCATAACTCTGTTTGTTGGAAACGTACTTGCGCTGATTGACCATATCCACGGCACAAAAAATGATGTGATTATGGACGTGGCCCTTGTCTATGTGGGTTGTCAGCACATAGGGGTATTTCCCTTGCAGCACTTCATCGGCAAGCTGCTTCCCGATCTCATGGGCCTGTTCCGGCGTGGCCTCGCCGGGGGCAAAAGACTGTATCAGGTGATGGGCCAGATTGTTGCCCTTTTGGATGGCCTGGGCCAGCAACATTTCAAATTCTATGTCCGCTGTTTCATAGGAGCAGCCAAAAGAGGACACCAGCATTTTGTCCTCGGTCTTGTCCGGGTTCTCGATGTAGTCCAGCGCCTTTTTCAGCGTTGACTTGATAGGATGTATCTTTGTAACTGCCATATCTTCGCCAGCGCCCCTTTGATGTCCTCAATGTCCTGCGCGTACACAGTCCCGGTACTGTTGATACGCCGGGCAATCTGATTGACATTGACGCCGATCTTTTGCAGCTCCGCGGTCTGCGCCCGGATGTCGCTGGTGTCCATGTGGACGATATACCCGTCAATGAGCATTTTCCGGGCATAGGCGGAAAAGTTCTTCGTGTGGAGCTGGGCCATTTTCTGCTGGATCAAGGCCCGTTCTTCCGGCGTCACAGGGACGCGCAGCACAATGTTTCGTGTTCGGTTTGCCATTCATTCACCGTCCTTTCTGAACAGGGGTTTGGGGCTTTCCCCAACAAGCAACCGGCCACGGCCCGCAGGGACAGGGGCGGGCCGGTTTTCGGAAGTGTGGCTACACTTCCTATGCTTGCTACGTTTCTTCTTCTCCGCTACTAAAACGCTCCCAACACGTCCAACTGCCCGCAAAATGCGGGATTTCTCTGAAAAAAGGGCAAAAAAATAAGAGAGCCTTGCGGCCCTCTGGCAAAACGGAAAACGGAGGATGCTTTCACACATCCCCCGTTTCTTTCGCTGATTGTTCAATTTTCAGCGCCCCGTCGATTGCGCCCTCAATGACTGGCAAATAGTGTTCCGGGCAAAGTTTCAGCTTGTGGCTGACCCGCTGCCGCTGTTCGCTGTCCCCGCGTATGATTTCCGGGTTGAAATACTGCTCCACGGGAAGCCCGCAGACTTTGATAAGCTGGATCACAACCGGGAGGCTGGGGATCGTGCCTTTATTTTCAATATTGGCAAGATAGCGCCATTCAATTCCCACTATTTCGGCCAGCACCTTGCGCGTCAGGTGCTTTGCTTTCCGCGCAGCTTTCACATCTGCGCCGAAAGTTTCAAAGCCGGGGCAATCTTCAACTTTCGCCATATAACATCACCCATCTACATTGTATAGTTCATAGTATCCCGATGGAATGTTGCTATATGCAGGTAGATTAAACTTTATAATTCATATAATTGAATGAATAACATTCATTGACATTTCAGAAAATGGTGCTATACTGATAGATGGAAAGGAGGTCAATGCCATGAATACTGCAAAAGAAAACTCAAAGGCAGCCTTTAACCAACAAGCTGCCACCTATGACAAAGATATTAAGGGCCAGCACGCCCGATCCCTTTATCCTGTCCTGTTGGAAAAGCTGTCGCATATTCCATTCCAATCTGCCCTTGATTTAGGATGCGGAACTGGCGAGATGTTGAAACTTATTTTGCAAGAAGATGTTGGCAAAGAATTATACGGAATTGACTTATCAGAAAAAATGCTTCATGTTGCAAAGTCGAAGCTACCGGAGCAAGTGAAACTGTTGTTGGGAGATAGTGAGGCACTCCCTTTCCCGGACAATACCTTTGATGTCGTGTATTGCAATGATTCGTTTCATCATTATCCAGCTCCGATGAATGTCCTAAGAGAAGTACACCGGGTATTGAAACCCGGCGGCACGTTCCTAATGGGCGATTGTTGGCAGCCACTTGTAGGACGCATCATTATGAATTTCTATATGCGCCACAGCAAAGAGGGGGATGTCAAGATTTACTCCGAAGCAGAAATTGTTTCTATGCTTTCAAAATATTTTCGCAATGTATCGTGGGAGCAGATTGGAAATACTGCGTGTATTGCTATGGGCGAAAAATGATTGATATTCACTCATTGATTTTTTCGTGTGGGGGTGATATGATAAAAGAAAGGAGGCTCAAAACTATGCGAATTACAAAAGAGCCGGAAGTACGCAAGCAGGAAATTTTAGACACTGCCCTCAAATTGTTTGGGGAAAACGGTTATGAAAAAACCTCAATTACAGATATAGCAAAAGCCATCGGTGTGGCACAAGGTTTGTGCTATCGCTATTTTCCGTCCAAAGAGGCTTTATTTGACAGCGCGATTGAACAATATGCCGATGTACTGGTAGAGCAATTTGCAGATGCCGAAACAGACGACCGCAAAACCTTACGTCAGATTATTGAAGAAATGCCTGCCACTATGGAAAAACAGGACACAAAATATTATTCTGTTTTTCACGGAACGGAGAACAGAAAATTTCACGATCAGCTTGCCCTCAAGGTATGTGAGAAGTTGGTGCCACTTGTAGAAAAACTGCTGCAACGTGCCAAACAAAAAGGTGAAATCCATTTCGATGATTTGCAGGCCGCCGCGACATTTTGCGTATATGGGCAGCTTGGTATTCTACTGGCAGACGATCTTACACAAGAAGATAAATCCAAACGGATTCGTGAATTTCTCATATTTGCACTTCACCTTTGAGATGATCCCCCGTTTTGGGACGGGGGATTTTCAAAAAGCAGGAAATGAATAGCTTTCATTCAACTAAGCGTGCCGCAAACAGCGGTGCTTATTTTGGGCTTCAATATGAATGTTGTTCATTCATTATCTATGGAAAGGATAGACTATTTATGCCAACGAAAATTGATTTTATAGGTGGTAACACAAAGCGTTGCCTTATGGCAATGGCGCTGCCGATGATTGCCGCCATGTTCCTTAATATGATGTATAACCTTGTAGACAGTCTGTGGATCGGAAATCTGCTCGGTGAAACGGCCTATGCCGCTTTAACAAATTCTACCCCTATCATTTTAATTTTGACTTCTGTTGCAATGGGAGCAACAAACGGTGTGTCTATTTTGATCTCCCAAGCCATTGGTGCAAAGGATAAGAAAAAGGCCGAAAGTTTGATAGCCACATCGTTCTGCGTAGCAGTGACATTTTCCCTACTTGTCACCATTTTGCTTGAAATTTTTCTTCCGGGAATTTTGAAAGCCTTGAACACTCCTGCCGAAACTTATGATATGGCATACAGCTATTTGGCAATTTATATCCTTGGCTATCTGGCAGTTTACCTCTACTTGTATTTCACTGCGGTTTTGCGTAGCTTTGGTAATTCCATGTTTCAGGCTGTTGCAATGCTGGTATCAACCATTTTGAACGCCGTCTTTGATCCTGTTTTTATTCATTTCATCGGGTTTCATGGTGCCGCGATTGCGACATTGCTTTCACAGATGATTTGCCTGCTGTTTATGCTGACCTATCTGAAAAAGAAAAAGTTATTTACATTCAAAATCTCTGCTTTTAATTGCAGTGATGTCCTGCTGCTGATTCAAAAAGCAATTCCCTCTGTAATTCAGCAAAGTATTCCAGCAATCAGCACAACTTCCCTTACGGCACTCGTTAGTACATATAGTGTAACGGCAATAGCGGCTTATGGGGTAACGGGAAAACTGGAAACTATCCTGTTCTATCCGGCTATGGCTCTGAACATGGTTTTAACTACAATCATCGGCCAATGCGCTGGTGGAGCGCGATATGATCGAGCAAAAGACTATTTGAAATGCGCTTTGGGATATGGGTGTGGCCTGCTTGTGATCCTCTCTGTTCTGGTGGTTGGATTTTCCAAACAGCTTTCCGGCCTGTTCGTCAGGAGCAGCGATGTCGCGGTCATTGTCGGTACATATTTCCTGATTGTCAGCATCGGGTATGTTCTCAACACAGTCACAAACTGTTATTTGGGTGCGCTTAACGGCATGGGAAAACCATCAATAAGTATGTTCTTGATGATTTTCTATTATATCGTGGTTCGGATGCCTTTGGCCTATTTGCTATCTTATTTGGGATTTGGTCTAAACGGGATTTGGGTTGCGGTACTGGTTAGTCATATAGTAGCCAGTCTTGCAGCTACTATGACGGGGACAGTTCTTATAAGGAAGAAAGGAAACATTAAAGCGTAACGACTTCTTTCGGACATAATATGTTGAAATAGCTGCCGGACGACGGCAAAGAAAAAAAGCCGTCGCCCAGCAGCCCTTTTGACGCGCCCATACGACCAACGGCGGCTTTGAGTAATCAAGGCCGCCGCTTCTCTTTGCCCGGCGCAGGATCGGCGGCCCACGGAGGGAGCCGCCATGCTGATATGTCCTGTTTTTCAAAGGCATAGCTTGTTAAAAAAAGCCTATACCCAACAGGGGGCAGCTCCGGCCAACAGTATGAACTATACAATGTAAATAAACTTCATATTGCTTTCATTTTCGCTCGGTGGGTCTACGACCTGTCGGGCGAATTTTGTCATTTCTGCGGTTTCAAATTTGCTCTGGAAGTTTTTCAAAAAAAAGTCCAAAAAGGAGGCGTTCAGCGGGCAGCAAAGGGTGTCGCAGGATTAGTAGTAGCGGAAAGGGAGAGAAACACCCAATCCCCCAACAGAAAGGGGGTGAAAATGATGGAAGCTATCCCCCGCGACTATGGACAAGGCCAGTTTGATGCCTTTTGCAAAAAAGTGTTGAAGAATGAGGCACGGGCTTATCTGCGGAATATGAAGCGTCAAAGAGATCGTGAAACGATGTTCAGCGACTTGCCGCAGCATGAGTTTGACAAGCTCTGCACCGTAGACCGCTATCCCAGCGACAGCTTTGTGTTTAGCTCTCATGGGTACGATTTACATATCGACAACGAGCTTGTGGCCGACGCTTTTGCCGACCTGCCGCAACAGGAACAAAGCATTTTGATCCTGTACTGCGTACTGGATATGGCAGATGGCGAGATCGCCAGCCTCACAGGGATGTCCCGCAGCGCCGTCCAGCGCCACAGGACAAAGACACTGAAAGAGTTGCGTGTAAAATTGATGGCGCTCATGCCGGAAGGAGGTTGACGCGGATGAAAGAACCTGCCTACAAAGGCAAAGAGCCTTTGCCCCTTTCAGTGTATGTGTCCGCCCGTGCAGGCGATCCCCAAGCCGTAGAACGGTTGCTTCGGTACTATGACAATTACATGAATTGTCTGTGTACCCGGACGCTCTATGACGAGGACGGCTATCCTCATTTGTGCGTGGACGAGTACATGAAACGGTGCTTAGAAATCAGGTTGATCCAAGCTATCGTTAAAGTTTAACGATAATCGCCCGGCTGGATGCAGCGGCTTACCCTTTCCCCGCCAGCAAAAGGTCTGTGGCGTCACAGTTCTTTGAAAAATATGCCCGTATATAGCGGCGCATCATAGGGCAAACGGACACATTCTGTCTGTGCCGAGCCGTGCGGCAGGTGCGCCATGAGGCTTTCCAGTAGGAAAAAGCGGAGCGATCAAACCGGGCTGTAAAACAAGTGTGGCAACTTGTGGGCGACGACGTACAGGCAAGACAATGATACTCCCGCGTTGAACGCCCTCAAAGCATTGCGCGGCGCACCCATCAGCATGGGCCGGGGTGAGATTCCCGTGGAGCTGTGCCAGCAGCCGTCCGTACTGCCCATTTCGTTTTACACCAATGTAAGCGAAAGGGGGATTACTGTATGAGTACAGTAACAAGTCAGAACCAGACCGCCCCCGTTGTACGTCAGTACGAGATCGGAGGCGTTCGATATATTGTGAAAGCGACCGTCAAAGACGGCGCGAAAGAAACCGCAGTCAAGAAAATCCGTCGGCTGCTCCAAAACGATTTGAACAAGGCAGCCACTTAAAAATTAAAGATTTTTTCATTTCCTACAAGCAGACGGATGGGGCATGATATGGTATAATATACTTGTATCATGCCTCGTTTTCCGGCTGCGGAATAGGAGGAACTTATGAGCAAACAGCCGGAAATGGTGATTGCACGGAACCCCCGTGCGACACGGAATAACGATACTACTTTGAACCTTGACAATCAAATGTACCAACAGCCAGTCACTTCCTTTCAGCGCGTATCCAATGACGCGCCGTTGAGCGAGGAAACCAAGACGGCTATCCAAAACACGGTGCTGCAATTCTATGTCCACAGCCAGCCGCAGGAGGAAGCCGAGGGCATTACCGCCTGCTATGAGCGTCTTTCCCAAGAAGATAAGCTGGACGGCGAGAGCAACAGTATCAGCAATCAAGAGTTAATATGTAAAGGGTGGTTTCTCCCACCTAATACATATGACTGCGGCTCATTTGTGGTGAATGGAACAGCAGTTGTAGGAAAGGAGTAAAAACACCTTATAACCGCTGGAAATCAACACGCAAAGGAGCTAATTTTTATGAAATCACTGTTTGAGCAAATGGGCGGCACATACCGGCAAGAGGGCGATTACCTTATCCCAAACCTCTATTTGCCAGATGAGCCGGACTACCAGATCGGCAAGTATGGGCGTATGCGCCGTAGCTATCTGAAAGCTCATCGACCTGTTCTCTATGCAAACTATCTTACGAGCGGAACACTGCACCAGCATCTTGCCGAGATCGACCAAGCCTGCAATGAGCGTATGGAAATCATCGTTTCTGCTATGGCAAAGCAAGAGGGTGTGACCGAAGCGCTCAAAGCCGCCGACCAGATGGAATGGGTACGCCGGATGAACAACATCCGCAGCCGTGCCGAGGAAATCGTTCTGACCGAGCTTGTATATGAATGACAAATGCCCGTTATTGGCTGTATGGCCGATAACGGGCATTTCTGCGTTTTAATCCTTTTCCTCGGTGCTGGCTACAAGTCGGTCAAAATCGCTCTGATACAGCTGATCCTGAATGACACGGTACTGCTCAAACTCGCTTTCGGCAAAGGCTTTTGCAATGGCAGCGGTGACTTTTCCCTTATTTTGCAGAATCTCTGCATCGTTGAATTGCAGAAAAGCGTCCAGCTTGGAGGCCCAATCTGCCATGGTCATAGGGATATGCCGTCTGGCCTGCCGGGTGGCGTAGTCCAGATACATGGTGACGATTTCGTTCAGCTCCTGCATTTCATCCATGGATAAGTAATTTTTTGCAACGGACACATCTGCCTTGACAATCTTGCCGTCAGGAGCATTCTTCCATGAGGTCAGTCCCATGTGTTCCTTGGTGTGATCGGCTCGTGCCATAATGACCTCTGCCGCTGTGCCGCCATGGACGGCATAGTGCATCTTATTCTGAACTGTGGCAAAGAAATCCTTTGTGGTCTGGCTATCGAGGGAGTAGTCCACAGCGGTGGCGTAAATGTCCGTGATTTTCTGGTAAAAGCGCCGTTCGCTGGCCCGAATCTCCTGAATCTCGGAAATCAGGTGATCGAAGTAGTCCTCATCAAAAATCTGCCCATTGATGAGCCTGCTCTTATCCAGCACATACCCCTGCTTGGTGAAGGTGTCCAGCACCTTGGTTGCCCACTGACGGAACTGCGTGGCTCTGCCGGAATTGATCCGATAGCCTACGGCTATGATGGCGGACAGAGAGTAGAACTTATAGTGATAGGTTTTTCCGTTATCCGCAACTTGTGCAAAATTTGCACAAGTTGCATCTTCGGACAATTCACCGCTTTCATATACATTTTTCAGATGCTTTGTCACAACGCTCCGGTCTACATCAAAAAGCTGTGCAATGGCCTTTTGGGTCAGCCAAACGTCGTGATCCTGTACTCGAACCTCAATGCCATCCTCATGGGCATCTTTCGTGAACACAAGGAAATCCACTGTGCTGTTGCGGATTTGCAGTTTATCCTTCTTGGCGTCTGCCATATCGTTTCACCTCAATCTTCTTCGCTGGTTTTCTTCCCGCGGCTCTTATAAACATTATACTGATTCTTGCAGCGGGGACTGCAAAAAACGGAATTGGAGCGGCTGCTCAGGAACACCTTCTGGCAGTGCTTGCACAGCCGCAGGGGCTTTTCTCCATCCACCAGCAGGAAGCTGAACATCATCTGGATGCCCAGCAGCAGCGAATGGAAGTCCCAATAGATGGTCGGTTTGTCCAGCAGCTCAATATGATAGCTGGGCGCAATGCCGCCGAAAGCAGCCATGCCTTTGCGATACAGATTCCGGGTATCCTCATCGATCAGGTCATAATCGTTGTAGTACAGAATAGATGTGGTCAGCGTAAAGGCCCAGTCCTTGAACTGCTGCGCCACCCAGTCATAGGCTTCAGCATACTCTCGCTGGAAGCTCATGGTTTTCGCCATGGGTTCACTCGCAAAGGTCATGGTCAGCGCCACCATCATGTTGTCGCCGGACACGCTCCATCTGGACTCAATGCCCTTCTTGACCAGATCCAGCTGGTCAAAGGGATAGAACAGCGCCAGATAGTCCTCGGTTTCCATGGATTCTGCCTTGATAAAGTGGTTTTTCGGCAGATACACCTTTTCATAGTCCATGAAGGACGGCGTGGTGGGCAGTGCCGTCATCAGCCCCAACAGACCGTAGTGGGTCACAAAAGTCAAAATTGCCTTTTCCACCGCATCCTCCGGGCTGCGGTTCATCATCAGCATCCCTACGTTCAGCGCCTCCAACACCATCTCGGAGGATTCTTTCAGCGGGTTATAGATGTCGGGCTTTGCCGTTTTCTCCGGCGTAATATAGCGTTTTCCGGTCTTGCCGGTCTTGATCTCATAGCGGTCATACCGCACCCAATGGGAACGGGACTGCTCAAAGAGATTCTTCATGGCGCTGTTCCTCTCAACTCGTAATCCAACTATATATTAACTATATTACTATTGTATCAACCGTCCTTGTCATCGTCAAGGGCGGCTTTCTTTTTTCTCGGTTTAGTTTTGTTTTCCCTGCGGATCACGGCATCTTTGCCCATGGTTTGCAGCAGTGCTTCATATTCTTCTACGAACTCGCGCTCCCGCAGAGTAATGTTGTAGTCCTTTTCCAGCTTTTCGCTCAGATGCTCATACATCCGCCTTTGCAGCTTTTTCTGAATGGTCATACGCAGCTTGCGGATATTCCGGTCGGACTGCCCACGGATGGCAGCAAGCCTTGTGGTGCTGTATTGCTTGACGAACAGGTAGTACAGCACCTCCTTCTGCTCATCACTGAGGGTGAAAAAGAGCTTGGAGAGAAAACGGTTTGCTGTCAGCTCGTGCAGCTCGTAGGGACAGGAGAAGATGATGTCGAGAAAATTTCCCTGACAGAGCTGGCGGAACCTTGGCAGATTCATCCAGAGGGGAGCAATTCTCGGCTCTGGCACGGCCTGAAACTCCAACGGCACATCGCCCCGCAGGTTTTCGTGGTCACGCTCCCGGCGTTCCCGATTTCTGTCCAGCTTGTTCCACTCGTCTACTACAGTTAGAAAATCTGATTCCGTCCGGGCTGCTTCCTCCAGCCGCCGCAGAGCCTCGGCGCGAATTTCCCGCTTGAGCCGCTTCTCGCTGGTGGGCGCGGCTTCTTCCTCCTCGTCCTCCAGCTCGGCATGATAGTCTCTGGGATGCTCGTCCTGCTCCAGCTCGCTTTCCAGCTCCAGCGTGTGTTCCTCTGCAAGCGCTTCCTCCAGCGTCTCATCCACCGGCGCAGTGTCAGACGAATCCTCCCAATCGGCAAAGCCGTCCGCAGCCATTTCAAGGCCGGTTTCCTCTATTTGCTCCTCGGCATCTTCTTCCTCATCGGAAAAATCATCATCCAGCAGCAGCTCATCCTCCCAAAGTTCCACGACAGCTTCACCTCCCCGAAAAAATATTTTTCTTTTTCTCAAAAACAGTTCCGATTTACACCCCGTATTTCTCCTATTAGCAGAGGAAGTAATCTTAGCGCAAGTTACACAGGTTACTTTCCGGGCCATCAGCAAAAAAAGGAGGATATGGAGCATGTAAAAGCAACCGAAAGACACGGTTGGCTTACAGCCAACGGAACCAAACACATTATATCAAGAACCAACCAATCACGCAAGGAGGATGCCTATGGAGCAGAACAAACGAGAACAGTTTATCATTCGCCGGATCGGCGGCACCACCTACAAGGTCAGGGTCGCATTCAGCGAGACGGCAGCGGAGACCATGGAGGAAAAGATCCTGCGGATGATCCGCAATGAAAGGGTTACAAATGACGGCACTTGTGGTATAATGGAGATGCCACAAATGAGCCGTCAGTCTGAAAGGAGCGCCGAATGCGCATGAAACAGACTGAGGAAAAGATCACCGCTCTGTATGAGCGGCTGAGCCGTGACGATGACAATGCCGGTGATAGCAATTCCATCGTGAATCAGAAAAAATACCTCGAAAGCTACGCCCAGCAGAGAGGCTACACCAACTGTCGCCATTATACCGATGACGGCTGGAGCGGCGGCAATTTTGAACGTCCCGCATGGAAGCAGCTGGTGGCAGACATTGAGGCTGGGAAGGTGGCCCATGTCATTGTCAAGGACATGAGCAGGGCCGGTCGTGATTATCTGCAAACCGGTTTATACACGGAGGTGTTCTTCCGGCAGCACGGCGTCCACTTTGTTGCGATTGCCAACGGTGTGGACAGCGACGACCAGAACAGCAACGAATTTGCGCCCTTTCTCAATATCATGAACGAGTGGTATCTGCGCGACCTGAGCCGCAAGCAGAAAACCGCCATCCGCGTCAAGGGAGAGTCCGGCAAGCCCACCACCAACTGTGCCATTTACGGTTACAAGAAAGACCCGGAGAACAAATACCATTGGCTGATCGACGAGGAAGCTGCCGCCGTGGTGCGGCGCATTTTCCGATTGACCATCGAGGGCAAAGGGCCCTACGATATTGCCCGTATTCTCTTTGAGGATAAGGTGGAAACGCCTGCTGTGTACTTCGGTAAGCAGGGCAAGGGTATCTGGAAAAGCAAAGAGGAATTTTCCAATCCCTATAACTGGAGCGGCTATGTCGTGGGACAGATCCTCTCCAAGCCGGAGTATATGGGGCATACGGTGAATTTCCGTTCCAACAAGCAGTCCTACAAGGATAAAACGCCCGTCATGAATCCGCCGGAGGAATGGCTGATTTTCGAGAACACCCATGAAGCCATCGTAGACGCAGAAACATGGGAGCTGGCGCAGAAGCTGCGGAAAACGCCACGGCGGCATGACACGCTGGGCGAGGCCAACCCGCTGACAGGGCTTGTGTTCTGTGCTGACTGCGGGGCAAAGATGATGAACCATCGCTCAAGAGGCGGCACGGAGAATAATCCGTATCCGTCGGACTTTTACGATTGTTCCACCTATACGCTGGCACATCAGAAACGCACCCACGCTTGCAGCGGACACTATATCCGCAGCAAGGTGCTGCGGGAGCTGATTCTGGAAACCATCCGGGCTGCCAGCACCTTTGCCATCTCCGACCGGGACGCTTTTCTGGAGAAGGTACGCTCCGCCTCCCAACTGCGGCAGGCAGAAGCAGCCAAGGAGACAAAACGGAAGCTGAACAAGGAGAAAAAGCGGATTTCCGAGCTGGACACCATCATCAAGAAGCTCTATGAATCCTTTGCTGTCGGGCGCATTACCGGGGAACGCTTTGACAGCCTGCTGGCAGAATATGAGGCGGAGCAGAAAGCGCTGACAGCATCCGTCTCCGAAATGGAAACGCAGATGTCTGCCTTTGCGGAGGACACCGACCGAGCCAGGCAGTTTCTGGAGCTGGCAAAGAATTATACGGACTTCTCCGAGCTGACCACGCCCATGATCAACGAGTTCGTGGAGAAGATCATCGTCCATGCCCCAGAAAAGATCGACGGCGACCGGCTGCAGGAGGTAGAAATCCATCTGCGGTTCATCGGGCGGTTTGAGCTGCCTGTCACAGAGCTGAGCGAGGAGGAAATCAAGCGGCAGGAGTTTTTGAAGAAAGAG
>OGEA01000188.1_pt1 | contig 47718 bp, 35 predicted proteins | sample 1570531 | NCBI WGS metagenome assembly OGEA01 (sample SAMEA2581973, study PRJEB24529) | metagenome | biome: Human gut stool | place: China | collected 2011 | reverse complement strand
TTATTTAATTTTTAACCGACTAGTGACCAAAAAATTTTTAGTGGACACTAGTGATATATTGTATTATATGAAAAGCATGATTAAAATCGCAAAGAGTATTCTCCCGTTGTTGGGATTGCTCTTGTCTTTGTCACTTTCGGCACAAGATGTTGCAGTGAAAGGACATGTGAAAGACCACACAGGTGAACCACTGATTGGGGCTAACATCTTGATAAAGGGTACCTCTGTGGGAACTATCTCTGATGTGGACGGTAACTTTACTTTGAAAGCTGCCGTCAATGATATTCTCTCCATTACATGTATCGGTTTTAAGGGCCAGGAACTGACGGTTACCGGCAGCAATACACCGCTCGTCATCACTTTGCAGGAAGACACGGAGATGCTGGACGAAGTCGTTGTAATCGGTTACGGTCAAGTGAAGAAAGGAGATGTCACTGGTTCTCTGCTAACTGTGAAGCCGGACGAGCTGAACAAAGGAAAGCAATTGACTGCCGAAGACGCTCTGGTGGGTAAGGTTGCCGGTGTGAACATTGTACCGGGCAGTGGTGCTCCGGGCAGCGACGGCACCATCCGTATCCGTATGGGAGCTTCTTTGTCAGCAGACAACGACCCACTGATAGTTATCGACGGTGTGCCTGTCAGCAACGCCTCCATCAGCTCTATCAACCCGAATGACATTGCTTCGTTTACGGTATTGAAAGATGCTTCGGCAACAGCCATCTACGGTTCGCGTGCCTCCAACGGTGTCATCATTATCACTACGAAGAAAGGAAACACCGACGGTGTTTCACGTCCCTCTTTCAGCTACAGTGCCAACGTGACGGTGGGCAATGTGTATAAGAAACTGGATGTACTTTCCGCTTCCGAATATCGCGAAGCCTTTGCCAAGTATGCCAATGCTCCGGAGGCTTTCAAGCTGGGTGATGTCAATACCGACTGGCAGGATGAAATCTACCGCGTGGCAATGGGTACAGACCACAACCTCTCCATGACTGGTGCTTTGAAGAATATGCCTTACCGCGTGTCCGTGGGCTATACCAACCAGAACGGTACGTTGAAAAACAACAACTACCAGCGCCTCAATGCCAGTATCGGTTTGTCGCCCAAGTTCTTCGACAAGCATCTCTCTGTTGACATCAATATCAAGGGTAGCATCGAGGACGAAAAGCCGGTTTCCACCAGTGTCATCGGAAGTGCCGTAGGTTTCGACCCTACACGCCCTGTATATCAGAACTATGACGGTAATGTAGGTTTGGGGTACTATATGTGGATGGGTGTAAGTAATACCCCCATCACGCTAGCTGCCTCAAACCCCGTCTCCGACTTGGAACTTGCCGACAAGCAGAACAAGACCAAACGCTCCATCGGTAATATTGCCCTCGATTATAAAATACACGGTTTTGAAGACTTTCGACTGAACCTGAACATGGGGTATGATTTCCTGACGGAAGACAAACACGATAACATGCCTGACTTGGCCCCCGCCATGTACACCGGCAACGAACAGGATGGTACCGGAAAGCGTTATACATATCATAACGACAAACGCAATACACTACTCGACTTCTACGCCAACTATGCTAAAGACTTCAACGACCATAACCTCAATGCCATGGCTGGTTACGGCTGGCAACGTTTCTGGTACAAGAACCATGATACCACTACCGACACCAAGGGTGAGGATCTTACCTCTCCCAAGCACGAGGAAGCTGAACTCTACCTGCTCTCCTTCTACGGTCGATTGAACTACTCTTGGAAACAGCGTTATATGCTGACTGCTACGTTACGTGCCGATGCTTCTTCTCGCTTCTCACCCGAGACCCGTTGGGGCTACTTCCCTTCCGTAGCCGCTGCATGGCGTGTGAACGATGAGGCTTTCTTGGCAGACAACAAAGTAGTGTCCGACCTAAAACTCCGTTTGAGCTACGGTCAGACCGGCCAGCAGTCCATCGGTTCCTACTACCAGCATTTGTCCACCTATACTGCATCTTACGATGAGTCCAGATACTTGTTCGGTAACAAGTGGTACACCACCTACCGCCCCAACGGCTACGATCCCAACATTAAATGGGAGACTACGGAAACTTACAACATCGGTATCGACTACGGTTTCTTGAACAACCGCATCTCGGGTACGATTGACTACTACTGGCGTAACACGAAAGACCTGCTGAACGACATTTTTGTACCTGCCGGCAGTAACTTCACCAACCGTATCGAAACCAACATCGGTGATATGGAAAGCAAAGGTCTTGAAATCGGTGTGAACTTGGTTCCCATCCAGACCAAAGATTGGGAATGGAACATCAGCGGTAACTTCACTTGGAATGCCTCAAAGATTACCAAGCTGAACACCATCGACAACGAGAGCAACTACGTAAAGACAGGTAACGCCGGAGGTACAGGCCGCTATCTGCAAGTACACATGGTAGGAGAGACTCCGAATACCTACTATCTACTGAAGCAAGCTTATGACGAAAACGGACAGCCGCTGGACGGTAAATACATTGCCAAAGACGGCTCCATCACTTCTAGCGAAGAAGACTCTAACAAGTACGTCACTGGTAAGAGTTCCAAGGCCCCTTACTATTGCGGTCTGTCCACCCGTCTGTCCTACAAGAATTGGGATTTGGGCATCAACGGACACGGTAGCTTCGGTTTCTATGTCTATAACTATGTGGCTGCTTCCAACTCCTTGGATGCACTCTATGGCAGCAACGGCGTTTCCAGCAACATCCTGCGTTCTACGCTCGAAAACAAGTTTACGCAAGACCGCCAGTTCACCGACCATTTCCTGGAGAGAGGCAACTTCTTCCGTATAGACAATATCACCATCGGTCATACGTTCAATAAACTGTGGAACGACGGGACATCGCTCCGTCTCTCCTTCGCCGTACAGAATGTATGCACTTTGAGCGGATACTCCGGTCTTGATCCGGAGCTTTATGACGGAATCGATAAAAACATCTATCAGCGTCCGCGTACGTTCATGCTGGGAGTTAACCTTAATTTTTAATGACTAAAAACAAATACATGATTATGAAAACTAGATATTTCAAATTAGTAACAGTATGTTTGCTGGCTGTGTCACTTTTTGCTTCTTGCCTGGGCGACCTGGATACATTGCCGCTGGATGATAACGAACTGACCGGTGAGATGGTGTACTCTACTCCCGAGGGCTATATCGGCATGATTGCCAAGTGTTATGCTGCCCTGATACAGACAGGGCAGAAGGGTGGTGACGGAGGAGACGGCGATGTGTCGGGCATCGATGAAGGATATTCTGGTTATACTCGTGCCTTGTTCTACTTGCAGGAAGCTTGTACGGATGAAATCGTATTCCAGTCCGGTGGCAGCAAGGGTGTACGTGCCATGCTTTACTTGAATTGGGATGCTTCTACTGAGATTGTGGGTTATCCTTATTACCGTCTTTTCATGACCATTAACTATTGCAACGAGTTCCTACGTGAATGTACAGAGAGCAAATTGCAGGAGAGAGGTGTGTATGAAGCCTTGAAAGACGAGTATCAATACTATTGTGCCGAAGCCCGCTTCATCCGTGCTTATAGTTACAGTATGCTCTGCGACCTTTACGGTTCTACACCCTTCGTGGACGAAACGATGGAAGTAGGTGACATGCCCGAGCAAGCCACTCGCGAGGAAATCTACAACTTTGTGGTGTCCGAACTGGAAGAATTGACCACCCTGCTGAAAGAACCCAAAAAGAACGAATATGCCCGTGTGGACCGTGTAGCAGCCTGGTTCTTGCTGTCACGTGTTTACTTGAATGCCGAAACTTGGGTAGGAAAGAATGAATACACAAACGCATACAAATATGCCAAAAAGGTAATTACGGAAGGTAATTATCCGCTGGCTTCCGATTATCGCCACATCTTCTTGGCAGACAATGAAACTTGTTCCGAAATCATCTGGCCGCTGGTGCAGGATGCAGACTATGCGCAAGGCAGCGCAGGTACTAACTTCCTGATTAAGGCGTTGATGAATGGAGATATGGGCAACTATATCCGGATAGGTGTGAACGGCACCTGGGGCAATGCCCGCGTAAAGACACAGCTGGTGGATATGTTCGAAGAAGAAGACCAGACTTTTGTGGCAGACGACATCTGGGGGAACGGCAAGAAAGACAAGCGTGCCCAATTCTTCTCTATTGGCCACACCAAAGAAACTTGGGTAGAAGGCAAGGAGTTCCAGAGCGATTTCAATAACGGCTACGCCTGCATCAAGTGGAGAAACGTGCGCAAAGACGGCAGTGAACTGGAACCAGGCGGCACGAAGTACTCCTCTGTCGATTATCCGATGTTCCGTACGGCAGATGCCTACTTGATGGCGGCTGAGGCTATTCTGCGTGGCGCCGAAGGTGGTTCGCGTACCGAAGCGTTGGAGTATGTGAATGAAATCAGAGACCGTGCTTACATGTCCGGCAAATATGGTAATGGCGTATCGGGACGCATCAGCGACAGTCGGTTGAATCTTGATTTCCTTTTGGATGAACGTGCCCGCGAGTTGCACATGGAGTTGGTTCGCCGTACAGACCTGATTCGTTTTGGTAAGTTCACCAAGGGATATAACTGGGACTGGAAAGGTAGTGACAATGGCGTGGCAGGTTCTTACATAGGTAAGGATGTGGACGACAAATACAACCTCTTCCCCATTCCGCAGGACGAGTTTACCACCAATCCTAATTTGACACAAAATCCTGATTTCTTGAACTGAAAAGCTTTATTATCCTATGAATTTTAGATTGAAACGAATCGTTTTTTCTACCATTCTTTTTGCCGCATCGGCTGTGCATACATCGTCGTATGCACAAGCCACGCGCGAAGAAATCTTCGATAACATTGCCGTTACCGGAGGAGTGTATTATGCCTATCCGGCACCGGGTGTACAGACCAAGGCACCGAAGGGTTACGAGCCTTTCTATATCAGTCACTTCGGACGTCATGGCTCGCGCTGGCTGATTTCTGACGAGGAGTATATCCGTGTGATGGAAGTGTTTGAAAAGGCACATCAGGCAGGTAAACTTACTCCGCTGGGCGAAGATGTGCGCAAGCGGTTGGCTATTGTCTGGGCAGATGCCGAAGGACGCGGTGGAGACTTGAGCCCAGTGGGCGTGGATCAGCAGCGCGGTATTGCCGAACGTATGTATCAGGCATTTCCCGAAGTCTTTAAAGGTGCGCCGGAGATGTCGGCATGTGCTACACTCGTAATACGTTGCGTACTCAGTATGGATGCCTTCTGCGAACGTCTGAAGGAATTCAATCCCCAACTGAAGATTGAGCGTGAATCTAGCAACAAATACATGCCTTACTTGAACTTTCATACGCAGGAAGCCATGAAGTTCACTTCGCACAAGGGCCCTTGGTACGAGGAGTTCCGCAAATTCGAGAAGAGCCATGTTCGTCCCGAACGTCTGATGAACTCACTTTTCTCCGATAAAGAGTTTGTCCATAAACGTGTGAATCCGGAGGAACTGATGCGCGGTCTTTATGCGATAGCCTCGGACATGCAGGACGTGGAGCAGGAAGTATCGTTCTATGATATTTTTGAGAAGCAAGAGTTATTCGACATTTGGCAGATACACAACTACAAGAACTACGTGTGCGACGGTCCCTCGCCCATGACCAACGGACTGATGGTGGCAAACGCCAAACCGACACTGGAGAACATCATTGCCGCTGCCGACGAGGCTATTGCTTCGGGTAGAAACTCGGCTACTTTCCGCTTTGCACATGATGGAAACATTATCCCCCTGGCAGGATTGATGAAGTTGGAGAACTGCTATAACGAGGAGGCCGACCCCGATAAGTTCTATCAGGCGTGGTGCAACTACAAGGTTGCGCCGATGGCAGGAAATATACAGCTGGTGTTCTTCCGCAAGAAAGGCTCGCCGGAAGATGTGATTGTAAAACTGTTGCTGCACGAGCATGAAGTAAGTATCCCGGTGAAGACGGATATGGCTCCTTTCTATCACTGGCAAGATGTGAGAGCTTTTTATAAAGGAATTGTAGACAGTCTGCCCGACAGACCGTAACATATTCTTCATACTCCATACCGATTGCACGGTTTACGTTCGATTTTCTTTCCACAAGGGGAGCAAAAAACGGCGTAATCCGTGCAATTTGTGTCTTGTTCCTTCTCTTGTTCCTATTTTTTCTGTACTTTCGTATCAACTTAAAGAAGTAACGATATGAAGATACGTGTAGGTTTCGGCTTTGATGTCCACCAACTGGTGGCAGGGCGCGAGCTTTGGCTGGGCGGTATCCGCCTGGAACATGAAAAGGGATTGTTGGGGCACTCGGATGCAGACGTGCTCATCCATACTATCTGTGACGCATTGCTGGGAGCGGCGAATATGCGCGACATCGGCTATCATTTTCCCGATACTGCCGGTGAGTTCAAGAATATAGACAGCAAGATTCTGTTAAAGAAAACAATAGAACTGATAGCTGCTAAAGGCTATTTGGTGGGTAATATTGATGCTACCATCTGCGCTGAGCGGCCTAAGTTGAAGTCCTATATTCCCGAAATGCAACGTACGCTTGCCGCGGTGATGGGAATAGACGAGGATGACATCTCCATCAAGGCCACCACCACGGAGAAACTCGGCTTTACGGGCAGGGAGGAAGGTATATCCGCCTATGCCACTGTATTGATAGTGAAGGAATGACATGAAATAATATCAACTCAATTTAATCATCCACTTATATGAAGAAAATCTCCTTGACCTTTTGTCTGGCACTTTTATCCTCCTTGTTCTGCCCGGCACAAGTATCGCCTTTACAGTTCAACAAGAATGGAGAGTTTAAAATCGTCCAGTTTACAGACATCCACTTTAAGTATGGTAATCCGGCTTCAGACATTGCTTTGAAGCGTATTGGCGAGGTGCTCGATGCTGAGCGCCCCGATTTAGTAGTCTTTACCGGCGATGTGGTCTATGCCGCACCTGCCGATACGGCCATGCGCAAGGTGCTTTCCTATGCTACGGACCGTAAGATTCCTTTTGTCGTAACCTTTGGTAACCACGACAACGAGCAGGGAAAACACGTGCCGAACTTTATGATGTTATCCGTTCCATGCCTTTCAATATCCAACCCGACCGTGGCGGAGTTGAATCCCCCGACTATGTCCTCACACTGAAATCCTCGGACGGCAAGAAGGATGCAGCCCTGCTTTACTGTCTGGATTCCCATTCCTACTCCAAACTGCCCGATGTAAAAGGGTACGACTGGCTCACTTTCGACCAGGTGAACTGGTACCGCCAGCAGAGTGCCGCTTATAAAGCAAAAAACGGTGGGCAACCTTTGCCTGCACTGGCATTCTTTCATATCCCTCTGCCGGAATATAATGAAGCCGCTTCTGACGAGAACGCCATACTGATAGGTACCCGCATGGAAAAGGCTTGCGCTCCGGAACTGAATACGGGCATGTTCACTGCCATGAAAGAGGCCGGTGATGTGATGGGTATGTTTGTCGGGCACGACCATGACAACGACTATGCCGTGATGTGGAAAGGAATCCTTCTGGCCTACGGCCGTTTCACAGGTGGCAATACTGAGTACAACCACCTTCCCAACGGTGCACGTGTCATTGTGATGAAGGAAGGCGCCCGTACTTTCACCACCTGGATTCGTCTGAAAGGTGGTGAAATCATTGATAAGACGGTCTACCCCGACAGCTATGTGAAGGACGATTGGCGTAAGCGTCCGTTGGTGACGGAATAGACTGAAATGGAGAGCCTTATCCCATAATGGGTGGGAACCTATACTTTCCCGATAGAAACATTATTGTTTTTCATGTACGAGATGCACATCTTATGCTGCGTGAGATGTATATCTCGTACAGGATGAGATGTACATCTCGTGCATGAATACCTATTGTCTTTTGATTCTTCTCCCTTACTCTTTCACGTTCACGGCTAAAGGTCTGTTCCGTTTCTGATTGTAATCAGAATGCTGCTCTTTCCAGCCACGTTGACCTCCTCGTTTAGATATCCGGATTTGCGGAAAACAAGTATATCATCTTCCGGTACCTCTATGGTATATCTGCCGCTTTTATCAGTGACACCCACCACCCGTTGCTGTGCGGTAGAGTAGATTTCCACTCTGTCTGCCGGAGTGGCCTGCACATCGCGCACCATGCCTTTGATGGATATAATGGTTCCTTTACCTATTTCTTTTCCGGCTTGTCTTTGTTCTGTTTGGTGCCCATCGGCAGAGGTCTTTCCTATACTGATGATGTCTTTCAACAAGATATGGTCTGAAGCATCTCCCATTTGTATCTCAAAGTTACCAGGTTCTACTGCCGTCTGTCCGTTTTCGTTAGTAAAGGCTAAATCTTCGATGGCAAAGTGCAGGGGGACTTGAACTTCTTCATCGGGTTTCAGCTCTACTTTCTGAAACGCTTTCAACTGCCTGACCGGGGTGGATATGGAGCTAAACACATCCCTTACGTAGAGTTGCGGTACGGCTTTACCCGCCCGTGTTCCGGTGTTTTTCACTGTTACAAGGACTTTTACCGAATCCGTTGTTTGTTCTATCTGCAAATCCGCATACTCAAAGGTTGTATAGGTCAGTCCGTGCCCGAAGGCCCATAAGGGACCGGGAGAGGAGAATACATAGTCCCGACCGGGCTGTTCATAACTTCCCGGTTTATGATAGAATCCCCGGTCCGTAGGCAAGTGGTTGTAATAGGCAGGCAGATGTCCGCTGCTTTTGGGGAACGAGACGGTCAGATGGCCGGAAGGATTTGTCTTTCCGAACAGAATATCGGCGATGGAGCTGCCTTCCTGCTCTCCTGCATACCATTGTACAAGGATGGCGGGTATATGCTCCTTTTCCCATGCGATGGCGAAAGGCTTTCCCGTAACCAAGACCAGCACGACCGGTTTCCCGGTGGCATGGACGGCTTGTATCAACTTCCCTTGGGCACCTGTCAGAGAAAGGTCGGTAAGGTCGAAGCCCTCTCCGCAGTTGGTTTCGTGGTAATCCCTTGCCAGCGAGGCGCTAGCGCTGCCGCAGAACAGAATAGCTGCATCGCTCTGCCGTGCCGCTTCAACAGCCGCCGCAATTTGCGTGGTATCCATGGACATCATGTTGCATCCTTTGGCATAACGTATCTTTATGCCGACCGGTTCCACCTGCTTGCGTATGCCTTCCAGCGGGGTGATGCCATCTTGGTTGGTACGGCTCCAAGTATAATCTCCAAACTGCACCTGGTCTGCGTTCGGTCCGATGACAGCAATGGATTTCAACTGAGATAGGTTTAGCGGTAGCAGGTCCTTGTCATTCTTCAAAAGGACGGTAGATTCATCGGCTATCTGTCGCGCTACCTGGATATTCTCCTGCGAGTGCAAGGAGTGTCCTGCAAATCTGTCTCCATAAGGGTCCTCGAACAATCCCATACGGAATTTGGCAAGAAGAACCCTGCTCACTGCCTTGTCGATAATCCCTTCATCTACTTTTTTCTCCTTGACCAGTGCAGCCAGATGTGGGAAACATTCGCTGGAGGCTTCTACGTCCAATCCGGCAACAATGGCTTGCACCGCTGCTTCCGCTTGGTTGGAGGCGGTACGCTGGAAGGTGTGTAGCATGTCTATGGCTCCCCAGTCAGAATATATATACCCTTGAAAGCCCCAGCGGTTGCGCAGGACCTCGGTGAGCAGATAGTGTGAGGAGGAGTTGGGGACACGGTTCCATGAATTGTAGGTGGACATCACAGCGTGTATCGGCAGGGAGGTGACAACCCGTTTGAACGGTTGGAGATAGACATCATGCAGTTCTCCCACACCGCAATGGACCGAGGCAAGGTTGAGACCTCCCAACGGGTTGCCATGCGGACCATAATGTTTCAGCATAGGGGATATTCCGTTGTCCAGATAGCCTTTTGCCTCTTCATAAGCGAAGATGCCATTCAGGAAAGGGTCTTCGCCGTAACTCTCTTCTACACGCCCCCATCTTAAATCGCGCACCACGTCTATGCATGGTGCCAGAATCTGACAGATGCCTTGATAATGCAGTTCTTTGGATATCTCTGCGGCACGACGGTAGGCCAGCTCCGGATTGAAAGTGGAAGCCAGTGCGATGTTCTGCGGGTAGATGGTGGAGCCTTCGTGTACCGAACCGTGCAAGGCTTCGGCAACTGTGAAGACCGGAATTCCGAGCCGGGTATGCTTCACCATATATTCTTGTATGCGCCGCATGTGCCGGTGGCAGCTTTCTCCAGTCAGCGGGAATCCTTCTACAAATCCCCAGCACAAGTCACCTACGAATTCTTGCAACTTGGTTTCGTTGAGGTCTTGCTCGTCAAAGATATTCCAGGAGTGAATGTGGCGTATTTGGGCGATTTTCTCTTCCAGTGTCATCCGTCGGAGAAGGTCGGTGGTACGTTCCTCGGGCGAGAGTGTGGGGTCTTTATAGGACTGTGCCTGCAGGGGTAGCGTAGCTACCCCGCAGAACAACAGTATGGGTGTTAAGAAATGAGATAAAAAGGTCGGTTTCATAAAATGGCTTTTTTCTTATTGGGCGAAAGCGTGTCGATAGCCTTGTATCTTGTTCCATGCTCCCCGTGTGAAGTCGGGCACTTCTACGGGAACCGAACCATTCTCGATGGAGAGTTTGGTCAGCGGGATGAGTGAGCACCACTCGGCAAGGTCGTAGACGTCCATATCCAGCGGCAGACCGTTGTGCAAGCAGTAGATGAGGCGTGAATCCATGATGAAGTCCATTCCGCCATGTCCACCCACTTCCTTAGCTCTTTCTTCCATGTCCTTGATGATGGGGTCCTTGTATTGCTCCATCAGTCTGCTTTTGGCAGCTTCGGGCATGTATTCGTGGGCAGTGAAGGTCTGCCCGCTGGTGATGGTTTCTGGAAGGTTCTTACTTTCCAGAGCATATCCTTCCATCGGATATTTATCGGCAAATCCTTGTGTTCCGGATAATTGGTACAAACGGCTGTAAGGGCGGGGGGAGGCCACGTTGTGCTCAATCTGGATGGTTTTACCTTTTTCTGTACGTATCAAGGTAAGTGTGACTTCTCCGTTCTGGAAGTTCTTGGCATCTTCGGTCCTTCCGTGCTTATCCAGGTAATCGGGAAGGGAAACGGGATCGCTGTCCATGGCCACCAGATACTTCATACGGTCGCCCCGGTGAATGTCCAGCAACTGGCATGCCGGACCCATTCCATGAGTGGGGTATACGTCTCCCCGGTGGGCCATGTTGTACTGCATGCGCCAGTCGGCATTATAGTCCGGCCAGATATCGTATAGACAATGGTTGTATGCTCCTTTCACATGGGTGATATTTCCGAAAAGACCCTGCTGCGCCATGTTCAGGGTGGTAATCTCAAAGAAGTCATAGACACAGTTTTCCAGCATCATGCAGTGTTTGCGGGTACGTTCTGCGGTGTCTATCACTTTCCAAATTTCATCCAGTGTCATGGCGGCGGGTACTTCGCAAGCCACGTGTTTTCCGTGCTCCATAGCATAAATCATCATGGGAGCATGGTGTATCCAGTCGGTGGCTATATAGATAAGGTCTATGTCATCGCGTTCGCACACTTGTTTCCAGACATCTTCACTGCCGTAGTAGGTGGTTGCTTCGGGCATGTTGGCGCGACTCAGCATGTTTTGGCAGCTGTCCACTCGGAACTGGTTCAAGTCGCACAGAGCCTTTACCTGGATTCCTTTTTGATAGGTGAAGCGGCGGATGGCTTCGGTACCCCGGGCGCCCAGACCGATAAATCCGATGCGCACGGTTTCGATAGGTTCGCAGGTCAGCCCCACTACATCGGTCTGTCCGGCAGGGCGGGGTGGTGTGGAGACACTTATCTGTGTTTCGGCTCTCTTTGAGTCAGAGGTGCAGGCGGAGAAATGGAAGAGGCCGCCAAGCAATAGGGCTATCAGTAATACTGTGTGAAAAGTATATCTTGTTTTCATAGGATATTGTATTTAAATGATTCCCCAATCTCCTGAATGGGGACGAGGAGCAATGGATATTAATAACCGGGATTCTGTGTAACCAATCCCTTACCGTCGTTGATGGCCGAGAGTGGTAACGGATATAATTCCTTGTTCTTGTTGGCATAGGCCGTACCTTTTACCGTTTCGGCATGTTCCACGAACTTGTTAAAGCGAATCAAGTCGGCACGGTATTGTCCGTTCTCACACCATAGTTCATGGCTTCTTTCCTTCAGTAGTATTTCCACGAACTTTTCTTCCGTATTGACCTCACTGTTGCTGATACCATCCAGTCCGGCTCTGTTGCGGATGGTGTTGATGTGGGTCATCGCTTCTTCCTTATCCGCAGCAGATGAGCCGGGTTTCAGATAGAGCGCTTCTGCCAGTGTCAGATACACATCTGCCAGACGGTAGATAATCGGGTCGATAGAACTTTTGCCTCCATTGCCAGTGACGTTGGTGTCGTAGCCGTATTTCAATGGAATAGGACCTAACTCAAGGTGTGAACTGGGGTTCTCACGATCTACGATGTCACCGTTTTGAGCCTGGTAAGAAGTCACCAGATAAGTCTTACGGACGTCATTTTCCTCAAAGCTATCATAGAAATACCAGGTGCTGTTCACGCATTCGTATCCACTTGCCATACCATGGTCTGCAAAGTCGGTGGGCAGTACGAACATGTGCCAGTCATTCCAGCTTACTGCTTCCGTGTTGATGGGGATTGCCCATATTATTTCCGTATTGCTCTTACCTTGTCCACCTATCTCAAACATCTTCGTATAGTCTGCAGACAAGCGGTAACCGTAAGACGAACTCATCAGTTCGCGGGCAATCGTTTCTACTTTTGTGTAGTAACTCTTGTCGTCTGGGCTCTCGTGCAGATAGAGCCTGATGAGGAGCATATTGGCAAGTCCCTGGCTGAATCTGCCGTATTCGGCTTCTGCTGGGGTGGGCAGGTAGCTAGCTGCAAAGATCAGGTCTTCTTCTATGAACTTTACCATTTCCTCTTTGGAAAGGCGTGCCAGCGGCTTTTCCACTGTGGGATTTTCCAGTACTTCCAGCGGAGCTATGACCAGTGGACCGAACATGTCGTACAAGGTATAGGAAATGAGTCCGCGGGCACATCTTATTTCCGCAGCGTAGCGTTGTTTCTTCTCCGTGCTCAGGAAGTCGCATGCTTCAATCTGTGCCAGTACGGAGGTGCAGCGGCTGATGTCATTGAGCCAACCGTCGCTGTATGCATCTGTATCTGTGTAGTAGAAGCGGGTAAGGTCGGCGGTGGTTGGGAAAAAATTAAGGTCGGATACGTCTTTCAGGAAACCGGATTTGCAGGTTAGAATTTCTGTGGTAAGGTCGTTTACTACGGTTACTCCGCGTTCACTGGTTGAGAAGAGCCCGTCGAACCAGCTGGAGCGTACAGAGTAGTAGCATGAGTTGACCATCGACTCAACGTCTGTTTCCGTTTGTGGAAAATTGGACGGATTGATGTCGGAATAGTCTATGGGGTCAAGGTCTATGCAGCTGTTCAGAGACAAGCCTCCCATCAGAGCTGCTGCCAATATAAATAGTTTACAGTACTTTTTCATAAGAATACTTTTTATAAATGATTAGAATGAAACATCTACACCGAAGCTGAAGGTACGTGCATTGGGATAGGCTGCCGCATAAGCATCTGTTTCGGGGTCAAGGCCTTTATAGGGAGTGATGACAAACAGGTTGTTGACGGAAGCATGGAAACGTACATTACTCAGCACCTTAGTTTTTGCCAGTAAAGACTTGGGCAGTGTATATCCCAGGCTGATGTTCTGCAGACGGATGAACCAGGCTTTCTGGTAGAAGAAGTCTCCTGCCGTATAGTTAGTTCCGGTGATGTAGTAAGAGCTGGGACGTGTGGTCGACGGATTGTCGAAGGTCCATCTGTCTTTGATGGTTCGCAACATGTTGTAGCCGCTTTGGGCGATTCCACCGCCGTTTACGCCGAAATCCATTTCAGTGGGGTCCTGCATGATGCGGTCGAACATACCGTTGAACATGATATTGAGGTCGAAACCTTTGTACTTGAATGTATTGGTCATACTTGCCATCCAGCCCGGGTCCAACGTACCGATAAGTTCGGTGTCGGCTTCGTCTATGATGCCGTCGGGGCGTCCCAGCAGCATGAAGCGACCGTTCTCATCCACTTTCGGGTTGCCGTTTTCATCGCGTACATAGCCGTCGAGGTCCTTGATGACAATCTGTCCCGGACGCAGGTCCGGCTGTGCGGTAGGAGCTTCTTCACCTATCTGCATGATATGGTCGGCACGGCGGGAGTAGATGGCTCGTATCGGGTCTGTCTCTTTCTCATATACGTTCGGTTTCCAGTCCGGAGTGCGTTCTTTCCAGCGATCTTTGTATTTGGTATACGTCAGTGATGTTTCCCAGAAGAAGTCTTTGGTGACAATGTTGCGGGTATTCAAGGTGACTTCGATACCACGGCTCTGCGTCTTGCCGATGTTTGCCATTACTTGCTTCACCTCCTGATAGGTATTCAGGGGCTTGTAGTTCAGCAGGTCCGAAATCACTCTCTGGTAGAGTTCCACAGAACCAGTGATGCGACTCTTCAAGAAGCCGAAGTCCAGTCCGAGATTCCATTCAGTTGTCGTTTCCCATTTCAAGTCTGGATTTTCAAGGCGGCTTTTCATGACGCCGCTTACCGTTTTGTAGTCGGAGTTTATCCAGCTGCCTTGTGCTCCGTAGCTGGCAAAGGCATTGGTACTGATGTCTGCATTACCGGTCTGTCCCCAGCTGAGACGCAGTTTGAGGTTGGATAGCCAGTCAATGTTGCGCATAAAGTTTTCTTCGCTCATGGTCCATCCAGCTGCAACCGATGGGAAATATCCCCATTTGTTGTTCTTGGCAAATACGCTGGCACCGTCGGCACGCAGTGTAGCTGTCAGCAGATAGCGGTTCTTCAGAATGTATCCGGCACGGAAGAAGTAGGACATCATCTTATTCTCGGTAGAGGTGGATTTGGTGATTTTGGTACCTGTACCGGCATCCATGTTGTTCCAGAGGAATGCATCTGTGATGAAATTGTTGTTGCCCAGTTCCGATGCGTCATAATTGAATTTTTCGTAAGAGGTGCCTGCCAGCAGGTTGATGCTGTGGATATCTGCGAAAGTGCGCTGATAGGTGGCAGTTGCTTCCATCAGATACTGGTTGTTGTCGGTATTGTAGATGTAGGCTACACCATTCAGATTCTTTCCGTTCAGCGTGCTGCGGGGCTGGTAGGTTTTGCGGTCCACATTGGCGTGGTCCAAACCGGCGTTGACGCGCAGTGTCAGTCCTGCGATGGGTTTTGCTTCGATGAAGATATTACCCAAGAGGCGGTCAGTACGTCCTTTGTCCGTATTGTTCAGCAAGGAGTAGGGGTTGGGCTGTTGTCCCAGTAAGGGGTTGATGGGATACGTACCGGTTGCTTCGTCATACGCCTGGATATTGGGACCCATCTGTATGGCAGAGCGAATGATACCGGAGTTTTCGAATTGCCCGGAACCTAACTGAGTGTTGTCGTTGTCGATGCGGGTCAATGTAAGGTTCAGACCTGCCTTGAAGATGTTCAGAAACTTCTGGTCAATGTTTGCTTTGGCAGTATAACGAGTCATACCGGAATTCTTGACGATACCCTGGTGGTCGTAATAGTTGAACGACACCATGTATTGCGTACTTTCACTACCACCTTGCAGGTTGACGTTGTGTTCCTGTATCTGTCCGTCGCGTGTAATCAGTCCCAACCAGTCAGTTCCGGGGCCGGCGCCTGCAATGTCATTGTCCGAGTAAGGTCGGCTGTATGCCACTCCGTTGGCAGGATTGGCTTGTGCTTCTTCCAGCGTTCTGTTTCCCCAAGGGGACACGTTGTTGTTCCATAACCAGGATTCCCAGGTGGTGCTGTTCTTTTCTACCATCCATTCTTGCAGAGACAAGAGGTCATAATTGTCTGTGTATTTCTGGAAAGAGTAGTTGTATGAGTAGTTCACACGGGCTTTCCCCTCCTTACCTCTTTTGGTGGTGATGATAACGACACCGTTGGCAGCACGTGCACCGTAGATGGAAGTGGCACTGGCATCTTTCAGCACTTCGATGGATTCTACATCGTTCGGATTCAGGAAGTTTAGGATTCCTTGTGTACCCGGGTCCATTTTGGCATCTCCACCCGAGGCTTGGTCCAGCTTAGCGATGGGGAAACCGTCTACGATATAGAGCGGGTCATTGCTGGCATTGACGGAACCGGCACCGCGGACCAGAATGTCCAGACCGCCACCGGGCTGTGCGCTGTTCTGGCGGATATAGAGTCCGGCAGCCTTACCTTCGAGTGCATGTCCGATGGAAGATACGCCGTTCAAGTTTAGGTCGTCTCCTTTTACACTGGACACAGAGCCCGTCAAGTCGCGTTTCTTGACCGTACCGTATCCTACCACTACCACGTCATCCAACATTTTGCTGTCCTCCTCCAGCACAATCTGCCGGAACTTGTTGTTCTTTAAGGTCACTTCCTGGGTAGTGTACCCTATATAAGAGACAACGAGTGTGCTTCCGGTAGGTACTTCCAGTGAATAATTACCGTCTATGTCGGTAATGCATCCTAGAGTACTGCCTTTGACAAGAATGTTTGCACCGATGACGGGGATACTGTTCTTGTCCGTCACTTGTCCTTTGGCAAGTATGACCTTACCAGACTGCGACGGGGCGTTATCTTGTTTTTGGGTTAGAAGAATTCGTTTTTCGGAGATTGAATAGGCAATATTCGTATTCCTCAAAGCTTGTTCCAGGGCGGCGTTAATGGATGCATTCCGTACATTTACAGTGACATGCTGTTTCACGTCTACTTGTTGTTGTTCATAGAAGAATTTAAAGTCTGTCTGCTGTTCAATGCTTTGAATGAATGCGGATAGAGGTTTGTCGGTCAGGTTGATGTTGATACCTGCATTCTGTGCATGAGAAGCAAGAGGGAATATGCCTGCAATAAGCAGTAATAGAAGACAAAGTCCTTTTGGACATCTTGTCAGGGCATTCTGTGACCAGTATGTTCCCATAATGAATTAGATTTTAGTTAATAATAATTTTTCTCTTTAATGTTTTAAGGCCTTTATTAATTAAAGAGTCCGGCAAATATAGAATTACTCATTTGAAAATAGAAATAAAACATTTATTAACATTCATGATGAATATTGTTCCTGCACCTCGTTAAAAAACTCCTTTTTTTTGGCAGATGATATGGAAACCTTTATATTTGGACGCTCTTTAATGTTCTGGTCCCTTTTTTATTAACCCGTTTTGATAATCTGGTTCATATTGTTATGCCTATGAATAACTATACTTGAAAAGGAGGGGATACATGGAAGAACATATTCTCTTTTCCAAAATACAGCAGGGGGATGCCGCTTCTTTTGAGTGGTTGTACAAAAAGTACCATCCCAGGATGTACGTCTTTTGCTACGGATTGTTGCATGACAGTGACAAGGCAAAGGACATTGTCCAGGAGTGCTTTATCGCCTTCTGGGAACATCGTACTCATATTGATGCTCCCGAAGCCATCAGTGCTTACCTGTTCCGCATTATGAAGAATCTCTGCGTGAAACAAATCCGCCGGGATACCATACTGAATAACTTTTCTAAAATAGAGACGATGACCCTGCGGGAACTAGAACTTGCCAGTTATACGGCTGAGCATAATATTTTGAATGATCTTTATTTCAAGGATTTGAATAAGAGGTATCTGGAAGCGCTTGACAAGCTGCCCAAGCAGTGCCAAACCATTTTCAGAATGAATCGGAACCAAGGAATGCGTAGCGACGAGATAGCCGGAGTGCTGAATCTGTCTGTGCGTACCGTTGAGAACCAACTTTACCGCGGACTCAAACTAATTAAGAAATCATTGGGTGATTATCTGCCCGTATTAATTCTGCTATTTGTCAAAGATTTGTTTAAATAACGATGTGATGATGATAAACGAAGATTATTTTATAAAATACCTGAAGAATGAACTGACGGAGGAAGAAACCCGGCAGTTGATAGCTTGGGTGAAGGAAAAGAAGGAGAATCAGGACTTCCTTTTCTCGCTGAAGGACTCTTATGTATATCTCAATTATGAGAATGATTGCAAGGAAGCGGATACGGAACACGAGTGGCAGAAGTTTGCTCAGAGAACCGGTCTGTCACAGCAGGCGGGCACACCTCCAAAAAAGAAGAATGTGTCATGGAGGCGTTTCTTCCTTTACGCCGCTGTTGTCGTGGTCGTTGCCTTCGTGGGCTGGCAGGCCAATGCTTATTACTCTGGTATCAGTTCATCTGTGGAGCTGGTTACTCTGGAAACAGAAGTAGGACAGCAGGCCAGGACTGTGCTGCCAGATGGCTCTACGGTGTTGCTGAACGCTTGTTCCAAACTGACCTATTCATTGGGGGGGTGGCGGAAAGCACGCGGTGTACAGCTGGAGGGAGAAGCGATATTCGATGTGAAGCATAAAAATGGTAAACCGTTTTATGTACATACCCGTCACTATGACATCCGCGTTCTGGGAACGAATTTCAATGTCTCTTCCTATGCGGAAGAAGCCGAGGACATTGTGACCTTGAAAAATGGAAAGGTGGAGATTGATGTGGAAGGTATTGTCGAGAATGCGGTGTTGGTACCCGGGGAAAGTTTTGTCTATGACAACCGCTCCGGAACTTACAAGATAGAGAAGCGTTCGTTGAACCAGATATACGCATGGGAACATAAGGAGATTGTTTTTGAGGGGCATACTCTGGAAAATAAGAAAGAAGAATTGTCCCGGCATTTCGGTTATCGCTTCCAGATAGCGCCGGAGTTGCATCAGCTCAGTTTCAAAGCGACTTTGCGCGATGAAAGCCTGAATGAATTTCTGTCGTTGCTATGTAGCATTACTCCGCAGTTGTCCTATCGCATAGATGCAACCCATAAAGTTGTAGAGTTGGTAAAATTAGAGAAATAGGAAGATGGATAAGGTGAGGACTGCTTTTATCGGTGTGGGATACCGTGGCAAACAACTGTTTAGATTATTGCAGAATATACCTTTCTTTCAGGTTCAGGCAGTTGCCGACCCGGGTGTGAAGTCGTCGGAAATATCCGGTATCCCTTGCTATAACCAAGGGGAGGATGCCTGCCTTGACATGCTGAAGGAGCATCATCCGGAATTGGTGTTTATCGCCTCTCCCTGGCAATACCATGTGCAGCATGCCTTGCTATGTGTGGAGCACGGGTGCCACGTGGCGTTGGAGATTAAGGGAGGGCTCTATATTGATGAATATACTCCTTTGATGGAACTGGCAGAGCAGCATGGCTGCCGCGTATATCCTTTGGAGAATACACTTTTTATGCGCGAAAACCTTTCCATTCTCAATATAGTGGAATCAGGTCTGTTGGGAGAGATTGTCTACATGCGAGGTGGCTATCGGCACGACCTGCGGCACTTGTTGCTGGACGATGCGGGCAATATCGGTAATCGGGAAAAGACGGAAAGCGTCTGGCGTAGCAAGTTCTATCAAGAGGAGAACGGTGACCTTTATCCCACCCATGGTCTGGCTCCCCTTTGCATGATTGCGGGCATCAACCGGAAAGACCGGATTAGAAGTCTTACCTCATTCGCCTCCAAACCGGCGGGCATGTTGCAGCGTATCAAAGACCTCGGTGGAAATACAGATGTAGAGATACGGACGGGAGATGTTGTCATCACTCAGTTGGAAACGGAAAACGGCATCCTTCTCTCGCTGACCCACGACACCACCTTGCCCCGTCCGCGCAGTTTGGACTTCGAGATACAAGGCACGAAAGGAATCTGGCAGGGAGACAGACGGCTTATATATATAGAAGGGAGCAGTCCCGATGAGACTTGGGAGGCGGACCGTACTTATATAGACTGCTATGAACATTCCTATTGGCAACAGTGGGGTAGGAAGGCACTGGAAGTTGATAGCCATCATCAGGGGATGGACTACATCATGTTGAAAGCTCTGGAAGCAGACTTAAAGGAGGAATACCCTTATCCGGCCACATTAGATGATTTGGCTTTATGGACATCCGTCACGCCTTGGTCGAAAATCTCTATCTCTGAACGAAGAACCGTTCGTTTGTGAATTTTAGCTTTCTTGCCCAGCTGAAACTTTATCACTCTCCGTTCATTGAATTATAGCATTGGATTTATTAATTTTGCAGGAAAGAAAAAAGAATATCATATGGACAAAATAAGAACTGGATTAGCCGCTTACGGAATGTCGGGACGTGTTTTCCATGCTCCCTTCATCTCCACCAACCCTCATTTTGAATTGACTGCCGTTACGGAGCGCAGTAAGGAACTCTCCCGGGAAAAGTATCCCGACGCTTGTATTGTGCGGAGTTTTGAGGAACTTATCGGACTGGAAGGGTTGGATTTGGTTGTCATCAACACACCGGACAGCACTCATTATGAGTATGCCCGCCGCGCCCTCGAAGCTGGCAAGCATGTGGTTGTGGAGAAGCCTTTCACTACCACCGTGGCAGAAGCTGAGGAGCTGGTGGCACTTGCCGCAAGCCGGGGGCTGACCTTGAGCGTTTACCAGAATCGCCGGTGGGACGGCGATTTTCTGACGGTCAAGGAAATACTGTCCAAAGGCCTGCTGGGACATCTGGTGGAGTTTGAATCCACCTTCCCCCGTTATCGTAATTTTATCAAGCCGAATACTTGGAAGGAAACCGGACAAGATGGCGGTGGCTTGACCTATAACCTGGGCGCCCACGTCATAGACCAGGCTGTGCAGCTGTTCGGTATGCCCGAAGCCGTCTTTGCAGATATTGCCACGTTGCGCAAGGACAGCAAGGTAGACGACTACTTCATCATTCATTTGCTACGCCCCTCAAAGGCACCCGAAGTAAAGATAACGCTGAAATCCAGCTATCTGATGTGTGCGAGCGAACCCCGTTTCGTCCTCCACGGCAGGGAAGGTTCTTACGTGAAATATGGTTTCGACCCGCAGGAAGCCGCCTTGAACGAAGGCGTATTGCCCGTCACTCCGCACTGGGGCGAGGAGGACAAATCCTCTTGGGGGATACTTCATACGGAAAAGGGCGGTAGAATCGTGCATGAACCTTATCCAAGCCTTCCCGGTGATTATGCAGCTTTTTACGAGAATATCTATCGGCATATTTGTCACGGCGAACCTTTGCAGAGCGATGCCCGCGAGGTGGTCGGAGTCATCCGCTTGATAGAGGCAGGCTGGGAAAGCAGCCGTATGCAGCGTGTGGTTCGTATCTGATAGAAAATCTTTTACCCGGTAGGGATGTGCAGCTTCACATGTGTCAACCGGGTGTATTTCGTACTTCCTATTATATAGGTACGCGCGATGCGTGCCGATGCTATCTCCATCAGTTCCCCTACCTGGTAGGCATGTTCCACGGCGGGCAGCTGGCATGATTTCCGGCTTGCCGTGCGTGCATTCAGCCGGATGCTGACGAAGTTGCCGATGGAGTCTTTCAGCTTCAGCACCTGGCGCACATAGAAATAAGGAGTGGTCCCTTTGAGCTGCGTCTTGTAGGGGTTGTCCTCCAGTCGCACGCTGAACACCGTCAGCGTCAGGTTCTCCACTTTTTCGCCTTCCTTCCCCAGAAAACGTCCGCCGGTGGTCTGGTACGTTTTTCTCCGTTGTATGTCGAGATGGACCGAATGGTAAATCTTGGCAATCTGTACAAAACGTTCCTGCTTGGGGATGCGTGGTTGGAATTTGAAAGCTATCCACGTAAGATAGGCAGGGTCTATACGGAGGATTTCGTGCAGGAAGTGTCCGTGGTATTTGCCTACGGAGATAATGTCGTCCCCTTTGCTCTGCATTCTTTTGGCATTGTACTCCACAAGCAACAGGCTGCGCGGTGAGTAGAAGCATAGCGTGCTTGCCATCCGCAGCGTTTCGTGAATGTCGGTGGAAAGGTCGCAAATGTAGAAGATGGACTGTCTTCCGGGCAGTGGAGAGTAAATCCATAAAGTATATTGGAGATGCTCCGGTCGGGGCAGTACGACAAGATAGGCGCCCACTTCCTTATAAGAGGCTCTCCCTTGATTGTATGCATTCAGCTTACTATACAATAAGTCTTGTTCAGTCTGCAGTATGCCGGGTATGATTGGATTTGCCATAACTCGGAATAATTTATTCCAAATATACCTTTTTGGAATGAAAAAAGCAAGGGGAAGTCAGGAAATATCAGAAGCGTACCATCAATTCCAATACCACCTTGTCTTGTTCCGACTCTTTCGCTATGCTGTTTTTGGCATAGAAGTATTTCTCGTAGTTCAGCCGGAGGTCTGTGCGGAATGCCTTGCTGAGGCTGAAGGTGATGCCGCCCGTCAGGCGTTGGCGTTTGTAGTCGGTCACTGTCAATCTGCCGGTTTCCTCATCGGCGGTTTTGGCGTCGCTCTGGTCGGTCATCATGTCGTAGCGTAGCAGGAAAGACATCTTGTTGAATACTTTTCGTAGAGGCAGGTCGTAGTTGATGAAGGTGTTGACGGCGTGTACATCTTTGAAAGCGTTGCCGGAATATTGCTTGTACAAGTATTCGCCTTCGATATGGAAACGGCCGGTTTCGTAGTAAGCGCCGATGTCATAGGACTGCATGCGTACTTCTTCCGGTTGGATACTCTGCACGCTTAGTGTCAGGTTCAGTCCTTTGGTGAAGAGAAACTGGGCTTTGGCGGAGTAGTTCACTTCCTTGTGCCATTCTTTCTGGTTGGTCAGTCCGGAACCGTTGAAAAGTCCTCCTTCCACGGTGATAGGTACATCGGTAGGCAGGGTATATCCTACTGTGAATCCCACGTCCCGTACATTGCCCACTTGCTTGGCGATAAACGAGCGGTTGGGGAAGTATTGCTGGTGCGGCGAGCGGTGGGCGTCGATGGTGAAGGGGACGCGCATTTGTCCGGCGGTGACTGTCAGTCCTTTTGTCGGGAAAAGCCGGGCGTAGGCATCCAGCATCTTGATTTGGCCTTCGTCGGAGAGGTCTATCTCGGCTTTGTAGGCTACGCTGGGCAATACGTTGCCCGTCACGCTGACGCGGGCATTGCGTACTTCGAAACGTCCTGCACCCATGGTGGTCTGATATTCGTATTTGGCGCGGATGGTTCCGTGGACTTCCGGCAGGTAGTCTTTGGTTTCCATTTTCTCCTTTTCAATCTTTTTTCCGTCCTCATTGATGGAGGGCGTTTGGGCAATTGCGGCCAACGGCAGCAGGGCAATCAGTACTGTCAATGCACTTTTTTTCATAATCTGTTGTTGTCGAATGATTTGTCGGCGACAAAGTTCGGACATACGTGTTGTGTTTTTGTGTCATATATGTTGCATTGTTGTTACAAAAAACTGTTGGAGGGAAGAACTGCGATGGGTGCCGTTTTAATCTTTTTATGGCTTGATTTAGTTTCTTGTTTTTATTAAAACGTTGGTTGTTAGGATTGTATGTGCACTGCCACAAATGTTTCAGTCTGAAATATCAATGAAATATTCTTATCTTTGAAGGAAATATCAAGAACGTTTGTTTTAGAACCCTGATGCTTATGAAAAGACAGTTGTTTTTAGCAGGAATAAGTTTGATACTGGGCGGCATGCCGATGCTTGCTCAAGATATATCTCCGGTGAATTCCGTTTCTTACGAATGGAAGAGCGTACCGATAGTGGGAGGAGGCTTTGTGGACGGTATCGTTTTTCACCCAGAAGCTCCTGGTGTCCGTTATTGCCGCACCGATATGGGAGGAGCCTACCGGTGGGACGCTGCTTCCAACCAGTGGACGCCCTTGCTGGACTGGATAAGTCTGGATGAAAGTAATCTGCAGGGGGTGGAGAGCATTGCCATCGACCCGCAGAATCCGCAGAACGTGTATATTGCCTGCGGTACGTATACCAGTAGCTCCAATGGGGCCATACTTTGTTCTTATGATGGCGGCAGAACCTTTGCCCGTGTCGATGTGCCCTTTACGATGGGCGGCAACGAGAACGGGCGTGGTAATGGGGAACGGATGATGGTGGACCCGCAGAATGGGAATATCATTTATATGGGAACCCGTTTGCATGGTTTGTGGCGCAGTATGGATAAGGGGCAGAGCTGGGCACGGGTGGTGTCTTTCCCGGATGTCTCCGAGAAGTTCAATCCTGCCGACCGTGCTGCATGGGGGAATCGCGGTAGTGGCATTGTCTGCATAGTCTACGATGTACAAGGTACTCAAGATGGGCGTGGTACCCGTGACATTTATGTGGCGGCTTCATTGATGGGAAGGGAAAATCTGTTCGTGAGCCACGACTATGGTGAAAGCTGGCAGCCGGTTGAGGGACAGCCGGTGCAGTATCGTCCCACACATATGGTTTTGACCGGTGACGGCCAATTAGTATTGACGTACGGAGATACTCCCGGTCCGAGTCAGATGGAGGACGGTGGAGTTTGGAAGTACGATATACGTAAAGACAAATGGACGGACATTTCGCCCGTCCGACTGTCCGATGGCGGAAAAGCGGGATTTGGCTATGCAGCTGTATCAGTGGATGCCCGTAATCCGAAACATCTGATTGCCAGTACACACAGCTTGGGAGGCAAACACGGTTATAAGAGTGATGAGATGTTCCGTACGACCGACGGTGGCAAAAGCTGGAAACCGATTTTCAAGACGGGATATGAGTATGATTATTCTAAAGCTCCCTATACAGAGGTGGCGCCCCTGCACTGGATGTTCGACATTGAGATAGACCCTGCTGACGCCGAACATGCCATGTTTACCACCGGTTTCGGCGGTTGGGAAACTTTCAACCTGTCGGCCGTGGAACGCGGGGAACCGGTGAAATGGAGCATCATGTCTGCCGGTATTGAAGAGACCGTGCCCCTCGAACTTTATGCTCCCGAAAAAGGCGCGCGCCTGATTTCCGGTATCGGTGACTATGGTGGCTTTACGCATTTCGACCTCAATCGGCCCGATCCGTTGGGCAGTCATGCCAATCCTCATTTCGGTAATACGAATGGAGTGACGGGTGCCTGGTTGAAGCAGGATTTGATAGTCAGAGTGGGAACTTTGTTCGGCCACCAGCCGGGTGCACGCACCATCTCCTATTCGGAAGACGGAGGCAGGAGTTGGAACATGTGTGCTACTGTTCCCGTAGAGAAGGCGCGCAACGGGCATATTGCCGTTTCGGCCGACGGCTCTTCCTGGATTTGGACACCCGACCGTTCCACCGCTTTTCTGACCCGCGACAAAGGGAATTCGTGGATGTCTTGTCAAGGCCTGCCGGAGAATATCCGTGTCATAGCCGACAAAGTGAATCCCAAACGTTTTTATGCCGTGGATGCTGTTGCCGGACTTCTATACAGCAGCGAAGATGGCGGGGCGACCTTCCATACCGATACTCTGCAACTGGCTGTAAAAACACTCCGGCGGGGCAATGCCTCTCTGACGAATCGCAGGGGTGACCCGCGCGGAGGGCAAGACCGTATTTATTCGACTCCCGGTCGTGAGGGAGATTTGTGGATTGCCGCTTACGATGGCCTGTACCATTCCACTACCCGTACGGGATTTGATTTTCGTGCGCTGGACAAAGTCCGTACTATCTATGCCTTCGGTTTTGGCAAGGCAAAGCCGGGCAGTAACTATCCGGCCCTTTATCTGATTGGCGTTGTCAACGGTCAGTACGGCTTTTTCCGCTCAGACGATGCTGCCGTTTCCTGGATGCGTATTAACGATGATGCTCATCAATACGGGTTGGTTCTGCATATCTGTGGGGATATGCAGGAGTATGGCAGGGTCTATATAGGGACACATGGACGGGGGATTGTGACGGGAGTGCCCTCTTCCGATTGACAAGTTCTTTATGTGAAGGCATGCTAAAAAGGCATGCCTTTTCTCTATCTTCTGCTCGAAATCATGTATTTTTGCAGACTAATTCATTGGTTTCTGATATGAGTACACCTGAAAAGCGAGTATTGGTCGGTATGAGCGGTGGTATAGACAGTACTGCCACTTGCCTGATGTTGAAGGAGCAGGGCTATGAGATAGTCGGTCTCACCATGTGGGTGTGGGGAGACGAACCGGTAGAAGCCCACCAACTGGCAGACAGCATGGGGATTGAACATCATGTGGCAGATGAGCGCGAAGCCTTCCGACAGATAATCGTACAGAATTTTATAGATGAATATTGTCAGGGTCGGACTCCGAACCCTTGTGTGATGTGTAATCCGCTGTTCAAGTTCCGTATTCTTGAGGAGTGGGCAGACAAGCTGGGGTGTGCCTATATTGCTACCGGACATTACACCCGTCTGGAGGAACGGAACGGTAAGGTTTATATCATAGCCGGGGATGATGACAAGAAAGACCAGTCCTACTTTTTGTGGAGACTGGGGCAGGAGTTGCTGAAGCGTTGTATCTTCCCCTTAGGCACCTATACCAAGCAGCAAGTCCGCGAATACCTCCGCGACAAAGGTTATACCGTCAAGGCGGAAGAAGGCGAGAGCATGGAGGTCTGCTTCATTAAAGGTGATTACCGTGATTTCCTGCGCGAACACTCTCCGGAGATAGACCGCGAGGTGGGACCGGGATGGTTTGTCAATTCGGAAGGCGTTAAGCTGGGTGAACACAAAGGCTTTCCCTATTACACCATCGGGCAGCGCAAGGGACTCGAAATAGCCTTGGGCAAACCTGCCTACGTCTTGAAAATCAATCCTCAGAAGAATACGGTGATGCTGGGAGACGCCGAACAGCTGAAGACGGGATATATGCTTGCCGAACATGAGAATTTGGTGGATGAGGGAGAGTTTTTTGAAAGCAAGGAGCTAACCGTACGTATCCGTTACCGCAGTAAACCGATTCCTTGCGACGTGAAGCGCCTGGAGGACGGTCGTCTGCTGGTACACTTCCAGACGGAAGCCTCTGCCATAGCTCCGGGACAGTCTGCCGTATTCTATATAGGCCGAAGGGTAGTGGGCGGTTCCTTTATCGCTTCCCAAAGAGGCATCGGGATGTTCCTTTAATTTTTAATTTTTAATTTATAATTTATAATTTATAATTGTGAAAAGACTTCTACTCCTTTCCGCCTTTGTCCTGCTTGCGGCAGGAGCATCGGCACAACAAGATACATTGAAGTATCGCATCAGCCTGAAGGATAAGGCTGCCACCACGTATTCCTTGGAACCCCCGGAAGCGTTTCTTCCTGAAAAGGCGATTGCCCGTCGGCATAAGCAGAACCTGCCGATAGATTCTACCGACTTGCCGGTGTGCCGCAAGTACGTGGACGAAATTCGCCATCAGGGCGTAAATGTTGTGGTTACCGGTAAATGGGAGAACTTCGTCACGGTATCTTGCAATGACTCTACCTTGATAGACCGTATTGCCGCACTACCTTTTGTCTGCGCTACGGAAAAAGTCTGGATAGCTCCCAAAGGTGACAGTCCGATGATGTCTACCGGACGCGATTCTTTGATTAACCAGCCGAGTGTACATCCTGACAGTATCTATGGACTTGCCGTTAGCCAGATACAGATGAGTAATGGTGATAAATTGCACCAGGGAGGGTTCAAGGGGCAGGGCATGACGATTGCAGTTATCGATGCCGGTTTTCATAATGCCGATAAGATAACTGCCATGCAGAACATCCGGGTGTTGGGAACCAAAGATTTTGTAAATCAGCAGGCAGACATCTTTGCAGAGAGCAGTCATGGCATGATGGTACTGTCCTGCATCGGCATGAACCAGCCCGGCATTATGACCGGTACGGCGCCTGAGGCTTCTTTCTGGTTGCTGCGTAGCGAAGACGAGTATTCCGAGCATTTGGTCGAGCAGGACTATTGGTCTGCAGCGGTGGAGTTTGCCGATAGTGTAGGGGTGGATGTACTCAATACTTCATTGGGATATTACACTTTTGACGACAAGTCGAAAGATTATAGGTTCCGTGATTTGGACGGACGCCATGCACTGATGTCCCGTCAGGCTTCACACGTTGCGGACAAAGGAATGGTGCTGGTGTGCAGTGCCGGCAATTCTGGTATGGGTTCGTGGAAGAAAATCACACCTCCGGGAGATGCGGAGAACGTGCTGACCGTGGGCGCTATTGACAAGGAAGCCGTACTGGCTCCTTTCTCATCTATCGGGAATACGGCGGACCACCGGATAAAACCGGATGTGGTGGCTGTCGGCTTGGGGGCTGATGTCATACGTACGGATGGTAACCAGGGTAAGGCAAACGGTACGTCGTTTTCTTCTCCTATCATGTGTGGCATGGTGACTTGCTTGTGGCAGGCTTGCCCTGAACTTACGGCTAAAGAGGTGATAGAACTGGTACGCCGCTCCGGTGACCGTAAAGATTATCCCGATAATATATACGGTTATGGTGTGCCCGATATGTGGAAAGCATATCAGGATTATCTGCTCAAAAGATAGCCATATGGAATCGTTGTCTTTGTATGAGCTCAACGCCCTTGTGCGCTGCAGTCTGGAACAATGCCTTCCTGACGAGTGTTGGGTGCAGGCGGAGTTGAGTGATGTGCGTACCAATAGCACGGGGCATTGCTATCTGGAATTTGTGCAGAAAGACCCTCGCAGCAACAGCCTGATAGCTAAGGCGAGAGGAACAATCTGGGCAAATGTGTTCCGCCTGCTGAAGCCCTATTTTGAGGAAGCCACGGGGCAGGCGTTTGTTGCGGGCATCAAAGTGCTGGTGCAGGTCACCGTCAGCTTCCACGAACTTTACGGCTATAGCCTTACGGTGCAGGACATAGACCCCACCTATACCTTAGGCGATATGGCGCGCCGCCGCCGGGAAATATTGAAGCAGCTCGAGGAAGAGGGAGTGCTCACCCTGAACAAAGAACTCGATATGCCCTGCCTGCCGCAACGCATTGCCGTCATATCTTCACCCACGGCGGCCGGTTATGGTGATTTCTGCCATCAGCTGAAAAACAATTCCAAGGGTTTCTTCTTTTATACGGAACTGTTTCCTGCCCTGATGCAGGGCGACCGTGTGGAGGAGTCCGTTCTGTCTGCCCTCGACCGGGTGAATGCCCGCTTGTCCGAGTTTGATGTAGTGGTCATTATTCGTGGTGGAGGCGCCACGTCCGATTTGTCCGGCTTCGATACTTATCTGCTTGCTGCTGCATGTGCACAGTTTCCGTTGCCCATCCTGACGGGTATCGGCCACGAGCGGGATGACACGGTGCTGGATTCTGTGGCACATACCCGTGTAAAGACCCCTACGGCGGCTGCCGAATTCTTAATAGAGTCCATGGACAGCGCTGCTGATGAACTGGAAATGCTTGCTTCTCGCTTGCATGAGGGTGTCAGGAATCTGTTGCAGCAGGAACAGCGCAAACTTTCTGGTTACAAGAACCGGATTCCTTCTGCCGCATACCATCGTATATCCGATGCAAAAATGGCTTTGCTGACTGTGCGGAAAGATGTGGTGCAGGCTGTGACTTCCTCTTTGTTCCGCCATCGCCATCGCCTGGAATTGTTGCAACAACGATTGGCAGATGCTTCACCGGAAAAGTTGTTGGCTCGCGGTTACAGCATTACGTTGAAAGATGGGAAAGTAGTGAAGAATGCAGATGAACTGCAGGAGAATGATATGATAACAACCCGTCTGCAGAATGGTGAAGTGGTTTCAATAGTACATATTTAACTCTCATTCATGCAGTGTTTTGCAAGTCTCTGTATTTTATAAATATTACTTAAATCATTTAAAATGAACAAAGATGAAAACACAAAATTTGTTTCTTATGCTGATGGTCATGGCATTTAGTTTTATTTCATGTACGGATGATAAGGTCGAAATTTCTCAACTGGTAGGTAAGTGGATTGCGAAAGAACCAGTTTTGCAGGACGATTTTGTGACCAGCTACACTTTTAATGCAGACAAGACCTATGAAGTTTATACCGGAAGCCCGTTCTCTAACGGAGTCCCTTTTCGTGGAACTTATATCATAAGTCTTGATGAAAAATTGATTACGTTGTATGATAAAGAGGAACATTATACTGAACAATATCATATTTTGAAACTGACGTCCAAGGAGATGAAGTGGGAGAACGCATCGCCCAAAGACGGGAATTCTGACAAACGGCTTGAGAAGTACAACGATTAATTAATTTCAATTATGCCAGTAACCAAGAAAAAAGAGACCTACTCCGAAGCCATGGCACGTTTGGAGAAAATTGTCAGCCAGATAGACAACAACGAACTGGAGATAGATGTGCTTGCTGAAAAAATAAAGGAAGCAAACGGAATTATAGCATTTTGCAGCGATAAATTGACCAAAGCTGACAAGGAAATTGAAAAATTACTGTCGGAGAAGTGGGAATCTGAAGAATAAAAGCTATTTTTGGAAAAATCTCATAATCCGCTAAGAATAAAAAGTTTATGCGGAAAGTTCAAGAACGAGGTAATGAGTTGGCAACTGTTCTGATTTCTACATACTTGCGTGGTTTGCATTGATGTACAACTCATCTTGGAACAAAGGTACAACTTTTTTATGAACGAGCAAAAGGACGGTGCATTTTTCATTATTGCAGGATAAAATTTGATTTGGTCTATCATCAATCTGCGATATATATGAATTTTCAGATTCCGTCATTCGCCCCTTTCCTTTGCTCGTCTGCGAAGGTAGTACAATAGCCATTGAAAGTTGAAAGGTCGGGCGTCAAGCCGTTTCGGGCTGAATCTTCCTCCTGCGGAGAGTATTCGCCCCGAAAACCTTTCCCCTTTCAATGTCTGTACTTAGGAATGCAGACGGCAACGGAAATGAGCGACTGACGAAAATGTAGATAAAGATAAACAGACAGCATACAAAAGGGTTCTTAGATTGATAACCCATTTGTATGCTGTTCTTGTTTCTACTCATAGGGGCACTATTATTTTGCACAGATGAATATAGGGCAAGCGGTAAATTTCACTCCCTCCAAAAATATAGAAGGGATTTATCCACTGCCACTCATCAAATGCGTTCCGTTGTACTCTCGTTTTAATGCCTGCTCAATCTCACTTCGCTTGTACAGAACTTTGCCACCAAGTACATAGTAAGGCAATGTGCCATTACTTCGGTATTCGCTCAATGTCCTTCGGCTGACTTTAAGCATATATGCCACCTCCTTGTCGCATAGATACTCATCATCGTTTTGTTGTGTTGTCCCATCTTTTGGCATACTATCGAGAATTTCCGATAGTTGGTCGATACTCTCGTGAATGGACTGCATCCACGCATCGTCTTTGGTTCGCATTTCTTGATACATTGTTCAAATGGTTTTAGTGTTATACATTGATTAGATTTCTCTCCCTTTCCACTTGGCTTCTTTTCGTCTGTCCTCTACCTTAGTGATGATGCTATCCACATCTTCGGGTAGATAATATGTACGATTGCCAATTTTGGTATAGGCAAGCGTACCGTTATCACGCAAGGTTTGCAATGTACGCTTGCTTATCTTTAACCTCTGACAAACATCCTGATGGTCGAGCCAATTGTTTGTTTTTTTCTTACCACCCTTTACAACAGGTGAGTTTGATACTCGCAGAATGAACTGCTCAATCTTTGTGGCAAATTCCTCGAATGCCTTTCTCTCAAAAATGATTAAATCCATAAGCTCCTATTTTATTTGTTTTTAATATTTTCAACCTTTTGTTCCGCTAAGATATAGTCGGTATAAGTCCCTATCCAAGCGTTTTGAAGATGTGGCAGTATGTGGCGTTCATTTGGCACTCTCTGGCGTCATTCTCCACTCTGCCCACAGCAATAATTTGTTTCATTTCCATTAGCCATTGCCGTATCTTCACTGCAAATAAAAGCAGGAAAAAGCACACTGCAATGGATGTGTCTATACGTGTCATAGGCTGACATATCATTGCATATTCGGTGTTATAAATAGCACCACTTAATCCTTTTATATTCTTCATCATTGCTGTTTTTCTTTTCATCGTTATTTCGTTTTCTTGGTGCGAAGTAATAGATTAGTTATCACACCTCAATCATACGGTGAGCCTGTTGCAGTATGTGGCACAGTTCGTGGCACTTTTAGATGTATATGATGATACATTTTTAAGCATACATCACATTGTAACCCATATTATATAAGAATATTCCCAAGCGATTACCCGTTTCGGATCTTGTCCGTTGCATTGTCGTTTGTCAGACCGATGCTTATCCGTCTGCCAAATTTTTGCCCCGAACAGCCGAAAAGGGTTGTCGCTAATTCTATGATAGCAGAATAGCGGATAGACCAACTTCCAACACTTCGACAGTCCGTCTATCCGCTATCGTATTTAAGACCTTAAATCCTTCAATTAAGCATTTCGCCCTAATCCATCATACCCCGTTCAACTTGGGAAGAATTATGCAGTCGGCACTGCTTAGAAACCACTCCGAAATGCAATACAATTCATAATTGCCTACATAGACCTAATTAGTTGTGGTAGAATTGTATGCACATTTTCTTTGCAGCAGATAATCGGTCAAAATTGTGCACAAAGACCATAGTATTAACTTTCAAAACATTCAAAAAAATGAAGAAAAAAGAGATTAAAATCAGTAACGAGGAAATGATGGAGTTGATGGGGCTGAAGCGTACATCAAACTCCGATGATGACACGGACAAGACTGCCATCGATTTGGCTATCGAGAAGTATTCAAAGGAAGAATTGTCTGCAAAGGAAACTGAACAGCCAGACGCGCCAACAACCGATAAGGATACTCCTAACGATACGGAAGATTCCACAAAGGTTGTTGAAGTAGAGGAACAGCCATCAGCCCCACCTATCCAACGCCGAGTGAGTAGTAAACAACGTAAGCTCTCGTTGGAGGAGTACCGCAACACCTTTATGCGACCTTACAAAATAGAAGATCGTAAGCCGGTATTCATCAGCGGCAAGTTGCGCAAAATGCTTGACAAGTTCGCCTGCAAAATCGGTGAGGATAGAATGAGTATGTCAGGATTATTGGAGAACATCGTCCGTCATCACATCGAACTCTATTCAGAAGATTTCGAGCATTGGAAAGGGATGTAATGCCTCAATGTCTACCTTACCGCCCAACGGCAGTTCGGACGGACTGCATTACGGCAACTAAATCAGAAAAAGCAGCCTGAACCATCAAAAACCGTCAATGACGGTGGACGCAGCAAGACTTTTGTCTTGGGGTGTAGCGAGGTTATCTTTCGGGATGCCGAAAAATGTCGGACAAGCCACCATTGCACCCGAAAAACCTCGCTCCACTCCCAAGTGGAGGCAATCCGCTCCCGATGGTCGCAGATTGTGAAAAGCCCAATTGAAGAATCAATAATCAAGTAAAAAGTACAATGATGAATAATAAAAAAACAAACAAATCCAAGCCCAGAGGCAGACCACAGGTAAGCACTCTGAAACGACTTACAAAGTCGGTAACAGTGAAGTTCTCAAAGCCCGACTATGAGATGTTACGCCACCGAAGCAAGAATGCCAATCGCACCCTTGCCGAGTACATCCGGGATTCAGCCTTTGATGCCCGAATAGTAGCCAAACATTCGGCTGAGGATGCCGCCATAATCCGCAATCTTACGGGTATGGCAAACAACCTTAATCAGCTGACGAAGCTGTCGCATCAGACTGGATTCTATCGAACGAAGAATGTAGTGATGGAACTGCTTGCTAAGTTGAAAGAGGTATTGAGCGACTACAAAGCTACAGAAAGGAGGTGCAGATGATAGGTAAAATCAAGAAGGGGAAATCTTTTGGTGGATGCATTCACTATGTGATGGGAAAAGACAATGCCGAAATCATTGCATCTGACGGCGTTTTGCTCGGAACAAACAAGGAGATAATTGATAGTTTCAACTGTCAATGTCTCTTAAATCCGAAGATTAAGCAACCGTTAGGACATATTGCATTGAGCTTTAAGCCTGAAGATGCACCACGATTAACCGATGAGTTTATGGCTAAAATCGCATTGGAGTATATGGAACTGATGGGCATTAAGAACACCCAATTCCTTTTGGTAAGACATCATAACACTGACAATCCGCATTGTCATTTAATATATAATCGCATAAACTACGATGGCAAAGTAATCTCTTCGCAGAACGATTTTAAGCGAAATGAGATTGCAACAAAGAAACTAAAAGACAAATACGGATTGACCTACGCAGAGGATAAGAGCAAGACCAATGTAAAGAAGCTCCACGATCCTGAACGGGTAAAGTACGAGATTCATAATGCTGTTAAGGCTGCATTGAAACGAAGCCGTACTTGGTGGGACTTAGGCAACCAACTACAAAAGCAAGGCATAGGTATGACCTTCAAGATTAACCGCAGAACAGGTAAGAATGAGGGTTTGAGTTTCACCAAAGATGGCTACACTTTCAAGGCTTCCGATGTGAGCAGACAGTTCAGCTATTCAAAACTTGACAAGCAATTAAGTTGGGATATGCCGAAAAAGCAGACTGTAATTGAACCTAAACAGCAACCGATAAGACAGGAAGTAGAGCAAAATTACAGCGTTACCGATAGCCTTATTGAGAGCAACGGATTAGGCTTATTCAGTCCATCAGATGCTCCACCGGAGGAAGAGCAAGTACCTTCTTGGCAGAAGCAAAAGAAGAAAGAGCAAAAAAAGAATCGAGGAATAAGATTCTAAGCAAACAAATTTTTCACACTTAAAACAAATTGATATGAGTAACAGAAATTTTAATAACAACGACTACGAGTCGTTTATGGAAGGCATCTACGGATGCATGGAGAGAATAGAAGCCGGTATTAACGAATTGCAAAAGGTTCAACCCAGTAAGGGTAATTCGGTTGCTAATGACGAAGACCGAATAGCGTTGGTACACGAAGTTAAGGAACTTGTCAGCAATGCCACAGGGCTTAATTGCAGGCACACCGACCGCAAACTTGAAGAGCAGACTAAAGTTCTTAATTCAAATTTCAGTGCCATTAGCGAGAGTGTAAGGGATGTGAAAGCGATTGTCAATAAATCGCAATCATCAGGCGAAGTTCTAAACTCGCTGGCAGAGATTAAAGCTAAACAGCAGGAACAATACGATAAGGTTAAGGTAATGTTCCGAGATACCAATGAGAATATTGAAAGTGGTATTGCTAACGCTAAACATCTTCGTATCAGCATCGATGAACCTCATGTCTTGATAACCTTTGTAATAATGTCGGTAGCTATTGCTGTTTTATCAGTAGCATTGCATCTTGCCAAACGCCCGAATTATGACCGCATAGATAATGACCTTAAATACCGCTACATCAAGATGAAAGGCGATGCTTCGGCAGAGCAGATAGCTACATTGGAGGAGATCTTTGAACTCAACCGCAATACCGAAGCAATCGAGCAGATGCGTGAGGATGTAGAGACCTACGAAGAGGCTGTTCGCAAACAAGCCGCCTTTACCGAACAAGCAAGGCTTAAAGAGCAGGCGGCAAAGGAACAGGAGAGCAAAGCCAAGTCCATTAAGAACAAGCAGGATAATAGTAAGGTTAAACAAAATAAATCAAAACCCTGATTGTAATATGGCAACAGTAAAGATTAAGTTCCGACCATCAACGGTTGATGGTGGACAAGGCTCAATTTTCTATCAAGTAATCCATAATCGTGTAGCCCGTCAGCAAAAGACGGGCTACCGTCTCTACGGCTATGAGTGGAACAGTCACTCTTCGGAGGTGGTGTTACCCAAGTTCAACGAGAACAGAAAACGCCACCTATCGGAGATTGGCGACAAAATCCGAATGGATGTAAAGCATTTCCATAAGGTCATCGCTGATTTTGAGCATAGCGGTTGTGATTATACCGCAGATGATGTGATAGCGGAATTTGCATCGGACAACCCCGAAAATTTTCTCTTTCCATTTATGGAGGGTGTTATTGCCAATCTGAAAACATTGGGCAAAATACGCACATCGGAGACATACGCTGCGACCCTTTGCAGTTTCAGACGCTTCCGAGAGGACAAGGATGTGCCATTGGATGATATGGACTCCGATATGATGATGGCATACGAAGCATATTTGAAGAATAACGGAGTGAGTCCCAACTCTTCATCATTCTATATGCGTAATCTCAGAGCAGTATATAATCGAGCCGTAGAAAAGGGATTGACCTCACAATGCTTCCCGTTCAAGCATGTCTATACGGGAGTGGATAAGACTGTCAAGCGAGCCGTACCATTGAAAGTTATCAAGAAAATCAAAGAGATGGACTTCTCTATGAATCCGTCCTTTGACTTCGCCAGAGATATGTTCCTTATGAGTTTCTATACCCGAGGTATGTCATTCGTGGATATGGCATACCTACGAAAAAAGGATTTGCAGAATGGTGTACTATCTTATCGCAGACGCAAGACTGGGCAGCAACTATTTATCAAATGGGAGAAGTGTATGCAGGAGATTGTGGATAAGTACGATACTTCGCAATCCAATTACCTTTTGCCTATTATCAAACCTTTCGGCGAGATAGACGAACGCAAGCAATATATCTATGCAGCTCATAACATCAACCGTTGCCTGAAAATCATCGGTAAGGAGTTGGGATTATCGGTTTCGCTAACCCTGTATGTTGCCCGTCACGCTTGGGCGAGTATTGCCAAAAGCAAGAATGTGCCGCTCTCGGTAATTAGTGAGGGTATGGGACACGACTCGGAAGCTACGACACGCATCTACCTTGCATCATTGGACACCGTAGCCATCGACAAGGCGAACAGTATGATATTGAAATCTCTATAAGTGAAGGATTGTTGAGCTAATGAGAAAATCTCTTGATAAGAGAAATGATTACCGTTGCAAAATTACGAAGAATTATACAATCAAAACCAAAAAAGGAATTAAAAAAGCAGGTTGATTTTCATTTTGTTTTGCTCCACTGGTCTATTGTTGAGCAAATTTCAATGTATCAGCCTGCTAATAGACTCATTTATAGAATAGACTTACAATATTACTTGCTCTTATCAAGAGAAGTTTACTCTTTAGCTTCTTTATATAGAATTAAAGAACTATAAACCTGATGATTGCCACTCCAATTAAGTAACCCATAAACAATTGGCGACCAACAGTTGAAAGAGCAACGAGAAATTAGAAACGAAACCAGAGAAAAGTATCGCGATGCAATTACCCTCTATGCTGAAACCGGTCTTTCCATAAAACAAATATGTGAGCAGACTGGGGTCGGCTTTTCCGCATTCAGTTCTTACCTCTCTACTAATTACCGCGACCTAATCCTCAAACGACATAATCTTACGGGATTTAAGGATGTCAAACTTCGAGGCAAACGAGGTCAGACCACTGCCGCCCATTACAAATACAAGAATGCCATAACCGCTTGCGACAGTCAGGAGTATATCGAATACAACATCTCTCAAATCGCCCGCATATTCGATGTGGATTGTTCCTCATTGGCAAGCCAATTACGCAGACATTACCCCGATATTGTACCACGCAGGGAACAGAAACGCAGACGAATGGGTATTACCATCAATCTGCAATATGGAGTACGCAAGTGGAGTAAAGAGGGATACGCTAAGGCAGTGGAGATGTTGCAAACATCTGATATGACCATCGAGGAGGTTGCCAATACCTGCAATGTATCATATACGGGATTGCGTGAACACGTTATCGCCTATTATCCACAAATAACATCAGCGAGGGAAATCAAACGCAACAATGCTACAGGGCAGAAAATACGAGGTAAACGCAATGGCAATTGGGCTATACACGCACCCGGAGAAGGAACTATTGAAAAATATGAGAAAGCCATAGAACTATATCGTACCACATCGAAAGATGTGCAGGAGATAGTCCGTATAGTCGGGGTAAATCTCGGTGGATTCCGCCATCATTTGAGAACTTGGCATCCCGAGCTGATGGTTCTTAGACGGGGCTTTGACGAAGGGGTGGCATTGGTACAAACCAAACGTTATAAGAAATCTTCTGCCGAGAAATATGCCAAGGCAATCGAAAGATTACAAAACACCGACTTGCCAACGGCAAAGGTCGCTACAGAGTTCGGATTGAATCCCGAAACATTCAGGATGTATCTTAGGGAGCATTATCCCGAATTGACGGCAGCCCGTGGAATGACAAAAGCCGTCAATGGTAAAACAGTATCTAAACGCAGTGCTGAGAAATATGCGGAGGCGTTGCATTTGTATGAGACCACTTCGGAGTCGTTGAAATCTATTGCCAAACGGTTGGGACTTACCTATAATAGCGTAAGCGGTTTCATACGCCGTAACTATCCCGAAGCCATCGAAAAGCATAATTCGTTGCTTGTATCCAGTGAGCAGATGTTTGCTGAAGGGATAGAAAAGTTGAAATCAGGAAACGCCACTATCCATGCCGTGATGGACGAGTGTGGCTACAACGAATATTTCAGAACTTACATAAAAAGCAAGCACCCTGAACTGCTTCATCGTGAGACGGAACGCAAGCGGATACTCAGGAAACAAAAGACGGCTGACAAGTATGCAGCTGCTATCGAATGTATGAAAAATAGCACCGATACGATGAAAGATATTGCAGAACGATTTGGACTTAACATCCATTCATTCCGCAAATATCTCTATAAATATACTCCTGACATTGTAAAGTCAAGATGCAATAAGCTGTAAAAGTCACAAGAATGAGGCTGATATTGAAAGTACAGAGCGAATGGATTGTTGAGCAAATGAAAGGTCTCTTTGGAAGAGAGAACTTATCTCTTTGGAAGAGAAATGATTACCGATGCAAAATTACACATTTTTCGGCAAATGGCACCAATTTACCCTAAAAAATGTTACGCAAGATTCTGATTTTGTTTGGGCTAAAGGCGGATTGTTGAGCAAAGCACATTGTGCCTATTCAAATAACCTGCTCATAATCAATAGGAATATGCCGCATAAATCACTCTTCCAAAGAGAAGTGACCTATTATTTCGATTTATGCGCATTAAGAAATATTGTATAACGCTGATTCTCTTGCTGTTTGGTGTAGGTATTGCGCATTCGCAAGAGAGACACACGGAAATCTGTATTGACTTCCGTGTGAACAGTACTGTCATAGACTCCTCCTATTCGGACAATGCCGTCCGTATGCAGGAGATGGTGGAGTTCCTACGGACTATACGCCAAGACAGTACAATCAATATCATTGAAGTATCCTTCTGCGGAGCAGCCTCCCCCGAAGGCAGTTATCAACTCAACCGTAAGTTGGCACAAGGCCGTCTCTCGGCACTTGAAAAGTTCATCCGCAGTGAGGTGGATATTCCCGACAGCCTTATTACCTATAATGACAGTTACATACCGTGGGATTATCTCAAATCACAGATTGAGGATTCGGGACTTATCCGCAAGGATGAAGTAATTGCCATCTTGGAGGAAGAAGCCCGATTGGTGGACTATCATCACCCGAATACACATATCGATAACCGTATCGTGAAACTGAGAGCATTGGACGGTGGCAAGGTATGGCAGCAGATGAACAAACTCTTCTTCGAACAGATGCGAAATGCCTGTGCGGTATTCGTAACCTACAAGAAGGAGTTACCACCCGTACAAGAGCCTGTAATCTTGCCTGATACCATTACGATAGAGCCAATAGCTGAAGTTGTGGAAATTGTACCCGATACGACAACGGTTATAGAAACAGTTATTCCCGAAATAGAGGGATGGAGTCGCAAACTCCACTTGAAGACCAATGCTATAGGTTTGGGAATGGCTATTGCCAATGTTGCCACAGAAGTTGACTTGGCAAAACATTGGTCGTTTACGCTTCCTGTCTATTATTCGGCTTGGGACTACTTCAAATCAACCGTCAAGTTCCGCACATTTGCCCTGCAACCTGAATTCCGCTATTGGTTGTCGGAAGAGAATGACGGATTCTTCGGTGGGGTACATTTCGGCTTGGCATATTACAATTTTGCTTTTGATGGTGATTACCGCTACCAAGACCATAATCGTGAGACACCTGCCATCGGTGGTGGTGTGAGCATCGGTTATCGTCTGCCCATCAGCAAGAATAACCGTTGGAGGGTGGAGTTCTCTCTCGGAGCAGGTGTCTATTCCCGTCACTACGACAAGTTCCACAACACCCCACGTACAAAAGACGGTCTGATGATAGAGAGCATCAAGAAGACCTACTGGGGTATCGACCAAGCAGCGGTATCGTTCTCCTATTCGTTTGACTTAAAGAAGAAAGGAGGCAAGCGATGAGAAAGATTCTATACCTTATTATATGCTTGCCGATATTGCTTCTTTCGGCTTGTGATGTTCACGAATGGCCTGAAACACCGGAATTTGTAAAAATGCATCTTCGCCTGAACTATGAAACGGATATGACCGAATGGGAACACCTCTACGATGGTGCAGAGGTCATTGAGCAGGGATATGGCGAGACATACGACAATCATCGTGATTATGGCAAGATACGATACATTGTCCGCACCTATCCCGTGTCGGAGAAAATGCGTACCACATCGGACTATACACAGGAGTTTGTATTCACGAAAGATATATCAGAGGGCTACGACCACGAAGTCACGCTCGACCTCCTGCCCGGCAACTACAATGTGATGGTATGGTCTGACTTGGTACAGGCAAGTGGTGACAGCCATTTCCACAATGCCGACAACTTTGCGGAAATCAGATTGCAAGGCGACCACAAGGGCAACAATGATTATCGGGATGCCTTCCGAGGTTCAAACAACATTTCCCTCGTAGCGGATATTATGGAGCATCTGCCCGACACATTGGATATAGCGATGCAACGTCCTCTTGCCAAATTTGAGTTCGTAACAAACGATGTGGTGGAGTTTATAGACAAGGAATCTGTCCGTGTCGCCTCAAAAGCCAACGGAAACAAGGCTGCATCAACCGATGATACCCCGACAAGAGCCGTAAACATCGAGGATTACAAGGTGGTGTTCTACTATGTGGGATTTATGCCTCACGCTTATAGTATGCATACCGACAAGCCTGTGGATTCCTCTACGGGAGTGATGTTTGAATCTACTTTGAAGAAGCTCTCCGAATCGGAGGCCTCAATGGGCTTTGACTATGTATTTGTGAACGGCAAGAAGTCGGCTGTAACGGTGCAGATAGGTATCTACGACAATGAGGGTACACAACTTTCATTGACCGAGCCGATAGAAGTTCCATTAAAACGTAGCCACCATACCATACTTACGGGTATGTTCCTGATGTCTGAAGCATCGGGAGGTGTAACCATCAATCCCGACTTCGACGGAGACCATAACCTCATTTTCCCCTAACAGATAGACATAATGAAGAATCTACTACATAACATACAGATATTGGCGATGCTTGCCTTGACTATGGTGGGCATACAATCCTGTTCGGATGATTTGCACGATGTGGGCGATGTTCAAGTGAATTTCACCGCTACACTCCCAACTGATACCCGTACCCGTGCATTCGGTAAGGCAGAACAAGTGAATACCCTTGTGGTCGGCATATTCAAAAAGGGTGTTGCCGATGTGCATACCAACAACGGTGGCAGTTGGAACTATTACGAAATAGACCGTAAGTCGTTCCCTATAAACGGCACTTCTGCGAATGTACAGCTCACATTGGCGCAGGAACAGACATACAGTTTTGTCTTTTGGGCGTATGATGGCAATCAGAACATCTACGACATAGATGATCTGACCGCCATCGTAATGAATCCTCTGCCCAGTCCGATTACATTCTCTGAGGCAGAAGCGATGGACGCATTCATTGCCACAATGGAGGATATTACCATTACAGGAGATTGCAGTTATCCCGTTGAACTTGTCCGTCCGTTGGCTCAAATCAATGTGGGAACAACGGGAACACAGATGCAAGCCACATTCAAGGCAAAAACAGTTCCCGATACTTTCTATCCGTTCACCAATACCGTAAGCGGAACAGCCGATTACACTTGGATTTTCAGCGAAACCACAACCGAGATATTCTCGGCTGACGGTACAGAATATAACTACCTCGCTATGGGCTATGTGTTTGCTCCGACCACAGCCACAAACATTTCTGCTGAACTTACTCTGACCAATGGCAATGCAAGCAAGACAGTGGAATTTCCACAGGTGGAGATTGAGGCAAACCAGAGAAGCAACATAGCAGGGAATTTTACTTGGCAACAAGAGAATTGACATAGAAGTATAACCTAATAACGAGTTAAAGCCAACAGAAAAAGAATCGAGTAAAATCCGCAAAGGTAAGTGACCGTTCATGAGACCTTTTACCCTGCATCAGCAGGAAACGACAGATTGATGATAAGCTCCCGTTCTGCTACAGTCAGAACGATATTCCACGAACGATTGCGGCATTCAACGGGAATGTGGCAAGAGTTACAGAAAACAGAATAGTAGAAACAAGTAAACATTATTGTTAAATTTAAAAGATTAAAAGATGAACAAGAAATTATTCTTAGGTATGTTCGCAGCAGCCGGTATGCTGCTGGCAACATCGTGTTCGAATGACGAACTGGATGTAGTTCAGTCAGGAAATGAGGCTCAGGTGACGTTCTCACTTGCAACCGAAGGTGGTATCGCTACCCGTGCTATTAGTGATGGTAAAAGTGCTGATGTTTTGATGTATGCCGTATTTGATAAGGACGGTAACCGCATCAATACCATTCAAAAGGTAAGTAAAACAGGAGTAACATTCCCAACTACAGAAAACATCACTTTGGCTAAAGGTCAGACATACAAAGTGGCTTTCTGGGCGCAGGATGACGATTGTAAGGCTTATACAGTGACTGACGATATGAAAGTTTCTGTAGATTACAAGACAAACAACACATCGAACAACGATGAGACACGTGATGCTTTCTTCAAGACTGTTGAGTTTACCGTAACAGGTTCTACTTCTATTGATGTTGAATTGAAGCGTCCTTTTGCTCAAATCAATGTGGGTGTAACAAAAGAAGATTGGGATGCGGCTGTTGCTTCAGGCATCACTGTTGAACAATCTTCTGTAGTTATCAAGAATGCTGCAACTGAGCTTAACTTGCTTGACGGAACAGTAAGTGGTGAAACAGAAGTAAGCTATTCACTTGCAAATATTCCTTCTGACCCTGCAATCTTGGAAGTAGATACTGATGGCGATGGCGAGAAGGAAGAGTACAATTGGCTTTCTATGTGCTATATCCTTCCTTCGGCAGCACCTACAGGTTATGAGAAGGCGGCTTTGGAGAATGTTGCTTTTGTATTTACATCTAACGGTGAGCCTATTGAGTTCAATCAGGGTTTGAACAATGTACCTGTACAGCGTAACTGGCGTACAAATATTGTAGGTGAGATTTTGACTGGTGACATCACATTCAATATCGTAATTGACGAAGAATTTGAAGACGACCACAATGTAGTACTTCCTTATGCAACAATCGGTGATGTTCGTTACAATTCATTTGCCGAAGCAATGGCAGCAGTTCAGGATGGCGAAACCATTACATTGGAGGGTGAAACTACACTCGAAGGTGTAGCTAATGAAAATCTCTTCAATATTGATGGTAAATCAGTTACCATTGACCTTAATGGTTATGGTATTGTTGCAAAGATGCCTGATGTAACAAAGAACTCATCTATTTTCCGCGTAGCAAAGAATAGCGAATTGACTATTATCGGAGAAGGTAATGTGAAGGTTATGACAGCAAAAGCTCCTAATTGTTTATCTGCATTCATCAATAATGATGGTGGTACAGTAAACTTGAAGGGTGGAAACTGGACTATGACAGCATTGGATAATTGGGAAGAATCTTTAATTCCAACTTTTGTGGATAATAATAGTAATGTAAACTCTGCTACATTGAACATTTACGATGGTATTTACACTTTCAATCGTAACCTCTTCCGTAACTTTGCCAATGCAGCAAGTCATAATAACTATGCTACTGTCGCTACAATCAATATCTATGGTGGCACATTCAACGGTCGTGAGAGTGACGCAGGTGCAATCTGGAATCAGAAGCCAAGCTCAACTACCCCTGATGGTGCTGGTATTATCAATATAATGGGTGGTACATTCAATAATGTAAATATCTCTGATGATTTCAGCGGTGTAGTTTATGTAAACAATCAGGAAGAGTTGAATAATGCGTTAGCAAACGTTAATACCCATACCGTTATGCTTGGAGCTGGTAAGTATGTACCAAGCCTTTACAACGGTGATATTCCTACAAGAAAGTCATTAACCATTATCGGTTCTGAAGGAACTCAGTTCGCATATACGGGTTCTAACTTCGCAGGTCAACTCGCTCTTGCTGGATTTGATAATTTTACAATCCGCAACTGCGAAATCTTAAGGAGAGAAAATGTTAAGAACTGGGGTATGGTTGTATTCGGTTCAAGCAACAACCCTAATGGTGTTTACACTATAGAGAATTGTACTTTCAATGGTGTAGGTACTCAGGGTATATACATTAACGAACAAGCTTCAGGCACAACTTATAACATCTTGAATTGTACTTTCGATGGTGACTTTGGTACGGAAGGTGCTATCACTATCCAAACTAATAAGGATGTTAACCATATCGTAAATGTTAAGGGTTGTACTTTCAACAATATTCCTAATACCAGCCACAGAATTTTCTTGGCGAAAGTATCAACAGGCTTCTATTATGGATGGACACTCAATACAGAGTCTAAGGCATATTCAGCTTATGACTTAGCTATATTAGTTGCAATGGGTTATACCAAGATTGATTTGGCTGATGGTGAATATGATGTTTATGGATGTGGAGGTAAGACATTGACTCTTAACGGTTCAACAAATGCTGTATTGAAGTTGTACAACGACGGTGAGGATGGTTGTGATTATGCTTTCGGTAGTGCTGGTACAGGAGTTGGTGATGTTACATTCAATGGCTTGACTATCGATACTCAAGGAAATACAGGTAACTATAAGGGCTTTGCTTATATGAAGGGTACATTCAACAATTGTAATTTTGTTGGTGCATATTCATTGAATAATGCTAACGACTTTGCATTCAACAAATGTACTTTCGATTTCAAGAATGGATATTTCTGGACTTGGGGTGCTAAATCTGCTACTTTTGATGGTTGTACCTTCAATGGTAACAGCAAAGCAATCCTTGCACACGGTTGGGAATCAACAGCAATCACTATCAAAGATTGTAAGTTCGCTGCCACAGAAAAAGGATATACAGGTAGCGGTGACAACACAGCTTGTGTAGAAATAGACCCTGCTGGCACTAACACTTATACTATCAACTTTACCGGCACTAACACTAAGACCGATAATTATAGTGGTTGGACTCGTATTAAGGATGGTAGTACAGGTCATACAATCAGTGGCATTTAACAATCAAGAAACTCTATCATTCCCTTGATAGATATTTACATATAAGACGTTAGTTGAGACCTGCCGTTCGTGAGAATAGCAGGTCTCATTGTTATTAACACATTCCTTTGGATGAGATTTGATGTTTGCCATTTCCTAACGATAGTAGTATGCTAACTCCATTCTCTTTTCGCTGGCATAAACTATCCAACACCTTTTCTCTTATCTTGCTTGCCTCATAGGTGTTCAACCTAAATGCAAGAGCAATAACCACTTCAAGGTTGTAGAATGTTGCCCAACTTGCTGGAGTAATCGTGTCACATCGTTGAGTGCTTACAGGGCAGAGTGTTCCACTCTTGTAAATGGCTTTAATGGTGGCTCGGAGTGTCGGGGCTGTTACCCCGAACAACTCCACTAATTCCATTTCAGACATCCAAACATTTTCGTTTGGGATACTCACTCTACCGCTTTCGCTGATTGTTATAATTGCTCTTTCCATAGTTACATTGCAATTGAAATTTCACTAAACGATTGATTAAGCCTATTGCCGAACATTGTCAAATCATTGTCGATTTTCTCGGTGGTAATCTTGGCATACTTCTGTGTCGTGGTAATGTTCGTATGCCCCAAAACTCGGCTTACACTTTCAATAGGAACGCCCTTACTTAGAGCAAGCGTAGCGAATCCGTGACGAGTGCAATGGAATGAAATATCCTTTGAGATTCCACACTCTTTTATCATCTTTTTCAGCGGTTTACAGATGTTCCAATAGTTCAGATTCGGGAAGATGAGTTTATCCTCTTGGAATCTCTCGTAACGCTTGATTATCTGCAATGGAATATCCAACAACTTCACTTGAAAATTGACCTTTGTCTTGTGTCGCTTGGATAGAATCCACTTCTCGCCGTTTATTTCTACAATATCATCAGTGGTCAGTTCTTTAATATCTACGAATGACAAGGCTGTAAAACTTGCAAAAACGAACAGGTCTCGGATATAAGCCAACTTCTTATCCGCAAACTCATGTGTCATTACTGCCTTGATTTCATCTTCGGTAAGGTATTGTCGCTCTTTGATGTTCTGATTAACCCGATATTGGGCAAACGGATTTCTCGGTGTCAGGCCATTGTAATGAGCCTTTGAAACAATTGTTTTCAGCCACATACAATGTGCCCATACGCTACCATTATGTAACCCAGCATCGGTAGAGAGATAGATTTCATACTCCTTGATGAAGTCGGGAGTAAGTTCAAGCATAGAAATATCACTTCGCTTGTAGCATTTCTTTATAAATGCAGCCAAATGGTTTCGTGACCTTACACGCACCTTGTAGGAACTTGCAGCACGGTCAATGCCTATACGTTTCTTGAAACTCTCGTTGTCTTTGTCAAATGCACCGAGCAATGTTTCATATTCCGTACCGATTCCCTGATAGGCATTGCGTACCATTTCAGCAGTTACAAATGCTTCTCTATCCGAAATGCGTTGATAATGCTTAATGATTTGAGCCTTGATGTTATCCAAAGCCAAATTGATTTCTCGTGCCTCCTTGCTCTTACCCTTTGCACGATTGCCCTTTGCATCCCACATTGTTTTTGCAATGGTCAGTTTGCAACTGAATTGTGCCACCGAGCCATTGATTGTTACTCGTCCCATAATGGGGACAACACCGTTTTTCTCCTTGCTTCCGTTCACGTAGAACAGCACCTTAAATGTACTTCGCATAATCCAATTCTTTTTTGGTTACAAAATTAGTTATCAGCGAGTTGTACATTGTTATGCAGAATGTGGCAGAGAGTAGAAATAAACTCCAACGACCTATAAACTTACCTCTTTATCGGGTAATGATTTGAAAACCGTCCGCCCTCATTACCTTTCATTTCCTTGCACTTTTGCATCGGCGAGGCTTTCATCAAAAGTCCTCATAAGTCATTGAACACCAGTGCCGCCATCATTATTTTCCCTCATTCGTTAGATTTTTCCAGAGATAAAAGCTATTTTTGTTGCAAAATGTACGTAATAGAAGTAACTAATACTTTGAGATATGAAAGAACTTGATTGGGCTAATCTGCCGTTCGGATATATGAAGACAGATTACAATGTGAGAATTTACTATCGTAACGAACAATGGGGCGAACTGGAAGTTTGCAGTGAGGAAACCATTCCTATGCACATGGCTGCCACTTGTTTGCACTACGGTCAGGAAGCGTTTGAGGGTTTGAAGGCTTTTCGTGGCAAAGACGGTAAAGTGCGTATCTTCCGTTTGGAGGAGAATGCAGCCCGCCTGCAATCCACTTGCCGTGGCATCTTGATGCCGGAACTTTCTACGGAGCGTTTCAAAGAAGCTATTCTGAAGGTGGTGAAGCTGAACGAGCGTTTCATTCCGCCTTATGAATCGGGTGCTTCTCTGTATATCCGTCCGTTGCTGGTGGGTACCGGTGCACAAGTAGGCGTACATCCTGCCAGCGAATATCTGTT
>OGEA01000149.1_pt1 | contig 55500 bp, 45 predicted proteins | sample 1570531 | NCBI WGS metagenome assembly OGEA01 (sample SAMEA2581973, study PRJEB24529) | metagenome | biome: Human gut stool | place: China | collected 2011 | reverse complement strand
ATATATTTTTTGCTACACCCCATAATAAGTGAAATACCTTCTCCAAAAAGGACAGCCTTCCTCGGCTGTCCTTTTTACTGCTTATAGGGAGATTCAGGGGCAAAATGATGATGTTGTTGAAATCTATTGAATTTCGTTATATAATAAAGAATGTGAAATTAAAAAGAGGAGTCTGTCCATGAGAATTGTAAAAGCCATTGAAAATATGACAGCCAGCAATCGGAAGCTGATGTATATGTGTAATACACGTCCGGTATTAAAGACAGGGGCGTTATTCAGTGACGTTACAGAAGAATATAGAATACCGGCAGAACCGCAGCCGGGGGATACGGTAAAGCTTCGCTTAAGAACAGGAAGGTATAATGTGGATACGGCATACCTGTATGTAAACAATCAGGAGTATGAGATGTACCGTGTTGCCAATAATACACTGTTTGATTACTACGAGGCATCGGTGGAAGTGGCGGAAGAAAAGCTTTATTACTATTTTAAAGTCGTGTCCGGCAAAAATGTCTGTTTTTATAATCAGATTGGCGCGGCAAAAGAATTAAATCCTTTTTATAATTTTCAGATTATGCCGGGCTTTCAGACCCCGGAGTGGGCAAAGGGTGCGGTGATGTATCAGATTTTTACAGACCGCTTCTGCAATGGGGATAAAAGCAATGATGTATTAAATGATGAATACAGCTATATCGGAGAGCATGTCTGTCAGGTGGACGACTGGAACCGGTATCCGGCGCAGATGGATGTGCGTAATTTCTACGGCGGCGACTTAAAAGGCGTATGGGACAAGCTGGATTATTTACAGGACTTAGGGGTAGAGGTTATTTACTTTAACCCGCTGTTTGTATCGCCGTCCAATCATAAATATGATATACAGGACTACGATTATATAGACCCGCATTTTGGTGTGATTGTATCGGATGAGGGAAAACTGCTCAGTGAGGGAGATCAGTGTAATACACATGCAACCCGGTATATGGACAGGGTAACGAATAAAAAGAATCTGGAAGCCAGCAATGAATTTTTTGCAAAGCTGGTGGAAGAAATTCACAAAAGAGGCATGAAGGTCATTATTGACGGCGTATTTAACCACTGCGGTTCGTTTAATAAATGGCTTGACAGGGAGCATATTTACAGTACAAGCCCGGAACAGTATGCATCCGGTGCGTATGAGAGCTTTAACAGTCCGTATCATACCTTTTTTAAATTCTACAGTAACCAGTGGCCGGATAACAACTCGTATGACGGCTGGTGGGGCAATGACACCCTGCCGAAACTTAACTACGAGGAAGCGGATACACTGGAGCAGTATATTTTAGGTATTGGTAAAAAATGGGTATCCGAGCCGTACTGCGTAGACGGCTGGCGACTGGATGTTGCGGCAGATCTGGGCAACAGCCGGGAATACAACCACCAGTTCTGGAAAAAGTTCAGAAAGGCAGTCAAGGAAGCAAATCCGGAAGCTGTCATTCTTGCAGAAAATTACGGCGATTCCTATGACTGGCTCCAGGGGGATGAATGGGATACCATTATGAACTATGATGCGTTTATGGAACCGGTGACGTGGTTTTTAACCGGTATGCAGAAGCACAGTGATGAGTTCCGTCAGGATATGCTTGGCAATGCGGGCAATTTTTTCGGGGCGATGCATCACAATATGTCCCGTATGGGTGGACAGGCAGTTGCGATTTCCATGAATGAACTTTCAAATCACGACCACTCGCGTTTTCTGACCAGAACGAACCACCGTGTCGGCAGAACGGCATCTGTCGGAGCAGAAGCTGCGAACGAAGGTATCAATAAAGCGGTCTTTATGGAAGCTGTCATCATTCAGATGACATGGCCCGGAGCGCCGACTATTTATTATGGTGATGAAGCAGGCGTGTGCGGCTGGACAGACCCGGATAACAGAAGAACGTATCCGTGGGGCAGTGAAGACCGGGAACTGATTGCATTTCATAAGGCGGCAATTGCCATGCATAAGTCACAGGAAGTTTTAAAGACCGGTTCTTATAAACCGCTTGTCGGAGAGTATAATCTGATTGCTTATGGCAGATTTAATCAGAAGGATGCAGTTGTAGTCATTGTCAATAATTCTGAAGATGAAAGAAGGGTCAGGGTTCCGGTCTGGGAACTTGGCATTACGGATAAAGATGAGATGGAACAGATATTTGTGACATTTGACGGCGGTTTCGGTGAGGAGCAGCTTTGGTATACAGTAAACGGCGGCTGGTTAGACATCGGTCTTAGAAAGACTTCGGTAGTCGTGTTAAAACGTGTAAAATGGTAGAAAAACAATAGTTAGAAAGGCTGGTAACAGGAAATGGATAACAATGGAAAAGATACAAAAAGTTCAGTGAAACTGAACCGGAAAATGAGAATGTGGCATAAATACAGAAATTACTGCTTCGGAGCGGCAGGTGTGCTTGTGGCACTGGTTATCTGCGTGGCAGTTATCCGATTTATGGGAAGATCATCTTCCGACAATAAGCAGCAGGCGGCAGTACCGCCGACAACGGCACAGCAGACAACACAGAATGAAACACAGCCGGTAACACAGGCACCGACAGTGGCAGCAACAGAAGCACCGACAACACAGCCTGCAACAGAAGCTACAACGGCAGCACCGTCAAACAGCGGCATTCTTGCGATTGACGGACCTGCCGGAGAAGCAGATTTTACAACACAGGATTATTACAGTGATGCTGTATTGTTCGGGGATTCTATTATCGGCGGTATTCAGGAATACGGTTTCTTAAACAGCGCACATGTAGTTGCCGGAAATAACCTGACAACGACAAAGGCAGTTGCAGAAGTAGACAGCGTGGCACAGTTAAATCCGTCCAAGGTATTTATCATGGTCGGCTTAAATGATGTCAATTTCGGAAGCAAGAGCGCTGAAGCGATAGCAGAAGATTTAATTACACTGGCAGGAGCCGTAAAGGATAGCTGTCCGTCCGCAAAGGTATATATTTTATCCCTGCTTCCTGTAACAAGCGGATTTGAAGCACGTGATACGAATAAAATCACACAGTCTGCAATTGATGATGTAAATGATACGGTAAGTGTTCTTGCAGCTTCTGCCGGATACACCTATATTGATGTGGCTTCTGCATATAAAAACGGTGCCGGATACTTAAATCCGGATTACAGCACCAACGGTATGAACCTGCATCATGATTACTATGCATTCCTGTTAAATTCAATCGCAGAGGTAGCAAAATAATGAGATTTCACGTACTGACCCTGTTTCCGCAGATGATTCTGGACGGACTGAATACAAGTATTACAGGACGCGCAATCCAGAACGGAATTTTATCGGTAGATGCGGTAAATATCCGTGATTTTGCAGAAAATAAATATATGAAGGTGGACGATTATCCGTATGGCGGCGGTGCCGGACTGGTTATGCAGCCGGGACCTGTCTGCTCCGCGTATAAAAGCGTGACAGAGCGGATTGGAAAGAAGCCGAGAGTGGTGTATATGACACCGCAGGGGTATCCGTTTACACAGCAGATGGCACAGGAATTTGCACAGGAAGAAGATTTGTGTATTCTGTGCGGGCATTATGAGGGCATTGATGAGCGTGCGCTGGAAAAGATTGTAACCGATTATGTGTCCATCGGAGATTATGTGCTGACAGGCGGAGAACTGCCGGCAATGGTTGTGATTGATGCGGTGTCCAGACTGGTGCCGGGTGTTTTAAATAACAAAGAATCGGCAGAAACCGAAAGCTTTGAAAACGGACTGCTTGAATATCCGCAGTATACCCGTCCGGTGGAATTTGAAGGAATGCGAGTACCCGACATTCTTTTATCGGGACACCACGGCAATGTAGACGCATGGCGTCTTGAAAAGTCTGTTGAGCGGACAAAGAAGTACCGCCCCGATTTGTATGAAGCTTATGTAAAGGAACAGGAATCCCTGCAGGATAAAAAGAAGCATAAAAAATAAATTTTGGGGATTGACTGAAAAAAAATATTATTGTATAATTATCACTGTGCTTGTCGTGTAAAGGCGGCACAGTGATAATAAAAGATAAGAAATCTTAGATTTCTGCCTAGATAGCTCAGTCGGTAGAGCAGAGGACTGAAAATCCTCGTGTCACTGGTTCGATTCCGGTTCTAGGCACTTATTTATACCATAGGTATTACGTTATGTAGTATCTATGGTTTTTTTGTATCCCAATAATAAATAACAGATGAGAGTGTAACAATGAATTGGAATGAAGATAAGAGTATAAAGATGAATTTAGATAAAACAGGAAAATCGGATAAAACAGGAACTACAAATAAGGATATTAAATATGATGATATATTATTGAATGGCAATGCAGGAACTACAAATAAAAATTCAGACATTAAACCGAATGTTAAATATAATGATATATTGTCTAAGTTAGATAAATATAAAGATGAAAATATAGTACCTATGCATATGCCGGGGGCTAAGAGAAATAAAGAATTAATTGAGTTATATATGGGTGATATGGGAAATCCATATGAGAAAGATATAACGGAGATTAATGGTTTTGATAATATGCACAATGCCGAAACTATTATTAAAGATGCGTTTGATGAGGCGGCGGAGCTTTATGGAGCTGATGAGAGCTGGTATCTGGTAAATGGAAGTACTGCAGGTAATATGTCGGCTATATGCGGAGTTACCCATAAAAATGATGTTGTTATAATGGCAAGAAACTGTCATATATCAGTGTATAATGCAGTTATCCTCAATGAACTGAATCCTGTGTATATTTATCCAGAATATGATGAGGAATATGGGTATTATAAGGGGATAACATTAAAAGAAATTAAGGTCATTGTGGATAAATACAGCTCAGACCATGACAGAAATGATATTAAAGCCGTGATACTTACATCACCAACTTATGAGGGAAATGTATCTGATATTAAATCAATAGCAGAGTATCTTCATCAATATAATATTCCATTGATTGTTGATGAGGCTCATGGTGCACATTTTAATTTCTCAGAAAGCTTTCCTCAGTCAGCAGTTAAGAGTGGGGCTGATGTAGTAATTAACAGTGTGCATAAGACCCTTCCATCACTTACACAGACAGCGATTATGCATATTAATTATGGAATAGTTGATGTAGAACGCATAAGAAGGTATTGGAATATATACCAGTCGACAAGCCCATCGTATATATTAATGTCTTCCATAGCAAGAAGCTTAAGCATTGTTAAGAATGACGGTGATAAATTATTTGCTGAATATGTTGATAAGCTCACTATTTTAAGAAATGGATTGTCAGAATTAAAGCACATCAGGTTAATAAATACAGACGACATATCAAAGCTTGTATTAGGATATAAAGATGCAAAATGGTTATATGACACTCTATTTTATAAATATAAAATCCAGCTTGAAATGTCATCTATAAAATATGTAATAGCGATGACATCAATATTTGACTCGCAGGAGTATTATGATAGATTTCTTGCGGCATTAAAAGAGATAGACGAAGAATTAGATAATAGAGTTCTTGCGGCATTAAAGGAGATAGACGAAGAAATAGATGAGAGTATCAGTAAATATGATAGGGAAGATATACTAAATTCAAAAGTAGACAAGGATTTAGATAATAGATTTAATAGCATACATAATGGTGAGGCAGACAATAGATTAAATTATAGTTCAATTAATAATCAGGATAATGGTAATAAGGTAAATATTGCTGATTTCAGGGATGAGCAGACTTTAACGATTGCGGAAGCATTTAACAGGCGGGATTTATCAGGTTGTGATGAAATTCAGATGAATAATGAGAAGATATATGGTAAGATAAGTGGAGAGTCAGTGTATGTATATCCACCGGGAATACCGATATTGTGTCCGGGAGAGGTTATTACACGAAAGATTATTGCAATACTTGAGGCGGCCGGTGAGGCAGGTCTGGAGGTTGTAGGTGTAAAAGAAGGAGCTTTGTTATGCCTGAGATAGCATTTTTAATGGGAAAAAGTTCAAGTGGTAAAGATAATATATTTAAGGCTTTAGTTGGTGATAAGGAGCTAAATCTTAAGACTGTTATTATGTATACAACAAGACCTATGAGAGCTGGAGAAAAAGAAGGTGTAGAGTATTATTATGTAGATAATGAGAAGGCATTGGAGCTTGAAGCGGCTGATAAAGTAATAGAAATGAGGACATATAACACGGTATATGGTGAATGGAAATATTTTACAGTTGATGATGGTCAGATTAGGCTTGGAAGCGGTGATAAGTATATTGTCATAGGTACTATTGAGGCTTACAATAAATTTTGCGCATACTTTGGAAAAGAAGCAATATTACCGATATATATAGAAGTCGATGATGGAATAAGGCTTATGAGAGCTATCAACAGGGAACAGAAGCAGGAAGTACCACAGTATGAGGAAATGTGCAGGCGTTTTCTTGCAGACAGTAAAGATTTTTCGGAGGAAAAGATTAAGGAAGCCGGAATTAATCAGAGATTTAGCAACGATGGAACAATAGAGGATTGTATAAGGGACATCAAAGAGGCAATTAAACAGCAGCTTTTATAAATGCAGTAAGAGTGAGTTGGCTTGAATTGTATTAATGATATTTATATGATACAATTACATAATGGTGGACACGAAAGAGAGTAAAGTTATGGATATAAAGATTAATGATATACAGACATCATCTTCAGTTCAGCAGGTGAAGAATACAGAGAGTACGGACAGTAGTTTTAAGTTTACTCTTATTAGTAATATAGAAGAAAAGGATCTTCAGGAAAAGCTTGGCAGTATGATGGAACAGATTACTGAGCAGGGTGAGAAGATTGCAAAGCATATGGATATTAAGGATATGCGAAAGTACAGGGATCTTGTTAAGGGATTTCTTAACGAGGTTGTTAACCGTTCCCATAAGTTCTCAAGAGAGAACTTTCTTGATAGACGAGGCAGACACAGAGTATATGGCATTGTTAAACTTGTGGATAAGAATCTTGATGAGCTGGCAGGAGAACTTGTTAAAGAAGAGAAAAATCATCTTGAGATTGTAGGAAGAATTGATGATATCAGGGGTTTATTGCTTGATATATCAGCATAAGATTGGAGTATATAATGAGCACATTTTCAGATATTTATGGATACGATACAATTAAAGAGCATTTACAGAACGCAATTAAATTAGATAAGGTATCACACGCTTACATTATCAATGGAGGGCTTGGTGCTGGAAAGAAGATGATTGCCAAGATATTTGCAAAAGCATTACAGTGTGAGGCAGAAGGCGATAATAAGCCTTGTAATAAATGTCATTCCTGTATACAGACAGAGTCAGGCAATCAGCCTGATATAATATGGGTACGACACGAGAAGCCTGCAAGTATAGGTGTAGATGATGTAAGAGATCAGATAATATCAGATATGCTTATTAAACCATACTCAAGCCGTTATAAGATATACATTATAGATGAGGCTGAGAAGCTTACAGTGCAGGCACAGAATGCACTTCTTAAGACTATAGAAGAGCCACCAGCGTATGGTATTGTTATATTTCTTACGACTAACGCAGACATTTTCTTACAGACTATTATATCAAGATGTGTGCTTCTTGATTTAAAGCCATTAAAGGAAAGCGTAGTTATGGATTATCTTAAGGATAACTATGACGTGTCAGAATATGAACGTAAGTTTGCGGCTGATTTTGCACAGGGTAAGATTGGACGTGCTAAGACTATTATAGAAAGTACGGAATTCGCACATTTAAAGAATGATGTTATGCACGTTATCAAGAATGTGAAGGATATGACGGCGGCAGACATAATGGCAGTTGTTAAAGATGTGACTAATTACAAGCTTACAATAGACGATTATCTTGATCTTATGGCTATGTGGTTCAGGGACGTGCTTATGTTTAAGAGTACCAATGATACGAATTATCTAATATTTAGTGATGAGATTTCGCTTATCAAATCGCAGGCTGAGGTTATGTCATACGAAGGAATTCAGGATATACTTAATTCTATAGATAAAGTAAAGGTAAGACTTAAGGCCAATGTTAATTTTGACTTATGCATAGAACTTCTTATTATGGCTATGAAAGAGGATATGTAGGCAGTTAGTGAATAATTGGCTGATGTTAGGAATTAATATTTGGCAGGATTGGAGATTAAAAATAGATGACTAAAGTTGTTGGTGTTAGATTCAGGCAGGTGGGCAAAATATATTTCTTTGCACCGGGACAGTATAATGTTGAGGTTGGTCAGCACGTTATTGTTGAAACAGCAAGAGGAATTGAGTATGGCCACGTTGTTCTTGGTGAAAGAGAGGTTGAGGATTCAGCAGTTGTACAGCCGCTTAAGGCTATTATCAGAATATCGACACCTGATGATGATGAAAGGGAAGCTAAGAACAGGGAAAAGGAAAAAGAAGCGTATAAGATATGTCTTGAGAAGATTAAGAAGCATAATCTTGAAATGAAGCTTATAAAGGTTGAGTATACATTTGACAATAATAAAGTATTGTTCTACTTTACAGCGGATGGAAGAATTGATTTCAGAGAGCTTGTAAAGGATCTGGCAGCAGTATTTAAGACAAGAATTGAACTTCGTCAGATTGGTGTAAGAGATGAAACTAAGATATTAGGCGGAATTGGTTCTTGTGGAAGACCATTGTGCTGTGCAACATATATGCCAGAGTTCATACCAGTGTCAATTAAGATGGCAAAGGAACAGAATTTATCGCTTAATCCATCAAAGATATCGGGTGTGTGTGGAAGACTTATGTGCTGTCTTAAGAATGAGCAGGAAACTTACGAGGAGCTTAACAGCCACCTTCCTAATGTGGGAGATTATGTTACTACACCTGAGAAGTTAAAGGGTGAGGTATCAAGCGTTAATGTGTTAAGACAGCTTGTTAAGGTAATTGTCACACTTGATGGAGATGAGAAAGAGATAAGAGAGTATCCTGTTGCTGAGCTTAGATTTAAGCCTAAGAGAAGAAACGACAGAATGAATATAGATGATAAAGAGTTAAAAGAACTCGAAGAGCTTGAGAAAAAGGAAGGAAAAGCCCATATTAATGATGACTGATGTTAAGATTAATGCAGGTATTAATGCCAATGAGAGAATTGATGACTTATGCAGGGATAATCTCAGACTAATCCAGAATACAGATGTGTTCTGTTTTGGAATGGATGCTGTGTTGTTGTCTACATTTGCGAAGGCCGGAAAGAACCAGAAGGTGCTTGATATGGGTACTGGAAATGGTGTAATACCAATTCTTATGCAGGCGAAAAATCCAGGCAGTATGTATACAGGCTTGGAAATTCAGGATATCAGTTATGACCTTGCTGTCAGAAATGTTGAACTTAATAGTCTGTCAGACAAGGTTAATATTGTAAAAGGTGATATTAAAGAAGCTTCACATATTTTAGGTGGGGCTTCTTTTAATGTGGTTACAAGCAATCCACCATATATGAATGAAAATCACGGAATTGTTAATCCTGAGAGTGCCAAGGCAATCGCAAGACACGAGCTTCTATGCAGTCTTGAGGACGTTGTAAGGGAAGCTTCAAAGTGCCTTAAGGTTAAGGGACATATGTATATGGTTCACAGACCATCAAGACTTGTAGATATATTTACTTCTATGAAGAATAACCACCTTGAGCCAAAGCGTATAAGGCTTGTGTATCCGCATATAGATAAGCCAGCTAATATGGTGCTTATAGAGGCGGTAAAGGGCGGACGTTCACAGCTTATAGTGGAAGAACCACTTATTGTATACAATAGCGATGGAAGTTACACGGAAGAACTTTTAAAAATGTACAATTAGTATGAATTTAAGAGAGGAGCAGTATGGAAGATAATATTACAGATATTGATTATGATAGTGTGCAGGCACTTGAAGAATTTAATGGCTCTCATAATAATAGCGGAGTTGGGCAGTTATATTTGTGTGCAACTCCAATTGGTAATCTTGAGGATATTACGTTCAGGGTGTTAAGGATATTAAAGGAAGTTGATATTATTGCGGCGGAGGATACGAGAAACAGCATAAAGCTGCTTAATCATTTTGAGATTAATACGCCGATGACAAGCTATCATGAATATAACAAGTATGATAAGGCAAAGGTGCTTGTTGAGAAGATGCTTAAAGGAATGTCAGTCGCTGTAATAACTGATGCTGGAACACCTGGAATATCTGACCCGGGAGAGGAGCTTGTAAGGCAGGCACTTGCATCAGGAATTAAGGTATCATCAGTTCCTGGTGCGGCAGCGTGTATAACGGCACTTACAATGTCGGGACAGTCAACAAGACGTTTTGCATTTGAAGCATTTCTTCCGGCGGACAAGAATGAGCGTAAAGACATATTAAAAGAGCTTGAAGATGAAACAAGAACAATGATTATATACGAAGCTCCACATAGGCTTTTAAAGACACTTAAAGAGCTTTCTGAGGTGTTAGGAGGAAGCAGGGCAGTTACTATATGCAAGGAACTTACCAAACGCTATGAGAATAGTATGGTTACAACGCTTGCAGAGGCGTGCAGTTATTATGAGAATAACCAGCCAAGGGGCGAGTATGTTCTTGTAATTGCTGGAAAAGACAGAAATGAGCTTAAAGAGGAAGCACAGGCACAGTGGCTTACTATGTCTGAGCAGGAACACGTTGATATGTATATAGCACAGGGACTTGATAAAAAAGAGGCTATGAAGGCAGCAGCCAGGGACAGGGGCGTATCTAAGAGGGATATATATAATAAGCTTCTGGGAAATTAGTTCTTAAAAGAAAAAATGTTACACAAATGTTAAAAACTTATATAAAAGAGTGATTAAAAGAGAGTCTTAGCTAAAATAAATTTAAGAGTAAATTTTAAAATTATAGGTGGAGTGGTACAAATCCCCTTCTTTGTCAGATAATATTTCTGGTAAGGAAGGGGATTTCTTATCTTCTAATCTTCTATTGTATGTTCATTAATAATTGCCTTAATGGTCTTATAAAGGTAAGGCTTGAGCCTGTCAATATCAGCTGGTTCTTTGTAAAGGATTGAGCTGTAGCAGGTTGAGCTTATAAGCTCGACAATCATAAACAGCATAATCTCAGGCTCGTTGAGGTTAAGACCAGAGTCTTCAAGCATTTCATAGTATATATCTTTAAAATTAATGTCGTCATCAGCGACATTGGTTGTAAGAGCCTCTTTAAATATTCCCCACGACAGGTTCTTTGATATAAATGTAAGAAGTGTCTGGTTGGTGTTAAGCACATTAATTATGTTGTCAGCAATAAATATAATCTCCTCGGTAAATGTAATTGTAAACGAAGGGTCACTAATCTGCTGTTCTTTTATATGAAGCTCTAATGCATTCACTGCATTTTTAAAGAGCTTGCTTGCCTCGTGAGAAATGAGTTTATTTCTTATATCATATTTATCTTTGAAATACAGATAAAAAGTTCCCTTGGCAATTCCAGCTTTCTGAGAAATCTCGGCAATTGATGTCTTGGAAACACCCTGCGTTGTAAAGAGCTTAAAAGCTGTATCTAAGAGGGAAGTCCTTTTCTGTTGTTTGTTGTTCTCAAGTTTTCCCATAAAATCTCCAATCTAATGCAGGCATAATATTAGTTGTTCTGTCAATTAATATTCTACCATGTTGAAAATAAAAAATCTATAAAAAAATGACTTTTAGTCATTTTGAGTATTGACTATCGGTCATTTTGTGCTAGAATAACACTTGCAAAGAAAATGACCAAAAGTCATATTTGAGAGATGACGGTCATATGTATTGAATTGATAATAAATGTAATTAATTAAGAGAGTTATTAATTATTAAGAGGTTATCAGTCCAATCAAAGTAAAATTACGTCGCAGACGTAGAAATGAGGCGAGTTATGGAAAAGTTTGGAAAAGTAATTGTTAAACTCAGAATTCCAATTCTTATTCTGAGTTTCCTGCTTCTTATTCCATCTGCAATCGGATACTTTAATACAAGAGTTAATTACGATATTCTGTATTATCTTCCGAATGAGATAGAAACTATGCAGGGTCAGGACATTCTTATGGATGACTTCAATAAGGGTGCATACGCGATGGTCGTTGTCCAGAATATGGATACCAAGTCTACTGACAGACTTATTAAGAAGGTAGAGAATGTAGACCACGTTGCACAGGTTATTTCTTACACAGGAATAGTTGGTGAAGATGTTCCATCTGAGATTGTTCCATCAAAATTCAGAAAGTATTTCGAGAATGACAGCACAGATACAACTTTATTTGCAATATTCTTCGATAATACAACTTCAAGTGATGATACTATGAATGCTATCACACAGATAAGAGAGAAGACAGAGGGTCAGGCGTTTATAAGTGGTATGTCAGCAGTAGTTACGGATACTAAGAATCTTTCGGAGAAAGAGACACCACTTTATGTACTTATAGCAGTAGTTCTTGTATGTATCGTGCTTGCTATATTTATGGATTCATTTCTTGTACCAGTATTTTTTATGATAAGTATAGGAATGGCAATTGTATACAACCTGGGTTCTAACATTTTATTAGGTGAGGTTTCATATATAACTAAAGCTCTTGCGGCTGTACTTCAGTTAGGTGTTACACTGGATTATTCAATCTTCTTATGGCACAGCTACAAGGAAATGAAGGAAATATATCCGGATGACCACAAGGAAGCGATGGCAGTTGCCATTGGTAATACACTTACATCCGTAGTTGGTTCTTCTATAACAACAGTTGCAGGTTTCATTGCACTTTGCTTTATGAGCTTCACACTTGGTCTTGACCTTGGTATCGTTATGGCAAAGGGTGTTGTATTCGGTGTTATCGGTTGTGTAACAATCCTTCCATCATTGATACTTACATTTGACAGGGCATTAGAGAAGACAATGCATCGTGAGATTATGCCAAACTTCGATAAGCTTGCTACATTTATAGTAAACCACTCATGGATATTTGTAATTGTCTTTGTTGTATTATTAGGACCTGCTATATATGGACAGAATCATACATCAGTATATTATGATTTGTCTGATACACTTCCAGATGACCTTGCTTGCTCACAGGCTAATAAGAAGCTGGAAGAAAACTTTGATATGAATTCAATCTATATGATACTTGCTGACTCTAGTATGTCTACAGATACAGCTAACGAAATGCTTGATAAGTTAGGTGATGTAGACGGTGTACAGTTCGCACTCGGACTTGACACAGCACTTAAGTCTGGTATTCCACAGGAATTCTTACCGGCTAAGACAGTATCAGAGCTTAAGGGTGAAGATTATCAGATAATGATGATTGCTACAGATTACAAAATAGCATCAGATGAAATTAACAATCAGATTAGTAAGGTAAATGATATTGTAAAGTCTTACGATTCTAAGGCAATGGTAGTTGGCGAAGCTCCTTGTACCAAGGATCTTATCACTATAACAGATAAGGACTTTAAGACAGTCAGTGCGGTATCGATAGTAGCTATATTTGTTATTATCCTGTTCGTACTTAAATCAATATCGCTTCCAATTATACTTGTTTCAGCAATCGAATTTGCTATCTTTGTTAATATGGGTATTCCATATTTTACGCATACACAGATACCATTTATTGCATCAGTAGTTATCGGTACTATCCAGCTTGGTGCAACAGTCGATTATGCTATTCTTATGACAACAAGATATAAGAAGGAAAGAAGTCAGGGATACGCTAAGAAGGAAGCAATTCAGATAGCTCTTTCAACATCAATACCATCAATTATTGTTAGTGCACTTGGTTTCTTTGCCGCAACATTTGGTGTTGGATGCATAGCTTCAGTTGATATGATTGGTTCGCTTTGTACACTTATGGCGCGTGGTGCAATTATAAGTATGTTCGTAGTTATCTTCATACTTCCATCATTGTTTGTGTTATTTGATAAACTGATTATTAATACAAGTATAGGATTTAAGCCTAAGAAGAATCAGGATATGTAATCAGGAATATATATGAATGGGTCAAAGATGCATATTTCGTAACAGATATAAGAATATATCAGGAAGTAAGAAAATGGAGGAATAGTTATGGTTAAGAAGACTTTATTTAAATATAGTTCAGTATTATTAAGTGTTGTTCTTATTGCTTCAACACTTACAGGCTGTGGCACTAGCACAGCATATAATCAGACAGGCAGTGAGGTTGCAATAAGCAGGGAGGCTGCTTCTAATACAGAGAATATTATAACAAATGCTATTAAGAACGAGCTTTCAATATCAAATACAAGTACATTAAAGACAAATACAAGAGACGAGATGGTATATGTATTTGATAAGGCAGACGGAACTCAGGATCACGTTCTTGTAACAGAAAAGGTTACTGATTCTAAGGGCGAAACAACAACTAACCAGAGCACATCTGATAAGACTGCTCCTGTTTCAATAAAGGTTACTTACAAGTTAAATGGTGTTGAAACTAAACCGGAAGATATGATTGGTAAGAGTGGTAAGGTTACTATCAGATATGACTATACTAACAATGAGAAGAAGAATATAACAGTTAATGGAAAGTCACAGATAGCTTATGTTCCATTTACTATGATTACAGGAACACTTCTTCCAACAGATAAGTTCAGTAATGTAGAAGTTACTAACGGCAAGGTAAGCAAGGTTGGCGATAATATCATTGCACTTGGTATGGCTATGCCAGGCTTAAAGGATACTTTAAACCTTAAGTTTGATGGTGAAAGCCTTGATATGGATATTCCAGAATACTTTGAAATATCAGCAGATGTAGAGGATTTCGAGCTTGATATGTCTATGTCAGTTGCTACAACAAGCACACTTAATGATATAGATACAGATGATTTCTCACTTGCTAAGCTTGAAGATAAGATGAATGAGCTTCAGTCAGCAGCTGACCAGCTTACAGATGGAACAGTTACTCTCCAGAATGGTACACAGACACTTTCTGACAGTATTCCAGCACTTACAGATGGCGTGAACCAGTTAAATGATGGTGCAAGCCAGCTTAAAGATGGTATCTATGCTTATACAGATGGTGCTACAGCTCTGGCAGCAGGTGCAGGACAGCTTAAGGATGGTATCAGTGCATACACAGCAGGAGCTAACCAGCTTGGTGCAGGTGCAGGACAGTTACAGTCAGGTTTAAAGACTTATACTGATGGTGTAGGAGCACTTAATGCAGGTTCAGGCACATTACAGAGTGGTCTTTCAACATATACAGGCGGTGTTGCCAGTGCGGCAGCAGGTGCAGTTTCATTACAGACAGGTTTAAAGGCTTATACAGATGGTGTTGCTAGTGCAGAGGCAGGAGCTTCACAATTAAATGAAGGAATAAAGAGCATTAAGACAGCACTTATTGGAAATGTTGTTAAGGAACTTGCAGCTAATTCAACAGCTTATAAGATGAATTCTGTAGCAGACTCAACAGGAAAGACTGTTATGGAGCAGGCAACTGATTTACAGAAATTAGGAACAGCATTAGGCCTTAGTGATGTAACTATAGCAACAGACCTTAGTGATCTGGGGAAGAAGAGCAGTAGTGAGGCAGCAACAGATATATCAGCTTATTTTGTAAAGTATCTTACAGCTTATACAACTAATATAATAACAGAGACATATACAGAAGCTGTATCAAGCGGTAAGCCATATTCTCCACAGGTATCACAGGCTGGTTCAAAGGATTATGTATATGCTAACCAGTTAGGACTTCTTATTAAGGCTGCTGGTAATATAGGGGCTTCAAGTGCATTAGATGCAGTTGTTAGCAATCTTAGCAATAATGAAACTATTAATGCAGAATTAAAGCAGCTTACAGAAGGAAGCCAGTTATTAACAGACGGACTTGGCAAACTTGTTAAGAATAACAATACACTTAATGCAGGTGCATCACAGCTTAATGCAGGACTTGCACAGCTTAGTGGTAACAATGATACACTTAATGGTGGTATAGCACAGATAAGCACAGGACTTGCACAGCTTAGCGATAACAATGATACACTTAATGGTGGTGCAGGCCAGATAAGTGCAGGGCTTGCACGGCTTAGTGGTAACAATGATACACTTAATGGTGGTATTGAACAGATTGCAGGTGGTTTCAGCACACTTAATTCTAACAATGAAGCATTAAGGAGTGGTTCTACACAGCTTGCTGATGGAACATCAACACTTAAGGCATCTTCTGTAACTTTAGCAGATGGCGTAACACAGCTTAATGATGGTGCTATAACACTTAAAGACGGTATGGCAGAATTCAATGAGACAGGTATTAAGGCTATTACAAGTCTTGTTGGTGATGATGCTGATACAGCAGTAGATACAATCAAGGAAGTAATCAGGCTTGGTCAGAATTACAACACATTCCTTGGTAAATCAGATGGTAAGGACAATTCAGTAACATTTATATATAAGACAGCTGAATTAACTAAATAAGCTTACTTTTCCAAAACTCTCATATATAAATTATGCCGGCCCGGTCGGCGGAAAGATTAATAATCTTTCAAAAAATCCCCACAGAAGTTTATATCTGTGGGGATTTTACTATGCAGTCAGTGCGTTAAATGTTATGCGGTTATACAGCATAGCTATATGTTAATATAATTACATAGACATTATAAATGCTATGATATGCTTTTAAAATAATCTTCAAGCCTTGTAAATGTCTTAATAAGTACAGCGGCTTCATCTTCGCTTAAATCGCCAGTGATATGTTTAATCATATCCTGATGAAATTTCATATGGTGATTGTATGCCGCATTACCCTTTGGTGTGAGAGAAGCATATACGACACGGCGGTCTTCCTCACTTCTTGTCCTTATTACATATCCCTTTTTAACAAGTCCGTTAATGCCGACTGTAAGAGTTCCCATAGTCACGCCTAAGGCCTTTGATATTGTTCCCATAGTGCGTGGCTCTTTAATTCCGATAGCTTCAATTATGTGCATATCAGTAACTGTGATGTCAGAAAATTCATCTGTAATTAAAGCCTTTTCTTCAATGTTCATTATATCATTGAATAAAGTTACTAAAATAGAGTTCAATGATTCGTAAATGTCCATAGGTATTACTTTCCTCGCTTCAAAATATTTTTAATTATACAATGAAATGATGTGTTAATGCAACAAAATACTGCGGTATTTGTGAGTTAATGCGTTAAATACAATTTGCAATTTTATAGGATAAGTAGTATCATTAAATGGAGTATTATTTTGACAATATAGAGCAATAAAAGTACAGATTATTGCTATAAAATATTACTTAATATCAGGTTTAAAGTTTAATGATAGATGGAGGCACATATGAAGTTCATAGCAATTGGCGAATTGATGTTAAGATTATCACCACCTAACTATGAGAAGATAGTTACAACCCACAATTTCATAGTTAACTATGGTGGAGCAGAAGCCAACGTAGCAGTTTCTTTAGCTAACCTTGGTGTTGACTCAACATTTTTTACAGTATTACCTAACACAGACCTGGGTAAGTCTTGTATTAACTACCTTAAGGCTAATGATGTACACACTAAGCACATTATCAAGTCTGACGGGCGAATGGGACTTTATTACCTTGAAGAAGGTGTTTCAGTAAGACCTTCACAGGTAATATATGATAGAGGAAGCTCAGCATTTGCTGAATATGATTATAAGGATGTAGATTTTGAGAACATCTTAAAGGATTATGACTGGTTACATTTAAGTGGCATCACACCAGCTCTTTCATATAACTGCCGTCGTCTTATAGATAAGGCTATCAAGGCAGCTAAGAAGCTTGGACTTACAGTAAGCTTTGATCCTAATTTCAGAAGTACATTATGGTCTTTTGAAACTGCAAGGGATGTACTCAGCAAATATCTTCCATATGTAGATGTACTTATAGGTATTGAGCCTATCCATGTATACAATGCAGATGGTACAGATGTTAAGGATGGTCTTACTATGGATCCATCATTTGAGGATATGGACAGAGTGTTTAAGGCTATTGATGAGCAGTACCATATGAAAGCAATTGCAAGAACAGTACGTTATGTTCATTCAGGAAGTAATAACTCTCTTAAGGCTTTCTACTATGCTGACGGAAAGACTTACGAAAGCAAGACACTCAACTTTGAGATTGTTGACCGTGTTGGTGGTGGAGATGCATTCTCTTCTGGTCTTATCTATGCTCTTATGCAGAATGACTGGAAGCACGAAGATATCGTCAACTTCGCAGTAGCTTCTTCAGTAATGAAGCACGCTATCCGCGGCGATACTAACATCACAAGCGTTGGCCAGATTAAGAGGCTTATGAATAATGCATCATTTGATGTACAGAGATAATGAACGCGGGTCATTAGTCATACAGAAGGAAGGTCTAAGGAAAATCAAGTACTTGAATAATGATTTTCCCTAGACCTTATTCATATGAGATTAATAACAGATAGATTATGGTTAATATACCGGAGGATATATGAAAAAGATAAAAGAACTTATGCCGGAGGCATATGATTTTAATGGAAAGCTTTCATTAAAACAGGCGATACCACTTGGACTTCAGCACGTTATGGCAATGTTTGTAGGAAATCTTACACCATTGCTTATTATTACAGGAGCCTGTGGTATTGGAGCAGGAAGTGAGTATGCATCTATTCAGGTTGCACTTTTACAGAATGCTATGATTATAGCAGGTATTGTAACGCTTATACAGTTATTTTCAGTAGGACCTGTTGGAGGAAAGGTGCCTATTATTATGGGTACGAGCTCAGGATTTATCGGAGTGTTCAGCAGTATAACAAAGGTTATGGGTGGCGGAATATTAGCCTATGGTGCTATTATGGGTGCTTCCATTATGGGTGGTCTTTTTGAAACTGTGCTTGGTGCATTTATTAAGCCGTTAAGAAGATTTTTCCCATCAGTTGTAACAGGAACGGTTGTGCTTTCTATTGGATTGTCACTTATTTCAGTTGGTATCAATTCATTCGGTGGTGGAAATGGAGCTAAGGACTTTGGCTCACTAGAGAATCTGTTTCTGGCGTTTGTTGTGCTTGTTGTTATATTATTCGTTAAGCACTGGACAAAGGGATATCTTAGTTCATCATCTATACTCATTGGAATTATAGTTGGTTATATTGTAGCAGCTATTATGGGCTGTGTGCTTCCACATACAGCGGTTACTGCTGATGGAGTTGAATATACTAAGTCATGGGTACTTAACTGGAATAAGGTTGCAGAAGCTAAGTGGATTGCGATTCCTAAGTTTATGCCAGTTAAGCCTGTGTTTGATTTAAGAGCAATACTTCCTGTGCTTGTTATGTTTGTGGTAACAGCAGTAGAAACTGTTGGAGATATATCTGGTGTTATGGTCGGTGGAGTAGGAAGAGAAGCGACAGATAAAGAGCTTTCAGGCGGAGTTATGTGTGATGGTTTAGGTTCATCGCTTGCAGCACTTTTCGGTGTGCTTCCTAATACATCATTCAGCCAGAATGTTGGTCTTGTTGCAATGACTAAGGTTGTTAACAGAATTGCACTTGCATCTGGTGCGGTATTCCTTATATTATGTGGTCTTATTCCTAAGCTTGGCGCCTTAATATCAATTATGCCACAGTCAGTACTTGGTGGTGCGGCAGTTATGATGTTCTCATCAATCATTGTTAGTGGAATACAGCTTATTACTAAGGAGACGCTTGATGCAAGAAGACTTTCTATTGTATCAGTTGCGCTTGGTGTAGGTTATGGTATGGGTGTAAGCCCTGCAATCCTTGCACATACACCACAGGCTGTACAGCTTATGTTTGGTGAATCTGGTATTGTTCCAGCAGCATTTGTAGCAATCTTACTTAACGTAATTCTTCCTAAGAATAAAGCTGAGGAAACGGTTAAAGAAGTTGTTACAGAAGAAACAGTGACAATAAAGGAAAAGGCTGTAACTAAATAAGATACAGCAATTAGTCAGGATACCGGGAAAGACGAATAAGGTCGTTTGGAGTATCAATATCATATAATTCATATTCATCCTGTGCAGGAACTAAAACAACCTGTGCAGGATGTTTTTTTGCAATAAAGCCGCCACCCTTGCCCTGTGGAAGTGTAAGAAGCTCATTATAATAGCACTCAGGAAATATTACTGGTGCGCCTGCGTTTTTGTTGAAGGCAAGCCGGCATATCTTATTATTATTATTAATATTATTATTATTGGCATTGCTGGATTTATCTGTGCTGTTACAAGCAAAATGACTGCTGTTGTAGTAAATAAATAAAAGGCACAGCAGCTGAAGGCTTGTCTTAGTGATAAGCGGCTGGTCAGATGGAAGAAATAATATTCCTTTGGTGCAGTTGTTTTTCTGGCAGCAGGCTTCCTTTAGAATGTGGGAAACACCGAGGTGTACCATATCATTTCTGTAAGGCATACTGTGTTTTATACAATGTATATGTTCTCGTTCACATATCTGTACAAGCTCATCATGTCTGGTTACGGCAAGCGTTTCATAAAAGTCTGCGAAACGACTTATATTTATTGCATTTTCAAATAGAGTGTTGTTGTTGAAGGAGGCTAAAAGCTTGTTGGTACCGAATCTTTTTGACATACCGGATGCCATAATAATGCATGAAATAGAGCTGAATATATTATCAATATCGATTAAAAGTACATCAGCTCTGCTTTTAATACTGTCAAGAAATTCCGTGGATTGTTTTCTGATGACAGATAATACGCGTGAGTTATCAAGAAGACTTTTAATGCTCTCCTGAAAAGGAATACAGGAACTTTCCAGATAACCAAGCTCGTCAATAACAAATACACTATCATCAGAGGTCATAAGATGCTTCATAATAGCAGGACAGGCGCAGTTAATAAAGCCATCCTCTACAATGGTCATATTGTTGCCTTTTTTAGGGGAAACAGGAGTGAGTGTACGTGGTCTGCCAATTACATATTCTTTTCCATCATCTATAAGATTGGATTTAATAACAACTTCTGGGGTGTCCGTTCTGCGGCTTAGCAGATAATTGAAATTGAAAAAATCAGACATATCCGTAGCGTCTTTAGTCTGATTTAAAATGCTGTTTAACAGATATGATTTGCCACTTCCCCGGTCTCCGGTAATAAAAAGATGCTTTTTATCTGACATCTTAAAAAATGTAATGACAGCCAGAGCGTCTAAATAACAATTATCCATAGAATAAGTCACCTCATTTCAGTAAATGCTTTTATAACGTATGTGTGTCCTGCGTGAATAGGTATATATCTGTAGTAAAGGTTTATAGTGCCACAACTACACGGTGTGTTTTATGGTGGATATCGGTACATTCAATAACATTAATATTATCATATATAAGAGACAGCTTTTCGTTAATAGTATCAAGGGAGTCTGTATGAGTATTAATGCTGGTAAGTATTGTTCCGGCTTTCATAAGAAATATATTATCGCAGTATTCCAAAGCTAGCTCAGGACTGTGAATACACATAAGTACGCATCTGCCATCGGATACAATGCTTCTTATGCGCTGCATAAGAAGATGACGATTAGAAAAATCAAGTGCACTATCCGGTTCATCAAGAAGAAGCAGTGGGGAAGCCTCTATTATGGTGCGTGCCAGAATACATAACTGCTTCTGCCCCTCGCTTAAAGCTAAGAAGTCTGATTCGTATAAACCATTAAGTCCAACCATATCAATAGCTTTATCGGCACGTTTTATCATATCTGTAGTGTAGCCTCCAAGTATGTGCATATGAGGATTGAAGCCAAGCAGACATACCTCCCTGACGGTCATGCTTATGGTAAGATTGTTTCTTTGGGGAATGTAGCTTATCAGCTGGGCCTTTTTTTTAACAGAGAGGTTTTCAAGCAAGTATTCATTAAGCTGACATTTTCCGTTGTGCTTTATAAGTCCCATAATAGCTTTAATAAGAGAGGTTTTACCACAGCCGTTATTGCCAATAACAGCATTAAGCTGTCCTGGCATAAGGTCAAAGTTTACGTTATCAACCGCACAGGTGCTGCCATAATATACAGATATTCCGGCAGCAGAAAATGTAGTATTGAATAAATCGGACATCATAACGCCTCCTTTTTATTAGCTCTGATAAGCAGAATGATAAGCAGTGGAGCTCCAAGAAGTGAGGTAAATATACTGACTGGCAGCTCTGATGAGGATACACTTCTTGCCAGTATATCAGCAAGTGTCAGTAAAATAGCTCCTGTGAAGCCACTTGTTATGTATGTAAATATGTCATTACGCTTTGTAAGCAGTCTGGCAATATGAGGTGCGATAAGTCCGATAAAGCTTATAAGCCCTGTAACACATATTATTGATGATACTACTAATGTAGCAAGCATTAGTATGATAAAACGTAGACTTGTTACATTTACACCTAGTGATACAGCTTCCTCTTCGCTTGTAGAGAGAATGAGAACCTGTCTGTATAACATAGCCATTATAATAAAGCCGGCAAGTGTTGTGAGGAACGGAATAGCAAGGCTGTCCCTTGAAATACCATTAAGGCTTCCCATAATCCAGTATTCGATTGAAGCAAGCTGTTTTTCAGGATCGGCAGCAAGCTTTAGAAACATAAGTATAGTCTGTGCCACAGAATGAATAGCTATACCGGCAAGCACGATAGTATAACTGTTTCTGCCAGGGACAAGATAAGCTGTAAGCAGAGTTATTATGAGGGCTGTAACAGCTCCGATAAAAGCAGATATGGAGATGAATGGAACAGAAGCAGAAACTGCAACTATTGCAAGAGCAGCACCGGCACTTGCACCGGAGGAAACGCCAACGATATCGGGAGAAGCCAGAGGGTTTTTAAATATAAGCTGATATATATAACCTGATATTGAAAGACCAAAACCACCTATAACACCCATAAGGGCACGTGGAAGCCTGAGCCTTTTAAAGACCATAATAGACATAGTATCACCAGACAGTAAGCTCTTTAATGTGAGTGGATACTGTCCGGTAATGACAGACCATACAAGTACTACTATAAGAAGCAGTACCTGTATGGCTGATAAAAGTATAATTTTGTTCCGGTAATTATAAGTATTTTTGAACATAAATCATCCTTATTTAGCAGGTGTGAATCCATAAAAGCTTTCATAGAATTTAGTTACACATTCTTCATAGAAATCCTTAGTAACCTTTTCTGGATGAAGAACAGAGGCAATATATATGCTTCCTAAGAAGCTTGCTGGTACAGGTGAATCCCAGGCTTCTATATCACCAGGAAGCTTTACAACTTTTTTATTCTTAACAGCATTGCAGTCTGCAAGGTTAGCATCATTAAGAACGTCATCTACTGAGTAAGTTGCATCGGCAGCTATTATAATGTAATCAGGGTTCCAGGCAAGAAGCTGTTCATATGAAACATTTGCCCAGTAAGTATCTGTGAGCTCAGAGGCTGCATTCTTTCCGCCTGCATTGGTAAGTAATGTGTTCTGATACATCTTGCTTCCTGCTGTTGAAAGAACAGAGCTGTTACCTGCAAGATATACTAAAGGAGTGCTCTCACCTGTAAGCTTGGCTTTATTATCAGCTAAAAATGTATCAATGGAATTGTTAAGTGCCTCAGAGCGTCCAATTGTGTTAGTTATTTTACCAACAAGTGTTATACATTCCTTAAGGAGAGTTTCATCCTCAGGATTAACAACAACAGCCTTGATACCAAGACTTTCAAGTGTATCTGCAGCTTTTTTTAACTTCATAGGAAGGAATACAACATCAGGTGCTGCTGCAACACAGGCTTCTGTGTTGAATTCCTTAGCTGTTCCCATATTAGGAAGACTTATGATGGATGGAGCTGCAAGCTTATAGATGTTTCTTGTATTAGCCTTAGCTTCGATTCCTACAAGCTTATCCTTTAATCCAAGTGCAAGGAGAAGACTTGTAGAGATATAGTAAGATGAAGCAATCTTTTCAGGTGCTTTTTCAAAGGTTACTGTTCGTCCAGCCTGGTCGGTAACAGTAAGAGGGTAGCTTGTGCTTACCTCGTTGAATTGGGACATGACATCAAAGGCTGATGTTGAAGCAGCCTGTGTAGTACTGTCGTTTGCAGCAGAACTGCCACATGCTACAGTTGATATAAGCATGAGCACTGCAAGAACTAAAGCGGTTAATCTTTTAAACTTTTTCATAGTGATCCTCATTTCTACTTTATTTTAGCACACTCATTTATGTTGAACAGAATATATCTGACAGCAACAGTTAAAAGATATGTGCGAATGAATTTTATCAGATTGACAAGGCTTTTACAAGTCAGTATAGTTATATTATGATGTAATTAAGAAACGGTCAGGAAAAAGTTTAAAGGTTGTTTAAGCTGCACAGCAGGACTTTTATTTCTGGCATAAGTATGATCAAAATGAGGAGTTTTTATGCTTAATATACAGAATTATAAGAGAGTAGAAAGTATTGAAGAGGCCTACGAGCTTAACCAGAAGAAGGCTAACAGAATTATCGGCGGCATGATGTGGATGCGTATGGGTGATAACAGAATCAATACAGCGATTGACATGTCAGGACTGGGACTTGATAAGATTGAAGAGACAGAAGAAGAATTTAAGATTGGATGCATGACATCTCTAAGACAGTTAGAAAACCATAAGGGCTTTAATGAGTATACCAATGGCTGCGCTAAGGAAGCACTAAGGCATATTGTTGGGGTGCAGTTTAGAAATCTTGCGACAGTTGGCGGAAGCATATATGGAAGATATGGATTTTCTGATGTTCTTACATTATTAATAGGACTTGACTCATATGTGGAGTTATATAAGGGTGGAATAGTTTCTCTAAAGGAGTATGCGGCAAAAAGCTATGACAGGGATATTATTGTAAGCATTATAGTTAAGAAAAAGCCAGTTAAGATGTTTTATGAGGCAGTAAGAATAACAGAAACAGACCTTCCGGTTCTTACCTGTGCTGGCGTGGGCTTTAGCGGTTCAGGCAAATATAATATATGCATAGGTGCAAGACCGGGAAGAGCTGTTGTTGTTGAAGATAAGGAAGGTATTCTTAAGGGCGGAGTAAATGATGAGGCTATAGAGAGCTTCGCAAGGTATGTAAAAGAAAATGTTTCTACAGAGAGTAATATGCGTGGAAGTGCTGAATACAGAAGCCATCTGGCAGAAGAGCTTACTAAGAGAGCATTAAGGGCTGTAAATTATTAATATAGAGATTTATTAGTGTATGGATTGGAGAATATATGTTAGTAGATATTAAGTTAAATGGAAAGTCAGTCAAGGCAGATGTGGCCTGCGATATGACTCTTTATGATTTCGTGAGGGAGCATGGCTGTTATAGTGTAAAATGTGGCTGTGAGACTTCTAACTGCGGACTGTGTACGGTATTTCTTAACGATAAACCTGTACTTTCATGTTCGGTTCTTGCTGTAAGAGCAGATAAATGTAGCGTTACAACGCTTGAAGGTTTACAGGAGGAGGCCGCAGAGTTCGTTATATTTATAGCAGATCAGGGAGCAGAGCAGTGTGGCTTCTGTAACCCGGGCTTTGTTATGAATGCTATTGCACTTTTTAGGGAGAATCCTTACCCTGATGAAGATGAGATTAAGGAATTCCTTTCGGGAAATCTGTGCAGATGTTCAGGATATGAAGGCCAGTTAAGAGGAATTCTGGATTACCTCAAGGCAAAAAAGGCGAAGGAAGTAAATGTAGAAAATAAAGAAAACATAGCAGAGGAGGTGAAGTAATGAAGTCAGTTAATAAAGCGGTAAGAAAAAAGGATGCAATGGAGCTGCTTCTTGGAAAGCCGGTATATACAGATGATATTGCACCAAAGGATTGTCTTGTTGTAAAGCTTCTGCGTTCACCATATGCCAACGCATATGTTAAGAGCATTAATACAGATATTGCAATGAAGGTACCTGGAATAGAGGCGATATATACATATAAGGATGTTGACCAGAATATGAAGCGTTTCACCTGCGCCGGTCAGACTTATCCTGAGCCAAGTCCTTATGACAGGCTTATTCTTGATAAACACGTAAGATTCATAGGTGATCCGGTTGCTATTGTTGCTGGAGTGGATGAACGCTGTGTTGATAAGGCGATGAAGCTTATTAAGGCAGAGTATGAGGTGCTTGAACCAGTGCTTGACTTTACTAAGGCAAAGGATAATGAGATACTTGTTCATCCAGAGGATAACTGGGAAGCAATGTGTCCTGTCGGAGCTGATAATAAAAGAAATCTATGTGCACATGATGAGTGCAGTAATGGTGATATAGATAAGGTGCTTGAGAGTTGTGATGTTGTAATTGACAGGACATATCATACAAAGGCATGCCAGCAGAGTATGATGGAGACCTTCAGGACATTCTGTACAATCGATACATATGGAAGACTTCATGTTGTAAGTTCTACACAGATAGTATTTCACTGCAGAAGAATCATTTCACACGCACTTGGAATCTCTCCATCAAAGATACGTGTTACAAAGCCTAGAATAGGTGGTGGTTTTGGTGCAAAGCAGACCTCGGTTTCAGAAATATATCCGGCATTTGTCACATGGAAGACTAAGAAGCCAGCTATGATTATATTCTCAAGGGAAGAGTCATTGTCAGCTTCATCTCCAAGACATGAGATGCAGATGCATGTAAGGCTCGGTGCAACTAAGGATGGTATCGTAAAAGGAATAGATTTATATACCTTGTCAAACACAGGAGCTTATGGTGAGCATGGACCAACGACAGTAGGTCTTTCAGGACACAAGTCAATACCATTATACGGAAAGGCAGAGGCATTCCGCTTTGTAAGTGATGTTGTATACACAAATGTTATGTCAGCAGGGGCATACAGAGGATATGGTGCTACACAGGGCCTTTTTGCAGTGGAATCTGCTGTGAATGAGCTTGCTGATAAGCTTCATATGGATCCTTTTGAAATAAGGTTTAAAAACATAGTTAAGGAGGGCGATGTAATGCCTGCTTACTATGGTCAGGTCAATACAAGCTGTGCACTTGATAGATGCTTAGCAAAGGTCAAAGAGATGATTAAATGGGATGAGAAGTATCCTATGAGAAAGATATCTGACACGAAGGCACGTTTTGTCGGAATGGGTATGGCTATGCAGGGCTCTGGTATATCTGGTGTGGATGTGGGAAGTGCCACACTTAAGCTCAATGATGAGGGTGTGTATACAATGAATATCGGCGCTGCTGATATGGGAACAGGCTGTGATACAATACTTGCACAGATTGCTGCGGAGGTGCTTGAGTGCAGTACTGATAACATAAGTGTATTTGGTGCTGATACTGATATATCACCTTATGATTCAGGCTCATATGCATCAAGTACAACATACGTTACTGGAAAGGCAGTTGAGAACTGTGCCTTAGAGCTAAGAAGCAGAATCGAAAAGCTTGGAGCTAAGCTTATAGGCTGTGATAAGAGTGAGGTTACATTTGACGGAAGCTGTGTAAGATGCGAGGCTGGAGAGCACAATGGTGCATCAGTAAGTCTTTGCGATATCGCAACAGCTTCAATGTGTGGCAATGATATAGCACTTACAGTTACTAATACACATACATCACCTATTTCTCCACCACCATTTATGGTAGGTGCAGCTGAGGTTGAGGTTGACCTTGTCACAGGTGAGAGCAGGGTTGTGGAATATGATGCATGCGTTGACTGTGGAACACCAGTTAATCCTAATCTTGCAAGGGTTCAGGCAGAAGGCGGAATCCTTCAGGGAATTGGTATGGCAATGTCTGAAAATATCACATATTCTGATAAGGGAAAGCTTTATGAGAACTCATTCCTGCAATATAAGATACCATCAAGAATGGATATTGGACATATTAATGTTGAGTTTGAAAGCAGCTTCGAGAATGCTGGACCATTTGGTGCTAAGTCAATAGGAGAGGTTGTAATAAATACACCACTTCCGGCTGTGACAGATGCACTAAGCCACGCAGCAGGAAAGCGGTTCTATGAGCTGCCTATAACACCGGAGCAGATTGCTATGGCGAGAGCAGAGAATAATTAAAATTATAACACAGATAAGATAAAATATAAGACGGCACGATTTATTTCTGGATAAAGGGAATAGTCGTGCTGTTTTTTATGTTTATAAATAAAGTAAAAACTTGAAGAAATGGACAAAATGAGTGAAAATAGTTTTGAAGAAACGGTCATAATGAGCAAAAATAATCTTGAAGAAACGGACAAAATGAATAAAAATAATCTTGAAGAAATGGTCATAATGAGAGATAAGTGGAAGGAAAAGAAGAAAATTTAATGCTGAAACCATTTTATTTAATGCCATTTCTCATAAAGTAGATGACTATTTCACATTATAAAATACAGGAGTAAAAATTATGCCTAATATATTAATTGTAGAAGATGATATAAATATTAATAACCTTCTTTGTGAGGTGCTTATGAAGGCTGGTTATACGTGTGAACAGGCATTTTCAGGAACAGAAGCAAAGCTGCTTTTAGATATAAAAGAAAAGGCTTATACGCTTGTACTGCTTGACTTAATGCTGCCTGGTGCAAGTGGTGAGGAGGTTTTAAAGGAAATAAGAAAACATGGAAGGCTTCCGGTGATTGTGCTGACTGCAAAGGATAGCATAGATGATAAAATAGGAGTGCTGACAGACGGAGCAGACGATTATATAACAAAGCCTTTTGAGATTAGAGAGGTACTGGCACGTATTCAGGTGCAGCTTCGTCATATAGAGGCAGAAACAGAGTCAGAAGCAAAAGGCGAAACAGAGTCAGAAACAAAAGTGAAAACAAAGGCTGGCATGCAGGAAGGACAATATAGCGGAAGGCTTGAGTTCAGGGATATGGTGCTTACACGCTCTACCTTTGAGGTAAGTATCGGTGGAAGGGTGCTTCCTAAGATTACAAAACAGGAATTCGCAATACTGGAATTGCTGCTTAAAAACCCGAAGCAGGTGTTTAGCAAGGAGGATATATTCGAATATGCGTGGGATGAGCCATATATGGGTGAAACAAAGACTCTTGATGTGCATATAAGCAATATCAGAAAGAAAATAAAGACAGTTACATCTGATGAATATATAGAAACAATCTGGGGGATTGGATATCGCCTGCATGAATAATTTACTCTTTTTTTACTATTTATTTGCGATTGATTAGGATTTATTTTTTATGATAAGAGCAGTTAAGAAAAGGAGGAAAAGGCTTTGAGTGAATTATTATTGCAGACAAGGAATCTGACTAAGCAGTATGGCAGACAAAGGGCAGTTGATGATGTAAATATGCACATTAAAAAGGGTGCGATATATGGCTTTATTGGAAGAAATGGAGCCGGTAAAACGACTTGTCTTAAGATGATTAGCGGATTGTCAACACCGTCTTATGGCGAAATAGAAATGTTTGGGTATAAAGGAAAGGACTTACAAAAGGTACGTTCAAGAGTAGGGTGTCTTATAGAAGCTCCCGGACTTTATGGCAATATATCGGCATATGACAATCTGAACATTAAATGTAAGCTTACAGGGATTAAGAAAAAAGGATATATAGAAGAACTGTTAAAAACAGTAGGTCTTGATACTGTTGGAGAAAAGAAAACAAAGCATTATTCGCTTGGAATGAAGCAGCGCTTAGGAATTGCTCTTGCACTTGTAGGTGAGCCTGACCTGCTTATTCTTGATGAGCCGATTAACGGACTTGATCCACAGGGAATAGTGGAGGTGCGTGAAACCATCCAGAAGCTTGCAAAGGAGCGTGGCATGACAATATGTATTTCAAGTCATATTCTGGAGGAATTATCAAAGATTGCTACAGATTATGGCATTATTCATAATGGATGCCTTGTGCAGGAGCTTACAAGAGAAGAACTTATGAAAAAATGCAGTGAGCGCATAGAACTTACGCTTGATAATCCTAAGCAGGCTATTCCTGTGCTTGATGATATGGGCTTTAGCAGCTATCAGGTTATAGATAAAGAACATATTCATATATTTGAAAGACTGGGAGAAAGTGCCAGTCTGAATATGGAGCTTGCAAAGGCGGGGATTCCAGTTAAGGGAATATCTATTACAAGTGAAGAGCTTGAGAATTATTTCTTAAGGCTTACAGGGGGTGACAATCGTGCTTAATATGATAAAGATGGATGTATACAGAATGTTTCGTACAAAGAGTATGTATGTAATATGGATTATATTGCTGGCATCAGCACTGCTTACCTCATTTCTTTCAAAAATAGATTATGATGCAGCTAATAAGGAATGGGAGAAACAGCAGGCAGTAGAAAGTCAGGCAGATACTGATACTGATATGCAGGCAGCTGATGTGGTAAATGCACAGGACATAGAGGAACAACAGGTAGCTGACAGCAACAAGGAACAGCTTTCGCAGCAGAATACAGATAATGTCAATCTGGGTATGAGTGTAGAATTACCTACGGAGCCTGGAAAGAAGGTTACGGTAATGGATGTTTTCTTTTCTAATGCACAGGGAAAGTTTTATGCACTTTTTCTTGTAATATTTGCGGTTATGTTTGCAACAGCAGATATTAAGAGCGGTTATATTAAGAATATTGGCGGACAGGTGTCACAAAGAGGAATGCTTATTGCATCAAGGGCAGTTGCACTTGCCTTATTTACAGCAATCACATTTGCAGGGATATTTGTATTCCAGGCAGCAGCGAATATGCTTGCGTTTAAGTGTGTGGTGTGGGGTGACTGGAAAGAGATTATACCTTATTTCTTAACAGAATTTATGCTTCATTATGCATTTGTGTTAATATGTATGGCGATAGCAGTTATAATTAAGAACAATGTCATAAGCATGACATTAGCGGTATGTCTTACTATGAATATAATGAGTATTGTGTATGCCCTTATAGATTATGTGGGCAATAGAGTGGGACTTCATAACTTCAATATATATAAGTATACAGTAACTGGAAGGATGGCAATGCTTCCTATGAATGCAGGCAGGGAGGATGTTATTAGTTCAGTGTGTGTGGCAGCCGCATTTATTATTATAATGCTGTCATTAAGCAGTTATATTTTTCAGAAAAGGGATATTTAGAGAATGAGGATTATTATTGGAATATTAGCAGTAATAATTATTATACAGGCATTTATTATGTGGAAATACCAGCGGCAGATTAAGGACATCTGCCGCCAGTTGTCGTTTCTTATGGAACACGATAGCAACAAGCTGATTCAACGTGAAATAGATATAGGGGGAATAGGTGAGCTTTCAGATAAATTGAATGAGCTGCTTGACCTGCGTAAAAAAGAAAGAAGCGAGTACAGAAAAAAAGAAGAGCTGATAGCAGACACATATACTAATCTTTCACACGATATAAGGACACCGCTTACATCGCTCGATGGATATTTCCAGCTTATAGAGGAATGTGACAATACAGATGACCAGAGGAGATATCTTGATATAATCAGAGAAAGGCTTAACAGTCTCAATGAAATGCTGGAGGAGCTTTTTACATTCACAAAGCTGAAAAATGATTCATATAAGCTGGAGCTTACAGAATGTTGTATAAACAGAATATTAAAAGAAGCGGTATTTTCTTATTATGATGAATGGAAGAAGCAGGATATCTGCCCGGATATTAGTATTACTGAGGAAATGCTGCATATATCAGGTAATAAGCAGGGCTTAAGAAGAGTTATACAGAATGTCATAAAAAATGGTCTTGATCATGGGGAAAAGAATATAAGTATCGAGCTTACCAGAAAGGATAATCACGCCTTGCTTAAAATCAGCAATTATACAGAACATCCTGAAAATATTGACTTAAGCCATGTGTTTGAGCGTTTTTATAAAGCGGATGTTGCAAGAGGCAGAGCCTCAACCGGACTGGGTTTATCTATTGCAAAAGAGCTTGTGGAGCGTATGAATGGAGATATAAGTGCAAGAATACAGGGAAATGATTTCATTATTGAGATAAAAGTTTCGCTTGTGGTATAATGAGCACAATAGTGCTCATCTTAAAAGTTCCTTACGGAACTTTGGATGTGCGCTGAAAAGCTGTGCAAATATTGTGGTATAATATGCATAGGCTGGAAAAATTAATAAAAATATCCCACTATATATTGACAAAAAAATATCAAAGTGATATAAAATGCAGAAGAAAAAGGGGCTGCTACAAAGGAATTATATACAGAATATGCTGATTCGTTTAATGAATGGGGAATACTACAAGTTCAATAATAAAGGGAGACATGCGCATGGAAAATATAAAAGAAATAGGGGATTTTTTTATAAATCTGAATGAATATGTATATGCAACAGATATAGAAACCAATGAGATTGTATATATGAATCATAAAGCATTGGAAGCGTATGGCTTGGAATCAATAGAGGATATAAAAGGCCTGAAGTGCTATGAGGTATTACAAAAAGCTTCTGTTAAATGTGGAATGTGCAACAACAGCAGGCTTTTACCCGGAGCCTTTGATGAATGGCGTTATTATAATCCTGTATTAGATAAATATATGATAATAAAGGATACACTGATAGAGGGCGAAGGGAACAGAAAGTACAGGCTGGAAATAGGCATAGATATAAGTGAAGAGTTTGCACAGGATAAGCTTATCCAAAAGTACAGAGAAACTGAGGCACTTGTCAATGAGGGCTTAAGAGAGGCACTTGCAGCAGATACACCTGATGAAACGATTAACACACTTCTTGGGTATATAGGTAAAGCACTTAGTGGAGAAAGAACCTATATATTTGAAAAGAATATATATGGAAGAGATGATAATACATATGAGTGGACGGCAGAGGGAATAAGGTCAGAGAAGGATAATCTTCAGAATCTGCCGCCAGAGGTATGTGCTAACTGGTATAAGTGTTTTGAAAAAGGCGGAAACATCGTAATTCAGGATATTGAAGAAATAAAGGATAGTGATCCCCTGCAATATGATAATTTAAAAAGACAAGGTGTTCATTCAATAATTGCAATTCCTATATATAACGAAGGAAATGTTGTTGCATTTATGGGAATAGGCAATCCGCCACTGCTTACACTTAAATATGCCTTAAGTATACTTGAGATTATGGGAGCTTTTATTATATCGTGTATAAAGCGCAGGAATACGATAAGAAAGCTTGAGAATATGAGCTATAAGGATGCCCTGACTAATATAGGAAACCGCTTTGCAATGAGTGCATGTGTAGATAATATAGATAAAAAACAAAGTATAGGCGTTGTATATTGTGATGTTACAGGACTTAAGTATGTGAATGATACGATGGGACACGAGGCTGGTGACAGACTTATTCTAAATGCATGTGCATGTCTTACGGATGTGTTTGGAGAAGATAGGGTGTTCCGTATAGGTGGTGATGAATTCCTTGTAATCTGTACACAGATAGACGAGAATACATTAATAAAGCGTATAACAGAGTTAAAGGAACTAATGAAAGAGCGTTCTGTGAATATGGCAGCCGGTGTTATCTGGAGGGAGAACGTAATAACAGGCTTTAGCGAAATATTACGTGAGTCTGAGGAGCTGATGTATGCTGATAAAGCACAATATTATAAAGAAAAAGGTGTTGAACGCAGAAAAGGACGGGCATAGCAGGGCTAAAGCAATACATATAACACAATAACAGGAAATTTTGTGATAAATTATAATAAATAATACAGCTTAATTATTGACATTTTAAGATCAATTATATACAATCACATTATCTGCGATGACGAAGACAGTAGATTATGAAAGAAAGCGATAGCGAGCCGGGATGGTGGAAGCCGGTGTGAGTAGAGCATAGTTGAATATCACTTCCAAGCATCCTTGCAGAACTTTGTAGTATGATATTATTGGTAACATTAAGGATAGTATTATATTACGAAAAGTAAGTAAGGACGGTAATCCTACCGTTACAAGGGACGCATATGATGGTATGTCGTAATTGATATAGGTTAAGTTGATTCAGCCCCTGTCGTATTACGGCAGGGGCTTTTTTGCATATGTAACGACATTTGTTACAGCACCAATAAAGCAAGCTGACATCGTTACGATTAAGTAAATGATTTGAAAGGAGTAACACAATGGTATACGAGAAAGTTTCATCAGATATGAATTTCGTAGACAGAGAAAAACAGGTCGAAAAGTTCTGGAAGGATAATGATATATTCCAGAAGAGTATTGATAACCGCAAGAAGGGGGAGACATATACATTTTATGATGGACCTCCTACAGCTAATGGTAAGCCACATATCGGACATGTTCTTACAAGAGTTATAAAGGATATGATTCCAAGATATAGAACAATGAAGGGTTATATGGTTCCACGTAAGGCCGGATGGGATACACACGGACTTCCAGTTGAGCTTGAGCTTGAGAAGGAATTAGGTCTTGACGGCAAGGAACAGATTGAAGAGTATGGTCTTGAGCCATTCATTAAGAAATGTAAGGAAAGCGTATGGAAATACAAGGGTATGTGGGAGGATTTCTCATCTACAGTTGGTTTCTGGGCTGATATGGATAACCCATATATCACATATGATGATAACTTCATCGAGTCTGAATGGTGGGCTTTAAAGCAGATATGGGATAAGGGTCTTTTATACAAGGGCTTTAAGATTGTTCCTTACTGCCCACGTTGTGGAACACCACTTTCATCACACGAAGTAGCACAGGGCTATAAGGCTGTTAAAGAGCGTTCAGCAGTAGTACGTTTTAAGTGTGTAGGCGAAGATGCATATTTCCTTGCATGGACAACAACACCTTGGACACTTCCATCTAACGTGGCACTCTGCGTGAACCCAGAAGAAACATACGTTAAAGTTAAGGCAGCAGACGGCTATACTTACTATATGGCAGAAGCACTTCTTGATAAGGTACTTGGTGGACTTGCAGTTAAGGCAGGTCAGACAGTAGGCGGAAATGTTATCGAAGAAGGTAAGGAAGCTGGAAGCGGCGCTGGCGTTGACTACGAAGTATTAGAAACTTACAAGGGTAAAGACCTTGAATATAAAGAATATGAGCCATTATATCAGTGTGCGGCAGATGTTGCAGCTAAGCAGCACAAGAAGGGACATTTTGTTACATGTGATGACTATGTAACTATGTCAGATGGTACTGGTATCGTTCATATTGCACCAGCATTTGGTGAAGATGATGCCAAGGTTGGACGTAAGTATGACCTTCCATTCGTACAGTTCGTTGACGGAAAGGGTGAACTTACAAAGGAAACACCATATGCAGGACTTTTCGTTAAGAAAGCAGACCCAGAAGTACTTAAAGACCTTGATAAAGAGGGCAAGTTATTTGATGCTCCTAAGTTCGAGCACGATTACCCATACTGCTGGAGATGTGATACACCACTTATCTACTACGCAAGAGAGTCTTGGTTTATCAAGATGAGTGATCCAGAAGTTAAGGCTAACTTAATAGCTAACAACAAGACAATCAACTGGATTCCGGAAACTATTGGAACTGGACGTTTTGGTGCATGGCTTGAAAATGTTCAGGACTGGGGAATTTCACGTAACAGATACTGGGGTACTCCTCTTAATATCTGGGTATGTGATGATTGTGGAGAAATGTTATCTATCGGAAGCAAGGCAGAATTAAAGGAACATTCTGATAACTGTCCAGATGATATCGAGCTTCACAGACCATATATTGATGCTGTTACTTGTACTTGTCCTAAATGTAAGGGCAAGATGAAGAGAGTTCCAGAAGTTATCGACTGCTGGTTCGACTCAGGTTCAATGCCATTTGCACAGCACCACTATCCATTTGAGAATAAGGAAGTGTTTGAACAACAGTTCCCTGCTAAGTTCATTTCAGAAGCCGTTGACCAGACAAGAGGATGGTTCTACTCACTTCTTGCAATATCAACACTTCTTTTCAATAAAGCACCTTATGAAAATGTTATCGTACTTGGTCACGTTCAGGATGCAGATGGACAGAAGATGAGTAAGTCAAAGGGTAACGCTGTAGATCCATTTGACGCATTACAAAAGCACGGTGCAGATGCTATCCGCTGGTATTTCTACGAGAATTCAGCACCTTGGCTTCCTAACAGATTCCATGACAAGGCTGTTACAGAAGGTCAGAGAAAGTTTATGGGAACTATCTGGAACACATATGCATTCTTTGTACTTTATGCTAACATAGATGATTTTGATGCTACTAAGTACACACTTGAGTATGATAAGCTTCCTGTTATGGATAAATGGATTCTTTCAAAGCTTAATACTCTTGTTAAGACTGTTGATAATAATCTTGCCAACTACAAGATTACAGAAACAGCAAGAGCACTTGAGGACTTTGTAGATGAGCTTTCTAACTGGTATGTAAGAAGATGCCGTGAAAGATTCTGGGCAAAGGGTATGGAGCAGGATAAGATTAATGCTTATATGACTCTTTACACAACACTTGTAACACTTTGCAAGACAGCAGCACCTATGATTCCTTTTATGACAGAAAGCATTTACAGAAACCTTGTATGCAGTATAGACAAGACAGCTCCTATCAGTATCCACCTCTGCGACTTCCCAGAAGTCAAGGAAGAATGGATTGACAAGGAACTTGAAGATAACATGGAAGATGTATTAAATGCTGTTGTTATCGGAAGAGCATGCCGTAACTCAACTAATATCAAGAACAGACAGCCAATCGGCAAGCTGTACATCAAGGCTGACTGGAAGTTAAACGAATACTTTACAGCTATCATAGCAGATGAGCTTAATGTTAAGGAAGTTGAGTATACAGATGATGTAAGAGCATTTACTTCGTACTCATTCAAGCCACAGTTAAAGACACTTGGACCAAAGTATGGCAAGCATCTTAATGCTATAAGAACTGCGCTTTCAACACTTGATGGCAATGCAACTATGGATGAGCTTAATACTAAGGGTTCATTTACAATCAATGCTGATGGTGAAGATATCGTTCTTGAGAAGGATGATGTTCTTATAGAGATGACTCAGAAGGAAGGTTTTGTAGCAAGTTCTGACAAGGGTATTACAGTTGTTATGGATACTAACCTTACACCAGAGCTTATCGAGGAAGGCTTCGTAAGAGAAATCGTAAGCAAGATTCAGACTATGCGTAAGGATGCTGGATTTGAGGTTATGGACAAGATTACTGTATATGTAGATGGTAATGACAAGTTAGCAGACCTTATGAAGAAGAATGAAGAACAGATCAAGAGCGTTGTTCTTGCAAATACTATAGAAACAGGTAAGACAGCAGGCTTCACTAAGGATTGGGATATCAATGGTGAGAAGGTTGTACTTGCAGTTGAGAAGAACTAATATAGAACTTTAATATATCAGGAGAAAATTACAGTTGTGCGAATTTTCTCCTGATTTTTTAATATTTACAGTTTTTGGGTTGACGTATAAATATTTGTGAAAATATATATTGACAAATAAGGTTTAGTGACTTAGACTAAGGCTATAAATATCAGATAAGAGAGGTGCAGATTAATATGCAGCCAGTAATATATGAAAGTGAGTATAACTTCTGTAAGATATTGTGGGAGAATGAACCGGTTAAGAGCACAGAGCTGGTGAGATTATGCAGGGAAAAGCTTGACTGGAAGAAGTCAACCACATATACAGTTATAAAAAGACTGAGTGACCGCGGAATAATAAAGTCCGAGAATGCAATAGTCACATCTATAATTAAGAAAGAAGATGCACAGTCAATAGAGAGCGTGAATACCATAGATTCAAGATTTGACGGTTCGCTGCCGGAATTTGTGGCGGCTTTTGTTCGTGCAAGGGGGATAACGGACGAGGAAAGACAGGAGATAGTAAGGCAATTTGGGTTAGATAAATAACACAATGGGGATTGTGTAAAGTGGAAGGCTTAGGGCAATCCGTATACATCAGTGAGTGGGGGTATACATATGATGGGGTTAAAGTTATATACAGACATTTTGGAGAATAATATCAGAGTAATGGCAGCTATATTAATATGCCTGCTGATATGCGGATTAATGCGTATAAAGTCAGCGAAGCTTAAGCTGCTGTTAATGTCTTTAGTGTGGGTCAGAATTCTGATACCACTGTCAATCAGGTTCAATATAAAAAGAGTATCAACAGACATATTGTCAGAAGTGAGTTACACAGACAGTGTGACGGGAATAACAATAAATATGTATGAAATATTAGCGGTCATATGGCTGCTTGGAATTGTTGTGATATTTCTACATAATATGTTAGCTGATATGAAATTCAGGAACGGATTATCTACAAGTATTCCACAGGAGATACTAGCTGGCGGTAAAAGAGTGAAAGTATACAGAAGTGATTATATATCTTCTGGATTGGTATATGGTGTTGTCAGACCTAAGGTTTATATATCATATGCAGTCAATGATGAAGACGTACCATATCTTTATGAGCACGAGTATACGCACATACGCCACAGACATCATATTATCAAGATAATAACAGGCATAGCAGCGGTTATATATTGGTACAATCCGCTGGTATGGATGTTTTATAAGTATTATGCAGAATATATAGAGTTAAGCTGTGATTATGACTGCTGTAACAGACATAGGGACGATGAGGACTGGAGTAAGAAATATGCCAATATATTGTTAAATAGTGCTTATAAAGGCAATGTGACAAAAGTAAGGGTGCTGGGATTTAATAATGATTACAGAATTACGATTAATAGAATAGGTAATATAATGAAGCCTCAAAGTGCCAGTACCAGCAAGGTGGCAGTATCATTACTGATATTGACGGTTGTTATGGCTGCATTATTCATAAAGCCTACGGTGCAGTATGTAGAAGCCGGCGGTAATGAAGTTAATAGAAGTACAGATGTTATTGAAAAGATAGAGCATACAGATGAGAGCGTACAGATAGAAGATGAAGAACAGGCAGAAGATGAGGTAATTAAGACAGAGCAGAAGGAAGTCGATGGGAAAGTATTAGGAACGGGTGGACAATATGTCCAGTCATATCAGGAGTTTGACCCAGCTAATGCAAGAGATAGCGGGGTTACGATATGGATTGTTTTTCCAAGTGAATAACATTTAGATAGGTAATTTAAGGTGAATAGGAGTCTAGAGAGGAGTTAAGTATGAAAAAAAGAGTACAATTTTTATTAGGGTTAGTTTTATTTATAATAATTTCGGTTAATTCTATGATTTGTAATGTAAAAGCAGGAGAAAGTGAATTTATGAATTCATATATTGAAGAGATTGATTTGGATAGGAGACTGTATGAGGATAATGTTACTTATCATATAGAGTTAATAGATAATACAGGAGAAGTATGTGCTTATGTAAAAGTTATTATTTCATATGAATATGCTGATGGAGTTTGGGTAAGTATGGACTGGATATATTTAAATGTGGAATGTTGTGACGGTTATTCAGCTGTAATAGATGAGAATGCTCAAATATATCAAGATTACGGAGTAAGATATTGCACGATAAGCAACTCTGACGGCTTAAATATAAAATATAAGATAAAAGCGTACGCAGATTGTTATGGTGAAACAAGTGTAGATTATGAAATAATAGATAGATATTATGATTAATGACATAATGGGAATGAACATTGTGGTAGCTAATATGTAATAAATAAAAGTAAAATTAATTGACAGAATAGGTCTAATGAGTTAGACTTGTGGTATAAATACTTTGTGCATTAATTATAAAGAACCAAGAGCTCAGTTCTTAATATTTAGTATTAGTGCAACAAAGAGTTAAATTTAATTAAGAAGGGAGGAGGTATAGATAATATTTAGTTAGTAACCGAGTAACTAAAGATATTTGCCGAAAGGAGAAAATATTATGAATTTTATGAGAATAAAGAAAATAGGTAAAATGGCAACAGCGGCTATCATAGCATTTATTGCTGTTGTAGTATTTATTAATCCACAGAAAGCACAGGCATCACAGGGAGGTGCAGTAACGGTAACAGCTACTTCCAATTATGTACTTGACAATTCACATAGTGTGGATATTTCTATAACGGCTGATGTTGAATATGCATATGATGAGGGTTCTTATGGCTGGGTTATAAATATAACTCCACGAGGATGGAGTGATTATGGTGATGTTATTATAGGTAATATGGATTACGTAGATGAATATGGATATACAACATCAATGGCAACATATGTATTCCATTATACAGGTTATTTAGGAGATAGTGATTATGAGGGATATGTATATTTCAATTTTAGTGTTGATGAATGGGGGAATATTGATTACTGGTTAGAATAATAAAATATCTAAAATGTTGATTATGGAAAGGGGCGTATCGGCTATGAAAAAGATATTATTAATTATGATGACAGTTACAACAGCATTAGTTATGACAGCGTGTTCTGGAAAGACGAACAGTCAGACATCATCTGAGGATTATAAGTATTCCTCATATGTATATGATGACAATGCACCACAGTATTATATGTCGGATAATGCAGCGGCATCAGAGACAGGATATTATTATATAGCCGGTGCGCCTGTTAATAATAATAGAAATTCGTATATATATTATTATGATATGGTGAAAGATATGACCATACCATTATGTTCTAAGATGGACTGTGACCATAGGACAGAAGAGTGTGAGGCATATATGTCTAAGGATGCCTGTCTGGGAAATAAGATATGGTATCATAACCAAAGATTATATATGATTGAGAGGACTACAGAAAAAGATATACTTGTTTCCTATGATAAGACAATGAGAGATAAGAAAGAAGAGAAGACGCTATCAATAAATGGGCTGTCAGTTAATAAAAATTATAACAGTGCCTGTTTAACTAATGGTAAATTATATTATGAAATATCTGGAGATAATCAGATATATCTGTGTGCAGTGCCTATAGATACAGATGGGCAGGCTTATATTGTAAAACAGTATGCGAGTGGGTATTATTATCACGAAGTGATTTCATTATATCCAATAGAAGATAAGCTATATGTTAACTGGCTGAGTGGAATATCAGCTGATGAGTATAGATATTATACAGAGCAGATTGATGTGTCAACAGATGGAGTTGTTATTCAGTGTAATATGAATGAGAAGTATCCAGAAATAGCATCAACTATTATATATACAGAATGGTGTAGACAGTCGCGTTTTGATAGTGATGGAAATATATATTTTGCCTGCGTAGGTGATAATAAATATATAGTAAGAAAGCTTAATATAAGTACAGGGGATATCAAAGATATATATTTGCAGGAAATGCAGCACGAAAAAGACTACATGTATGTGAGTTTGAAAAATTATGATGGTAAGTATTTATATATTTATAAAAATGTCAATGGAGAAGCACTTGATGAAAAGAGCATCGAAGAAAAATTAAAAAAATACGACAATAATATATATATATTAGATACAGATGGTAATGTAAAAGATACAGTAACATTGAATGGAACAGATGATACAGCAAGTGGAAATATTTCAGGTGAATTTTATGGAGGAGATGACAGATGTCTTCTTATTGTATTTAGCACATATGGTATAAAAGGTCTGGAGTTATCTGAAGAAAAAACAGCTCTTAGGGCGGAACTTATAGAAGAAAGTAGAAAAAATAAAAAGGGAAGTCCAGTTGTCAGTGTTTCAGCCATTTTGGATAAATCTCAGATTGGCAGTGGTGCTATAACTTTGGAGCAGATTACACCTGAATAAGTTATGGGTGAGGTGAAGGCGTATGGAACTTGTAAGAATTGTAAGAAAAAGTCTACTTTGCATAGTGTGTCTGTTTATAGCAATGATATGTATAAGCCTTTATCAGATTAATTATAATCAGGATAGTAAAGTGTATAAGTATTACAAGGAGATTATCGCAGATTATAATAATATTAAAAATGATAACGTAGCATTTACAGCAGAAAAACTTACTAAAACGTATGAACAATATAAGGAAGAAGACAGCGAATATATAGAGGAAGCTGCTGGACTGATTAAGGAAAAAGAAAAATATATCGAAAGTTATAATGCAGATAACCAGTCAAAGAATTATAACAGAATATTGCAGAGTACACTTTTTGGTAATGACAATAGTTTTTATATACTTAATGCGAATAAACAGATTAAGGATAAGGAAAATCGCCCATCTGTTGATGTAGAAATGGTTAATACAACGGCTGTTGAAAAGCTGGTAACCAACAGAACGATGCCTCTTTTGTATATAATTATATTCACAGTTATTATTATCTATTTTACAGAAGAAACAGATAATGGTGTATTGGTACTTGTAAGAACAAGCAGGCGTGGGCGCATATTACTTCCGATAGTAAGATGTGGCATTATAATTATATATAATATTGTACTTTCATTTCTGTACAACGGAATATTGTATGCTATATATGCTCGTGTATATGGAATTTCTGGCGGTGCATATATACAGAATTCCAAGTTGTTTAATATGTTTCCATATGCTATAAGCATTAACCAGTTCTTTGTTCTATATTGTCTGGTATATGCACTGGCAATGTTTACTATAGGGTTATTTATATATTTTGTAATTAATCTTATAAGTAATTATAAAGTTGCTGTTACATTGGTTATAGTAATATTTTTGTGTGAATATCTGCTATATAATAAAATTCAGTATAATAGCCAGTTTAATGCTTTGAAGTACATAAACATAATAAATATATTGTTTTCTGGAACATCTTATCTTGTGTATGAGAACTGGGGAACCAATGGCTTTATAGCAGATATAAGTACTACTACATTTGTTATGACTGCGGTTATATTCCTTATAGGTCTTGTTGGAAATATAGTTGTGTATTCATCAAAGCATACTATCAGAAAGAAGAATATTATTGATATTATGCTTGATAAAATACATATATTGATACAGAAACTGATGTATAAAATGTCGCTTCTTTTAATGGAAATATATAAGACGCTTATAATACAGAAGGGAATTCTGTTTATAATTGTATTGGTGTATGTGCTTATGACATTTAAAATTCAACGAGGCGTGGATTACACTAATAACAATTATATGGTTAATAAATTCTATAAGGAATTTGATGGACGTGCGCCAGATGAAGATGTGGAAGCCTATATAACAGATTTAAGAGATGAGTTAGAAGAAGCAAAGCAGGATGAAGCTGCAATGTTATATAAAAAGGAGGAATTGTTAAAAGAGCAGCGTAACATAGATGCAATGCAGGCGGCAGTTGATTATGTCAATGAAATTAATGATAACAGGTCAGCATCAGCAGTTATAGTTAATCCAGCCAATTATAATGATATACTTGGAGAAAGAATGTATTCTAGTAATGAGAGCGTGAATTTTATAAGTATTATTATAGTTATATTATTATTTGCAGGGGACTATGCTTTTGAAAGGCAGAATAAAATGACAGCCCATATACGTTCATCTAAAGGAAGAGTAAGGTTATGGAATAATAAAATGTTAAAGGTCTTCATAATAACCACATTATTGTGGCTGATATCAACTATAATTAATGTACATAATATATCTGACCGTTATGTATATAACCAGCTTACACAAAGTATATGGTGTTTACAGATGTTTAAGGATTTTCCAGTTAATATAAGTATTCTGGCATATATTATCTGGTGTAGTGTATACAGGCTTATATGGATGCTTGTTGTTGCATTTACAGCTTATATTATATCTTATAGATTTAGCTATAAAGTATCGTTAATGGTTTCATTTGTTATGTTAATACCACACGTTATATATATATTAGGTGTAAACTGGGCGCAAAAGTTTTCAATAGTTGTAGGTATGGATATTAACAGACTGTTTAATACATATGGCTATAACGTAAAAAGCATAATTCTGCTTATTGTAGTATTTGTAATAATACTTGTGATAGCCTGTGCAACATATCGTAAAAATATAAAATAATATTTTTAAATATTATATAGACAGAATATCCATTAAATAAAAGCTATTTGGTATGAGAAGTATGGAGGGTTATTATGGAACTTAAGATTACAGATTTAAAGAAAACATATGGAAATGTCAAAGCTTTGAAAGGGATAAATTATACATTTACGCCGGGAGTATATGGAATACTTGGTGCTAACGGTGCAGGCAAAAGTACGATGATTAATCTGATAACAGATAATGTCAGCCGTGATAAGAATGGCGGAAGCATAATGTATAGTGATGGTGAAGATAATACAGTATCTAAGGAGCTTGTTGATATATTAAAGCTTGGGGCAAAGTTTCGTGGGGTTGTAGGATATATGCCACAGCAACAGGGCTTTTATGAGGAGTTTTCGCCTAAGGCATTTCTTAAGTATATGGCAGAGATAAAAGGTGTTAAGAGTGTAAAGTCTGTTGATGAAGCTGGAAATGTGACCATTAAAAAAGTTAATCAGCAGATAGATGAATTGCTTGAAGTGGTCAATCTTACATCAGTTGCGTATAAGAAGATAGGTGGTTTCTCTGGTGGTATGAAACAGCGTGTACTTCTTGCACAGGCATTGCTGGGTGACCCAAAGATACTTATACTTGATGAACCGACAGCAGGTCTTGACCCTAAGGAAAGAATAGGTATCCGTAATTATATTGCTGAATTATCCAGAGATAAGATTATATTATTCGCAACTCACGTTGTAAGTGATATTGAGTGTATAGCGGATAAAGTGCTTTTGTTAAAGGATGGTGAGATAATTGCAACGGGTACACCATCAGAGCTTATTGCCAATATGCAGGGGAAGGTTGGTGAGGTTGTATGTACACTTGATGATGTAGCGGCCTTGCAGGAGAAGTATCATATAGGTAACATAAGACAAAGAAAAGATGGTCTGGTGTTAAGACTTGTGGGAGATGAGCTTCCTGAGGAGGCAGTAAAAGTAGATAATGATATAGATCTGGAAGATGTATATCTTTATTATTTTGAATGATAACAAAATAATAGAATGAAATAATAGAGTGATTAATTATAAAGACGATGAGCTCAATCTTTATATTAATATAATATTGATTATCGTAAGAGTTTTGTTGATAATCGGAAAGGAGTAAAAAGTATCAGAAGTAAGAAATAAAAAATAAGAAAGGGTAATTTTTATGAAAGTTAAGAAGATTATAAAGACAGTTATAACAGTATTAGCAGTATTTATAGCGGTGATTATTATTAAGAATCCAGATAAGGCATTAGCAACGCAGACTGGTGAAGATGATGTTTATGCAGAGTTAACGGATGTCCAATTAGATGATTCACATTCTATAAATATATATGCACATACACACGTTTCATATGCATATGATGAAGGTGCATATGGTTGGATAGTGGATGGATATGTAGTTGGTAATGATGGTGTTGGAAGTGATAATGTAAACGTAGAGGTGCTTCAATTAGATGAACAATATGGATATGGAACATCACAATTATGTTTTAAATATTATTTTTATGGACATTCATTTATAAATGATTACCGAGGATATATTTATATATATGTATCTATTGATGAATGGGGCAATCTGGATAGTTGTATAGAGTACAAACCGATATAATGAATAGATATATAAATATAACGTGACAAATATTACATTGATTTAGCATATTAGAAAGAGGTGTATCGGCTATGAAAAAAATAATATTAATAATAATCACGGTAGTGACAATGTTGGGAATATCTGCCTGTGGTGATAAGCAATCTAATCAATCAACAGTAACTGATGATTACAGGTATTCTTCATATACTTATGACGATAATGCACCGCAGTATTATATGGCGGGTTCCGCAGCTGCATCGGAGACTGGATATTATTACATAGACGGTGCACCAGTTATTAATAATAGTAATATGTATATATATTATTATGATATGATTAAAGATATGACGATACCATTATGTTCTAAGGTTGATTGCGACCATAGAACAGATGAATGTGAGGCATATATATCACAGAATATCTGTGTAGGAAGCAAGATATGGTATCATAATGAAAGATTATATATGATTGAGAAAACTGAGGAAAAAGATATACTTGTTTCTTATGATAAGACGATGAGAGATAAGAAGGAAGAGAAGACCTTATCAATAAATGGATTGTCCGTTAATAAAAATAGTAAGAACGCCTGTATAACTAATGGTAAGCTGTATTATGAATTATCAGGAGATAATTCATTGTTTATATGTGCAGTTTCCTTGAATTCAGATGAACAGGCATATGTTGTTAAAGAGTATGTGAGTGAATATAATTATTATGAAAGAGTATCGTTATATCCAATAGAGGATAAGATATATGTGAATTGGTTAAGTGGAGTATCTGCCGATAAAAGCTTATATTATATAGAACAGATAGATATCTCTACAGACAAGGTGAGTAGACTGTGTGATATGAATGAAAAGTACCCTGAAATATCATCAACGATTATAAATTGGAATAGTGAAACGTATTTTGATAAGGATGGCAACTTATATTTTACTTGTGTTGATAAAGATAATTATATGGTTAAAAAGCTTAATATAAGTACAGGAGATATCAAAGATTTGTATGTACAGGAATTACAGCACGAAAAAGACTATGGTTATGTACATTTAAAGAATTATGATGGAAACTATATCTATATATATAAGGGTGTTAATCTGATGGCTTTGAGTGGAAAGCCTCTTGATGAGCAATTTAAAAAATATGATAATTATATTTATATATTAGATACTGATGGTAATATAAAGGATACAGTAATATTAAATAATACGGATGAAAAGGTATCAGGAAATATTAGTGCTGAATTTTATGGAGGAGACGAGCGGTGTCTGCTGATAGGATTTTCCACACACGATATAAAAGGCTTGGAATTATCAGAAGAAGAACAAAATCTTAGAATAAAATTAGAAGACGAAGTATTTAAAAATAAAAAAGGTTTCGTGGATGTTAATGTTTCAGCGATTTTGGATAAATCGCAGATTGGTAGTGGAAATATAACGCTGGAACCAGTTACACCAGAATAAGTTATATAGAAAAATGTAGATAAAACAATATATTTATTATTTTGAATGATAATTATAGAATATTACTGTTTAAAACAATTCCTATTAAAAGAGAAGTGTTTTAGACAGTAATATTTTTTGATTTAAAAGTATGTTGTTTTTTTAACAATTTTATGTTGTATTTACACTAAAATAAGTTTATTAAATTGCAATAGGTGTGGTAATCGTGTATAATTTACTTATATAGTATTTCTGGCTGGAGATACAGTTGGAAAGCGGAGTTGATGATTAATTAACTCTTAATTTGGTAATAAAAGGTATACAGATTGGGTATATCTATATATAAGGAGGAGAATACAGTATGACAGACACAGCAGTATCTTTTAGCAAAGAAGAATTTAAGAAGAAGGTCGTAAGCAATTGTAAGTCTTTGTATAGAAAGAACATAGATGAAGCTGACAAACAGCAGGTGTTCCAATCAGTGGCATATGCAGTTAAAGATCTTATAATAGATAAGTGGATAGCAACTCATAAGACATATGATAAGGAAGATCCTAAGGTTGTATATTATATGTCAATGGAATTCCTTATGGGTCGTGCACTTGGCAATAATATGATTAATCTTACTAAGTACAATGAGATAAAAGAAGCTCTTGAAGAATTAGGTCTTGATATCAATGTTATCGAAGATCAGGAACCTGATGCGGCACTTGGTAATGGTGGTCTTGGAAGACTTGCAGCATGTTTTCTTGATTCTTTAGCTACACTTGAATATCCAGCATACGGCTGTGGTATAAGATATAAGTACGGAATGTTTAAGCAGGAGATTAAGGACGGATATCAGGTAGAAGTTCCAGATAACTGGTTAAAGGATGGCAATCCATTTGAGATTAAGCGTTCTGAATACAAGTATGAAGTAAAGTTTGGTGGATATGTACGTTCTTACAGAGATGAAGCATCAGGACGTGATATATTCGTTCAGGAAGATTACCGTTCAGTTATAGCTGTTCCATACGACCTTCCTGTTATTGGATATGGCAATAACACAGTTAATTCACTTAGAATATGGGATGCAGAGCCAGTTAATACATTTAACTTAAGCTCATTTGATAAAGGTGATTACCAGAAGGCTATTGAGGAGGAGAACCTTGCTAAGAATATCGTAGAAGTTCTTTACCCTAATGATAACCACTATGCTGGTAAGGAATTAAGACTTAAGCAGCAGTATTTCTTCGTATCAGCATCAGTACAGAGAGCTGTTGACAGATATAAGAGTATGCACAACGGTGATGTAAGAAAGCTCTATGAGAAAGTTACATTCCAGCTTAATGATACACATCCAACAGTTGCAGTTGCAGAGCTTATGAGAATTCTTATGGATGAAAATGGTCTTGAATGGGATGAGGCATGGGATATCACAACTAAGACAGTTGCATATACTAACCATACTATTATGGCAGAAGCACTTGAAAAATGGCCTATCGAATTATTCTCAAGACTTCTTCCTAGAATTTATCAGATAGTAGAAGAGATTAATAGAAGATTTGTAGAAGAGATTAAAGCTAAATATCCTGGAGATCAGGAAAAGGTTAGAAAGATGGCTGTTATCTATGACGGGCAGGTTAAGATGGCACATCTTGCTATATGTGCAGGCTACTCTGTTAACGGTGTTGCAAAGCTTCACACAGAAATCTTAGAGAAGCAGGAGCTTAAGGACTTTTATGAGATGATGCCAGAGAAGTTCAACAACAAGACTAATGGTATTACACAGAGAAGATTCCTTCTTCACGCTAATCCACTTCTTGCAGACTGGATTACAGACAAGATTGGTGACGGCTGGATAACAGACCTTAAGCAGTTAGAGAAGCTTTTAGTATATGTTAATGATGAAAAGGCAAGACAGGAATTTATGCAGATTAAGCATAAGAATAAGGTAAGACTTGCTAAGTACATTAAGGAGCATAATGGAATAGATGTTAATCCGGATTCAATATTTGATGTTCAGGTAAAGAGACTTCACGAATATAAGAGACAGCTTCTTAATATTCTTCACATAATGTATCTTTACAATGAGATTAAGAAGAATCCAGATATGGATATTGTGCCAAGAACATTTATATTTGGTGCAAAGGCAGCAGCAGGTTACAAGATTGCGAAGCAGACAATCAAGCTTATCAATAATGTAGCAGAAGTAATCAATAATGATGAGTCTATCAATGGTAAGATTAAGGTTGTATTCATAGAGAACTACAGAGTATCTAATGCTGAGATTATATTTGCAGCAGCAGATGTATCAGAGCAGATTTCAACAGCTTCTAAGGAAGCTTCTGGTACAGGTAATATGAAGTTTATGCTTAACGGTGCTATGACACTTGGAACAATGGACGGTGCTAACGTAGAGATAGTACAGGAAGTTGGAGCAGACAATGCAGTTATATTCGGACTTAGCTCAGACGAAGTTATACGTTATGAGAATGAGGGCGGATATGACCCAATGGAAATCTTCAACAATGATCAGGATATAAGAGAAGTTCTTATGGAACTTATCAATGGTAAGTATTCTAAGGAAGACCCAGAGATGTTCAGAGATATTTACAATTCACTTCTTAATACACAGGAAGGCAGAAGGGCAGATACTTACTTTATCCTTAAAGATTTCTGTTCTTATGCAGATGCACAGAAGAAGATTGATGAGAGATATAGAGATGAAGAAAGCTGGGCTAAGACAGTTATGATTAATTCGTTCAAGGCTGGTAAGTTCTCATCGGACAGAACTATAGAAGAGTACGCTACAGAAATCTGGAAGCTTACTAAGACACCAGTTAAAGTACAGTAATAACAAGAATAAATTCTATCCATAATTCATACTCTTTAATATGCGCCATATAAGTGCAGACATAAAGGAGTGCTGAATGTTGGATAGAATTTTTTTAAGCAATTCATATAGTTATAGAAAGAAAAAATGTGTGGCGGTAATTGCATTTATCGCCATATATCTGCTTATACCGACTATTGTTACACTGAATGTTACAGGAGTTGTGTACACGCCTGTGAATGAAGATTACAGCGATGGAAGAAAGGTAACCGTAAAATACAGAAATGCCACGCAGGAGGTAAGCGTTGACAGATTCGTAGCAATGGTGCTTGCCAAAAGGCTTTATATGAGCAGTGAAGTAGAAGTTCTTAAAGCAGAAAGCATTATGATAAGGACAGATGTATACAGGCTTATGGGTGAGCAAATGAGTATAGACAGCAGTGAGCTTGGAATGGAATATATGACGACACAGCAGATGAAAAGCAAATGGGGGAAGGATTACGAGGATAATTATAATCTTGTTAAGGACTGCACGGCTGCGACAAGTGGACTTGCAATCAGGTATAACGATAAGTATATTGAGGCAAGATATACATATATAACATCTGGAAGCACGCTTTCAGGGGCTTCAATACTAGGTGATGAGTATGCTTATCTTTCAGCAGTGGAGTGTAATAATGATAAAAATGCACAGGACTATCTTGTTGTTAAGACTATAAGCAATAAAGATTTTGTTAATTCATTTGAGAAAAAATACGACAGCATTAATCTTGATAAAAATAATCTGGCACAGCAAATTCAGATTGTATCCAAGAATGAAGCTGGTTATGTGTTAAAGCTTCAGATAGGGAATGTTGTTATGTCGGGAAGTGAATTTGCATATGTACTTGGTATTAATTCGCCCAATTTTAGTATTGAATATATGCAGACTGGCGTTAAGATAACGACAATCGGTGTTGGAGAAGGCTTTGGTGTCAGTGTATATACGGCAGATTGTATGGCAAAGGCTGGCTCATCTTATGAAGATATTATAGAAACATTTTATAATAAAATAAATATAATAAGTGAATAATACGCAGGATTATGGAAAGCATATTAACATAGAAAGGTTTTGATAACTGTAGGTTTTACCTACAGCACCGGACTTTATGCCCTTTATGGGTAGGAATGGAGGTTAATATGGATAAGAACACAGCCAGTAAGACAAAGATAGTTTCAATCGTTATATCATTAGGAATTATTGCAACACTTATTATAGGAGTAATTTCGGTGGTAAGAAGCGTTAATTCCAATAGAAATAATGAGAATAACATTGTTAATCTTAATGAAACTCAGGAAAATGTTGCAATAAAGACAGAAGATGTGACGGACGATGTGCTGGGGAATATTGATGATGAATTACAGGAAGCTAATGCTGGTGCAAGTATGGCGGTGGATACAGATAATATCAGTAATAAAGCAGATAATACTTATAACACACATAAAGCTGGCACTGACGATGCAGATAAGGAAACTGAGCCGACAGTTCCACCGACTTTATCATCAGAAGAAGTTATGGCTGAGGCAATGAAGAATTTTGCATTTGATGAGAGCAACAAGCTCGCGTGGCCAGTGCTTGGTCAGATTGTACTCGACTATAATATGGACGAGACAATTTTCTTTAAGAGTCTTGGAATGTACAAATGTAATCCGGCAATTATTATACAATCCGAGGTAGGAACTAATGTTGCAGCGGCTGCATCAGGAATTGTAACAGATGTGGCTAATCTTTCAGAAACAGGAACAACAGTTACAGTATCAATTGGAAATGGTTATGAAACAACAACTGGTCTTATAGAGAATGTTAATTTGAAAAAAGGGGATAAGGTTGTAGCCGGACAGCTGATTGGTACAGTGGCAAGCCCAAGTGCATACTATATAGAAGAGGGTCCTGGAGTGTATTTCAAACTTACACAATATGGAGAACCAATAAACCCAGACACATATTTTGTGGAATAGATAAAATAAGCACCCACTTAATTTCTTACAATAGTTTCAAATCATATATTATTTATATACGGCTTACAGTGGGTGCTTTATATATATTTTATGTAATAGAAAAATCCGATATAATTCCCTATTACATAAAAGGGACTAGTGCTAGTGATTAGCACTTGCGTGAAAATGTAGTTTGTCGCAAACGACCGAGCTTAGTGCAGGAATGTGCTTTGCACATTCTTTTTATTTAGCAGTAGAATTAATTAAGTTCATTATTATAGGAATAGCGTGGCTTTCCTTGCTTTCTGACATAGCGTTGATATATGTCTGTCTGTTAGTATAGAGTTCATTAACAGCTTTTAATAAGCTTTCTGGTGTAAGGTCTTCCTCAAATAATACACTTGAATAACCGTGCTCCTGAAATGATTTTGCATTAAGAATCTGGTCGCCACGGCTTGCGTTAGCTGAAAGTGGAATTAAGAGGTTAGGCTTTTTAAGGGCTAATAATTCACATATAGCGTTAGCACCAGCTCTTGATATTACGATATCGCTTATTGCAAATAAATCGCGCATTTCCTCACTTATATATTCAAATTGTACATAGCCTTCAATGTTGTTAAGTGAGTTATCAGTCTTGCCTTTTCCACAAAGGTGAACAACCTGATAATCTTTAAGAAGTTCAGGAAGAACTTTTCTTACCGCTTCATTAACGTGAACAGCACCAGTACTTCCGCCGACAACCATAATTATTGGCTTGCTGCTTGTGAAATTGCAAAGCTTAAGTCCGGCAAGCTTATTACCCTGTAAAAGCTCCTGACGGATAGGAGAGCCTGTAAGAACAGCCTTGTCAGCAGGAAGGTACTTAATAGTTTCAGGGAAATTACAGCATACCTTTGTAGCCTTTTTAATAGCTATTCTGTTGGCAAGTCCTGGTGTCATATCTGATTCGTGTATGATAACAGGAATGTGCTTGTGTCCAGCGGCAAGTACAACTGGAACAGATACAAAACCGCCCTTTGAGAATATAATATCAGGCTTAATTCTTCTCATAAGCCTGCGTGCCTGAAAATACCCCTTTATAACCCTGAATGGGTCAGTAAGATTTTTAAAGCTCTTATAACGTCTTAATTTACCTGAAGATATTCCATAGTAGGGAATGTCCAGATTTTCTATTAATGTCTTTTCGATTCCAGTGTATGAACCGATATAGAATACTTCGTAGCCAGCTTCCTTAAGGCTGGGAAGTAATGCTATATTAGGTGTTACGTGGCCGGCTGTACCACCACCTGTTAATATAATCTTTTTCATAGCCAATCCTCATTTTCTTAATTATAATTATTGTTTATGGTAAATTTTAAAATTTTATAGCAGTAATTTACTGTTGCATTAGTGAGTGTCAGAATTCACGCGGTGTTATTATATTTTGTGTGAAAACCTTTCCTTGAAACTGCAATGCCTGCATAGCGGTTCAACTGCATATTTGTCATTGAATCCCTGAACAAATGCCTTGCTTTTATCGCTTTCAAGTATATCAGAAAGCGGAGTATCAAGTATATTGCCAAGAGCCATAACGCCGTTGCCGTCAAGACAGCAGGGTACAACTGTTCCGTCACTTAATATGGCAATATGTGTGCGTATTCCCTGACAGAAGCCACGTTCGTTATAATAACTTCCGTTAAGTTCAGGCCATTCAAATGGACTTTGCACATTGACATAAAGATGACGTTTGATAGTGCAGTTTCGCTCACCAAATAAAAATGGCTCATTTTTCGTGTTCCATAATCTTAACGAAATCTCTGTATCAGTCTTATCAAGAAGTGTCTCACAGGAATAGAACAAATCATTAATATAAGTATCCATATCTATGCAGTCGTTGTCATCGGCACTGTGCATAGACACATTAATCTGGTGTACTGGATATTTAATCAAAGTATCAAGTCTTTGTCTTATAAGAGTTCCATTGGTAGTGAGGTTGACCGTTATGCCACAATCCCTGCACAGGGAAAGTATGTCGGCAAGCTGTGGGTGAAGCAGTGGCTCACCCTTGACGTGAAGATATATATAATTCGTATACGGACGTATTTCATCAAGTATATGTCCGAAATCTTCAATCGGCATAAAATGTGCCGGGCGTTTGGTTTCCTGACAGAAAGAGCATTTCAGATTACAGGAACTTGTTATTTCTATATATATTCGTTTGAAGCGTTTAATATTTCCCATAAATTACTTATTGGCAATATATTGCTTGAGTGCAGTTGCAAGCTGGTCAGGACAGGATGTTGGCTTAAAGCCGCATTTAATTCCTTCCATACGTTTGATAGCTTCATTAACGTCCATACCCTCAACGAGTGCGGCAACACCCTGGGTATTACCAGAACAGCCGCCCTCAAACTTAACGCCAGTAACCTTATTATCGACTACATCGAATTCAATAGAACGTGAACATACGCCTCTTGTAGTATATTTCATAATTATCCTCATTTCTACGCACAGTCAGTTAGTACAAAAATGTTATATAGACGGAAATGCATTGTGTGCGTTCAACGCATCCGAAGTTTCGAAGAAACATCTAAGTGACTACGAAGTAGTCATATTATATCATAGTTTTTGCGCAGTTTTTCAGCGCATCCGAAGTTTCGAAGAAACTTCTAAATGACTACGAAGTAGTCATATTATATCATAATTTTTAAAGAGTTGTATTATGTAAGATGTAATTAATTTAATATTCAGGTGAAAATCAGAGTAAATCAAATGATTTTCGTTTATGATGTTATAGTAATTAATATTTAAAAATAAAGCCTGACACAATTATTGTTATATTTATAATTAATTGGTACAATAAGTAAAACGCATTTTAACTGTGAAGAATTAACTAATAAAGTAATAACAGGAGATTAGTGTGGAAAATAGATTTTCACACAGTGGATTTGTGTCCGTGCGTACCATACACAAACCAGTATGCGAAAAATGTGCGCAGAAATGAGGATTATTATGATAGGTATTATTGGAGCTATGGACGAAGAAGTAGCTAAGATTGTTGAAGCTATGGAGATTGAAAGACAGGAAGATAAGGCTTGTATGTCATTTAAGGCTGGAAAGCTTAATGGCAAAGATGTTGTTGTTGTAAGAAGTGGTATCGGCAAGGTGAATGCGGCAGTATGCACACAGATACTTGTAGATGATTTCGGTGTTGATTATGTTATTAATACAGGAATTGCAGGTTCACTTAAGGCTGAGATTAATATTGCAGATATTGTTATATCAAGTGATGTATTACATCACGATATGGATGCTTCAGGATTTGGATATCCTTTAGGACAGATTCCAAGAATGGACGTATTGTCTTTTGAAGCTGACAAGCACCTTGTAGATATTGCCAAAGAGGCTTGTGCTAAGGTTCTTCCAGAGATAGGAACACATATTGGCAGGGTTGTAAGCGGTGACCAGTTTATATCAGATAAGGCTGTTAAAGAAAGAATATCAGCTAATTTTGATGGATACTGTACAGAGATGGAAGGTGCAGCAATTGCACAGGCAGCATATCTTAATAAAGTTCCATTTGTTATATTAAGAGCAATCTCAGATAAGGCTGATGACAGTGCGACTATGGATTATCCTACATTTGAGAAGCAGGCGATTGAGAATTCGGTTAAGCTGCTTAAGGAATTGGTGGGACAGATATAGGCAGATATAGTTTCTGCGGATTTATTATGACGGACGAACGGCAGTGACGAGTGATTGTGACAAACGGACGGGCTGTGGCTAGGGGCTGTGGTGGTGCGTGTGAGACTGCTATAAGATAATTGGATATTACTAAGTCATTCCAGGTGGAGTTGTGGTGCCGGACGCACCGCTCCAAATTCGCCATCGTGGCTCAGTTGTCGCTTGCCCAGACCTCGTGTCTGGGCATTGCTGT
>OGEA01000127.1_pt1 | contig 59687 bp, 30 predicted proteins | sample 1570531 | NCBI WGS metagenome assembly OGEA01 (sample SAMEA2581973, study PRJEB24529) | metagenome | biome: Human gut stool | place: China | collected 2011 | reverse complement strand
GCGTACTTGTTCCAGATCCCCGGCGGCTTCGCCTGTCAGCCCTTTCTCGTTGGCGGCTTCGGCAGCCATCAGCAGCACGTCCGGATAGCGGATGAGGCGGATGTTTACCCAGAAACCCATACGGCTGTACTTGCGGCGCAGTGTCGGGTCCGTGTAGGCCTTCTTGTTGAAGTAGGTACCCATGGCGGTGGATACGGGTGACTCGCCATAAGGCTGGTTGGTATTCTCCGGTGTAATGGGCTCGTCCGTGCTGTGACGGAAGTAGAGCAATGTGGCGTTCCGGCGCGGGTCGCCCGGTTCAAAAGCTTCTCCCATCAGTTTGGTGGCCATGTGCCAGCCCCATCCCAGGTCCCACTCGCCGGCTCCGCGCACCCCTTGCACCTGGCAGAACTGGCTGCCGATGCTAGCATCCTCTTTCATGGCATCGGTGGCTTCGCATTGCAGTTCGAAGATGCTCTCACCGCAATTCTCCCCTTCTACGGTGAAGACTTTGTCGACCGGTGTATTCAGGTTGTAGATGCCCGACTTTATCACTTCGGTGGAGGCTGTGTACATATTGTCCCAATCGTTCCGCATCATATAGGTGCGTGCGTGCAGGGAGCGTGCGGCGCCCCAGGTCAGCCGTCCCGTATAGTCGCTGTCCCACCGCAGGGGCAGGCATTCTTCGGCTTCGGTCAGGTCTTTGTCAATCTGTTCGTATATCTTTTCCGCCGTGGTCTTGGGCACGTTGGCATCGGAGGCTTCCACTACCTTGATGGTGACCAGCGGCACTTCGCCAAAGGCGCGTACCAGGTTGAAGTAGCACCAGGCACGGAAGAAGAGCGCTTCGCCGCGGTTGCGGATGGCTTCGGTGTCGTCCTTGTGTCCGCTCTTCTCAATGTCGTCCAGGATTTCGTTGCACTGGTAGATGATTTTGTAGTTCTGTCCCCAATAGGCGCTGAGCGGCCCGTTGGAGGCAGTGTATTCGAAGTCGTCCCACATGGCGGCCTCGTTGCTGCCGTCGCCGGCATCACTGCCTTTCTCGGAGTCCTCGCTGCGCACCATGTGCACCATAAAAGCAGGAATACCGGCAGTGATGTCGTACGAGCGCATCAGGTAGTAGACGTTGAATATCTTCCCGCCTACAAGGGCGTTGGGAGAGTCATCTTCCGTGAACTGCCCCAGCGGATCGCGGTCCAGGAAGTCGTTGCAGGATGTCAGTGAGAGGGCTGTTGCACCCACCAGCAATGTAAATATGTATTTTATCAGTTTCATAAATTTATATTTTTCATTCCCCGTTCCCTTTGAAGGAGTCGGGGGAGGTTTGAAGTTACTCTTTTTTAGGGGAGAGGCTTTTAGAACGTCAGATTAAATCCGAACGTATAAATCGCCGGCATCGGATAACTGCCGTCGTCCACCCCGAAGGCGATGGCACTTCCGCCCAGTTCCGGGGTATATCCGGTGTTGTGCTTCCACGTCTTCAGGTTCTGTATGTTCACGTAGAGTTTCAGCGCCTGCATGCCTATCTTCGAAATCAGCGCCTTGTCGAAGTTGTATGCCAGCGACACGTTACGGATGCGGAAGAACGAGCCGTCCTCTATGTAATACTCGGAGTTCAGATTGTTGATGGTATGCTTGGTGTTCAGCAGCGGCTGGGTGTTGCTGGTCCCTTCACCGTGCCAGCGGTCCATGCGTTGCTCCATAAAGTTGAACTGGCTCCAGTTGTAGTTGTCCCAGGTACGGTAAATCTGATTGCCGCCTTGTCCCATCATGTCAACGGCAAGCTCCCAGTTCTTGTAGCCCAGGCCGAGCGTGAAGCCGTAGGTGACATCGGGTGTAGGATTACCAATCATCGTACGGTCTGCCGTGGTGATTTCACCGTCACCGTTCACGTCGCGGAATTTCAGGTCGCCCGGGGTGACGGTTGCCAGTGTGTTCTTGGGAGAGTGCTCAATCTCCTCCTGGGTCTGGTAGACGCCTTCCACCTTGTAGCCGTAGAAGTAGCCGATGGGGTATCCTGCCATTGTGTAGCTCTGCTGCTTGTCTCCGGCTATGATGGAGTAGCCTTCCTGCACGAGGCTCAGTACCTTGTTCTTGATGGTGGCAAGGTTCATTCCGATGTTGTAGTTCCAGTCGCCTATCCGGTCGCGCCAGCTCAAGGCAAGCTCTACGCCCGAATTCTCGATGGAGCCAAGGTTTCCGATACCCGGTACGGTGCCCGAGATGCCCGGCACTTCGGCCAGCAGGTCTTTGGTTTTCTTCTTGTAGTACACCCCTTCAAAGTGCAGGCGGTTGCGGAGGAAGTTGGCTTCTGCACCGGCTTCCCAGGCTTCCACCTTCTCCCAGCGCAGTTTGGGGTTGGGCAGGTAGGCAAGCTGGTAGCCCGGATAGATGGCAGACGGGGTGCCGAACACGGCGGAGTAGGCATTCGTCAGCAACGGTTCGGCGGGATAGGCGCGGTCCAGGTTCTGGTTGCCCAGTGTGCCCCATGAGCCTTTCAGTTTCAGCATATCCAGCCAGGTGATGTCCTTCATCCATGCTTCCTCGCTCATCAGCCAGCCCAGGCCGACGGAGTAGAAGTTCTGCCACTGGTTGCCGGTGTAGGAGAAGGCGGAAGAACCGTCGCGGCGGTAGGAGCCGTTGAACAGGTACTTGCCCTTGTAGTTGTAGAGCACGCGTGCCAGCACGGACACGGTGGAGCGCTCCCACTGCGTACTGCCGTTGGTGGCGGTGGCTGCGTCGCCGATACTTACGTACCATTTGTCGGGATTGTCCGGAATGACCAGGCCTACCCCTTGGGTACGGGCGCCGTTCAGATTCTCGAGCTTGTTGTAGTAGGTGGTGAAACCGGCTGTGGCCGTCACGCTGTGGTCTCCCCAGGAGTTGGTGTAGGTCAGCAGATAGTCGCTCTGTACCTTCATTTCCGTTTCTTTGGCTTGGGACACTCCGGTCTTGCCGTTGCCCAGCGTGGCTATGTCTCCCTCGACGCTTGCGTCATATACCTGGATAACCGGGGTGTATGTCCGTGTGCTGTTCGAGGCATAGTCCAGGGAGAACATGGCCTTGAACTGGAAGTGTTTCAGGAAATCCCATTGCCCGTACACGTTGCCCGAGCCACGGTAGTTCTCGGCTTTCGTGGTATTCGCCTTCAGGTCTACGTCCACCATCGGGTTGTTCATCTGTGCCTTCTGGAATCCGGGCAGTGAGGTGTAGAGGCCGTACTCGGAGTTGAATACATGCGCCACCGGAGCTGCGCGCAGGGCTGTAGCCACACTCTTCGTGTCGGCGGGCAGCATGCGTGCCCCGTTGAATTGAAAACCTACCTTGAGGTTGTCCGTCACTTTATAGTCGTTGCTGATGTTCAGCGTAATCTTGCTGTACTTCTCGTGCTTGATGTTGCCTTGTTCGTAGGCATAGCCCGCACCGAGATAGAAGCTGTTCTTGTCCGAGGCACCCGTGATGCTGATGTTGTTGTTGGTGATGAACCCAGTCTGGAAGATTTCATCCTGCCAGTTGGTGTTTCCCGTCCAGTCCGAGAAGTTGTATTCCGGGTTGCCTTCATTCCTCAACTGTTCGTTGTACAGCAGTTTGAAGCCTTCGGCATCCGTCAGTGCAATTTTGTCGGTGACGGACTTGAAACCGAACGAGCCGTTGATATTGACGCGTGTCTGTCCCTCTTTCGCCTTCTTGGTGGTGATGATAATCACGCCGTTGGCACCGCGCACACCGAAGATGGCGAGCGACGACGGGTCTTTTAGTATCTCCATGGATTCGATGTCCTGCGGATTCAGGAAGTTGATGTTGTCGTTGAACAGTCCGTCCACCACATAGAGTGGCTTGTAGCCGTTGATGGAGTTTGTTCCGCGTACACGGATTTCCGGGTCGGAGCCTGCCTTGCCGGAGTTTATCACCTGCACGCCGGCAATCTTTCCTTGCAGTGCGGATACGGGGTTGACCACCGGCTTGTTGGCGATTTCGTCGCCTTTAATGTTGGTGATGGAGCCCGTAAGGTCTCGCTTCTTGGCGCTGCCATAACCGATGACAACGGTTTCGGCCAGCATCTGCGAGTCGTCTTTCATCTGGACGTTGATTACCGACTGGCTGCCTACCTTGACAGCTTGCTTCACCATGCCTACATAGGAAAAATCCAATGTGTTCTCCGGGGTGGCCTGGATGGAGTACCGGCCGTCTATGTCGGTAATCACGCCATTGGAGGTTCCCTGCACCAATACGGTGGCACCAATCAGCGGGTCACCCAGGGCATCGGTCACGGTACCGGTTACTGTTTTCTCCTGCGCCGATGCGGCGACACTTGCCAGCAGGCACACCGTCAGAAATAGGTTTCTCAGTCTTCCGGTTTTCTTCTTGGGAAGGTTTAGGTTCTTCTTCATTACATTGATTTTTTAGTGGATAAATCATTCAGTTTCTCCTCTGAACAATCAAAATGCAAAAAAGATTTGGTGACGGTGTTAAAAAAGGGCAGCCCGGTTTTCGCGGACTGCCCTCTTACCTAAAAGCAAAACTATACCTATTTCAACTCAAAACTCGTAGTCTTTACATCGCGGCTGTTGGGTCCAATCATTACATGGAACTCGCCGGGTTCGTATACATACTGTATGTCGTAGTTGTAGAACTTCAGCAATTCGGGGGTAATGGTGAAGGTCACCTGCTTGCTTTCGCCTTTTTTCAGGTGGATGCGCTCGAAGCCTTTCAGCTCTTTCACGGGGCGGGTAATGCTGCCCACCAAGTCGCGGATATAGAGCTGTACGATTTCATCTGCATCGTAGTTACCCGTATTGGTTACGGTTACGGAAGCGGTCAGCTTGCCGTCCGCATTCAGTTGCTTGGAGCTGAGCGTGATGTCACTGTACTGGAAGGTGGTGTAGCTCAAGCCATAGCCGAAAGGATACAGCGGGTCGTTGCTCACATCCAGGTAGTTGCTGCGGAACTTCTCGAACCATTTGCCTTCTTTCAGAGGACGGCCGGTATTCTTGTGGTTGTATGCCATAGGCAACTGGCCCACATTCTGCGGGAAAGTGGTGGTCAGCTTACCGCTGGGGCAAACGTCTCCGAACACTACGTCGGCAATGGCGTCTGCAGCTTCACTACCTCCGAACCATACATTCAGGATGGCAGGAACATTTTCATTCTCCCAAGTCAGCACTACGGGACGTCCGGAGAACAATACCAATACTACGGGTTTGCCCGTTTTCAGCAATGCTTCCAGCAGGTGGCGCTGTGCGTCCGGCATTTCCAGTTCGGAACGGCTACTGCTCTCACCACTCATCTCGGAGGACTCGCCGAGGGCGGCTACAATGACATCGGCTTGTGCGGCTACTTTCAGGGCTTCGTCCAGCAGTTCTTGGTCATTGCCACGGGGCAGTTCACGGCCGAACATCGTGGCGCGTGTCTGGTAGTCGGCATCGTACATCAGGTTGCTGCCTTGTGCATAGAGAATGTTGGCCTTGGAGCCGACAGAATTCTTGAAACCTTCCAGCAGGGTGCTGTATTTGTCTGCTGTGGCTGCCACACTCCAAGTGCCCGGCATGTTGGCACGGGTGTTGGCAAGCGGGCCAATCAAGGCGATATTGCCTTTGCGTTGCAAGGGCAGCAGATTGTCCTGGTTCTTCAGCAGTACGAATGTCTCTGTGGCAATCTGGCGGGCGATGGAACGGTGTTCGGGAGTGAACACTTCTTTTTCGGCACGCTTCACGTCGCAGTATTTATACGGATTGGCAAACAGTCCCAGCTTGTATTTGGCTTCTAGGATGCGTCGGCAGGCTTTGTCAATGTCGGCCTCGGTCACTTTGCCTTCTTTCAGAGACTTTTCCAGTGTGCCGATAAATCCGTCGGCTACCATATCCATGTCTGTTCCGGCGGTCAGGGCACGTGCGGATACTTCCTGCAGGTCGCCGATTCCGTGGTCTATCATTTCGGAGATGGCTGTATAGTCTGTCACCACGAAGCCGTCGAAGCCCCATTGGTTGCGCAGTACGTCGGTCAGCAGCCAGTGGTTGGCAGTGGCGGGTACTCCGTCAATTTCATTGAAGGAGGTCATTGCGCTACCCACACCGGCTTCTACGGCAGCCTTGTAGGGAGGGAAGTATTCGTTGAACATACGGTTGCGGCTCATATCCACCGTGTTGTAGTCGCGGCCGGCTTCTCCGGCGCCATACAGTGCGAAGTGCTTTACGCAAGCCATTATCTCGTTGTTGGCACTCATATCCTTGCCCTGATAACCGCGAATCATGGCTTGTGCAATGGCTGAACCCAGGAAGGGGTCTTCACCGTTGCCTTCTGATACACGTCCCCAACGGGCATCGCGGCAGATGTCCACCATCGGGCTGAACGTCCAGCAGATACCGTCCGCACTCGACTCAATGGCGGCGATACGGGCCGATTTCTCTATAGCCTCCATGTCCCAACTGCACGAGAGTGCCAAGGGGATGGGGAATACCGTTTCGTAACCGTGAATCACGTCCATACCGAACAGCAAGGGGATGCCCAGGCGGCTGTTCTCTACGGCAAGTTTCTGCACTTCGCGGATGTTCTTCACGCCTTTCAGGTTGAACAGACCTCCGACTTCACCGTTGCGGATTTTACCGGCAACGTCGCTGCTCTTGGCTTGTCCGGTGACGATGTTTCCCGTTACCGGCAGGTTGAGCTGACCGATTTTCTCGTGCAGCGTCATTTTGCCCATCAGCTCCGTAATGAATTTATCCATCTCCTGCGGATTGCCTTGGGATGTGTTTTCTTTGGGCGTTGCCGTCACGGTGAGGGCAGAGAAAGCCAAGGCTGCTAATAATGTGTATTTCTTCATATGATATAATTTTGATTATCCCCTCCGGCCCCCTGAAGGGGGAGGGGAATAGTGATATAGAAATTCAACTTAAGCTTAGCTGCTCCATCATGTCGCATACTAACTTCAATCGTAAATCCCTAAGCCTTAAATCCCAGCTTCTGCAATCCTTCCTGAACCTCGGGACAGCTCATGAAGAGTTTCCACAACAAGCCGGAACGATAGTTCTCAATCATCGGGGCAATGGTGCATTGGTCGATGGCAAGATAGCGGGGCACCGTCCAGTCACTTCCCTCGGAGAAGGCATCGTAGAATCCGTACTTGCCCCAAATCCAGTCGCCTTTGGAATAGAAATACTTCAGTGCACGCATGGATTCCTCCGGTGTGTAGGGAAAACTGGACAAGGCTGCTGTCGGTGTGATGACACCATGGTCGTTGTCGCCCGGGCAGTGGGCTGCATAGCCTTTGGTAGAGTAGCTGGCGGTCAGTCCCCAGCAGTCCTCGCCGTAACCTTTGTATTGTTTGGGATTCTCCACGCAGTAGCGGTAGTTGGAGAGGGCATGGTTGCGCACCACGTTCCAGTAGTTGGCATAGCGGTCGCTCAGGTTGCGCGGGTCCAGACCGATGTGCGAGTATTGTGCCCAGAACAAGGGACCGCCCAGTTTCTCGGCTCCGTTGTGTTTCAATTCCAAAGGCAGGCCGTAGGGGGCAGAGTCGGACTTGATGCCGCCGCCGCGTGCCCAGCCGTTGTGGTAGGCTGAAGCCGGAACGGGATAAGTGGGGGAGGAGGCTGCGAGCACATACACAATCAATGCTTCGTTGTAGCCTTCCAGCGGGAAGTTCATTTCCCAGTTGTATTCGGGAGACCAGTGCCAGTAGATGACATCCTTGCCATTCTGATACCAGCTGAACTCCATCTCTTTCCACAATTGGTTAATCTTCTCTGCCAGCGCCTTTTCCTGCTCGTTGCCGTCGCGGAAGTATTGGCGTACGCAAAGCAAGCTTTGCATCAGGAAGCAGCTTTCCACCAAGTCTCCGCCGTTATCTTTTTGTCCGAAAGGTTTCACCTTGCCGGTAGGGCCGTACAACCAATGGGGCCATACGCCGTGGAAGCGGTCGGCGCGTTTCAGGTAATCGGCAATCTTGGTCAGGCGCTTCACGCCTTCTTCCCTGGGGATGAAGCCGCGTTCGATGCCTACCAGCAGTCCGGCTATACCAAATCCGCTGCCGCCGGTGGTGACAACATTCTGGTCCTTTTCGGGATAATCCCCATCCAGGTGGATGCGTTCGCGTGCCAGTCCGGAGGTCGGTTCCGCACCGTCCCACATGTAGTTCAAATGTACCTTCTGGATGTAATCAAGCATTTCGTCATCCGAAGCGAATGATTCGGGACGTACTTCCTCTGTGTCGGGCTTTTCCTCTTTTCCGTTCTCTTTCCCGTTTTCCTTCAAGTCGGAAGAGCAGGATGCACAGCTCGCCAATGTGGAAATCAGGAACAAAGCCAGCACATGTATCATTATTGGTTTTTTCATATCTTTATTTCTTGTGTTTAATTTTTTGTCGTCTTGCACAATGGCGAGCGGCCGTTTTCGTTCAGCGCCTCGATGGTGAAGTAATAGTCCGTGTCCGCATCCAGTCCGCGGAAGTCATATTCCGTCTGTCCCAGTACCGTGATGGCATTGTACATCTTGCCTTCGGCGGTGCCGTAGTAGATGTTGTAGCCATAGGCGCTTGCTTCGGGTTGCCAGGAGATAAGGGCATTCCGGCGGTCTTTCCTGTCACGTTTCACAGTCAGTCCTTTCACGGCTTGCGGGACATCGCCGTCACCGTTCCCGAAGACGCGGAAGCCGGACAAGGCGACATTTCCCGTAGGCATGTGCACATTCTCGTATTTCAGATAACGGGCACGCAACGGCTCGTTGAGCTCGATGTAGTCGTGCGGACAATCCTTGTCACTGTCGCTCTTGTCTATGACCAATGTCCATTCTTTTCCGTCTTCGGAAGCAAAAATACGGTATTGGTGATAAATATCCATGGCACGGTTGTATTGAACCGCTTTATGGTCGTAGAAGTTCAACTGCACGGCACGTACATTCTTTGTGCTGCCCAGGTCTATCCCGGCCCATTCGCCAGGGTTGCCGGAACGGGCTGCCCAGTAGGTGCGCATACTTTCGTCCGTCAGGTTGGAAGCTGCATGGATGCTATCCGTAGATGATACCTCCACCGGTTTGCCGTAGGACAGAAGCATCCATCCCGTGAAACGCTCTGCAGGGTTCTTTACGTCCATCGGTTCTGCCCAGTTGGGATAATCGCCGAAGGCAGTGGACGAATACATGACACCATCCTTGTCGAAAGCCACCGGATAAAGACCGATGCGGCGTTCGAACTTGTACTTCAGGGAGAGCATGCAGGTGGCCACGTGCCAGTAATTGCCTTTCACGTCGCAGAACGTGCCTCCATGACCGGCACCTTGCACATAACCGCCCGGCTTGTAGCACATCGGGTTATGCTTCTGGTAGACAAACGGGCCCAGCGGGGAATCCGAAACATATACGCCATCGGCATAGACTTTGAATTCAGTGCCCGGAGCACCATATTGGAAATAATATTTGCCATTGTGTTTGGTCATGTAAGCGCCCTCTGTGAATGGGCGGAGTGTCACTTCATCGTCATTGTTCATGCCGAAACGTTCCCAGCCGTGTTCTTCGGGGCGGAGCATCATCACTTCGTGAATCTTGCTGATGGGATAGAAATCATTCCGGTCCAGTTCCACCGCCTTTAGCGGATATTCATTGCTGGAGCCATAATACATATACAGTCTGCCGTCATCGTCCAGAAACATGCAGGGGTCCCATGTGGGAAGCACATTCTTTTCGATGGCACGTTTGAAACGTCCCGTTTTGGGGTGTGTACTGTACCACACGGCAAGGCCTTCGTAGGTGGAGCCGGTATAGAACAGCGTGTCACCGCTTACATAGGCTGCCGGTGCGCACTGGTCGTCGTCCGTAGGCTTGCGTTGGAAGCCGGCAGGAACGAAATCCCAATCCACCAGGTTCTTGGAATAGTGAAAACCGCCCTGGTTGGTGGAGAACAGAAAGTATTCTCCCTTGTATTCCACCGCCATCGGGTCGGCAGAGGAACGGAACGAACCGTTGGGACGCACATTGTTGTTGAAAGGCTCGAAATTGTAACTGATGTTCATCGGATTGCAGAAGGTGCGCGACAGAGGCGCCTGTGGGTCATACCACCGGGTCGCCTGGGCGGGACGGCGGATTGCGGTTGCCTTGTGTACCTCTTTTTCCATCACTACCTCAATATCGGTTTCATCCAGTGCCAGGATTCTGTTCACTATCTTTTTCCCGGGATAGTAGACATACAGGTGCACGTCGTTCTTCGCTCCTTTGATGGCAAAGCTGCCGTCGTGGGCAGTGGTATTGTGCATGGGACTTGCGAAGAACATGACTGTGGCGCCTGCGAGTGGCTGGCGGTTGGTGTCCAGTACGTGTCCTTTTACGATACGGTCTTGGGTTACAGTGATATAATAGTCACTGACTTGCCCCTTCACCACTTTGATGGAATCGTCAGGGGTTGCCTTTGCCGTCAGAGCGGCAAAGGCTATTCCACAACTGATTAGGAATCTTTTTACCATATTGGAGCGGATTTATTCGGCAATTCCGTCAATGGGTTCCAGCTTCAGGTCGGGAAGGTCGTCCAACTGGTTGGCTGGTATGGGCCAATAAGTCTTTTCTGCTGTCCATCCTTTGGGACCGAGTACGGTGGCGGCATCGCCGGTACGCACCAAGTCCACATAACGGGCACACCATTCGCCGCAAAGCTCCATCCGGCGTTCGTCCATCACGTCTTTCAGGGTAACACCGGTTTTGGTGCTCATGCCTGCACGCCGGCGCACTTCGTTGTAGCCTGCGTCTCCATCCTTGCCCAGTCTGACTTTGGCTTCGGAGTTCATCAGCAGCACTTCGGCATAGCGGATGATACGCACATTGTTGTTGGCTCCGTAGGTCGTACGTGGAAGAGTCATCTGATTGTAGGGAAGGTAACCTTTGCCGTTCCAACAGTCGGTCTTGGTGGCCGATGTGGGACCTACCTGCCAACCCTCGCGCGTCTTGCTCAGGGCTTTCAGGAAAGAAGTTTCGGCACGCACACCTTCGCCACGGGCTTCGGCCCATGCCACGAACTCGGGTTCATAGCCTATGAAATTCCAGCCGCCTATGGACTTGGTGCCTTCGGCTTGCTTGTAGCTGATGGTACCGTCTGCGTTCACTACTTCATCATACCTCTCTGCCATGTTCGGACCCTGGAAATTGAACCATTGGTCTACGCCCAGGTAATCGCCAGAACCATTGCCGTAGTCTGTTACCTGGCATTCGAACAAAGATTCGTCACACAACTTTCCGGGAATTTTGAACAGCTGGTAGAAGTCGTCGTAGAGACGGAATCCACCGTTCTTGATGATGTCATCGGTCAGTGTCTCCACTTGTGCATAGTCTCCTTTCAGCAGATAGATGCGGGCGGCCAATGCTTGGGCGGTGAAGGCTGTCACGGCTCCCTTGTGTTCCATCTGGTTGGGACGCATGCGGGGCAGTTTGTCGATGGCGTAGTTCAAATCTTCCAGCATATAATTATATACGGCCTCTACGGTAGAACGGCGAAAATCGGTCTGCAGGTTGTCACGGTAGATGACGGTGGGACCGAAATTGGTCACCAGACAATAGTAAGCCCATGCACGGATGGTACGTACTTCGCCGCAATAGGATTCGTAGGTTTTGTAATCTTCGCTTCCTGCAGCAAGATATTCGGCATAACCGTCGAGGCTTTGCAGGGCGGCATTGGTGATGCGGATGATGTCGTAGAAGTTCATCCATACCTGGTTCAGTGCCCAGAATGAGTTGTTGTAGTTGAACTTGCGTCCGAAGGCCACGGCATCGCCCTGGTCATCGGTACGGCCCGACCACACGTCACCGTCGCGGGTGAACATCAATAGTGCGTTGCACCAGTGCATGCCCTGTGTGCGTACTTTGGAGTAGGCACCCACTACGGGTTGGTACATATTGTTCTTGTTGGTAAAGTCCACGCCTTGTTCGGGAACTTTGTTCTCCGGATCGATTTCTATGAAATCGGTGCAAGCGGTAGCTCCTCCCAGTACCATCATGGCCGGAAGTATATATGCGAATGTTTTCTTTAAGAATTTCATTGTTTTACGTTTTAGGGTTTAGAAATCTATTTGCACTCCGAAAGTATAGGTTGAAGTCAGAGGGTATACTTCGGTATCCCAACCTTCGGCATCCGACACTTCAGGTGTGAAGCTGTTGGCCTTGAAGGTAGTGAAGGGGCGGTCGGCCGTCAATGAGAGGCGGAGTCCCGGCATCACGTAGCTGCCTATCTTCAAGTTCTTGAACGAGTAGCCCAGCGTGATGTTCTGGATGCGGAAGTAATCGGAGCTTTCTACGAAATAGGAAGCGTTGTTACTGTCTGATTTGTTCCAGGTTTTGAGAAGAGCCTTGGCCGACGGATGTTCGTTGGTAGAGCCTGCACCCGTCCAGCGGTTCTCATACTGTGCACGGTCAAAGTTATAGTAGTCGGCTGCATAGCGCAGGGCACGCTTACGGTTCCACAGTTCGCCGCCTGCTTGTCCGTAGGTAGTGAGGCTGAAGTCGAAGTTCTTATAAGAGAATCCGGCATTGAAGCCATAAGTAAAGCTGGGCACGTATGAGCCCAACACCTGCTTGTCGTTTCCGTCTATCACATGGTCGCCGTTCACGTCCTCGTAGATGAAGTCGCCGGGTTCCAGTCCGTTGGCCACGGCGATGGGGTCGGCAGCACATTGTTCAGGAGTCTGGTAGATGCCGATGACCTTGTAGCCATAGAATGAGTTCATCGTCTCGCCCACCATATTCACGGTCTTTCCGCCTTTGATGATTTTCATGTTTCCTTTTAGGCTTTTCACTTCGTTATGCAGATAAGAGAGATTGACGCCGATGTTGTAATTGAAGTCCTGGCCAATCTTGTCGTTCCAGTTCAAGGAGAGGTCGATACCGGTATTCAGAATCTGTCCGTTGTTGCCGGCCAGCAGCTCGCCACTCATCGGGAGCTTGGGTGAAATCACGGCGTTGTCAGTCAGACGGTAGTACCAGTCGATGTCGGCGTTCAAGCGGTTCTTCAGTGTACTGAAGTTGACGCCCACGTTGGTTTCGTTCACTACTTCCCAACCCAGCCAGCTGAAGTTGGTGGTGTTGATGAATCCGTCGATGGCGGTATTGGGACCGAATACGGACTGTACGTTCTGTATGCTTGCGAAGCCTGCACTGGCAGCAATCTTGTCGTTACCCAGCTTACCCCAGCTGGCACGCAGCTTCATGTAGTCGAAGATATTCTGGTTCTTCATAAACGGTTCTTGGGAGATGACCCATGCGGCACCGATGGAGGGGAAGTAGCCCCATTTGTCGTTGTACTTGGACGAGCCGTCGGCACGGAAGGTGAACATCAACATGTACTTGTCGTTGTAGTTGTAATTCAGTCGGGTGAAATAGGAGAGACCGCGGTATTTCCAGCCGTCGTCTTTCACCGTAGCGCCTTCCTTGTTGCCCAGTGCGATGTATTTCCACACGTCCTCACCTTCGGGCACGTTGGTGGCGGTACCTTCGAGCAGGCGGTATTGCTCTTGACGCATGGATGCACCCAGCATACCGGTAAAGGAGTGTTTGCCCCACTTGTCAGTATAAGTGGCCACGTTGTCCCATATATATTTGTAGTAGTTAGTGTTCTTTTTAGTGAGTTCGGTAACCTCTTTCTTCTGGTTGGTGCCTACATAGTAGGTAGGAGTGAACTCAGAACCGCGAATCATTGAGTAGTCGTAGCTGTAGCTACTGCGTATATTCAGCTTGTCGGGGATGAGGTTGAGCTGTGCATAGAAGTTGGTCAGCACTTGGTAGGTCTCGTTCCGGTTGTCGTAATAGTTGGCAGTGGCTACCGGATTGTTGAAGTTGTTGGTCAAGCCCACCTGCTCGGGTGATGTGTACTTCTTAGGGAATACGGCATCGTCGCGGCGGTCATCATACACCGGGATGATAGACGGTGTGTTGTATGCCTGTTGCCATGCGGCATTCTTGGGAAGCTGCTGCTGCGAGTTGCTGAATACGCCGTTGAAGCCTACTTTCAGCCATTTGCGGGCTTCGTAGTCAAGGGCGGCACGGAAGTTCAAGCGGCGGTAGTAGTTTTCCACGTCCATGATACCGTCTTGTGCCAGATAGCTCATGCCGGCAGAGTAGGTCGCTTTTTCCGTACCACCGGAGATATTCAAGCTGTGATTGGTCATCATGGCTGTGCGCAACAGTTCGTCATACCAGTTGGTATCGGCATTGAATTGCAGGTTTTCCATATTGCCTCCGAATTCGGCTACTGACTTTTCGAAAATCGACCGGTAAGCTTCCGGGTTGGCTTCCAACATCATGGTGGCATACTCGTGAGAGTTACACATCTCCAGCAGGTTGGTGGCTTTCTGAATACCTACATAACCGTTATAGGTAATCTTGGCATCCTGGTTGCGGCTTCCTTTCTTGGTGGTGATGATTACAACACCGTTGGCGGCGCGTACACCGTAGATGGCAGATGCGGATGCGTCTTTCAAGATGGTCATGTCCTGAATGTCGGAATTGTTCAGGAAGTTGATGTTGTCGTAGAACATTCCGTCCACTACATAGAGAGGAGAGGTGTCACCGAAGGAACCCATACCACGGATGGTCACTTTAGGACCTTCGCCCGGCGTTCCCGAATTGATGATGTTAACACCCGGTACCTTTCCCTGCAATGCTGCCATCGGGGAGGAGGTAGGAACATTGATAAGTTCTTTCTCTTTGACAACGTCAATCGGGGCCGTCAGGTCTTTCGCCTTGGCCGAACCGTAACCGATAACAACAACTTCTTCCAGTAGTTGTGCATCTTCACGTAGCTTTACATTAATGACGGATTGTCCCGCAGCGCTTATTTCCTGCGGCAACATGCCCAAATAGTTGAATACGAGAGTTGCGTCTTCGGGGACGCCGTTCAGTACATAGTTACCGTCGAGGTCGGTAGCTGCTCCAATAGTAGAGCCTTTTACTACAACCGTGGCTCCAATAATCGGTTCGTTGTTCTGATCAACAACAGTTCCTTTAACTGTCTTTGTTCCTTGTGCCAAAACTGTCAGTGGCAATGAGAACAAAATCATGAATAGAAGAAATAAAGTTTGCCTTCTCATAAACTAAATTTAAGAGTTAATAATTCTGCCGGCAAAGGAAGTAATTACGGTAAGTAAGGCAAAAAAAAACACTACCACGATAATACGTTTAGGGTAAAAATGGGTACCGTTTTACTACGTTTTCGTGTTACTTGTTTCTAATAATCAGTTTGTTGTGATTGAATGATTTGTAGCCGCTTTATTTCAAGTCGATGAGAAAATCCACTAATCCCGTTCCGTCGGGGATATCCAGTTTCTTGCGCAAACGGTAGCGTGCTGCCTCTACTCCCCGGATAGTGAGGTTGGTCATTTGCGCAATGTCTTTCGTAGAAAGATTCAGGCGCAGCAGCGCACAAAAACGGAGGTCGGTAGCGGTAAGACTGGGATAACGTTCGCGCAAATTACGGAAGAATTTCTCATGAATCAGGTCGAAATTGTTCTGGAATACATCCCAAAATTCCTGTGTCTCGATGTTTTCGTTGATGAGCTTCAGCAGAGATTCGAGGTTCTTGCGTCCATATTGCCCTTTCACCAGGGACTCTTGTACGACAGTACGAAGTTTCTCCAGGACCTCGTTCTTGGCAAATACACCCAGTGCCATGCTGGCAAGGTCTTTACTCTTTGCCGACAACTCGGCTTCCAGCAATTGCTGTTGCTGCAGAGTTATCAGATGCTCCTGCTCGCGCATCTTGATGTTCTGCTGCACCTGCTCTGCCTCATACTCCTTCCGTTTCTTTTCCATGGCACGGTTGGCGCGCCACTTGGAGAAAAAGTAGACAAGCGCTGTGAGAACTATGAGATAGAGCGCAAAGGCATAATAGGAGAGGTAGAAAGGGCGGGCTATGGCAAAATGATATTCCACCTCACCGATTTTCTGTCCCAAATCATTATAGGCTTCTGCCTGGAATGTGTATTCTCCGTAATCCAGGCTACCGTAGCGGATTTCGGGCTCTTTCAGGTCCGATGTCAGCGCCATGCCTTGTCCTCCTTGCAGGACATAATGGAAATGTACGGACAATTTATTGTAATGCGGCAGGCTTACTGAGAACAGCAAATCCCGGTAATTGCTTTCCAGTTCGACATTTCCAGACAGAGGCAGGCGTTTCTCCTTTTTATCGGAAGAGGAAGCAGTGACCGAGCTCAGTGAGAGGGCGGACTCCAGAGTAGGACTGAGGCTGTCTGTGTTTTTGCTGTAACTGGCGATTCCGTTGTTCAGATTAAAATAGACAACGTCATTGTCGACGAACACATTGTTGTAGTTCTCTATGCATGGAGAATCAAACAGTTCGATGAGGATGCGCTGCTTCACGATGTACTCTCCTTCTGCGTACTCTACCAGTACGTACTCATGTGAACCGGACAGCCAGAAGCGGTCGTTCGTGACGGATACCACAGAATGAGCATTCCTGATGTAAGGCAGAATGGCATTCAGCTTTTGGAAGGGGATAATCTGCCGGGTGATGTCGTCATAGGTATAGAAGCCGTTGGGACTGGAAAAGACGATACGTCCTCGCATTTTCATTACTTGGATAGGGCCGATGATATATTCCGAGCCTAAATGGGAGATGTGCCGTACGCTTTTTACAGCCGACAAGTCATCGCTCAAGACTATTTTATAGACTCCCTGATACATGTGTGAAGCCCAGATGACACCGCTTTGGTCCACCTCCAAGTGCATGACCGGTGCAATGAAGCCGTCTATGACATGCGAAAAGGTCCATTGCCCGTTCTTCTTTTTATAGATACGCAAATTGGCGTAGGATGATTCCAACAGTATCTCTTCGCCATAGAGGGTGCACTTTATCAGACACGTACTGCTGTTGGTATTGCTTATGACGGAAACATTCCCTTTTTCGCCTATTAATAAGGTATGGGCATTGTTGCCTGCAAAGAGTTGCCCGTCAATGTCCTTCACATACCAGTTCTGTCCTTCAGTATGGGGAAGCAGGCGCAGATTCTCGGTAACCTGGTGGTATTCGTACAAGCCCTGGTTGGTGGCCAGATAGAAACAGTCGCCCCGGTGGGCTATGTCGTACACCATGCCCAGTTTGGTTTCATGGTTGGCAGGAGTCAGCAGCATGACGGGTGAGTTGTGGTGGATGTATGCGATGCCGTCGTCCAATGCTGCCCATACGTTGTTGTCTTTGTCACAGAACAAGCCCAGGACTGTGTTGTTGTCCAGACGGTTATCCAGATTGAAGTGCCAGAGGCAATGTCCTTTGCGGTCGATGGCGTATATGCCATTCAAGACTGTACCTATCATGAATATGGAATCATTGGTCATGACGGCGCGGTTCACCCGCTGTTTCTTCAGCTCTGCATCAATGTCTGTTTTCCAGGGGGTGATGTCACCGTTGTAGCGGAACAATCCGTTATTCTCTGTGACCATCAGGAAGCTGTCGTCCCCGTCGGGCAGTAATGCCACTACATTGTCATCGTTCACTTGGCTGCGGGGGAAGAGATGAAGGAAATCCTTGCCGTCGAATTCATAGAAGTCCTCATCAATCATCTGTGTGTAGATATGTCCGTTTTGGGTGTAGAAGTAGAGCGGCTGTTGCTGTCTGTTGCGGAAAGCGTGTACCATCTTCCCGTCGTAGGAGAACCAGGCGCTGAACGACTGGAAGTAGATGCGACCGTCCAGCTCTACAATGTTCCATATCTCGTTGTTCTCCATGGGGAAATTTTTCAGGAATTTGCTCAAAGAATGGTACCGGAGAGTGCCTGCCTCCGAATACTTGAAATAGCCGAATTCCTCGAATGCCCCCACATAGATACGGTCTTCTTTCACATACACCGAACGGACAATATGGTTCCCCGGCACTTTGTGGAGAGTCCAGCGATAACCGTCATATACCAGGAGCCCCTGGCTGTTGCCGAAATACATTTCGCCGTTGCTGCCTTGCGCACATGCCCAGTTCTGATAACCGGCTTCATAGTCTTTGGCAAGATAGTTGGTGACGGCGGGCATGAAGGAAGAAGCCCTGGCCTGGATGAAGAGGATGAACAATAGAAGGCACACTACCCAATACTTGAAAAGCATCGGTCTTATCGTATTTTGTTTCATTTTTTCAGGTTAATCGAAGTGTTTCTTGGAAGCAAAGATACAATAAGTATTCTAAATATTGTGTTTTGATGAGATAAAAAAGGTACTTGAAGCGGTTAGGGAGGATGCTTCTTAATGAATATCCTCCCCTCTTAGTTGTTTGTCTTTTGAAATTTATTATAGGGATTGTGCGGATGATAGGACTCGAACCTACACGCCTCACGGCACCAGATCCTAAGTCTGGCGCGGCTGCCAATTACGCCACATCCGCGGAATAATTCCGATTAGCGGGAGCAAAGATAGAAAGAATTTTCGTTTTGGCAAATTGTTTTGTAGATAAAGTCGTTTTAGAAAGTCACTTTCAGTATTTTTCTTGCTTCCTCAATGATGGTGTCCAAGTCATTGTTCTCATCTTCTTTGCTCATATCCACTTTCTTGTCCGGGTCGATGCCGAACTCGATATGCTGTTTTTGGGCATCGAGGTGCGGGCTGGCAGAAAAGCGTACCCCCCATCCGTTGGGCAGTTCCGAAGAGAATGGCAGGCCCGACCCGCCGCCGGTTTTGTCACCAACCAGGGTGACATTGGGAAAACAGCGCATGGAGTTGACAAAATCATTGGTTGCACTATAGGAATGACGGTTGGTCAGGACAATTACCTTTTTTTGCCAGCGGATACTGTTGGAAGGTTCCACATAAATGGGAGTCGGATCTGAAAAATCGCTATGGCCTTTGCCGGTCTTGTGCTGAATATATCCCGTCAGTACTTTTTCATTCGTGAAGCGTTGTGCCATTCGGGTGGCGTTTGTCAGGTTGCCGCCACCATTGTTGCGCACGTCGATAATCAGGCCGTTACAAGCGGAAAGGTATAACAGAATCTCATCCAGGTTGCCGTTTCCGATGCCGCTAGAGAAATCACCGTAATAGATATATCCTATGTTGTCCTCCAATATGGTATATTTGGCGCCTCCAGCAATGCGGTAGTCTCTTCCCAGGTACTTTTCAATGATACTTTCGTTGAAGTTACGAGGATAATCCAGATACCAGTCCCAGTAGCGCGCCATGTTGGAAGAAGAGTACAAGTTGACATGTCCGTCTTTTAACTCGGCAAGCATGTTACCTAATATTTCAAATAGACCGTCGTAGCTCATTCCCGGGGTAATGAGTGGCTGGTACTTGTCATGGATGGCATCCCAGTCTATTTGCTTGTAGTCCAAGAAGCAGTACTGTTCGTCTATTATTTTCCACAAGGCTTCGAAATTGCCTTGTGGGGTATTGTCGAACTCTTCCTCACGAATACATCCGTTCAATAGGGGCAATAACGTGAGTAGGATACTCCAAATTATTAAAATATATCTTCTTTTCATGCACATTATCCTTATCATCTTATCGTTTATCACCTTGTCACTTTTTACTTTCTCTTGTTAGGAAACAGATAGAGTTCCTTTACGAACCCCACCATGAATACATGCGAGTAAGTATGTGTCTTTATTTCATTTACTTTGGACTGTTGTGCGTCCCATATGTAAGCGAAACGCATCCGGGCACGTCCCACCGGAAAGTCTGCGGTCAGCATTTGTCTCAGAGAGGGCTGGTTGTGCAGGGAGGTGAAGTTCACTACTCCGTCCCAATGTCCTAACGTAAATATCTCGTAGTAGGACTGTCCATAGTTGGGCATGAACATGATACCTGCCAAGGGAAGATTTACCTGATAGCGTAGTGTGATGGGACGGTTCTTGATGCGCAAGTCCCAAATAGCCATTCCAGATGCGGCAAGGTTGATATAGGCACGTGCTTGGGCGGGGTTGTTTCCGTTGCGCAGATTATAGACAAAGCCACCGTTGAAGTCGCCGACTCCTCCGGCAAGCAGTTTGAAATTGCCCGTGATTGGAAAATTATAATGCAGGCCGTAGTTCCAGTTGGCCAGTCCGGAGAATGTATTGTTATTGTCTACTTTGTTGTGTGTATATCCCAAGTCTGCCTGGAAGAAAGTTTGCAGAGACACGTTGCCGTCCATCAACCGTGTCATCCGCATGCTTTCGCGGGAGATACGGAAATCGATTCCCTTATACTCCTGAGGTGAAAGATAAGTGTCGAACACGTTGGTGAAGCCGACACCATACATGGTGGCACGGGTGATAATACGGTTACGGTTGGTGGAGTCAGCCCGTAGCTTCCGGTCGATGCTGCATTGTGCTTCTTGTGCTTTCAGTCCGACACTTCCCAAGAGCAGTCCGCATAGGATTATTATCTTGTATATGTACATATTAAATTATCAATTACAAATTAGTAATCGTTAGCCACTAATACTTCATTTCCGTCCTTCATCAAAAGAGTTTCATCTGTCCTGTCATCTCGTCCAGTATGTCCCCTTCGCTTTTACCGTGGTCGGGGTCCAGAATTTCCGGTTCTTCATCCGTTTCCTGCTCTTCGGTTTTCTGCGAGGGTTCCGGTTGACGGGTAGGCTCCAGCTCGTTGATGGTTTCTATAGTATAGGTGGTCAGGCGCTTACCTTTTGCTTTGAAGCCTTTCACGGCGATGAATTCGTCGGCTTCCACCACCATCGGCTCTCGGAAATTGTCGTGGCCGCCAAACACCACCTCTAAACGCGGGTAGCACTCGTCTGTCAGCAGAATGAGGCTGCTGTTCTTGTTTTCTCCCAAGTAGTTTTGCTTGCGGGCGGTTGCCTCGAAGCAGAAACGCTTGATGTAAGGATAGTTCTGCTGGTCGGCATCGTAGAGTACGGCGGTCCATACTTTGTTCGGATCGTATTTCTCCAATACGCGTATGCCATCGTCATAGTGATTGTTCAAGTCGAAGTTGGTGGCATAGAACTCTCCGCTGTTCTGTACGACAAGGATGGTGTCTTCGCTCTGGAATTCTCCGAGATATTCTCCGCGCCCGTCGTAGTTGAGACGTAGCACATCACGGTCGAACCAGACTTTCCGTCCACCCAGCGTGGAGCCTCCACGTTGTTTCAAGGCTATCTTGTGTACGGGGAGTTTCGTGAGTATATTTCCCATGGCCTGCCGTCCCTTGATATTGATGTTGCTGAAATCCTCCTCGAAGATAATACGGCGTACACGGGGATTGGGCTTCAGGGTTACCTTGATGATTTCGGCTTCACCGTTGGGATTGGCGGTAAAATAGGTGATGCGGGAATCGGGAGTGCCTTGGGTCACGTCGTACTCGCGGTCACGCACCACGGAAGTGACGGCAAAACGCTTGATATAGCTTGTCCCCTCCTTGCCGTCACGGTAGCAGACATTGTAGATGGTACGTTTGTCGTTCTTCTTAAAAATGTTGGCATAAAGTATATTCTTGCCCACGAACTTCTTGTCGGCCACCGGTGTGATGATATATTTTCCATCGCGGAAGAAGATAATCACGTCATCTATGGGCGAGCAGTTGCCTATGAATTCGTCTTTCTTCAATCCAGTTCCGATGAAACCCTCTTCGCGGTTGATGTACAGCTTTTCGTTGGCTTCGATGACTTTGGTTGCTTCGATGGTGTCGAAGTTACGCAGTTCCGTGCGGCGGGGGAAGGCTTTGCCGTACTTGTCCTTCAACATACGGAACCAGTCGACGGTATATTCCACGATGTTTGCCAGATGGCAGTCTATCTCCTCTATGTCCTTTCGCATGCGTGCTATCAGTTCCTCTGCCTTGTCGGAGTTGAATTTGAGGATACGTGCCATCTTTATCTCCATCAGCCGGAGGATGTCTTCCTTGGTCACTTCGCGGATAAAAGTCGGGTAGTAGGGAGTCAGGCGCTCATCGATATGTTCGCAGGCGGCATCCATGTTTTTGGCTTGTTCAAACTCCTTATCCTTGTAAATACGTTCTTCAATGAATATCTTTTCGAGTGAAGCGAAATGCAGGCTTTCCAGTATCTCTCCCTTACGGATTTCCAGTTCCTGGCGTAGCAGTGCCAATGTGTTGTCGACTGATTTGCGCAATACATCACTCACGGTGAGGAAGTGGGGCTTTTGGTCGTCGATGACACAGCAGTTGGGAGAGATGCTCACTTCACAGTCGGTGAAGGCATAGAGGGCATCGATGGTCTTGTCGGATGATACACCCGGGGCTAGATGCACTAATATTTCTACACTGCCGGATGTTAGGTCCTCTACCTTACGTATCTTGATTTTCCCTTTTTCGCTGGCCTTTACGATGGAGTCGCATACACTGGCCACCGTTTTCCCGTAAGGAATTTCCTTAATGGCAAGTGTCTTGTTGTCTATCTTTTCTATTTTGGAGCGCACGCGTATCGCACCGCCACGTTCACCGTCGTTGTATTTGGATACATCGATACTGCCTCCCGTCTGGAAGTCGGGGTACAGCTTGAATTCTTCGTTGTGCAGATAGCTGATGGAAGCATCGCACAGCTCATTGAAGTTATGTGGTAATATTTTGGATGACAGGCCTACGGCAATACCTTCCACACCTTGTGCAAGCAGCAGTGGGAATTTTACCGGTAGTGTAACCGGTTCTTTGTTTCGCCCGTCATAAGAGAGTTTCCATTCGGTGGTCTTGGGGTTGAATACCACGTCCAGTGCGAACTTGGAGAGACGTGCTTCGATATAACGGGGGGCAGCGGCGCTGTCACCCGTCAGAATGTTACCCCAGTTTCCCTGGCAATCCACGAGCAAGTCCTTTTGTCCCAGTTGTACCAGAGCATCGCCGATAGAAGCATCACCGTGCGGATGGAACTGCATGGTATGTCCTACGATGTTCGCCACCTTGTTGTAGCGCCCGTCTTCCATGCGGCGCATGGAGTGGAGGATACGCCGCTGTACGGGTTTCAGACCATCCATGATATGGGGTACGGCACGTTCCAATATAACGTATGAGGCGTAGTCCAGAAACCAATTCTGGTACATGCCGCTCAGTTGGTGCTTTATATTGGCATCCTTTGCGTCCGCAGGTTTGTAATCCGAGTGTTCTTCGCTCCCGGCCGGGAGTTCCTTGTCCAAATCATCTTTCGGTGCTTCAAAATCTTCGCTCATATTTGTTCGGGAATTGTCTATTCTATGATATTACTGATTTTTCAGTCGCAGGCAAAAATACAATTTTTGTTCGATAAATGAGAATTTGCGCAGAACTATTGTGCCAAATCCTTCCCATTTTTTAAAACTTCTGCCCGTTAATGGAACTAATCTGTCTCTTTCCCGTTAGCGGAATTATATTGAGGACGTGCTTCCGCCTCTTTGCGGACAGCGATGTTGCTTTTGTCTTTCTTGCCGACAAGTTGGCAAGGTTTTGCCAAAGGCATGGCAAAACTTTGCCAATATGGTGGCAAAACGCTGGCAAAGTAACTTGCTGGCTTGTTGTGTGTTGGCTCGAATTGTGCAGCGATATCATCACAAGGGTGAAGAGATACTGGGCAGATTCTGCCGACGGATTCATTATTTTGTGAATTTCCATTCGTCAAATAAGAACTTTCCGTTCCCGAATACGAAGTAAATGTCGTGTTTGCCTTTTATCCGTTTGTCCAACGGCTTTGTCAATGTTTGCCACGTATCGGTATCAAAGGTCAAGGTGGATAGGAGCGGACCGTCTGGACTGTCCATGTGTATTTCGATGGAGCCTTTCCCTTTTATCTTCATCTGTATGGCTTGAGGTGATTGCGGGAATTCCGCACCGCGGACACAGATGGCCTGTCCGCTCTTGTTTCCTACGGCAGACATGTTGCCTGTCTGTCCGGTCGGTTCAAAGGCAACGCCGCGTGTGGCGGCTGTGGTCTCGGCCTGTTGCTGCGCAAACGGGTCGAGAGGCTTGATTTGTGAAACGCCCTTGGCTGTGGCTGTGCCCATGTGGATAGTGAGGTCCTTTTCGTCCACCTCTATTTCTTCCACGCAGATACTGCGGACGCCCACTTTGAGGTCGCGGCTGTCCTGCAAGCCCATTGAGTGGTAGAAGAGATAGTACTTCCCTTGAAATTTTACCAGATGTGTATGGTTGTTGCTGTCGGACATGCCATAGTCGCCGGGATTTTTGAAGTAGTTGTCCCGATAGGTCCAGCTGTCTGTCTCAAGTGGCGTGCGACTCGTCATGTAGCTCATGCAGCACCGGCTCGGCTTGTCTATATCCTTGTGGGGCCATGCATCCCGGTTCTTCCAGTTGGTGTTGTAGGTGTAAATCCAAGTGCCGTTCAGATAGTTCAGTTCGTTTGCTTCAAAGTGGTATGGCGCTTTTATTTCAACTATTTCGCTGTCCAGCGTCTTCATGTCATTTGCCAGCCGCACGATGCGTGCGTCTCCGGGAATGTAGTCGTCGCTGTCGCCCCCGCCAAAGGAGAGCCAGCCGATGCCCTTGTCGTCGATGACTACTCCCGGATCGAAAGGAGCTTTACACTTGCCGAGTCCTGGAGTATTGCCGTCTACCACGCATTTGCCCAATGGGTCTGTCCAGGGCCCCACGGGGGAAGTGGCGGTCAGCATACCTACACCGGAACCGCTGTTGGAGTAGTACAGATAGAAGTGTGTTTTGCCGTCGGCCTCCTTGCGCGAAGCGATGGAAGGTGCCCACGAAGCCATTCCCCAGGGAGCCAGAGCCTTTACATTGATTACTCCGTGATAAGTCCAGTTCACCATGTCGTCAGAAGAGACCATCGTCAGCGAATGGATGTGCTGATAGGTGTTTTTCCCGTTACGGCCCACTACATCATATTGCTGGTGGTCGTTAGTGCCGTACACATAAATGCGGCCGTCGTGCACCACTGCTGTGGGGTCGGCCATGTATTGGAAGTCGAGAAGGGGATTGGCATTGCCGGTAGAGAACTTGGGCGAGAATTCAAAAGATTCTTCCAAAGCGCTGTCTGTAGAAACCGGAATGTTTTCAGAAGAGGCAATGCTGTCTGTCCGGAAGGGGGCTAAGGGGATGCCTTCCGTTGAAAAAAGGTTGCCTTGAGCAGCGTCACTGAAGCAGTAGCGAATGGAAACCGGGCTTTCGATTCCTTTTACCGGGACAATCAGCTTTCCCCCGTCTATCCTGGCCCGGGCCTCTTGCCATTCCTGGCCGGCTGCGGCCATCATCAGCCCCTCTATCCTTTTCCCGTGTACGGCCAGTCCGTTCTTTATGTCTTTGAAAGAGATTGTCACATGGTTGCCTTTGCGGCAGGCGCTTTCAAAGACCGGGCTTTTATAGGGGCCTGCATATATATGGTATGTATCGTCCAGTGCAAGATTGGCGAGACGTTTGCCTACGCTTCTTTTGTCACGTGGATGGATGTCCTGCACATTGTCCACCAAATCTGACACGGTAATCATCTTGACCTTGTCCAGCATTTCGGGCAACATGGCCTGCTGCTCGCGTAGCAGTGCCGGTCCGTTGTCTTTGGAGTGGTATTGGAAGGGGGCTATCTGGACCAGATAGAATGGGAATTCCTTGTTAAATCCGGTACGCCACGAGCCTATCAGCCGCTGCATCACCCGGGCGTAGGAGCTGGCACGGCCTTGGTTGGCTTCTCCCTGATACCAGATGCATCCGGCAATGCCGTAGGGCATCACGGGATAAATCATGCTGTTGTACAACGTGCCTGTTTCAGCCGGAAACCAAGGATTGGATTCATACGGATAGTCGCACAAGACCGGGTCGCTCATTACGCATTCGCGGGGCGTCCATGTCTCGGCGGTGGTTCCGCCCCATGCGGCTACGATGATTCCTACCGGCACGTCCAGCTCTTCCTGGATGTTGCGGCCGAAGAAGTAGGCCAGGGCACTCGTGCTGCGCATCGTTTCGGGCGTGCACTGTGTCCATTGCGAGAAACAGTTTTCTTGAGGGAACGGGGCGGCTATTCTGGCCACGTGAAAAATTCGGAGATTGGGACAATGGGCATTTGCCGTTTCCTCGTCTCCGTTCTTTATGCCGTGGTTGGCGCTCCATTCCATATTGGATTGTCCGCTGCACAGCCAAACTTCGCCTAGCATGACATCGGTCAAGGTTACTTCTGACGAGCCGCTGAAACGAATCTCATAAGGTCCGCCGGCTTCGCCGGAAGGTACACGGGCTGACCATTTCCCCGTATTATTGACTTGGGTTTTGATTATTTCTCCTTTCATCCATTCGGGGGCGATGGAAATTGTTTCTCCCGGAATACCCCATCCCCAGAAAGTAAGTTCTGAGTTACGTTGTAGCACCATATGGTTGGAAAATATGGCAGGGAGTTGTATCGCTGCTTGCAATTTCAGGATGCCGAGCAGCATAAATAAACTTAAAAGGGTAAGATAATGATGATATTTTTTCATACGAGTATTTATTTCCATAATGCAAATTAATAGCTGTTTTTAGAAACCATTACATTTTAACCGTTACTTTTTTCCCATTATAAGCCACTGCCTTTTTTGCGCCATCAGCAGTTACTATGTTGAATTTCCGTTCTTTCAACATACCGGAAAACTCTCCTTTCCGATTTTCAATAGTGAGCATGCGAGTACGGTCATTCCATTTCATCGTAATGGTGCTGTACATTCCTTTTTCATAATTGTAGTTGTCATTCTCGTCTTCGTAAAGTGTGAATTCGCCGTTACAACCGGGATACACTTTTATCTCCAAGTTGTCCCATGATTTTTCGGTGCTATACTGCACTTCGGGACCTATTGGCAGGATGGAACCTGCTTTCACATAAAGTGGTAAAATGTCAATAGGGGTATCTTTCACGATATATTGTCCGCCGGAGTGTTTCTGATTGGTCCAAAAATCATACCATTCCGTATTTTTAGGCAGATATATTCGCATAGACTTAACGGTACTGAAATCTTCTACACGGATGGTGTCCGAAACTGTTTGGGTATACATGGGTTGGGTTACAGGGCATACCAATAGGGATTTGCCAAACATATACTGATTGTGGATGTTCCACACGTTGCGATCGTGGGCAAAATCCATTGCCAAGGCACGCATGAAGCTGGACTGATTGGCAGTTACCTCCCAGGCAGTTGTGTAGATGTATGGTAACAAACTGTAGCGTAACCGAATGTATTTCTCAATCGCATCGTATATTGGCTCGCCTTTTTTGCCGAATTGATAGATTTCTCTGGGAGCACCTTCCCCATGTGACCGCATCATGGGACAGAATGTACCGAACTGTATCCAACGGGCATAAAGCTCGCGATAATCCGGGTCATCCAGCATCAAGGGATATTGCCATAGGAAGAATCCGCCGATATCGCTGTTCCAATGGGGAATGCCGCATAGTGAGAAGTTTAATCCCGCAGGTATTTGCTTCTCCAAAACTTCCCATGATGCTGTGATATCTCCTGTCCATGTATTGGCACCATAACGTTGCTGGCCGGCAAAGGCTGAGCGGGTAAGGATAAATACGCGTTTATCCGAAGTTACGGCACGCTGGTGGTCGTACACTCCACCTACACTCATTAAAGGGTAGGCATTGCGTACTTTACGGAATGACCCCAAATAGGTGGGCGTGTCAAAATCTTCAGGAATGGGGTGAAAATGGTCGGGTTCGGTAGAGTCCATCCACCAGCCGTCTATACCCACAGAACGTAGGTTCTCGTTCAGGTACTTCCAATAGATGTCGCGTGCTTGCGGATGGTAGGCATCGTACACGCGGGCACCGGATGGATAGTCCATATTGGGAGGCCACTTCTCGGAACCGGATTCGGGCCATGTGCGGAAGTTGAAGAGCATGTTCCCTTTATCCAACTCGTGATAGGGTTTGGTATGTGGTCCGAAAGCTGACCAAATGGAGATGATAATGTGGGCATTCATTCCGTGTATGTCTTCCATCATTTTTTTGGGGTCGGAGAATTCTTCGTTCAAAAAATCCATTGCGTTCCACAGGTAGTTGCTTCCCCAGTATCTCCAATCCTGGATAATTCCATCGAGGGGCACACCCAGTTCGCGGTATTTTTGCACTACGCCAACAATCTCTTTTTGGCTTTTGTAGCGTTCACGGCTTTGCCAGAATCCATATGTCCATAATGGAAACATGGGCACTTGTCCTGTGAGGTAGCGCATCTGGGCAACTACTCCATCGGCATTTTCGCCGTACATGAAATAGTAGTCAATGCAGTCGCCGACTTCAGAAAGGAAGGATGTCTCTTCTTGATTGTCTTTGAAGATGGTTGGCGAATAGTTGTCCCAAAAGAGACCGTAGCCTTTGACGGACTGGAAGAAGGGAATCACATCCTCAAGATTGTCTTGGATAAGGCGTTTGGTCTGGTTACGTTGCGACATTTTGCCGTTTTGCAATTGTCCCAATCCATAAATAGCTTCGTCTTTCTCTAAGGTGAACGATTGATAAACGCTGAAGGTTTTTGTGCCGGCATCGTTGAAATCATCAAAACGTGTGCCTTTATTTTGTTCCTGCAACAGCGATTTTCCATCGGAAGAGGCAAAAGTTATTTGTCCGGTCTCTTCGTTGAGATGGACTGTAAGCTGATGGCTTTTGATAGTCAATATACCCCCTTTCGAAGAGACGGATAGTTTTACTTTTTCCGGTTGCCCGATGACCGACAAACTTTCTTTGGTATACTTCCAGCCGTCAGGCGATTTTAAGATTCTCACTGTGACAGGAGAGAAGAAGCTAATATCTATATTTATACCTTGCACAGTGCTTTTTATGCCTTGTGAGGTGCGTTGGTAGGTTTGTGCTTTGCCTTGTTCTGCTATGAAAAATGTCAGCATCAGCAGGACAAATAGTCTTAAAAAAAATCCCTTTTTCATACAATATCAGCAGTTTAACGGTTAGTGATTTTCAGTACCAAAGAAATAGGATTGGGTGTCTTGTCTTTGGGAAGGTCAATAAGCAAGCCTTTGGAAGTTCTTCTGAACTTTGCCTTTCCACCTCCTAATAATTCTACTTTTTCGATTTCTCCTTTGCAGTAGGGACTGCCGGTAGCCAGTGATTTTATCTGTATTTTTCCGTCTGAGGGCCATTTCATGATATGGGCATACAAGTATTTCCCTTTTTTCACAAACCGGATGTCGGCAGAAGTGTAGGGTGCGTTCTTGCCTTCGTTGAATCCTGCTCCGTCCAAAGGTATTGCTGTTTCTGTGGAGGGACCTTCACCATAAATACACCAGGGACGTGTGTCGAATATTCCTTCTCCGTTCACCTCCATCCAGGCGGCTATGTCTTCCAGAATTTTTTCTTCCTTGTCGTCGATGGTGCCGTTTCCTTTCATTGGTACGCTTAGTAATAGGTTGCCATTTTTACTGACGATGTCAATGAGCATGTGGATGACGGTCTCGGCTGATTTATACCAGTTGTCTTCGTAAGCAGAGCGGTTATAGTGCCAAGTACCGAGGCAACTACAGGTTTGCCACGCCTTGTCCTGGCATTCCGATGGAACCCCTTTTTCTACATCCCATACGATGGCCTCTTTATGTTTAGCTTCCAGCTTCTTTCCGAAGACTACGGCATTGAGATTGCCCTTGTGAAGCTTCATGTTTTGGTTATAGTAGTGCGACACGACTTTCAGCCCCGTATCGTTGATGGGCCAGAAGGGGAGTACGCTGTCGTCGAAATAGACCAGGTCGGGATGATATTTGTTTATCATGTCCACTGTGCGGTCGAAGAAGTTGTCGTAGTAGCTCTGTGGGGGGACAGAGGTTCCTTCGGGCCAGTCCCATGCCACCCAAGCATGTCCGCTCAGGGCATGATTCTGTACGTATAGCTCTTGCGGGTCGTAGCCTTCCCACCATTTTCCCTTGCCGTCTTCCTTAGTCACTACGCGGGCATCGTAGGAGATTCCTGCGTATGGGCCTTTCTTGTCGGCTCCTTGTGCAGTTTCAGACCATGTCCAAGCATGGGAGGAGTGGATGCTGACACCGAAGGGCAGTTTGTTTTTGCGGGCCGCTTTCTCCCATTCGCCCAGTACGTTTCGCTTGGGGCCCATGTTGACGGAGTTCCATGATTGGTATTTACTGTCCCACAAGTCCATGTTGTCGTGATGGTTGCCCATGGCAAAGAAATATCGGGCACCGGTTTTCTTGAAAAGGGCTACCAGCCTCTCCGGATTCCATTTTTCGGCTTTCCATTCGTTGATTACATCCTTGAAGCCGAATTCCGAAGGATGTCCGTAATGCTCCAAGTGCCACTTGTAGGCAGCACCACCCTCTTCGTACATGCCACGACCGTACCAGTCGCCGGCTTCGGGTTGGCATTGCGGACCCCAGTGTGCCCATATGCCGAATTTGGCGTTGCGGAACCATTCGGGCACTTCGTATTGGGACAATGACTCCCAGGTAGGTGAGAACTTGCCCGGTTCTGCTTTCTCTTGTTGTGCCAATGCACTGCTCCCTTGTAGGATGCAGGCAGATAGGAGAATTGTTTTAAAGATGTTTCTTTTCATACCTTTATTGTTGTTTACAAAATGTTTATTCCCTTTTTGAATGCATTGATGAACGGATTATTCTGTTTTGTCCATATACTCCATGATAAACCCATACCGGTAAGAGCGATTGCCGTCAATGGTGTATGGCTTCATGGTCTGTGCGCCCCATCCGTCGTTTCCACCTACTCCGTGTATGTTGGAGTCGATATTCAGGTTGATGAAGTCGCGTTCGGGCAGTTCGTGCGCATGCTCTTTCCCTTCCAGGTCTTCTTCCCCGTAGGGCCATATACGGAAACATAGGGGTTGCAGGCCTTTGACTTGTATTTTCCATCGCTCACTGTCTCCCAGCATGAACCAGCGTGTATCGCACCGGTTGGCATTGTCTTGCGGTACGATGTAGTTCGTGATAAATTCGTGTATGCCACACTCGTAGACTCCCAGGAAAGCGGAGCTCTTGCGGTCGGGATAGTTCTCGAACTTGCCGCGTCCGTACCAGGCTATCCGGTTCAGCGCCGAGGGCATTCTCATGCGCATACCGAATTTGGGCATCAGCGGAATATCTTCCTTTTCAGGCTGATAGGTTGCTTCTACTTGTATGCGGCCTTTGCCGTCCACAGTGTAGCGGAGATGGTAACCGGCTCCTATCCGGGGGAGGGAGAGACTGGCATCCACTATCACCATACCATCGTTTACGGTTGCTTGGTATGTCTTTACGATACGTTTTTGCTCTGCATTTTTCCAAGCGCTCAAACGTTCATTGTAGCCGTTGCGGACCTGAATGTCATTTGCCGGTTTCCAAAAATAGGGTTCCAAGGCACTGTGCAACAACTCTTCTCCCTTGACTCGCCAACTCACCAAAGCACCGGTACCTTTTTCTATGGTGAACAAGGCATCGGCGGCTATAATTTCCACCGCTTCGGGTGTCTCCTTAAACGTGGCCTTCCCGCCGTCATCCTTCAATTGTGGGAATTCATAGTCATGATACGTAAGTTGTTCCTTGGCAACTTTGAAGCCCTTCTCTGCCCACGTCGTGGATTCCTTCAACGTGGCATATACATTGAGGCAAAGTTCCCCACACTTATCCGGTCTTGAAAGTACCTCCAGCAGATTCCCTTCGGACAAGTGGAGGTCGCCGTTGCGTACAGCCTTTCCGTTGCATATCCACTCATAGCTGTAATCGAATTCATCCAAATCGGAAAACGCATACCCGTTGGTCAATTTGATTTGCTGTGTTCCCTTCTTTTCAAACTTGATGTATTGATATACTTTTTGTACTTCATAGTAATGGGGGTGAGGCACCCGGTCGGGAGATACCAACCCGTTAATGCCGGTGGGACCGTCGTTGGGATAGTCCCCGAAATCTCCTCCATACGCCCAGAATTCATCGGGCAGTAATGGGAGTGACGAGGGGCTCTCGCCGAAACTTAACGGTGCACCGTTAAGCTTTTTAGGAATGCCTTGGTCTACCCAGCACCAAATGGCAGCTCCGATAATACTTTCGTCCTTTTCAATCACATCCCAATACTCCTTGAGGTTGCCGATGGAATTTCCCATGGCGTAGGCATACTCTCTCATGAATACGGGGCGGTCGGTTATTTTCTCGCCAAGTTCCTTCAAAGCGTCGGGATGCAGATAGGCTTCGTCATAGACATCGGATACGGTGCGGTCTGTGTCGTCGTATATCGGTCTGGTGGGGTCTAAGGCACGGATTGTGTCTGCCATAGCTCGCAAATTGGCACCGCTTCCACCCTCGTTGCCCAATGACCAGAATAGGATGCACGGATGGTTCTTGTCCCTTTCCACCACGGCTACTGCCCGGTCCACATGGGCCAGTGTCCATTGAGGGTTGTCTCCTAATACTTTGTTCCCCAAACCGTAGGCATGACTTTCGTGGTTCGCTTCGTCCATTACGTAGATTCCATACTTGTCACATAGCTCGTACAGCAATGGCAGATGTGGGTAGTGGGACGTGCGTATCATGTTGATGTTGGCTTGTTTAATCAGCCGGATATCTCTCTCCATCGTCCGGCTGTCGACAAAGAATCCCATACGGGGATGAAAGTCGTGACGGTTCACTCCTTTCAGCTTGACGGCTTTCCCGTTGACTTTGAAGACGTCTCCCGCGATTTCTATTTTCCGTATGCCCCAATGGTATTCGAACGATTCCAAAAGTTCATTCTTTCTGCGAAGCTTGATGTGGATGTCATATAGATGCGGTTTCTCGGCAGACCATAGTTGAGGCTCCCGGAGCATTTCGGACAGCGTGACGCTCGTTTCAGAAAAGGCCTGAATAGTACCTACGGGAGCCACCATTTTTTTGTCGAGTTTATTTCCTCTGTTGTCTTTCCCCACCAGGTTTATTTCTACGGTCAGGTCTTTTACTTTGCGGTCGGTCTGGTTTCTTATCCAAATTTCGGTTCCGAATGTAGCTGAACGCATGTCGTCCGACAAGTCGCTGCTGAACCTATAGTCCCGGATATTTGTCCGGGGACGTACCCATAGCTCTACCGGCCTGAGTATTCCACTAAGCCGCCACATGTCCTGGTCTTCCAGATAACTGCCGTCCGACCACCGATACACTTCCACTGCCAGACGATTGGTTCCGTTCTTCACAAATTCGGTTATGTCAAACTCGGCAGGCGACATCGAATTCTGGCTGTAGCCTACCCGCTCTCCGTTTACCCAGACATACATGGCCGATTTTACTCCTTCAAAGTGAAGGTATAGGCACTTGTCTTTCATATCGGGCGTCACTTCGAACGTGGTGACATAAGAGCCTGTGGGATTTCTGTGCCCGTAGCTGTAATATTCGGCGGGAGGCTCGCTTGTCACTCTGGGTGCATCCTTCTGGAAGGGATAGTTTACGTTGGAATAGATAGGTTTCCCATAACCTTGCAATTGCCATGCTCCCGGTACTGTGATGGTATCCCATGTGTCGGTATTGAAATCATTCTTGTAGAAGTCGGCCGGGCGCTTTCCCGGGTCGGCAGACCATTGGAATCGCCACTTGCCGTTCAGGGATCTGATTTCTTTGCAATCGGCTTTTTGCGAAGGCAATGTCAGTGTGGCATGATACGGCTCTTTGTTGATGCCGACTACAATAGGATTCTCCCAGTCCGGAACTTCTTGGGCGCCGGCATATAGGGCACTTAGCAATAGAAAGGCAAATATCTTTTTTCTCATTTTTTCTCATTTTTTCTGATGGTCAATAAACTTCCATGATGAGAACTCCCCAGGGGGGCAATGTTACATGGTCTCCTTCTTTTACAGTCTTGCCGGAAATCAGCTCTTTGGACGTCGGATAGTTATGAGTGATTTCTTTGCTCTCGCTGCTGTAATTGAAGAAGTAACGGATGGCTTTTCCGGCTTTGTTTATTCCCGAACGCTGTATGATGGGGAACACGTCGCTCTCTGAAGAGATGATACCGGCATGGATGGCTGCCTTTCGCACGATGGCATTCAGCAATTCCTGCGAAGGGTAGGCTCCTATGTAGGTCAGTTTGCCTTTGCCATACTTGTTTTCGGTGACAACGGGCCATTTGCCGAAGAACGGATGCTCTGCATAAGCCAACGGGGTGGCTGTCTCGGGAATCAGGAATTCATACCAGTCGCTTATCTGGTTCTTTCCCTCTAATTGAAAGGGGTTATCCTTTAATGATAAGTCACCGATAGTGGAGAATTCCTGGTAATGGAAGCCGCAGGCTTTGCGTAGCGGCCCGGGAGCCAAGGTGGCCCGAACTGCGGAGTGCTCATTGCAGTAACTGCTTTTGTGCATCATTACCACGTGTCCGCCGGACTGTACGAATTCATCAATGGCTAATAGCAATTGGTCGGTAGCCACATACAAAGGGGGAATGACAAGCATGTCATATCCGCTGAAATCGGTTGTCTTGTCACAAGGGATGATGTCCGTTTCTATGTTTTGGAAATAGAGGGCTTTATGCACCATATCAATGGGATAATTGCTCTTGTAAGTGTAGGGCATGAAGCCGAGAGCATGATAAGAATCATGACTGTAGAGGATAGCCGCCCGGTTTTTCTTTTTCAGGTTCGCGATGTGGCTGCCTATTCTTTCCAACTCTTTGGCGGTGGTGGTGAATTCCTTGTATATGCGGTTGGGCTGGAGGTCATGGCCCAGCACGCCTCGCCAGTATGTCTCCTGCCCGTAGTGCAGGGTAGACCAGTGCCAGTATTCCACCATATTGGCTCCGGAAGCATAATGTGCGTACACATTCTGCCGCAACTGGTTGTCGTAGGGAGGAAACTGGGTGCGGGCATCCCAGCCAATGCCTTGTGCGTTGGTTTCCATGACGATGTAATTGTTGTCGGCCACGGTGCGCACGAAGTCACCGGCATAAGCGATGCGCTGGCCGTCTTGTTTATCCTGTACATCGTGATAGACATTGATGGCAGGATATTGCATCTGCCTGAAACTTTCCACTTGGTCTATATTATGGAAGTCGGGCATAAAGCAGTGGGTGACAAATTGGTCTTTACGCTTGTATTCATTTACAAGGTCGCACTGCCAATTCAGGAAATCGGCCACTTCTTTCCGGTTATAGCGTTCCCATTCATTCTTGTACGAGGGGCTTGTCACTCCATCGCGCCGATAGAATTCTTCCCAGGTATTGATGTTCATTCCCCAGTAGTTCAGCCCCCATTCCTTGGCAAGCAGGTTCAGGTCATTGTTGAATTTCTGTTTGATGTAGTTCCTGAATCCGAAGAAATAGTCTCTGTTGTTTACTCCGCGCGCTTCTGTTTCGTTGTCCACTTGATACCCGATGACTGCCGGATGCTGTGCATATCTTTCCAGCATCTTGCGGATAATCCGTTCGCAATAGAATTGGTAGGTCGGGTTTGTAAAATCCATGTTCTGTCTGATTCCATAATAGGCTTTGTTTCCTTTGGTGTGTTCTGCCAGCACTTCCGGGTGTTTGTATGCCAGCCATGCAGGAATGGAATAGGTGGGAGTTCCCAAGATGACTTTGATTCCTGCTGCATGCATCTTGTCCAGAATGTGGTCCATCCATTCAAATTCAAAATTTCCTTCTTGCGGCTCAAATACTCCCCAGGCAGATTCTCCAACGCGCACTACTGTCAGGCCGGCTCTTTTCATCAGCCGGATATCTTCATCCAGTCGCTCATAGGGCATATATTCATGATAGTAGGCTGCACCATAAAGCACGTTGTCGAATGAATACTGCGCTTTTATTTGTAAAGCGCTTAAAAACAACACTAATAGAATAAAGTAATTTTTGTTTTTCATAATCTTACCAGTCCGATACAATATTTTTATTTCATCATAGGTCTTATGCTGATGGTTCTCCGATATTCCTGCGGCATTGCCTTGTAAGCACCGAATACACCGCGGGCCGTACAGCCGACCCCGGTAGTGGCATAATCGAGATTCAGGGTCATGCCTTTCTGCTTCTGCAATTGGTAGGTATACATCGCTTTCGTCAGATTGTCTGTGCTGTACGGATAAATGTTGAAGTTGAACCATTCGTTCATCTTGAATTGAAGGCCGATGCCTTTGTCCGTGGTCAGTTGCAGCCAGCGTACATCTGTCCGCAATCCGTAATCTTGTGGCATTAGATAGGGCTCGTACATAGCTTGTACGGTAGAGGCATATATCCCCGTCGGATAGCCGGTTTTCCGGTCCGGATAGTTCTCTTGCGGTCCTCGGCCGTACCATTTCACTTGGTCGAGCGCATCGCTTACGGTCAGCGTAAGTCCTATGCGAGGAAACCAAAGCGGCATTTTCCCTTCAGGCTTCAATACATGGCGTATCTCTATCGTCCCTTCACTATTGATAATATACTCATAGTGGTTGATGATGCCGTTGTTCTGTACTCCTTCGATGTAGAGGTCTTTTTTCTCTTTTTCTCCTTTGCCCATCAATTCCGCATCAATGATGTGTATATGTACGCCTTCGGTGGTTTCGGACACCGAAAAAGAGAGGGGCTGATGTGTCAGGCGGTCAATCCCTGCAGAATACATTTCTGTGGCTACCGTGTATTCGTAACCTTCTTTCCAGTTGGAGGAGCGGGCGCTGGAGGCATTCCAGTTGTCCAGCTCATTGGCCAGCGGGGCACGCCAAAGATTCAGCCGGAGCGGTGATTCCAGCAGTTCCATATCTTGAACAACCATCGACGTCAGTTGTCCGTCGGTACGGTTGAATACATATTTGAAGCCATCTCCGGAGACAACCAATTCTTTCTCCGAAAGTGAATAGGAAGGTACGCCTTGAGCCTTTTCTTCCGAAGAGCATGGCAGGCTCCAAGGCAGTTCAAGTTCTTCCCATGCCACCTCATGTCCGGCTTTTGCCCACAATTCATCTTTTTTCAGGACGGCATGAAGCATCAGGCGGTATTCTTTGCCGGGAATCAGGGCTGGCTTCTTATAAGGTATGTGCACCAGCTCTTGGCTAAGCGGCGCTGTTGAGAGTGCCAAGTCGCCCGATTGAATAACCTTGTCATCTTCTTTCAATTCCCATCGTATGGCATATCGGGAAGCATTTGTATAATGATTGCGATTCCATAACTCAACGACTCCCTCTGTCACATCCGACATGGAAAAAGAAAGAGGTTGTCCGGTTTTCTTCATTTGCCACATTTCGGGCTGTACGCTACGGTCGGGCCAGATGCTGCCGTACGTACGTGCACCGATGCCGTAACTGTAGAATGTACCATTTTCCGTCTCTTGCTCAAAATCTAGCCACAGAGCGGCTTCTTCCGGGTGAAAAGAGGAAGTCAGTGCCTTGGCGAAAATGCCGACTTCGTCCATTTGAGCATCGCAGATGTAGACCGAAGTCTCTTGGCCGTGTGTTTCTGCATTCCGACCGATGTTGACGGGGTAGGGGAAGTTCCGGATATTGCCCGATGCTTGTGTGGAGGCCTTTTCTGCTCCGTCTATATAGATGGACATTTTCTGTCCGTCGTAGACGCACGTCACTTGATGCCAGTTGTATTCCCAGTCAGTAGGCAAGGAGGCGCATACGGAATGCTTTTTATCAGTATAGATATAAAATTCCAGTTTGTCTTTACCGCGTTGTTGCAGCCCGAACTGATAATTGCCTTTTGTGATGAATGAGCCGCAACTGCTTACCAGTTTCCGGGGGTAGATTCTGCAAGTGAGTGTCAGTTCATTACTGTTCAACTCCACATTGTCTGCACGATAGACCTCTACCCATTGGTCGTGACCGTTCAAGTCCAGCACCGTGTTCTTTCCTTCCTTCACCAAGCGGGCATTTCCCATCAGATGGGCGGGAGTATGGAAGGGCGAAAGGTCGTCCACTTGCCTTATCCGTTCGGTCAGTCCCGGACTTACAAAATCCCAGATGGCCCCTCCTATCAGGCGGGGATGTCGGTAGATGGCTTCCCAATAATCGTCCAGGGCACCGCCGGCATTGCCTGCAACCGATAAGTATTCATCCATAAACGATGGTCGGGAATCCTCTCCTATGCCTACCTGCATTTCCAGTTCCATAGGAGTAGGGTAACGGGGTCCGATAATATCTTCTGCCGGATGGGAGAATGCATTTCCGCCATACATCCAGAAGCGGGTGGGGTCCAGCGATTTCCCTTCTTCAATGGTGTGGGTAATGTTGATACCTTCACCGCTTTCGTTTCCTGCGCTCCAGAACAAGACGCAGGGATGGTTTCTGTCCCGTAACACCATTCTGCGGCATCGCTCGCGATACATCTCTTCGTATTCCGGGAGACTTGAAATCCATTCCGAGGCATGGGCTTCATCGCCCACCTCGTCTATGATATAAAGCCCGTATTCATTGGCCAGTTCCAAATACTTATTCACCGGAGGATAGTGAGAGGTACGTACGGCATTGAAATTAAACTGTTTCAACAATTCAAAATCCTTGCGTATGGTGGCTTCGTCCATGACATGTCCCTCTTCGGGATGCTGCATGTGCGAATTTTGTGCATTGACTTTCAGTGGGATACCGTTAAGATAAAAAACACCGTCTTTGATTTCCGTCTTTTTGAATCCGATGACCGTTTCTATCTTGTCTTTCTGCAGACCGGCCGGATTGGATAATTCCAGACCGAGCGTATAAAGCTCGGGTGTCTCGGCTGTCCATTTCCGGGGTTCTTGTACCAAGGTATGCAACTGTATTGTCTTTTCCGCAGCGTCCATTTCAAATGGAGCTGCGGAAAAGTTACAGATAATCTTGCCGTTTTTATCCTTTAAGTAAGCTTTCAATCCATAATTCTCATTTGGCTTCTTTTGGTAGTCCTTGATTTTTACCTGAATACTTAACTGCGAATCGGTATACGTATTATCAAACTCTGTGATTACTTGCCAGTCGAATATCCTGACAGCAGGTGTGGCGTACAACCATACGTCGTCAAAGATTCCGGCCAGTCGCCAATAATCTTGTCCTTCCAGGTAATAGCCGTCCGAATACTTTAGTACACAGACAGCCAGCGTGTTTTCGCCCGGCTTCAAATAAGGAGTGATGTTGTATTCGGCAGGTTCTTGTGCTCCTTCATTGTAGCCCACTTCATGACCGTTGACCCATACAAAAGAAGCGGATGCCACTTTCTCGAACCTTAAAAATATCTGGTCTTTTGCTGCCCAACTTGCAGGTACCTTGAATGTTCGCCGGTATAGTCCGGTAGGGTTATACTCTTTGGGAGCATGTGGTGGATTCACCCCGAAGGGAGCAGATACATTTCTGAACAGCTTGTCACCATAACCTTGCATTTCCCAGTTTGAGGGAACTTTGATGTCGCCCCATTGCTTATCCGGGAATTCGGGGTTAAAAAAGTGTGCAGGTATCCCTTCCGGTGTATCGCACCAGAAAAACTTCCATGTCCCATTCAGTAGCATGCTCTTTTCGGGCATATGCCAAGCGTGTCCTTCCTCTTGTCCTTTTTCAAATACAGAAGGGTTGTCTATATACCAGAGCATATCCTTAAGGAAGGATTTGTCTTGTGCATAGGATTGCAGGCACAAGGCTACTGAACACAATGGCAGAAACAGTTTTCTCAGATTCATTTTTTTGTAATTCGTGCTGTCCATCCACCGCCGGGTGCCAGTTGTACATTGAGTTTGTCTTTGGCAGTGACGATGCGTACTTCTTTTTTATAGTCGGTAGCTTCACGGTCGGCATTGATGCCGTCGGCAAAGATTTCGGCTTCGTAGTTGCCTTCGCTGAGGAAGGAGAGGTCGATGGTGCAGCTACGCGGAGTCCAGTTGGTCATGCTGCCTACAAACCAAGTGTTTCCTTTGCGGCGTGCTATCGTGATGTATTCGGCTATTTTACCATCAAGAGCAATGGTTTCGTCAAAGGTAGTGGGAACCTTGGCGATGAAGTCGGTGCATTCCTGTTCCTTCATGTATTTGCTGGGACTGTCGGCAAGCATCTGCAAGGGTGCTTCGAAGACGGTGTACATAGCCATCTGGTGTACACGTGTACCTTGACTCATGGGGTGGTCGTTGACGGAGCGGAACAGGGAACGGGTGGCATTTACCATAGCTCCCGGCGTATAGTCCATCGGACCGGCGAGTTGGCGCAGATAGGGGGCGGTAACGTCGTAGCGCGGGAAGTCATGCAAGGGTGCACCGTTCACGATGGGCTCCCACTTGCTGTTTTCCAGTCCTTTCACACCTTCAAAGTTGAGGATGTTGGGATAGGCGCGCTGGATGCCGAAGGGTTTCAGTCCGTGTAGGTCAAGCAACATGTGATGCTTGGCGGCACATGCTGCGAGTTGTTCGGTAGAAGAGATGGCGAGTTGGTCGTCGCGGTCGAAGAAGTCAATTTTGAAACCTTTGATTCCCATTTGTGCATAGTGGCTGATAACTTGTTCCACGGCAGGGGAGATGTCGCCTCCTCCCGTAAGATTGCGCCAGCTTGCCCAGAGGATGATGCCTATGCCCTTTTGGTTGCCGTATGCCACCAGTTCTTCGAGATTGATTTCGGGACTGATGTCTTCCATTAATGATTCCTTTCCGCTCCAACCTTCGTCGATGATGATATACTCCAGCTGGTTTTCGGCGGCAAAGTCGATGTATTTCTTATAGGTGGGCGTATTCATGCCTGCCTTGAAGTCCACGCCGGTCAGGTTACAAGTATTCCACCAGTCCCATGCCACTTTTCCGGGTTTAATCCAGGATGTGTCAGCGATGCGGCATTCGGGTGCGAGGCGTTGCATCATGTCGTTGTTGGCGAGTTGTGTGTCGTGGGTAACAACAAGCACGGCACGCCAAGGATAGGTCTGTTTCCCTGTGGGACGCCCGTTGGGGCAGAAGTAGGGGGCATTGTTGGGCTTGCTGATAACGTCGGCACGTTTGGTAGGGACGAGGTTCAAGCGGTCATAGCCTCCGATGACTGTTTCCAGTGGATAGGGGGCGAATTCTGCCTTCACTCCGTGGGGCATCTGTGGGTTGGCAGTGAGGAACATGCCGGGATAGTTGGACAATCCGGCTTCCATAATGACGGCTTTCTTTCCGTTCTCCAGTTCTACCATCAGCGGAGTAATGGCAAGCGAGTCTTTGTACATGCGAGAGAGGGGGGCCTCATCGTAGTAGGACTCGAAGGAGTAGCAGTAACGCTCGCCGGCGCGATTGTCGTTAATATAGGGCACGAAAGCGTGGTAATCGCGGTCGAAGTTGAACTCGGCAATCTCGTCCTTCACGCAGAAAGGTTTGCGCAGTTCGGAAACAAAACGATAGGCGGCTCCGTCGTCGTAGGCGCGGAACTGTATGCTATAGCCGTTACGGCATTTCAGAGTGAGTTGGTTATAAGTGTCCTTCACACTCGCCTTTTTGTAGAAAGGAGTGGGGAAGGAAGTGTCGACGGAAGTGCGGGTAGCTTTGGTCACCTTCACATCTTTGCCGAAGGTGAAAGCAATGGGCTTTCCCTCAGCTTCCGTGCATTGCATGGCAATGTCCGAAGGCAAAAGAACGCTGGTACCGTCGTGGGCAATCGCCCAGTTGAGGTTTTTCCCGGCTTCGATGTTGACAATTAGTTTTCCGTCCGGTGAATTCAGTTGATATTGCTGTGCTTGTGCCGTCAATGCACAAGAAAGCAATAGGCTGGCGAAACAAGTGCTGATTCTGTTCATTTTTATTTGATTATTGATTATGAATATTTGTTTAATTCCGTGGATATTTAACCGGAATAGCCATCATCTCTTCTAAGAAGAGAGGATCGTCAAACTGGCAAGTCTGTCGGTTGTATTGTCCCCCCGGAGTGTCCCAGAGCATCGGGCACATACCGCGCGAGTAGATGGCCTCGGTTACAGAAACACAGAAGAGCCTTATCACTTCCTTTGTTCTGTTTTTGGACTCGGCGCAATATTCGCCTACGATGACGGGGATTCCTTTGTCTACGCAATTCTTCTTTAGTAGGTCCATATTGTCGTTCAGTTCCTTGAAGTCAGCTTCCGTTCCCCAGCTTTCTCGGCCTACACCCCAGTCGACAACCTCACCTCCACCCAGTATGGCAAAGTCTGCGGGAGTATAGTAATGCACAGTAAGAGCAAGTCGATTGGCGGGATCGTTCGGCATCTTGAACAAGGGATCGTAGGCATACTCCAAGTTGGTGTTGTAGATTTCCACCAACAGATGACGTTTGGCGTTGTTACCGCCGCTGTTTCTTACTATGTCGACAAAGAGCTGGTTGAGGTCGTTCACGTATCCCAGTGCCTTTGCCTTGTCGGCTTCACTACCGCTCCACGGGGTCCAAATTTCATCGTACCCGATTTCATTCATTGGCTCGAACAATAAATGGTCGCCGTACTTCTCGAAGCGTTCGCATATCTGTTTCCAGATGGAAGTGAATTTTTCTTTTGCTTTGCTGTCGGTGGGTACTTGTTTAATCCATTCGTTTTCGTGGTGGATATTGATGATAGCCACCATACCACAGTCGAGGGTCCAGTTCAGGATTTTCTCTACGCGGTCCATCAGGTCGGGATGCACCTTGAAGTCGTCGGACAGCAGATTGCCCCAGCTGACCGGTATACGCAGGGATGAGTAGCCCGCTTTGGCATATCCTTCAATGATTTCTTGTGTGATAACGGGACTTCCCCATGCTTGTTCGTAATTGAGAATGCAGCTTGGGTCTATCCAGTCGCCTACAGCATCCAGCGTGTTGCCCAGGTTGATGCCCAGTCCCATTTCGTTAATCAGTTGGTGAGTCGTGAGGTTCTCGCGTACAGTGTATTTTTCCGGTTCATCGCTTTGGATATAGGCCGCCTGCTCCACGTTGATTTCTTGTACGTGCTCCTTTACGCTGACGGTGATGGTGGCGTTGCGCACGTCGGGCGTGGTGTTGGGTTCTACGGTTATGTTATAGATTGCTTGTACGGGAGTGCTGCTTTCCGAGGTTACTTTGCACCATGCTTCCGAACTTTGGAAAGTGGCTGGTTCATTGGGGGTGATACCGAATTTCCTGCTACCTCCCGTTTGTTCAAAATGGAAGGAGGTAGGTTCTACGATGATTTTCAGTTCTTTTTTATCGTCAGAGCAAGCTGTCATCAGAAATAGAACCAGACTGGTTAATAAGGTTTTCTTGAAGATTTGTGTCATGGTATCGGTGAATTTTCGTTTTAATAATTTCGGTGTATTTATTTTTAGACGCTGATTCAATTGAATCAGCGTCTAAGAGTTTAAAAGAAGGTGTCACTTTGTGTAATCCCGTGCCCGATTTTAATTCAAATTATTGAATTATTGTATCTTGACAACTCGGAAATTATCAAAATACATTTCGATGTTGTACGGACCGTTTTCGCTGGGGTTTGTCATCTGGAGTGCCAACTCGTCACCGTCACGTTTTTGGAACTCGCTCCAAGTGGCTTCGTCTACCAGTTCGGAAAGTGGAATGCTGCACTGCATCCATTGACCTACTTCGGTTTTCCCGGTGAAATCACTCACCGGACGATAGTTCGTGTAGTTGTGAGCCTCATTCCCTTTTAGGTAGATGCGGAAGACAGGACCTTCACCATATTCTACTGCTACGAAACATTCGAATTGCAAAGCCAGTTCGGAAGTCGGTGTATTAGTAGGCAGGAAGGCTGCGTCGATGCCCCATACGGCACCGTTCTGCAATTGGCCCCACCAGTAATTCCATGCTGAAAGTTCCCCTGATATGCTGTAGCATTTACCATCCGAGAAGAAAGGAGCTGCTGTACCGTCGGCAGTGACGGGTACAGCTTGCCCGCCCCAGGAGAACCAACCGATGTTGTCATAGTTCAATACTATATTCTCCAAAGGATAGAAGCCCGGAACTTCGGCAGTACCGCCCATTGTGGTAATGGCGAGTGAGCAAGTGCCTTGCGGTGCACGCGGCATGGTAAAGGTAAGCATATCGTTAGCTTCGCTTACGGTAACAGTAGAGAGATCTACCGAGCGATTGCCCATTGTGATGGAGACGATATCCATAAAATTCTGTCCCAGTACGGTAACTGTGGTACCCGTGATAGGCATCATGGAGCTTACCTTGCTGATACTTGGTGGGAGGGCTGTGCGACGGAAGGGAGTAAATGCGGATGCGGTATAGCACTCCACTACCAGACTGCCTTCATCAATCAGGCCTGCGGGAGCATTGAATGATATTTCGTCAAAGTTCTTGTTTACCGTGTAGTCCGTTACTTCTACCGAAACAGGTGCATTGGTGATGTCGTCCACGGCAGTGGTGAAATAAACGCGCTGAATTTCGTAGAAGTTACCGCCCACGATGCGCAGAGGCGTGCCCGTCTCCACGGGGAAGGTTGTGGCTACACGGGTGATGTAGGGTGCGGGCGAGAGTACATGCATGGAGTACGTGGCAATGCCGTGCGAGGTCTCGATACGCAGTTCGCCTTTCAGTTCGGGGTTGGCACCCGTCAGTTGCAATTCGCCGGGGATAGTGAGGATGAGACTGGTGGAAGTGCCGTAGTTGCTATTGAACGAAACTTCTTGTTCGTTGATGAACACTTTCCGCACATCATTCAGATTTTCGCCGATGACTACAATCATGGTGCCCGGATTTACATCGGTGAACGTACTGTCGGCCTTCTCTGGGTCGACAAGACGGATGTGGTGGATTACGGGAACACCGCCGCCCTCGTCATCGTTGCAGGCGGTGAAAAGGTTGCATGCCAACAGGATGGTGAGCAACACAAAAGGAAAATGTATATATTTCATATTAAAGTCGTTATTTGAGATAATGAATGTATAACTTGGTTTATTCACTGAATTCGTATGCTACCGGTTCTTCGTTCAGTAGCGGATTCTGGATGACATCGCTTTCCGGATAAGGCATCAGGATGTTGCCGTGGTGGATTTCGATGTTCTCGCCCGGTTCCTGCCAATTTTCTATGCCTTCGAGGAAAGTGTCGCCTTCTTTCTTGCCGAAGTGGAGGTAACCGTCTTCGTCTTTCACGATGAGGTCTACTGTGTAGCCGCGGTGTTGGTTCTGGAAGTAATTCAGCATGTAGTCGGGTTTCCAGTGATACCACGATACCATGTCATACCAGTTACAATACTCCATCGAGAACTCTACGCGGCGTTCGCGAATGATGTCTTCGAAGGTTACGCGTTCCTTGCGGGGGATACGTGCACGGTCGCGCACTTGGTTCAATGCTTCCAGGCCGGGACCACCGGCCAGTTCTTCGCTGTTGCCCAGACAAGCTTCGGCATAGGTCAGGTAAACATCGGCAAGGCGTAGGATGTAGGTGTTGAGCGGAGAGTTCATGGACTGGATATAACCGTCGTTGTCGTCGTCCGGACCGCCCGGTACACCTTTTTTAATGCAAGAGGTGGCGCCGTCGTAAGTATAACCACCGTCGGCAATGCAGATGTATGAATAGTATGTACCCGGTGTGCAGAAGGTGGCGTTGCGGCGGATAGTGTCGCCCAACTCATATTGCTGGAGCATATCTATACTTGCCTGATAGCTGCTCCATACGTTTACACCGCCGGTCATCTTGCTGTTGCCGGCGAGGTCGGCAAGCAGAGTGTTGCATACGCCCCAATCACCCAGTGGCACCCACTGCATGGCAATGAGCGATTCGGGATTGTTGTTGTGCTTATACTTGAAGAGGTCTTCATAGTTTTCGTAAAGGCTGATGCCGCTGTTGTTTATCACGTCAGCGGCCAGTTCCTTGGCTTTCTCCAGGTCGGCGTTGTCGCGTGTGCCTCCTTTCCAGCCTGAGCGGGCGAGGTAGACTTTGGCAAGCATGCCTTTTGCACCCCATGCGTTGACACGTCCTTTGGCGGTTGCCACTTCAGGAAGATTCTCGACTGCATAAGTGAGGTCACGAATAACGAGTTCCAGCACATCTTCTTCGCGGTGGAGCGGTTGCATGGGATTGGCAACCACTTTGTCGTTGTCTTCGATGATGATAACCGGTCCCCAGAGGCGAACCATGTAGAAGTAGGCACAAGCACGCATCAGGCGGGCTTCGGCAATGGCTGTGCGCTTGGCACGTTCGCTTACGCTGTTGCTACATTTGGTCTGCACATCACTGATAACTGCATTGGCCATTGTAATGACCGAGTAGAAACCTGTCCATGCATTGGCAAGGTTTTCGCTCAGGGCTGTCACCTTGAAGTTGGTGAACTCGGGAGCTCCCCAGCGACTGAAGTTATCGTTGGCACGGTTACTGCCCAGCGGCACGATGGCGCGGGAGTTGAGGTCGAACCATGCACGGTTGTAAAGCGGTGCAGTGGCTTGTTCGAGTGCATCGTCGGAAGTGTAGTATGTCACATCTACGTAGTTTCCTTCGGGAGCACGTTCCAAAAATGAGTCGCTGCATGCCGTAAGCAGAAGGAGCGATGATATAAGGGTTAGAAATCTGTGTTTCATAACTATATTGAGATTTTAAATGATAAATGATTTGTCTGGCTCATTAGAAATTGAAGTTAAGGCCAAATGTATAGATACGTTGCGAAGGATAGCGCGCATCGTCCACACCACGTAGCAATACATTGTAGTTCAAAGCGCCTATTTCGGGATCGTAGCCTTTGTAGCCTGTGATGGTACAGAGGTTCTGGATGTTGACGTAGAGGCGCAGATGGTCTATCTGCAAACGGCGCAACCATTTCTGTGGGAAGGTGTACCCCAGCGAGATGTTTTTTATGCGGAGGTAGGAAGCGTCTTCAACAAAGCGGTCGGAGATACGGTTGTTGTCGTTGGCGCTACTGGTAGTGATGCGTTGTACTTTGGCTGCATCGGCGTTGGCCACGTAAACATTGGAAAGTACCTCGTCGCCCACTTCGGGGTCGTGCATGGCGATTTGGGCAATGCCGGTAGCTTCTTTCATACTCTCAAAAAGCTTTGCCATGACTGCCGGAACATTTCCTGCAACCTGCTCAACACCATTGTTGCCACCATCGCCACCGATAATCGTAATTTTGTCGATCTGACCTAATGGCTCTGCAATCTTTGCAGCGACATCCGGAAGAACTTTGATCATCATCTCGGCTACAGCTGCTTTGTTGTATTTTGCATATGCTTCTGCCTTTTTCTCCATCGCTTCTGCTTCCGCAACACCCTTTGCCTGAATGGCTGCTGCTTCGGCTTCACCTACCGCACGAATACCTTCGGCTTCCTGCTCTTTGGCAAAGCGGTCTGCTTCCGCCTGCGCTTTTCTTGCTTCTGCCTGACGCTGTGCCTCAAACTGTTTTGCCTCGGCTTCTTTCTGTCTCTGATAGAGTGCCGCATCGGCTTTCTGCTGTGCTGCATATTTATCTGCTTCCGCCTGTTTCTTAACTTCTGCCTCAAGAGCCTGCTCTTTTACTGCAACCTCTTTCTGTTTTAACTCAATCTCACGTTCCTGTTTTGCAATATCTGCATTGGCAGTTGTTACCTCAATGGTCTTACGCTGTTCCTCTTTCTGAATCTCATAAGCTGCATCTGCCATAGCTTTTTTCGTATCTGCTTCCTGCTGTAACTCGGAACGCTTGATTGCAAGTTCATTCTGTTTTTTTGCGATCTCCGTCTGAGCTGCAACTGCTGCATCATTGGATTCTTTGTCTGCCGCTGCCTGAGCAACCTTGATATCTCTTTCACTTTCTGCTCTGGCAATTGCTGCTGCCTTTTTGATTTTTACGATATTATCAATACCCAGGTTCTCGATAACTTCATTTCCATCTACGAAGTTCTGTACGTTAAAGCTGATAATATCCAGTCCCATAGCTGCAAGGTCAGGTTCCGCATTCTCTTTTACAAGGGTTGCAAACTTCTGTCGGTCAGAAACCATTTCTTCCAGCTTCATCTTACCTACGATCTCACGCACATTACCTTCGAGAACTTCTCTTGCCACGCCTGCTATGTATTCTGTATTTTTATTCAGGAAGTTTTCTGCTGCAAGTCTTAATTTTTCAGATTCATTACTGATTTTAACGTTAACCGTTGCGTCTACATTAATGTTAATGTAATCTGCTGTCGGCACTGCATTGCTGGTTTTGACATCAATTGGGATCAGTCGAAGGTTCAACTTATCAAGACGTTCAAAAAACGGAATACGGATGGCTGCTTTTCCGATTACGATTTTTGATTTTTTCTTAATACCGGAAATAATAAATGCCATATCCGGTGGTGCCTTCACATAGCCGACGGCTAAAAAAATGACAATGAGTGCAATCACCACAATTGCGATAATTGCAGAAGCTGGAATCAATTCTAACATCTTAATCCTCCTTGTTTGCGAAGCAAATCCGAGTTCCTTTGGACGAGGAGAGGATTTAGCCTCCTTGTTTTTCCGAAGGAAAAATCCGAATCCTTTGATGAGGAGAGAATTTTGCCTCCTTGTTTTAACATTTGTATGATGTTTTTTATTATAAATGACTTAATGTTAGAATCCTATACCTTTAACCTTAAAGATTTCTTAATTTTTCATCCTATCACAGATACCCATATTTTTTCCGTTTTGTCCACTGATAATAAACCGACACAAAAACTGCCAGAAATTCCGCAACCGGAATTGCGAGCCAGACACCGGTAAGTCCAAGAATATTTGGCAGAATCATCAGTGACAGGATAATAAATACACACGTTCTGCCAAACGAAATAATGGCTGACGTTTTTCCATCGGATAAGGCTGTAAACAACGAAGACGAAAAAATATTAAATCCGCTGAACAAAAACGACAATGCAAAAATACGCAGCCCCTCAGATGCCATGACATAAGTTTCCCCGCGGTCTGGAACAAAAATGGATGCAATGCCATCCGAGAGAAGCCATGAGAAGAAGGCAATAACTACCGAGGATGCAATCACAAAGCAATTACATATTTTGTAAAGACTTTTCAACTGGTCACGGTTTTTCGCTCCATACTGAAAACCGATGACAGGCGCAACACCGATGGAGAATCCAAGGTAGAGCGAGTTAAACAGAAACTGAGCATACAAAATAATTGTGATGGCAGCAACTCCGTTTTCTCCTGCAATGCGCATTAAAATAATGTTGAATAAATACGTGATGATCGCATTTGCCAGATTGCTGACCATCTCTGAAGAACCATTAAAACAAGACTGTTTTAAGGTTGCCCCATGAAAATGGAACGGCACAAAATGCAATTCACCCTTGAAAAAGAAAAAGTATACGGTTCCTACAACGGCAGGAATCATCTGTCCAATTCCGGTTGCAATCGCAGCTCCTTCAATTTCCATACCGCAGACCGCAAGAAAAAAATAATCAAAAAAAGCATTCGCAAGCCCGGCGATCACAGTAAGCACCAGACCAAGACGCGGTTTTCCTGCTGTGACAAAAAAGGACTGGTACAACGACTGTAACATACATGCCGGAGCAAACAATACAAGATAGATCAGATAGGCATTACAGTAATCTAAAATACGTTCACTGGAACCTAAAAACAGACTGATCTGATTATGAAAAAGTAATGTGGCGATCATCAAAAGTACACTGAGCGCCACTCCGACTGCAGTGAGAAACGAGAAGTCCTCCATGGCCTCTTCTTTTTTCCCCTCCCCAAGTTTTTTACTGACAACGGCACTTCCTCCTGTCGCAAACATGATTCCGACTGCCAGTAAAAGATTGAAAACCGGATATACAATATTTGCCGCAGAGAGTGCCTCACTGCCAAGATATCTTGAAATAAAAATTCCATCCACAATCGTATAACACGACATAAACATCATCATAACCATGGATGGTAATGCAAATTTTAACAATGAAATCGGTGTAAATTTCTGACTGATTGACTGTGACATACAAAATCCTTTCGTAAAATTCTATTCATATTAAGTAATCTTAATCTGTATCATTATGGTACGCATCCAAATAATCATTGGCATTTCAGCGCACAAATGCTATCATAAACTATATGGTAACAATATAGTCAAGTGCAAATTTTAAAACGTTTCCATCCTCAATGACACAGTACTTTTTAAGCTTTATCATTGTTAATCTGGACATAAGGAGATACCGTATGGATCACAACAAATACATGACTACAGGCGAGTTTGCAAGGCGCATGGGTGTGACAAAAAATACCTTGTTTCATTATGATAATATCGGTTTATTTTTACCGGAAATTGTGGATACCAACGATTACCGCTATTATTCCATTTACCAGATGGAAGTATTTGACACAATTATCATTTTGAAAGAGATGGGCATGCCGTTAAATGAAATCAAAGAATTTATGGATCATCGAAGCCCGGAAAGCCTGATGGAACTTTTTGAAAAAGAGGATAAAAAAATCACAGAACAGATCAAACGATTAAAATACCAGCAACAGTTTATCCGTGGCAGAAAAGAAAAAATGAAGGGAATCTGGAGCATTGACTTTGAGCACGTTTTCCGAAAGCAATTTCCGAACCGCTACTATATTTATGAGGAAATCCGAGATGAAACGGATGCAGGAATCCTGAAAAAGACGAATGAATTTATCACTGAATTCGAGCGCAGAAATTATCAGATGGATTATGAGATCGGCTATATCCAGAATGAGAACGATATTCTGTCCGGTGTTTATGACAATTACACAAATGCGGTCATCCTTCCATTTAAAAAGCCAAAAGGTATGGACTATCAGATACTCAAAGCCGGTGAATATCTGACGGGCTACCATAAAGGCCATTGGAATACGATCGGGGCCGCGTATGAACGACTGCTGGAATATGCCAGATGTAGGCAGATAAAAATAGATCACATTTTTTTAGAAACATATGCCGTCAATAATCTGATGGCAGAATCGATTGAAGATTATGTGACGGAAATTGGTGTCAGAATCATTTCTTAAATGTAAAAGCAGGGCATCCCCTGCTTTTATTAATCCTTATATAAGATCTTCTCTAATTCTGCTGTCGTCTTAACATAATAATCACAGTATTTTTGCATATACTCCCGCACGACCGGAATCTGGTTATCCGACCAGCCAGCACAGGCAAATGGAACGCCGCACGCCTTTGCCATATCATAGCCGGGTTTTAAATCATCCACCATGAGAAGTTCCTCCGGTTTTAAGTTCAGAATACGCATCGTTTCCTGCAATGCATAGGGATGCGGCTTTCTTTTCCCCTCCGGACATGCCCAGTCGAAAATAAGTTCCGGCATCGGCAGTCCTGCCGCCTCGTAATCTCTCAAAATCGTCTTTCGCATGGAATGGGAAGACACACAGATTTTGCCACCATTTTCCATGTAAGTATGCAGTATCTCCGGCAAACCCTCATAGACAGCCGGGATTGTCACTGCCGCCGCACGTTCCCACTCTGCCTCCTGATACCTGATCTCCTCCGGCGTATAGTGCAAAATGTCCGCGCACATCTCATAAAATCCCGGATCAAAATTATACTCCACAAACTGTTCATAGCTCATAGTCGTGCCACGCAGATCTTTCAGTGACCGCAAAAATGCCGGGAAATTAATCTCCGGTGTACTTTTTACAACCGTGTCATCGTGATCTAACACAAGGCATCTGACTCTTAGTTCTCGTTGCTTCTTCTCAGACATTTTTAATCGTTCCTTTTCAATGATTTCTGAGTTTTCCCGCCAGATAGAGCAGTACATCTTTACGTGTGACAATTCCAATAAAAATGCCATTGTCATCTACTACAGGAACAAAGTTCTGGTTCGTGATCTTCTCAAATAAATCTTCCATGGATTCCGAGATTTTTACTGCCTCGTTGTCTCTTCGCCTCTTTACATCTGTAATTCGGATTTTTTCCATGCGATGGACATCCGGAAAATCTTTTTCCTTCATCTCCCACAGCAGATCCCCCTCCGTGATCGTACCGATATATTTTCCATCAAGCGCCAGCAGTGGAATCGCACTGTAACCGTGATACTCTAACTTTTCTACGACCTGTCGTAAAGTATCATCCTCCTCCACATGTGCCACCTCTTCTTTTGGTGTCAGAAAAAATAATATATTCATCTTTTGCACCCTCTCCTGTTCTTCTCTCTTGCACTCATTATATCATGAAGCAAAGCTTCATGATCAACATTCGTCGCTCGCCGAACGCATGAATGCGTTCTTCTCACTTGCACTCATTGTATCATCAAGTACTGATGCACACCAGTGAAAAGAATATAAATTTTTTATTCCTTGACAAATGTGTCCTTTTTTGTATAATCTATTTTTAAAATGTCTAATTTTAGACTATTATATAAAAACCAAAGTAAATCAATTTTTCGCAGGAGTGTATCGGTCTATGTTTCCTTCTGAATTATTAACTGCAAATAAAAAAATCATGCATGTATACGAATCTTTTTGCATACCTCTCTGTAAGAAGTACCAGCTAAACCAGAGCGATCTGGATTTGATTTTATTTATCGCTAACAACCCAATGTATAACACCGCAAAGGATGTCTGTGAAATCCGTGGGATCAAAAAAGGCATTGTCTCGGTAACAACGGAACGGCTCGTCCAAAGCGGCTATCTGATCAGAAAAAATGACATTCATGACCGAAGGATCCAACGGTTATGCCTCACGGAAAAATGCCAGCCTATAATAGCAGATGGCAGAGAAATGCAGACGCATTTTTTTACCTCCATCACCGCCGGGCTGACAGATGAAGAATTGAAACTTTACCAGAAATTATCGGAAAAGATCCGTGATCAGGTGATCAAATTAGAAAAGGAGTTGTAAAATTATGATGACATTTATTATATGTCTGCTCGCCGGACTTGGCGCAGGACTTGGAACCGGCTTTGCCGGAATGAGCGCAGCGGCTGTGATCAGCCCGATGCTTATTGCTTTTTTACATATGGACGCCTATCAGGCAATTGGAATCGCACTTGCCAGCGATGTCCTTGCGAGCGCAGTTTCCGCTTATACCTATGGAAAAAATAAGAATCTTGATATCAAAAACGGACTTGTGATGATGTTCACCGTCATGATTTTTACCTTTATCGCAAGTTATCTGGCAAGCTTTATCCCAAGCACGACCATGGGCGGTTTCTCCACATTCATGACGATGTTACTCGGTATTAAGTTCATTGTAAAACCCGTTATGACAACCAAAGAAACGATGGCTGCCACCGATCCCAAAAAACGGATCATCCAATCCATCATCTGCGGAACTGTCATCGGATGCATCTGCGGCTTTGTCGGTGCCGGAGGCGGAATGATGATGCTTCTGATCCTGACATCCGTTCTGGGCTACGAATTGAAAACGGCAGTCGGAACCAGTGTTTTCATTATGACTTTCACCGCCCTGACCGGAGCACTCAGTCATTTTGCGATCGGAGGCACTCCTGATTTGGTTGTCCTTATTCTCTGCATGGCCAGCACTCTGATTTTTGCCAGAGTTGCCGCTGTTCTTGCGAATAAAGCACCGGCAAAATTGTTAAATCAGGCGACTGGTGTGATCTTAGTGATCCTCGGTGCTGCGATCATTGCTGTGCAGTATGTTTTCTAAAAATCAGATCAACATAATGTTCTGCATTATGCCGGTTATCTTCCACTTCCTCTTCTGTGAGCTGGCGTACTACTTTTGCAGGATTGCCAAATGCCATGGAATTGTCCGGGATTACCATTTTCCCGGTGACAAGTGCACCAGCTCCGATGATACAGTTTTTCCCGACGACTGCACCGCTCAGTATAATACTTCCCATTCCCACAACGGTATTATCTCCAACCGTACAACCATGGACTACCGCATTATGTCCGATGGACACACCTTTTCCGATGTGGATGGAATGTCCTTCATCCGTATGCAGTGTGCTGTTATCCTGCACATTGGAATTGTCGCCGATAAAAATGCTTCCCGTATCGCCACGCACCACTGCATTATACCAGATTCCAACGTTCTCCCCTAATGTTACATCCCCGACAACTTGTGCGCCCGGGGCAAGATATGTACGTCTGTTCATATTCGTTCCACTCCCTGACCTTCTAAAATTATATTCCTACTCTCAAAAGTATCATGTTTCATAAAACTGTCAATATAAAAATAGAAAAAAGTCCTATAAGCCAATCAGCCTATAGGACTTTTTGTAAATTTCTGATATAAAATCAGTTGAAAATTTGCTGTTAATCGAAGATTAACATACTCCCTGAGCGAGCATAGCATCTTCTGAGGTGTCCGCAGATTTACTGTGGTTTTATATCACGTGTATAGAGTGATTGTCGGACAATTTCAATTATTACCTATTTCAGGAGCATTCAAAAACATGTAATGACTATCCACGTTTCACAAGCACTTGCATCGCTCTCTTAAATAGTTCCTGCTCATATGCATCCATTACACTATACATGGCTCTTTGGTTATTACTCAAAAAAGTAGCAGCTTCCAATGCTCCCATTTTCCCTATAGATGGATATTTATTCTCCAATGCTCTAATAGTGTCTGTAGGAAAACCAAACTCCACAAGAAACAACCCTAATTCTGTCGTAATCCCCAACTCAAAAAATCTTATAACCGATGACAGATTGAAATCATCCATATTATAACCTAATAATTTTCCTGCTTGCTGAAATAAAGATTCAAATAAACACAACAATTTAGGAATTTCATATTCTACAATATTTCTAATCTGTTCAAAAGCCTTTATATATGCAGAATCAATTTTCTCTTCAAACATTGAATTATTTTCTTGCAATTTCCCAATATGGTATTGCAATATGCCAATCGTACCATTTTGACTATATGTAGACACAACTGAATAGTAAACTTTAGCTTTATTCGTATCTAGAATTTGTGTTACCTCAAATGTTTCCAAAATAACATTAATCACTTTATTTGTAAGAAAATAACGTATATTACTTGAATTACCAATTAACCCTACAAACTTTCGAAAAACATTTGTTTGCATAACATAATTCAAATATTTTTCTTGAACATCCCTGGGATACAGGCGATTCTTTATAAATACGTTGTCTGGCAATAAGTTCCTATTAAATTTCTCTTCTCGTTCAACCTTAATATTCCTATTTTCTTCTGCTAAGTCATCCAAGCTCGCATTATCAATATCCGCATTCAAAATAGGATGTGTATCATAAGTTTGAAAATTTAATTGCATATCATCTGCATTCTCAATCTGACGTTGTTTCGAATCCGTATAAAACACACGACCCATCGCATGATGATAATATCGTCCTGCTCTACCCTTTATATTCTTCAACGCAAATGCTGTCATAGTTGTATTTCCTACACTATTGTTTATAATTACAACATTTTTAGCATTCGTATTAACACCTTCTATAATTGTCGATGTGCAAAACAAATAGTCAAAATCACCATTATTAAATAATCTCAACACTTCATTTTGTACATATTTAGGAAATTTCCCGTGATGGATTCCTATTCCATTTTCTAATGCTTGAACCAAACTCCAGTACATCGTACTATCTTTACTTTTTCCAATTTTAACATTATATTTTTTCTTCAAATGTTCTATAAAATCATATGGGATTTTCTTTTCTTTCTCTTCTGAAAAAGCTTCTATAATATCTCTTGTATATTTCATGGAATTTGAAGGTGTCGAACAATAAAAAATAGCTTGCCCTAATCTATTCTCTTGTAAATATTTCACAATTCCCTGCACCTTTTCTTTTGTACTAGGTCCCGCATGTGCATATAACTGTTTTTTGATCTCCCCTAATACTGGATGATACTCAATACTATTCATTTTCCAAGCATCAATTTCAATACGTGATGTTGGCTCAAATTCTATCTGTATCGGAGTTATATTATTATCTTTAAGGAAAATTTGCATTCCTTTTTTTACTTGATTTAAATTTAAATACGGGCCAGCCAAATAATACTCTTTCACACTTTTTGCAAGCAAATATAATACTATTCTAAATGCTTTCGCCCTGTTTCCATTATCTTGTTTTACGTCCTCTTCTCCTTCTTTTTCATTACTGTCCTCATTCCGATCAAAATCTTCATCTATTTTATATACTTCATCGAAAAAAAAGAAGTCTATACTCAAATTTGCATTATCTGCCAAAAGCTTAAGCGCTCTTTCTGGTGTTAAAATAAAAATATGTTTTTCTGTATCCTCTATTCCTGAATAAACATTATTTATAATTTTGTACTCTAATTTAAGTTCTTGAATCAACTGATTTACACTCTCAGTATTTTCATTTAGCAGAGCAATTGTTGGAAAAAGCAATAATATATTTCGATATCGTTCCCTGTTCAAAAAAATAATCTCTCTTAGCAAAAAAGTCTTTCCAAACGATGTCGGAGCACTGACAAGAATTCGTTTCTGCTCAAGCGACATAAACTTATCTATAACTTCTTTTTGTCTTTTATCAAGTAAATTATTACCAAACACTTTTGATTTATAATAATTTTGAATTGCTGAATGTTTGATATCATTTAAATTATCATAAAAAAATTCATCTTGCGCAATTCTGTTTGTTCCTTTTATATATCCAAACATTCGTAGCTTTTGTGCCGCTTCAAAAACAATACTTCTATATAAATCAATTTGCATATATTCTGAACTATCTAATATATAGCACACTAAGTCCCTAATTCTATTTTCCATTTCGCGATTGCTTCCATCATATTGATTAAGTAAATCTACCAGTTCATATAAGTATTTCATTTTAGATTGCTTCCTTCTTCAATTCAATAATCTTATCTCTTATGTAATCTACATCTTCTACTGGAATAATGTAAAAAACTATCTCGTAACTAGTTTCTATTTCTATTGGAAATATTTGACTATCAAATTCATCCAAAATCTCTTTAACTTCATGTTCTACATATTCTTTTAACTTTGCTTTATCAAAATATATATTTTGGGAATACGTTATCAAGCAAGGTATTTTTATTTTTACTTGTTTAGCTTTCAAAACCTCAAATAATTTCTCAATCTTTTGATTCCCATTCCACTTTTTCATTTGCGCCATCAAACAAATCTTATTTATATCATTTAACAACTCTCCTAATTCTGGTGCTTCATTTTTATCAGCAATGTAAAACGCCGTATCTGCAAAGTATTCTCTCTTATACTTTTCTTGCAAATCTTTAATGATACTTCTCTTACAATACGCCTTTTGACCCGCCTTCGCTTGTCCAAGCCATAGGCTTATTCCTTCAGCATCTTTTGTAAAATACAGCGCATCATATCCTGTAATCTCTTTCTTATTCTTAATCTCTGTATGCTTTGCCCTCGCAATCAGTTTTTTAGTATTCTGAGATGCTAATTGAATAATAATATCTAATAAAACTTCACTCATTGTACCATCAGATTTTGCTTTTTCTCTTTTAGGAAGTCTCTCAATATACGCGTATTTCGCAGCCGCTCTTAGATCTTCTAATAAATCTATATCATCATTTAATCTCAATATCTCATTTTCAGAAAATGCATAAAATATCATATCATCAATTATGAGATTCGCAATGTTATCTAATGCATTTTTTTCTGCATGATGACTAAAACCACGATATTCATATTTACCTTTTTCAGGACTATATCTGATGACAACAGTATTAAACTTTTCTCCAATCAATTTATTATATATTTCTTTGTAGCTGTTACTCATATTATAAGTTAAGTCTCCCTTTCACTCTATGCAATTAATCCTCAATCTTATTATGCTTTTTTTGTATCTCATCCACCAGCTCATGCACCGTCGTACACGGGTACATCTCTGATGACTTTGTTTTACCTTCTCGTTTACATTGCTCCAACTTCTGCTGTGCTATCTGAATTGCCTTTTCTTCATCACCGAATTTACAGAGTTTTCCATACATCTGCTCATCGGCTTTGGAATACTTCTGCCCGGTTTTGGTCTCATATACTCGTCCAAAATCTGAGCAGCAAGTCCAAGAATCTTGGATTGCCGGCATGGCACCGAAGTAGGCATACATCCATATTTCAAAGCATGGATTGGACCAGCCCACCTGTATTCCTTTACTCACTGCTTCTGCAACAATTTCGTCAAACCCTTGCACCTGGTCTCTGTCAAATACAATCCACGGGATACGATACTGTGCATCATAAGCTGTGAGTTCCAGACATTTATCAATCATGGTACGTGTCTTTGTCTCCACAACCTTAATAACCAGCTTATTTCTAACATCCTCCGGCAATGCCTGATGGAGTCCTGTAAAGTAACAACGCTCTGTAGCTTCTGTATCGGTAACAATCAGATAGTAACCTAATTCCGGCACTTTGAATTGTTTTCTCTGCTCTCGCGATTTTCGGTTACCTGTTCTATCCTTTTTCGCCATACTCAATCCTCCTTAAATATATCAATACTCTTTAAGGTAGGGATTGCACCATACTTTCCTATCAAATAATTCTTCTCATAGCTTTCGTCCTTACGGATACGGGAACCAGCCTCATCCACAAAATCAGCCAATGAATACAGTGTAGAAACGCCTCTCTCATCCTTTTCCACAAACCATATTTCATCACGACGTAACAACTGATTAGACAACTGCCATGTGTCATGAGTTGTAAATACAAGCTGTGCATGATTAGTGTTGATTTCCGGATTTAAGAATGTAAGCAAAAAATTTCTTACAAGTAACGGATGAAGGCGGGCATTTAATTCATCAATAAAAAATACGCTTCCCTTTTCCAATACTTCCTGTAATTCCGGATATAATGCAAACATTTTCAATGTTCCGGCAGACTCCATTCCCAAAGGGATTTCTGCCATACCATCCGAATCAATCATTTTATGGAGGGCATTAATTTTGTAGGTATCCTCTTTTGTTTCTCCATCGTGAGGAACCTTTTCAATCCTAAAGTCCTTGATATGCTCGTCAAAAGATGCAAAATATTCTACCACCTTCTGCTGAACATCCTTGTTTTCTACAAATCCCTTTGGCAATCTACGCGACATAAAGAAGTTTGTGAAAGGATCGCCAAAATCAGCAAATTCATTTGCCAGGAACCAATCTCTGATTGCCTTACACTTACCGACTTTCAACTTCGCTCCCAAAGAGATAATGAGTACCTGCTTTTCAAGAGCAACCTGAATATTATCCCTACTGCTCTTAGGGAATCCTGATAAATCCAACTCATCATCGGAAGTTCCACGGTAAAATACGGTACTGTACTTTCTGGCGGTCTTTGCCTTCGAGTTGAGCCATTCTTCCGTTACTCCTTCCTTGTCAATGCAAAAACCATAATTATATGTTCTCTCTGCCTTATCGCCCGGCAAGGTGAAATAAACTTCAAAACTGGATTCTGCACTGGCAGATGTAGAATCGAACAAGAACGGAGTAGGCCTGAATTCCTCAAACTTTTCCTCTTCATCACCATACTTGAAAGAATCTGCAACATAACCAGACATATATTCAAAAGCATTATATATATTAGACTTTCCGCTTGCGTTTGCTCCATAAATGGCAGCAACCGGCAAAATCTTCTCACTACCAACAGTCACTACTCTATCCGAGAACTCTGTCATTTTTGATGCGGACAAGTCCAAAGTAGCCTCATCTCTAAATGATTTGAAATTTTTAAAATTAAATTGAATTAACATGATTGCTACCTCACCTTCTTTTCTACTTTCTATTATATACAGTTTTTGTGCAAAATCAACATCCAAATTCGTTTTTTTCTCATTCTAATGTATTTTTATATGGGTTTTGCTACTATAACGGAGTAAAACACCCTGTAAAACATTATTACTAGCCATATAAAAAGCAGATATTACAAACGCCCTGCAATACCTGCTCATTTTAGTTTGTTATTAAATTTATAGCCGACTCCCCATACCGTCTGTATGTAGATTGGCTTGCTTGGATTATCCTCTATCTTCTCCCGAATATTCCGGATATGGCTCATGACGATGTTATAATCACCGAAATAGGGTTCTTCCCAGGCAAGCTCATAAATTTGCTCCTTACTAAACACCCTTCCCGGACTGCTTGCTAACAGATAAAGTATTTCAAATTCTGTAAACGTAATATTTACTTCTTTCTCACCACGATATACTAAC